>Ga0316217_10000060_pt1 | contig 163102 bp, 148 predicted proteins | sample 1anoAmetaG_FD_203633 | JGI IMG/M metagenome (GOLD analysis project Ga0316217, IMG submission 203633) | Freshwater microbial communities from Trout Bog Lake, Wisconsin, USA - 1anoA | ecosystem: Environmental > Aquatic > Freshwater > Lake > Hypolimnion/Profundal zone | place: USA: Wisconsin... | reverse complement strand
AGCGCGAAACCTATGTCCGCCTGCTGCTCATTCAAAAAGCCTCCGACCTGGGCATCCATGTCGGCGTGGACACGGCGGCGGATGTAGCGAACCAGCGGCTGCGGTCGCTCGGGCGCAACGGCCAGATAGTGTCGGTGACAGATTTTGCAAAACAGGTTTTGCAGCCGGAAGGGCTGACCGTGACCGACTTCGAAAATTTCTGCCGCCATGACGCCGCCATTCGGCAGCTCGTCGAGTCCATCGGATCATCCGGCGCGCTCATCACCCCGCAGGAAGCCGCCGCTTCTTACCAGCGCGAACATCAGGAGTTGTCGTCGCAGGCCGTCTTCTTGTCCGCCCGGAGCTATCTCCCGTCCGTCACGGTGACGCCGGCGGCCGTCGGACAGTTCTACACCAATTACCTCGCGGAATACCGCCTGCCGGACCGCGTGCAGGTGAATTATGTCGCATTTGAAGTGACGAATTTCCTCGCACAATCCCAGGCGGAATGGGCAAAGACCAATTTCAACGAGCAGATTGATGCGGTTTATCTGCAATATGGTTCACAGGCATTTCCCGACGCCAAAACGCCCGCCGACGCCAAGGCCAAAATCCGCGACATGATGATTCGCCAGCGTGCGCTGGTGGACGCGCGCGCATTGGCCAACGACTTCGCCAGCACCGTCTTCAACCTCTCGCCCGCGAGCGCAGACAACCTCGCGACCGTGGCGAAGCAAAAAGGGTTCACGGTTCGGACGACCGCGCCGTTCAGCGCCGAGACCGGCCCGCAGGAATTCACCGCGCCGGAAGGTTTCGCCAAGATCGCGTTCGGCCTGACGCCGGATGAACCGTTTGTGAATCCGATCGTCAGCACCAACGCCGTCTATGTCATCGCGCTCGCCAAACAGCTGCCGAGCGAAATTCCGTCGTTCGCGAGCATCCAGGCACAGGTGACGCAGGATTATCAGATGCAGCAGGCCACCGTCCTCGCCCGCGAAGCCGGAACGAACGCCTACATCCGGCTCACGGTCGCCATGGCCGGCGGAAAAAGTTTTGCCGCCGCCTGCGCCGCCGCCGGATTGCAACCGCAGTCGCTCCCGCCGTTTTCCATCAGCACGCGCGAATTGCCGGCGCTGGCCGGTCGCGCGGAGTTGAACCAGGTGAAGCAGGCGGCGTTCACCACGCAAATCGGTCACATCAGCAACTTCACGGAAACCGACGATGGCGGATTCATCCTGTTCGTCCAGTCGCAATTGCCGGTGGACCAGTCGGTGATGAACGCCGAACTGCCGCAGTTCGTTGAAACGCTCCGCCGCTCGCGCGAAAACGAGGCGTTTCAGACCTGGCTGAACGTCGAGGCCAATCGCACTTTGGGCAACATGCCATTCGCGCGGCGGCAGGCGGCCGGAAGCCAGTAAGCCGCCGTGACTGTGGCCATCAAACTCTCGTCGCCCGCCACGCGCGAGTTCTGGGAAATCCCCGTCCTGTTCGAGGACGAACATCTGCTCGCGCTCGACAAACCGGCACGCCTGCTGACGTCACCTGATCCCGACAACTTGGGACGTCCGAGCCTAATGAAGCTGCTGCACACCGCCATCGCCGACAAAAAACCGTGGGCGGCGGAACGCAGTCTGGAATATCTCAACAATGCCAATCAGCCCGACTTTGACGCCGGCGGCGTGATTCTCCTCGCCAAAACCAAGCCGGCGTTCATCGCGCTCGCCAACCTGGTCAGCTCGGAAAAAGTGCGGATTAAATATGTCGCGCTCGTCCACGGCGAACCGCTGGAAAACCAGTTTGAAGTGAACGCCAGGCTGGCGCCACATCCGGTCACGCCCGGCGTGATGCGCGTGGACCCGCAGGACGGCAAGCAGGCGACGACGCGGTTTGAAGTGCTCGAAAATTTTTCGCGCCACGGCTACGCGCTGGTTAAATGTGAACCTCTGCTGGAGCGTCTGCATCAGGTGCGAGTTCATGCCAGCCACGTCGGTTTGAAAATCGTCGGCGATGAAGTTTACGGCGGCAAGCCGCTCTGGCTGTCACGACTGAAGAAGGATTACCGGCTCAAGCCCGGCCGCGAGGAACGTCCGCTGCTCGGTCGTGTCGCGCTGCACATCGAGGAATTGACCCTGCCGCACCCGTTCACGAACGAAACCGTGACGATCAAAAGCGAATGGCCGAAGGATTTGAAAGTCGCGCTGAAGTATCTGCGGCAGTATTCGGTTGCCGGTTGAAAGTTGCACGTTGCAGGTTTTTTAAATTGCAACCTTCAACCTTTAATTTGCAACACACCAGTTAAGAATCGCCTTCTGCACATGCAGCCGGTTTTCCGCCTGCGTGAAAATCGTATCGGCGTTCGCCTCGAAGGTTTCCGCGTCGATCTCCTTGCCGCGATACGCCGGCAGGCAGTGCATCACCAGCGCGCCGGGTTTGGCGAGCTTCACGAGCTTGTCATTGATCTGATAGCCGGCAAAAGTTTTGATGCGTTCGTCCGCTTCCGCCTCCTTGCCCATCGAGACCCAGACATCGGTGTAAAGTGCGTCCGCGCCGGTTGCGGCGGTTTTCAAGTCTTCCGTGACAATGATTTTTCCGCCCGCGCGTTTCAAGATTTCCGCTGACGGCTGGAACGCCTTCGGCGCGGCGACGCGCAGTTCAAAACCCAATTTCGCCGCAGCCCAAATCCACGACACCAGCATGTTGCACGCGCCGTCGCCGATGAACGTGACAACTTTGCCCGCAATCGGCCCGCGCTTTTCTTCAAACGTAAAAATGTCCGTCAGCACCTGGCACGGATGCTCGTCGTCCGTCAGCGCGTTGATGGTCGGGATGCCGGAAAATTCGGCGAACTCCTCCACGTCGCTCTGCGCGAATGTGCGGATGACCGCGCCGTGGATCATCCGGCCCAGCACGCGCGCGGTGTCCTTGATCGGCTCGCCGCGGCCGAGCTGGATGTCATTTGTGTTGAGAAACATCACGCCCGCGCCGAGTTCGCGCAGGCCGGTCTCGAACGAAACCCGCGTGCGCGTGGACGACTTGGAAAAGATCAGCGCCCACGTCTGGCCGGCGAGCGGCTGCGTCTGGTGCCGGCCGCGTTCTTTTTTGAAAACCACCGAGTCGCGCAGGATTTTCTCAAAGTCCGCGCTCGGCAGTTTTTCCAATGACAACAGATGTTTCATGTCTCAACAATTTTTGGGAGATTTCCAACCAAAGAAAATTTTATAACCAAAATGAACCGCGCCGTCACTTCTTTTTCTTCGCCCCGTCGGCCGCGCGCCAGAGATACCACGCTGCCGTGGTCGCGTGCGGCCGCCATTTTTCACCAAACTTGAGCAGGGCTTTCGGTTTCGGCATTTCCCGTTTTTTGTAGGCGATGCGAAAGCCGCTGCGCACGCCAAAATCGTCCACCGGCAAAACGTCCTTCCGGCCGAGCTGGAAAATCAAAAGCATCTCCACCGTCCAGCGTCCGACGCCGCGCGCTTCGGTCAGGCGTTCGATGATTTCCTCGTCGCCCAGTTTTTCAATTTGGCGCGACGATGGAATCGTGCCGTCCAAAGTTTTTGCCGCGATGTCGCGGATGGCCGCGATTTTGGCAAAGGAAAATCCGCACGCGCGAAGCTGTTCGTCTGTCACCTTCGCCAGATCTTCCGGCTTCGGAAACCGGCGTTTGGGGAACAGTTTTTTAAACCGTCCGAGGATGTTTCCCGCCGCCGTGGCATGAAGCTGCTGATGCGCGAACGCCAGCACAAGCGATCGAAAAGGCGAGCGCCACGGCTCATGCTCCAGTTTGCACGGGCCGATTTCACGGATGAGCCGTCGCATCACCGGATCAACGGCGGACAGATGTTTCAGCGCGGCGGCGTTCATGCAAAATCACGCCAGCGATTTGACGAGTTCCTCGATTTTGGCGATGCCCTCGGCGGCTTCCTGTGGCTTCAAGTTCAACGGCGGCAGCAGCCGGATGACGTGTGTGCCGGCGGGAATGGTCATCACGCCCGCCGCGTGCAGCCGGTTGACGAACTGGATCGCCGCCGGTTTGTCGCTCGCGGCGAACGCCGGAATTTTTTCCGCCAGTTCCAAACCGAGCATGAAGCCAAGGCCACGCGCATTGACGACGACGCCTGGATAGGTTTTCACGAGCTGTTCCAATTCAGCCTGCATCCACGCACCGAGCTTGCGTGCATGTTCGTCCAGTTTTTCGCGTTCAACGACCTCAAGAATTTTCAGCGCCACGGCGCAGGCCAGCGGCGTGCCGCCAAACGTCGAGGCGTGCGTGCCCGGCCCGAGCAAATCCTGAAACGGCGCGCGCACCCAGAACGCGCCGATGGGAAAGCCGCCGCCGAGCGACTTGGCCATCGAAAGGCCGTCGGGCAGAAATTTTTCGCCGCCGGGAACGCCTTCGAGAATCCGCTGGAAGCTCTGGAACTTGCCCGTCCGAAAATATCCGCACTGCACGCCGTCCATGAGCAGCAGCAGTTTTTTCTCGTCGCACAACGCCCGCAGGCCGAGCAGATATTCCGGCGTGGCCGGCGTGACGCCGCCTTCACCCTGCACGCCTTCGATCATGATGGCGACCGTCGCGGGCGAAATCGAAGCGCGCGCGGCAGCCAGATCGTTGAACGGAATATGCCGGAAACCGGGCATCATTGGCTCGAAACCTTTTTTGACTTTTTCCTGGCCGGTGGCGGCAATGCCGGCGAGCGTGCGGCCGTGAAAAGAATTCGTCGCGGTCAAAATTTCAAACCGCCCTTCGTCGTGGCCAAATTTGCGCGCGAGCTTGAATAAGCCTTCGTTCGCTTCCGCGCCGCTGTTGCTGAAAAAAACTTTCCCCGCACCGATGCGCTTAACGATTTCCGCCGCGAGCCGGCCTTGCGGTTCGGTGAAATAGAGATTTGAGACGTGGATCAGCTTTTTTGACTGCTCGACGAGCGCCTCGGTGATGGCCGGATGCGCGTGGCCAAGCGAACACACGGCGATGCCGCTCCCGAGATCAAGATAACGTTTGCCGGTAACATCGAGCAGATAGCTGCCCGCGCCGTGGCTCAGGACGATTTCAAAACGCCCGTAGCTGGGCACGACGTTTTTTGCGAACAGCTCGCGGATGGATTCGTAGTCATTCCGCACAATCGGCGGCGGCGTTGGCACAATTTCTTTCATTTGCGATATTGGATTCACGATTTACGAGTTGATGTGAATCTCGGAAACCGCGCGTAAATCGTAAATCGAAAATCGTAAATCACAAGACCACTTCCGTTCCGACGCCCTTGTCGGTGAAGATTTCGAGCATGACGGCGTGCGGCGTCCGGCCGTCCACGAAGGAGACTTTTTCCACGCCAGACTTGATGGCGGCGACGGCGCTGTCCACTTTCGGAATCATGCCCTTGTCCACGATGCCGGCGGCTTTGAGCGCGGGCACTTCGCTGGTCTGCAAATGCGCGATGACGGTGGAAACATCCTTCGGGTCGCGCATCAAACCGGGCACGTCACTCATAAAAACGAGCCGCTTGGCGTTCAGCGCGATGGCGCACATCGCGGCAGCAACATCGGCGTTGCAGTTGTAAATTTTTCCATCCTCGCCGCGCGCGGTCGGGCTGATGACGGGCGTGAAGCCGCACCACATGCTTTCCTTGAGCGGTTGGACGTTGACTTCGATGACTTCGCCGACGTAGCCGATGTCAATTTTCTGGCCGGGATTCTCCTTGTCGTCGAGGAACAGTTTTTTGCATTTGAAAATGTCCGGGCCGGCGAAACCCACGGCCTGGCCGCCGAGCGCGTTGATGGCCTTGACAACTTCGGGATTGATCTCGCGCGACAAAACGTCATCTACGATCTGTGCCGTGGCCTCGTCCGTGACGCGCTGACCCTGGATGAAATTGGCCTTCAGCCCGGCCTTTTCCATGGCGCGGGTGATGGCCTTGCCGCCGCCGTGGACGACGACCGGGTTTATTTCCACCGCTTCAAGAAACACGATGTCACGCGCGACGCCGGTGCGCACGGTTTCGTCCGGCGAGTCCATGAAACTGCCGCCATATTTCACGACGAAGGTCTCGCCGCTAAATTTCTGGATGTAAGGCAACGCTTCCAGCAGCGTCGCGGCTTTTGAGATCAAATCTTGCACACAGGCTTTTTAGCAGTTGTTCGCTCTCAACGAAAGCTGGTTTTGTTCCGTTGTCAATCCCTCCAATTAGGGATGATGGCCGCATTGAAAAAAATTGTCTTGTAACCAGCCCGTCGCATAATGCGTCAAACGCTCGCAAACTATGAAAGCTCCAATACTTCGTCCAGTCGTCTCTCTGCTTGCAAGTTTCGTTCTCATCGCCACGTTTGCCGCCACGGCCGCGCCGAAGAAAATTTTGTTCTTCACCAAGTCCAGCGGCTATGAACATTCCGTCATCTCCTGGAAGAACGGCCAGCCCAGTTTTGCCGAAAAAATCCTGCTCGACCTCGGCGAAAAAAACGGCTGGGAGTTCACCTTCTCCAAGGACGGCTCGAAATTCAGCCCGGAATATCTCGCGCAGTTCGACGCCGTGTTTTTTTACACCACCGGCGACCTGTGCAGCGAAGGCACCGACCGGCAGCCGCCCATGACGCCCGCCGGCAAGCAGGCGCTGTTTGATTTTGTGCGCGGCGGCAAGGGTTTCATCGGCACGCACTCGGCATCGGACACGTTTCACACCGACAACGAATCGCAGAAAGGACCGGATCGCTATGTGAACCACGGCACGAACGCCGATGCGTATGTGTGCTTTCTTGGCGGCGAATTCATCATCCACGGCGCGCAGCAGGTCGCGACAAACCGGGTGATTGATCCGAGTTTTCCCGGCTTTGAAAATGCCGGCGACAGCTTCGCGTTTCTGGAAGAATGGTATTCGCTCAAGGATTTCGCGCCGAACGACCATGTGCTGACGGTGATTGACGCGCCGCACATGAAAGGCCCGATGTATGACCGCCCGCCGTATCCGAACACCTGGGCGCGCATGGAAGGCAAAGGCCGCGTGTGGTTCACCGCGCTGGGGCATCGCGAGGATGTTTGGACGAACCCGACGTTCCAGCAAATTCTTGTTGGCGGCATCAAGTGGGCGCTCGGCGAAGCGCCGGCAGACGTGACGCCGAACATCCAGACCGCCGCGCCCGGCGCTTACACGAATCCGCGCTATCCCGAACCCAAAGCCGCCGCTCCAAGCAAATATTCCGGCGCGCTGAACACGTTGACCGCGCAGGAAAAAGCGGACGGCTGGAAATTACTTTGGGACGGCAAAACCACCGACGGCTGGCGCAGTCCGCAGTCAGATATTTTTCCGGAGAAAAGCTGGCGCATTGCTGACGGCGTGCTGACGGTGGATTCCGGCTGGACTAATGGTGAAGCCGAGGCGCAATCCGGCGGCGACATCATCACGCGCAAACGCTACGCGAATTTCGAACTGGTCGCGGACTTCAAGTGTTCGCCCGGCTGCAACAGCGGCATCAAGATTTTTGTGCAGCCGGATATTTCGCCGATTGACAAAGTCACCGGCGAGCCGACGGCCAAAGGCTCGGCCATCGGTATGGAATTCCAGATTCTCGACGACGCGCGCCATCCCGATGCCAAGCTGGGCCGTGACGGCGACCGCACCATCGGCTCGCTCTACGATTTGATTCCCGCCGCGAAGGACAAAAAAGTTTTGGCCATCGGCGAATGGAACCATGCGCGCATCGTGTCGCAGGGCAAGCGCGTCGAGTTCTGGCTGAACGGTGAGAAGACTTTGGAGTTTGAGCGCGGCTCGCCGGCATTCCGCGACGCGGTGGCCAACAGCAAATTCAAAAACATCCCCGACTTCGGTGAATGGGCGGACGGTAATATTTTGTTGCAGGAACACGGCAGCGAAGTTTCGTTCCGCAATGTCAAAATCCGCGAGCTGCCCAACTAAATTGACGATCTGCGATTTACGATTTACGAGCCGGTCGAAAACTGGCAGTCGCGCGTAAATCGAATATCGTAAATCGTAAATAACCAAAACATGAAAATCCAATCACGCCGCAGTTTTCTGAAAGCCGCCATTAGCAGCGGTGTCGGCCTAGCGGTTTTTCCGGACATCATTCCCGCGCGTTTGTTGGGAGCGGACGCACCGAGCAAAAAAATCAACGTCTGTCAAATAGGCTGTGGCCGGATGGGTCGCAGCGACATGGGCAATGTGATGACCGAACCGCTTGGCCGCGTCGTCGCCGTGTGCGATCTCGATTCGAGGCGCCTCGCCGCCGGCAAAAAGATGGCGGAGGATTTTTATGTGCAGCGCGGCGAAGCCGGCGTGAACATCAAAACTTTTTACGACTACCACGAAGTTTTGGCATCACCGGAAATTGACGCGGTGGTCGTGACCGTGCCCGATCATTCGCACGCCCGGCTGGCGATCGAGGCGGCGATTGCCGGCAAGCACGTTTATGTCCAGAAGCCCGTGACGTATTCCATCGTCGAAGCCATCGGATTGCGGAAAGCGGTCGAGGCGAAGAAAATCATTTTGCAGACCGGCTCGCAGCAGCGGTCGGAACGGCCGTGGGGCAGTTTCCGCAAGGCAAGCGAATTTGTCCGCAACGGGCGCATCGGCCAGTTGAAGACCATTAAAATCGGCGTCGGCCTCGACAAGGCCAGCGGCCACGCGCCCGCGCCGATGCCGGTGCCGGAAAATCTGGATTACGAACGCTGGCTGGGTTCCGCGCCGGAACAGCCTTACATGGAGCTGCGCGTGCATCCGCAGAACAGCCTCGACGGCCGGCCTGGCTGGATTACGACCGAAGATTTCGGTCTTGGCATGATCACCAACTGGGGCGCACACCATGTGGACATCGCTCAGTGGGCGATGGCGCAGGAGCTCGGCGGGCCGATCACGATTGAATCGCTCGCGGAATTCATGCGCGATGACGCGTGGACGGTTCACACCTCTTACCATGTCGAGATGTTGTATCCAAAAAATGTTCGGATGATTCTCGACAACCAGTTTGAAACCGGCATCCGGTTTGAAGGCGACGAAGGTTGGATTTTTTGCACGCGCGGCGAGGAGAAAGTCACCGCCAGTGATCCGAACGCACCGGTCGGTCGCGACGAGTTGCTGCCGTTGCGCGCGAGTGATCCGAAAATCCTCGAGCCAATTTCAAGACTTCGAATTGGCAATTTTTGGCCGCCGAGCAAGACGCAACACGGCAACTGGCTTGAAAGCATCATTGCCAACCGTCCGCCCATCGCGCCCATCCAGCAATCCGCCCGCAGCCTCGAGGCCTGTGCCGCCGCGTGGATCGGCATGAAATTGAAACGCAAGCTGACATGGGACGCCGCGACGGAAATGTTTGTCGGTGACGACGCGGCGAATGCGCTGCGCGGTCGTCAGGCGCGCAAACCGGAGTATGATTTCGAGCTGGCGCTGAAGCGCGCGGGGATTGCCTGACAATTTACCTTTGACGGCGGCAGGGGTTTCTCTAAATTGCCGACATGTCAGAAATCGCAAAATTCGTCAACAGCGGCTCCGCAACCATTACGCCGGCGATGGCCGAGAAGATCCTGTATCATCTGCCGCAGTGGAAACTGGAATTCACCCAGATCAACGCGCCGAAGTTTCCGCATCTGGTGGACCAACTGGAATTTCTGGCCGACGCGGTGGAGGACGCCGTGGAGGGCGCCTACAAGGATCTGCCGTATTCGGCCATCGCGCAGGGGTTGTTCGCGCTGATTTACGCGCACAAGAAGATGGGCATCATTCCGGAAAGCATTCTGGGGCTGGGCCGGGCGGACGATTCGAGCGTGGTGCGGGCGGTGCTGATCCAAAATGAAAAGGCGTTCGCCGTGTATGCTGGAATTCAGGGGATTAGCTGGCAAAAGATCACCAGCCAGCCGTGAAATATGCGATTTTTCCGGGTTGACATTGGACCATTCGCCGCTATACTGGCTTTAGATAGAAAAAGTTCCGAAAGAAAAATTGTTATGAAAAATATTCAGACACTGTTTTCCGCAGCCGTTTGCGGTCTGGTTTTGGCCATCACTTCAACGGCCTTGGCGCAGAGCGCCAAAGAAGGCGTGGCGACGGTTTTTCGCGTCCAAGGCGAGGCCAGCTACACGCTGGGCGGCAACGACGGATGGCATCCGCTGGTCGCCGGAAAAATTCTCCGTCCCGGTTCCACCATCAAGACGGAATCTGACGGATCGGTGGACGTGGTCTTGGGCAAGACGGTTGAAATGCCGCAGGCCCATCCCGTGCCGGACAAAATCTCGCTGGCGCCCGACTCGGCGGGCATGGTTGGATACAAGGCTTCAGTGGAACAAAACGTCATCCGCCTCTCGGGCGGGACGACCATAAAAATTGACGTCCTGACGGTTGCGGACACCGGCGTGGATACGATCAGCGACACGGAGCTGGATTTGCAGACGGGCCGCATCTTTTACAGCGTGAAGAAGCTTTCCGCCGAATCCAAGTATCTCGTCAAAATCCCGAACGGCATCGCCGGCGTGCGCGGTTCCCAAGGATACATCAGTGCGGACGGCAAGTGCGGCGCGCTGGTTCATCCCCTCTGGCTTTCCATTGTCGGTGCCGACGGCAAGCCGGTTACGGTGACGATCCCCGAAGGTCAGCAGTATGATACTGCATCCGGTGGCAGTTCGCCCATGACGCAGGAAATTCTCAATCTGCTTGGTCATATTTCCAACATATGCAGGACGCCATTTACTGAAATCTGCTCCTATTCCTATAACCGGAATCAATGGTGCCATGTTTCGCCGAACACCGGCTATAAGCCGCCGACACCGCCACCACATAATCCACCCCATCAGCCGGAACTCTAATAAATTAATAAATCACTTTTCAAAAAACCAGCGCAGCCTTGAGTTGCGCTGGTTTTTTGTTTTAATTCAACGCGGTGAAATTCAAACCGCTCAAGCGCACGCCGGTTCTTCTGTCCGTGGTCGTCCTCGCGCTGGTTTGCGGCGTGCGGCTGATGCACCTCGATTTCTTTGACCGGCTCGAGCGGATCACCTACGACCTGCGCATTCGGACGGCCCTGCGTTTTCCCGCGCCCGCCGCGACCAATCTCGCTTTCGTCGCGATGGAAGATTCCAGCATTGCTGCCGTCAAAAGCGGTGCCCTCGGTTACAAATTCGGGCTCTACTGGCCGCGCCAGGTTTATGGTCGGCTCGTCGAGGAACTGTCGGCGCAGGGCGCGCAAACCGTCGCCTTCGACGTGCTGTTCGGCGAACTGCGCAACGACCATCCGCCCGTGCAAATGGCCGACGGCAGCCTGGTTGAATCCGACGATTATTTCGCAAGGCAAATGCACAACGCCGGCAACGTCGTCATTGCCGTCACACCGGAACTGCGCCCGCCCGATTTGTTCGCCACCAACGCGCTCACGCTCGGCGGCATTTCCACCGACAAGGATTCCGACGGCACGCTCCGGCGCGTTCAAGCTTTTCACGTCTATCACCGCTGGCATTCGCTGTTGAAAAAGGCAGCGACGGAATTCGACCTGGACCTCGACCAGGCGCAGTTCACACCGGGCCAAATCATTTTGCCGCAGACCGGCAGCACCAATGTCGTCACCATTCCGGTGGATGCGGAAAATAATTTTGAACTCGCCGATTTCGTCGGTGACAAGCTGCCGCCCGGCGTCGCGCCGAAGGCCAAAGCTTTTACCGACGAACGCGTGTGGCACATGGGCATCGTCCTCGCCGCGCAGGAACTCAAACTCGATTTGACCAACGCCGAAATTGATCCCGGAAAAATCGTTTTGCGCGGTGCAAACGGCGTTAAGCGCGTGATCCCGGTGGACGGCAAGGGCTATTTTTACATTGACTGGCGGCTCACGCCGAACGATCCGAAAATCCTGCGCGCGCCGATTGAAAGCTTGCTGTGGCAGGACAAGCAACGGCTGCTCGGCGAGACCAACGGCTTGAGCGATGCGTTTCGCGGCAAGCTCGTCATCGTCGGCTCAACCGCGCAGGGCAACGACCTGACCGACCGGGGCGCGACGCCGCTGGAAAAAGACACCTTCCTCGTCAGCAAGCACTGGAACGTCGCCAACTCCGTCATCACCGGCCGGTTCATCCGCCGCGCGTCGTTGCCGGTGGAACTTGGGCTGATCATTTTCCTGGGCGCGCTGACCGCGTTTCTCACCTGGCAGTTGCGCGCATTTTCGGCCACGGGCGGAACTTTGCTGCTGATGCTGGCTTATGTCGCCATCGCGTTTTTCGCATTTGTCCAATTCCGCTGTTGGTTGCCAATTGTATTTCCGATAGCGGGTGCGATGGCGATGGAATATGCGAGCCTCGTCACCTACCGCGTCGTGTTCGAGGAGCGCGAACAGCGCCGCGTCAAATCCGTTTTCTCCAAAATCGTCTCGCCGGATGTCGTCAACGAGCTGCTCGGCGCGGAAAAACTTTCGCTCGGCGGCGCCCGCAGCGAAGTGACCGTGTTTTTTGCCGACGTGCGCGGTTTCACTACCTTCACGGACGAGACGCAGGAGCGTGTGGCGGAATTCGTCCGCGTCCATCGGCTTGACTCCGAAGCGGCGGAAAAATGCTACGACGAATCCGCGCGCGAAACGCTGGAAACGGTGAACCTTTATCTGGCGACGGTGGCCGACGCGGTGAAAAACCACGGCGGCACGCTCGACAAATACATCGGCGACTGCGTGATGGCGTTCTGGAACGCGCCGGTGCCGAACGAGCGGCACGCGCTCGCCTGCGTGCGCGCGGCAATTGAAGCGCAGCAAGTCATCCACGCCTTGAACCAGAAACGGCTGGCGCAAAATGCGTCGCGCGAAATCGAGAACCGCGCGCGGCTCTCCGCCGGGCTGCCACCGAAGCCGCCGCTGACCGCGTTGCAGCTCGGCACCGGCATCAACACCGGTTCGGTGACCGTCGGGCTGATGGGCTCGGACGCCCACATTTTGAACTACACGATTTTTGGCCGCGAAGTGAACCTGGCCAGCCGGCTCGAGGGCGTTTCCGGCAGCGGCCGCATCATCATCAGCGTCACGACTTACAACCATCTGTTGCGTCACGACCCGGCGCTGGCCGCGACGTGCGCGGAATTGCCGTCGGTCACGGTCAAGGGCATCAAGGCTGCCGTGCGGATTTTCGAGGTGCCGTGGCAAAACAAATAGTTTTGAGTTTTGAGATTTTAATTTTAAGTTAAAGCCGTTCAAACGGCGGCCTCCGGCGTTTAACTTAAAACTCAAAATTAAGAACTTAAAACTTACAAGATGCGCACCGCAATTTATCCCGGCAGTTTTGATCCGCTGACCAACGGCCATCTGGACGTGGTGCAGCGCGCGGCGAAACTGTTCGACCGTGTCGTCGTGGCGGTCGCCAGCAACGAGGGCAAGCATCCGCTGTTCACGCTCAACGAGCGGGTGGCGCTCGTGCAAAAATCCGTCGCGCACCTGCCGAACGTCGAGGCGGATTCGTTTGACAGCCTGCTGGTCGAATACGTCGTGAGCCGGAAGGCGCAGGCGATCGTGCGCGGGCTGCGCGCCGTGTCGGATTTTGAGTTTGAATTCCAGCTCGCGCTGATGAACCGCAAGCTGAACGAAAACATCGAGACGATTTTCATGATGCCCAAGGACACCTACACGTTTTTGAGTTCGCGCATTGTGAAGGAAATCGCCAGTCTCGGCGGCGACGTGAGTTCGTTTGTGCCGGCGCACGTCGAAGCGGCCTTGAAGAAAAAATTGAAGTCGCAGAAATAGTTTTAAGTTCTGAATTTTTAGTTTTAGTTGAACGGCACAGCCAAAATCTGGCTCCAATTTAAAATTCAAAACTAAAAAATTATGCTGACCGTCAATCTTCGCCATCTGGAGAACCGCAACCTGGAGCTGCGCGGTGAACTGCCGCTGGCGGAGTTGGCTTTGGATTTGCGCGATGATATGATCCGCGCCACGCAGCCGCTGCATTACGACTTGGAGGTGGAAATGCTGGATGACGCCTTGCTGATCCAAGGTTTGCTCCGGCTTAAGCTGGAATGCCAGTGTGTCCGCTGCTTGAAGGATTTTGAATACGAGCTGGAAATTGATCCGTGGACGCTGCATTTGCCGTTTGAGCCGCTGGAGGACGAGGAAGCCCTGCCCATTAAGAACGATTGCGTGGACTTGACGCCGCGGGTGCGGGAAGATATTCTCCTTGGGTTTCCGCAGCATCCGGTGTGCAAGCCGGATTGCGGCGGATTGAAGAAAGCCAGCGTTGGCAAGGCGCGTAAAACCGCCGGCAAGGAGGAATCCAAGCCATCCGCGTGGGCTGAATTGAACAAACTAAAATTGTAATTTAGAATTTATGGGCGTCCCAAAACGTAAACCTTCGACAAGCCGGATGCGGATGCGCCGCGCTTACAACAGCGTGCTGAAGCTGCCGCAGATCAGCAAATGTCCGCAGTGCGCCGAGCCGCATGTGCCGCACCGGGTCTGCCCGGCGTGCGGTTATTACAAGGGCCGCCAGGTGCTGACGGTCAACGCGGGCTGATCTCCAGCTTGCAGTCGCGGAAGGAATCCGCGTTCTCTCGTTCATCTATGCGAATCGCAGTGGATGTCATGGGCGGCGACCACGGTTGCGGGGTCGTGATCGCCGGGGCCAAGCTGGCGCTGGAGGCCGGCAAAAAAATCACCGCTCTTTACCTGGTCGGCAACCAGGCCGACATCCATGCCGCCCTGCCGGCGCGCGGTTTCCGCGACCATCGCGTGCGCGTGATCCATGCCAGCGAAGTCGTGGAGATGGATGACAAACCGGTCATCGCGCTCCGCAAAAAAAAGGATTCTTCCATCGGCCGGGCCGCCGAACTCGTCCGTGACGGCGAGGCCGACGCGGTTGTTTCCCTTGGCAACACCGGCGGCATTTTTGCGGCGGCGACGTTCAAGGTGGGAAGAATTTCCGGCGTGGATCGCGGCTGCATCGCGACGGTCATTCCGCGCCAGAGCGGCGAATTTGTCCTGCTGGACGCCGGGGCCAGCGTGGAATGCAAGCCGTTTCACCTCGCCCAGTTCGCCGTGATGGGCAGCGTCTATTCCCGCGAAGTTCTGCGGAAAAAAAATCCGCGCGTCGGCATCTTGAGCATCGGCACGGAAGATTCCAAGGGCAACGAGCTCACGCTCGAAGCCTTCAAGCTCTGCAAAAAACTGGATCTGAATTTCATCGGCAACGTCGAGGGCCACGACCTGTTCAAGGATCATGTGGACGTGGTCGTGTGCGACGGCTTCGTCGGCAACATCGTTTTAAAAACGTGCGAGAGCCTCGCCGTCGGGATGTTCTCAATGCTCAAGCGCGAATTGATGCAGAACACGAAGCGGCAGATCGGCGCGTTTCTGGCGAAGAACGCCTTTCAATCCATCCGCCGCCGCATGGACCCGGAGCTATACGGCGGCGCGCCGTTGCTGGGTTTTAACGGCATGGTGTTCAAGGCCCACGCCTCCGCGCGCGAACGCGCCGTGGCCAGCGCCCTGCGCGTGACCGCCGACGCCTTGCAGCATCAGGTCAACCAGGTCATTGCCGGCGAAATCGCCCGCGCCAATGAGGCGATAAATGCCGCAGACATTTCCGTTCCCGCTTCCGCATGAAAACCAAATTCAAGAATCCGCGCGCCAAACACAATTTTCAAGGCCGGTCGTGTTCCATCACCGGTGTCGGTTCGTATGTGCCGGAAAAAATCCTGACGAATGCCGAGCTGGAAAAACTGGTTGATACGTCGGACGAATGGATCACCACGCGCACCGGCATCAAGGAGCGCCGCATCGCCGCCGCAGATGAATTCACCTCCGACCTCGCCACCAAGGCGGCGCGGCGCGCGATGGAAATGGCCGGCATCACCGCCGACCAGATTGACTTGATCATCGTTGCCAGCATCACGCCGGACATGCCGTTTCCGAACACTGCGTGCCTGGTGCAGCAAAAAATCGGCGCGCGGCGGGTCCCGTCGTTTGACATCGAGGCCGCGTGCTCCGGCTTCCTCTACGCGCTGGAGATCGGCCAGAATTTCATCGCCTCGCGCAATTTTGAAACGGTGCTGGTCATCGGCGCGGAAAAACTTTCGGCCATCACCAACTGGAATGACCGCAACACCTGTGTGCTCTTCGGTGACGGCGCGGGCGCGGCGATTTTGCAGAACCGGCCGCTTTCCCACGGGTTGCTCACCACGGCGCTTGGAGCCGACGGCGGCAAAGCCGACTTGCTTTCCATGCCCGGCGGCGGCAGCCGCTGTCCGGCCTCGGCGCAGACCGTGCTGGATGGTTTGCATTTCCTGCGGATGGACGGCAAGGAAACTTTTAAGAACGCCGTGCAGGCGATGTGCAGCGCCGCCAAGGAGGTGCTGGCCCGCTGCGAAATTGACATCACCCGCATCAAGTGCGTCATCCCGCACCAGGCCAACCGCCGCATCATTGACGCCGTCGGCGAACGGCTCGGGGCCACGCCGGAACAAATCTTCGTCAACCTCCACAAATACGGCAACACGTCCGCCGCGTCCGTCGCCATTGCGCTCGACGAGGCGGTGCGGTCGGGCAAGGTGCAGCGGGGCGACTTGATTTTGATGATCGCTTTCGGCGCCGGCCTGACCTGGGGCGCGGCGGTGATCGAGTGGTGAACTTATTTTTTGGATTGCACCGTCTAATTTGACGATTGGTTGGGAAGTGTTAGTTTGTTGCTGATTTATGAGTGCGAGAAAAATTGGAAGCATTGAGTCCCCGAAACAAGAGGTCACCGTTGAAGGCCGGCAGTCCCGGCTGGAACTGTCCACCGACGCGGTTTCCGTCCACAAAAGCGGGATTGAGTTCCGCAGCCCGGCGCCGTTCAATGAATGGACGGAAATGACCGTCGCGCTGCAATCGCCGCATGACGCCACCAAGGTTCAGTGCACCGGCGTGGTCATCGCCTGTTCCGGCAACAAGCACGCCGGCTACCGTGTTTCCATGGTCTTCACGCACATCTCCGGCCAGGCGCAGGCGCAATTGAATTCGCTGGCCCGCTCGACGCTGGGCGCGGGTTGACCTGCACAAATTTCAAACAAAAATGCAACCCCCCAACAAATGTTGGGGGGTTATTTTTTTGACCCGTCGCCGCCGGTTTTTTATGCTGCTTGGATGAAAATTTTGCTCACCACCACTTCGTTCCAGGACACGCCCGGCGAACATCATGATTTGCTGAAAAAAACCGACTGGGAAATCATCACCGCGCGCGGCCCCCTGAATGAAGCCGACACGCTGGCGCTCGTCGGCGACGTGGACGGCTACATCTGCGGCGACGACGCCATCACGCGCAAGGTTTTGGAAAAAGCGCGTCCGAAGCTGAAGGTCTTGAGCAAATACGGCATCGGCGTGGACAAGATTGACGTGAAATCCTGCACCGAATTCGGCATCCCGCTGCTCTTCACGCCCGGCGTGAATCACACGACTGTGGCCGAGCATAATTTCATGCTGCTGCTCGCGCTGGAGAAAAATTTTCTGTTTCACACTGACTCCACGCGCAGCGGCGATGCCAAGACGAACTGGAAGCGCAAGACCGGCCACGAACTGCTCGACAAGACCATCGGCATCATTGGCCTTGGGCGCATCGGCAAGGAAGTGGCGATTCGTTCGCGGGCGTTCGGCATGAATGTGATCGGCTTCGATGTTTATTGGGACGAAAAATTCGCGAAGGATCTCAATGTGAAGCGCGCAGCCACGCTGGATGAACTTTATGCCGCGAGCGATTACATCTCGCTGCACACGAATCTCACGCCGGAGACGCGCGACATGATTTCTGCGAAGTCGTTTGCGAAGATGAAGAAGGGCGTTTTGATTTTGAACTGCGCGCGTGGCGAAGTGGTGAACACCAATGACATGGTGGCCGCGCTGAAATCCGGTCAAGTGGGCGGTTACGGCACGGACGTTTTGGATCACGAGCCGCCGGCGGCGGATCATCCGCTGCTCAAGCTGCCGAACGTCGTCTGCACGCCGCACGTCGCGTCGCGCACTTACGAGAGCGTGGTGCGGCAGGCCACCTGCGCCGTGAAAAATCTCATCCTCGCGATGAACGGCGAAAAACCCATCGCGCAGGTGAATCCCGAAGTGCCGGTGAAGAAAGTGGTTTGAGCATTCAAAAGTTATGGGTTGCCTTGGCGTTCATTTTGCGCTTTCAGAGAAAGAAGTTTCAGAACTTCGTTCTCAACCTGATGACGCGTCACGACTTGAACAATTGCAGGAAGAAATTGAGCCAACCTATTTTGAAGAACATCCCGAGCTGCTCGCCGAGAATGACAAAGCTTGGGATGCAATTCACCGAACTCTGACCGATGGCAAGCTGGCTTGGGACAACGGAAAATATCCTCTGAACCATGTGATCATGGGCGGAGAACCTCTTTATTCAGAAGGCGATTATATCATCAGTCTTAAAACGCCGAGGCAAGTTCAAGATATTGCTACTGCGTTACCGTCAGTTACAGAATCCGATTTTCGGAAACGTTATTTCGGAATAGACAAGAGTTACGGCTCTCCACTTTCCGAAGAAGATTTTGGTTACACTTGGGGAAATTTTCAGAGCGTAAGAGAATTATTTCTTAGAGCAGCCAGCGAAAATCGTTACGTTCTCTTCACCACCGACCAATAAATTTTTATGCCCGAAAACTACTACATCATTCCCAAAGAAAAACACGATTCACTCGTCACGAAGGCTTATCTGAAGCGCGGTTACGATGCCGCCGAGGCCGCCGCCGGCGCGCGGTTTTGCGCCAGCGCCGCGTATTACGGCATCCGCACGCACAATGCCATCAAGGCGCTGCATCTCGACGAATTGTTCGGCAGCAAGGTCGGCCGCTGGACGCCCGGCGCGAAGATCGAGAAGCTGCCGTCGCGCTTCGCCGCCGCCGAAATTTGGAACGGCCACAACAAGCTCGGCCAGGCCGTCGCCTACGAGGCGATGGACACCTGCATGAAGCTCGCCGACAAATTCGGCGTGGGCATGGTGAGCGTGGACAACGCGACGCATTATCTCTGGGGCGGCGGCTACGTCATGGACGCCGCGCTCAAGGGCTACCTCGCCTACACGAACTGCACCTCGGCCACGTCCGAAGTCGTGCCGTTCGGCGGCAGGACGCCGACGATGGGCACGAACCCGCATTCGTGGGCGTTCCCGACGCAGGACGCGATCGGTTTTCCCATCGTGATTGACTGGGCGACCTCGACCATCGCGATGGGCCGCGTGCAAGTGATGAAACGCGAAGGCAAACAGCTTCCGCCCGGCGCGGCCGTGGATGCCGAGGGCAATCCGACGACCGATCCGAACAAAGCCGTCGCGTTGCTGCCGTTCGGCGCGCACAAGGGCTACGGCCTTGGTTTGATTGACGAACTTTACGCGGGCTTCATCGGCGGTTCGCTGCCCGAAATCCGCGGCACGTCGCGCGGCGGCGACGGCGAGAAGCGCGGCTCGACATTTTATTTTCAAGTCATCCATCCCGACGCGATGAAAGGCAACGACTACGTCAAAGGCCGCTCGCAAATCCAGAATGTGAAGGCGATCATCGAAGACGTGCTCGGTCACGGCAACGAGAAATGCCTGTTGCCCGGCCAGCCGGAAGCGCGCTGGGGCGAACTGTCGAAGAAAAACGGCGGTCTGCTGTTCACGAAGGCGGAGATCGAGGAACTGAATCATCTCGCGCATGAAGTCGGCGAAGCCGCGTGGAATTTGGCTGAATTCAAATCTGTTCAGGTCTAAACTATTCAACCCACATTAATTTTATGGCAATTCAACTACGCGACAAATCCACCTGTAAATACGACCAAATTTCGCTCGGCGAAGTCATGCTGCGCCTCGACCCCGGCGAAGGCCGCATCCGCACTGCGCGCGAATTCAAGGCGTGGGAAGGCGGCGGCGAATACAACACCTCGCGCGGCCTCCGCAAATGTTTCGGCTACAAGACCGCCGTTTGCACCGCGTTCGTGGACAACGAGGTCGGCCATCTCATCGAAGATTTCATCATGCAGGGCGGCGTGGCCACGGATTTCATCAAGTGGCGTGAAGACGACGGCATCGGTCGCAGCGTGCGCAACGGTTTGAATTTCACCGAACGCGGCTTCGGCATTCGCGGCGCGGTCGGCAATCCGGACCGCGGCAACACCGCCGCCTCGCAGCTCAAGCCGGGCGACATTGACTGGGATCATATTTTTGGCAAGGTCGGCGTGCGCTGGTTTCACACCGGCGGCATTTACGCGGCGCTGTCCGCTTCCACGGCGGAATTGACGGTCGAGGCCGTCAAAGCCGCCAAGAAACACGGCACGATTGTCAGCTACGATTTGAACTATCGTCCCTCGCTCTGGAAAACCATCGGCGGCCTCAAGAAAGCACAGGAGGTGAATCGCGAAATCGCGAAGTATGTGGATGTCATGATCGGGAACGAAGAAGACTTCACCGCGTCGCTCGGCTTCGCAGTTAAAGGCCAGGAAACACTCGGGCACATCGAAACCGACGCTTTCAAGGCGATGATCGAGACGGCGGTGAAAGAATTTCCTAATTTCAAGGTCGCCGCAACCACGCTCCGCCACGTCATCACCGCGACGAAGAATGACTGGAGCGCGATCCTCTGGCACGCCGGCAAATTCCACGAAAGCCGCCAATATCCCGGCCTCGAAATCCTCGACCGCGTTGGCGGCGGCGACAGCTTTGCGTCCGGCGTGCAATTTGGTTTCATGGAATTCAACGACGCACAGAAGGCCGTGGAATATGGCGCGGCTCACGGTGCACTGGCTTCCACCACACCTGGCGACACGAGCATGGCCACGCGCAAGGAAGTGGAAAAAACCATCGGCGGCGGTGGTGCCCGTGTTCAACGCTAACTAAAATTATGAAAACACCAGCGGAACTTTTTTCACTTAAAGGCAGGGTGGCGGTCGTCATCGGCGGCACAGGCGTGCTGTGCGGCGAGATGGCTGAAGGCCTGGCAATTGCCGGCGCGACGGTGGCGCTCGTTGGTCGCGATGCCGCCAAGGCCCAGGCGCGCCTCGACAAAATCGCCAAGGGCGGCGGCAAGGCGGAATTCTTCTCCTGCGACACCACTTCCAAGGCCGGCCTGCAAAAACTACTGGCCGACATTTTAGCAAAACTGGGCCGCGTGGATGTTTTGGTGAATGGTGCAGGTGTGAATTCGCCGACGCCATTTTTCGATATTCCGGAAGATGAGTTCGACCGCCTCATCACGGTAAATTTGAAAGGCGTGGTGTTATCGTGTCAGGTTTTCGGCAAGCACATGGTCGAGAAAGGTTCCGGCAGCATCATCAATCTCGGCTCGGCTTCGGGACTGACGCCGCTGTCGCGCGTGTTCACTTATTCGGCGTCGAAGGCGGCAGTGCATAACTTGTCAAAAAATCTGGCGCGGGAATGGGCGACGAGCGGTGTGCGCGTGAATATTTTGGTCCCTGGATTTTTCCCGGCGGAACAAAACCGCAAGGTGCTGAATCCCGAACGCGTGGCGCAAATCATGGGCAAGACGCCGATGAAACGTTTTGGTGAAGCGCATGAGCTTGTGGGGGCGACACTGTTGCTGGCGTCGGACGCGGGCAGCTTCATCACCGGCGCGGAAATCGTGGTGGACGGCGGTTTTGCGGCGATGAGCATTTGAACCGAATTGCAATTCGTTAAAAAGTTGAAGCGTTGAATCGGAAACGGTTCGACGCTTCGACAATTTTAACCCGGCAACGATTTTACAAATCCGTGATTGGCTTGTGACGCGGCACGAGCATTTTCATTCCGCTCCACGCGATCAAATAGCTCAACGCACAAATCACAAACATGATGAGGTAGGCGGTCTGCGGCGTGGCCTTGTAAGTGTCGGTGAGCGTGCCGGCGATCAACTGCACGATGACGCCGCCGAGGCCGCCAGCCATGGCGCCGATGCCGGTGACCGAGCCAACGGAGGTTTTGGGGAACATGTCGGAAACGGTCGTGAACAGATTCGCCGACCAGGCTTGATGCGCCGCCGCGCCGATACAGATGACGGCGACGGCATAAACTTTGGCCATGTCGCCAAAATGGCTGACGTTGCCAAAATACTGCGTGGACAGCACGGCCAGCGGACACAGCGCGATCAGAAACATGGCCGTCATGCGGGCTTTGTAAACGGGCATGCCGCGTTTCATCAGCGTCATCGGAATGCTGCCGCCATAAACGCTGCCGATGATGGCGATGCCATAAACGATGAACGTCGGCCACATGGTGTCGTGGATTTTCATGTGGAATTGTTTCACCAGATAGTCCGGCAGCCAGAACAGGTAAAACCACCAGATGCCGTCAGTCATCAGCTTGCCGACGAAAAAGGACCAGGTCTGGCGATGGCCGAGTAGGCCGGGCTTGCCGACGTTGCCAAACCGGTTCGGTGCGGCGATGCCGGAACTGAATCCGACCACGATCATGGCGATCAGCGCGAGCGCGACGGCGAGGAGATAAATGTTGTTTTCAAACCCGAGGACAATCACAGAAACAAAGCCCGCCACGACAGGAATGATATATGTCAATGCCAGCCAGCCGGGTTTTCCAAGGTCATGCCAGCGCCGGACGTGCAACGCCAGGCTCGCCGCCAACGCCACCGCGACCGCCGCCGCGAAGAAAATCAGCGAAGGTTTGTTCGACAGCACATCCGGCCCGACGATTTTTGCGGTGATGAAATAAATGAAGACGCATAAGATGTGAATCATGATGGTCATGCCCCAAAACGCGGAGCGCGGCAGACGGCCGGTGAAGGAAAAAAGGTTGGCGCCAACTTTCTTGCCCGATTTGTCACCGTCTTGCACGGGCTTGGCCTCATCTCTGTCGCTGTGGATGTAATCGTATTCCGCTTTTGAAAGCCGTTTGCTGTTGCCGGGCGTGTCGTAAAGCCAGAACCAGAAAATCAGCCAGATGAAGCCGGCGGCGCCGGTGAGAATGAACGCCATCTTCCAGCCTTTTTCATTGCCGAAATAAACGAGGCACCACGGCACGAACAGCGCGGCGATCATCGCACCGAAATTGGAGCCGCTGTTAAAAATACCGGTGGCAAAAGCCCGTTCGCGTTTGGGAAACCATTCGGCCACGGTTTTGATGGAGGCCGGGAAGTTGCCCGCCTCGCCGATGCCAAACGCGCTGCGCACCAGGACGTGCATCATCACCAGTCGTCCGACAAACGCATTGAGAATGCCGAACACCGACCAGGCGATGAGCGAGAGGGCCAGGCCCATTTTGGTGCCGATCTTGTCAATCACCCAGCCGGCCAAAATCGTCATGCCGGCGTAAAAGCCGGTGAAGAACGCGGTCAAATGAGAAAAGTCCGTGTTAGACCAGCCAAAGCCACCCGCTTCCGCCGGGGTGCAGAAATAATCTTTCAGGTAGCTGATGACCTGGCGGTCCATGTAATTGACGGTTGTGGAAAAGAACAGCAGCGCGCAGATGATCCAGCGGAAATTGCTTTTTACCGGGGAAGACGCGGAATTCATGACGTGGGGAAGCATTAGCTGAAAGTAAATCGTGGTTCAAGCACTGAAATCGAACTTTACAAACCGGCCCGGCTTTGCGAGGCTGTTCCTATGATTTGGAAAAAATTTCTGCCATTGTTGCCCGTGTTGCTGCTGGCGGGCTGCACCTCGACCTTCACGCGCATCACGCCGCTGGAACAGCCGCGCAATGCCAACAATCTTTATCCCGTTGAAGTCATCTTCAACTCGAACCAGCAGGCGCTGCGCTGGGAAAGCCTCAAGCCGTTCGTCCTGGTCAATGGCGACCTGTATCCGCTGCGCCCGGTGCCGGTCGTGCCGAACCGCTGGGAGGGTTTTGTGCCGGTGCCGCCGACAGCCAGCAACGTCACCTACAAGTTCAAGTTTGAATATCTCCTGAACACCGTCGGTTCGGAACCGCAGCCAAGCAGTGCGATTTCGTCGCAATACAATTTGAAGATTGTGGACCAGTAAGATTTGCCAAAAAAATCAGGCGCGGACATTTTTGTCCGCGCCTTTTTTCTTGTCTGGAGAAATAAAACTCAATGTCGCGGCCGCAGCAGCAGGACTTTCTTGTCCGTGCCGTCCACCTCGACACTCTGCGTTTCGATGGCGGGATCGTCCTTGAAGACGTGATGAATGATGCGGCGGTCGGCTGATCCCATTGGCTCCAGCTCCACGGGCTCACCCCAGCGCCGGACTTTGTCGGCGGCTTCCTGGGCCTTCTTCACCAGCGCTTCGCGCGCCTGCAAGCGGTAGCCGCCCACGTCCACCGTCACTTTGGGCACGGTGGCGTCCTGCTGGAATAAAATCCGGTTGGTGATGTATTGCAGGTCGGCGAGCGTCTGTCCCTGCCGGCCGATGAGCCGGCCGGATTCCTCGGTCTTCACGTCGAGCAGCAGGCCGTCGTCCAGCTTGTGTTCCTCGACGGTGGCCGGAAAGTCCAGCAGCACGAGGATTTTTTCCAGGGTTTCTTTGGGTTGTGCGGACATGAGATTATTTTTTCTTTTTTGACAGCGGCGTCAAGGGCGAAACCGTGACCGTGGGTGCCACGGCAACCACAATGTTTTTAGTCAGTTTCGTTTGCACGATGGTCAGCAGATTGTTGACCGTCCAGTAAAGCGCCAGTCCCGCCGAATAATTGTAAAGGAACACCAGGAACATCAGCGGCATGTAGCGCATCATCTTGGCCTGCGCGGGATCCATGCCCGGTGCCGGCGGCGTGAGGTGTGACTGCCACAGCATGGACGCGCCCATCAGCAGCGGCAGCAGGTTGAATGGAAAATCAATCCCCGGAATCATGAACAGCGTGTCCGGCTTAGACAAATCGGCGACCCACAGAAAATGCGCGCCGCGCAGCTCGATCGCGCTGCGGATCATCGTGAAAAAACCAATGAACACGGGCGTCTGGATGAGCATCGGCAGGCAGCCGCTCATCGGGCTGACCTTGTTTTTCTTGTAAACTTCCCACTGTTTCTGGGTGAATTTTTGCAGGTCGTCCTTGTATTTTTCCTTGAGCGCCTTCAGTTCCGGCGCGAGCGCCTGCATCCGTTTCATCGAACGCGTGCTCGCCGCCGTCAGCGGCCAAAATAAAACTTTGATGATGACCGTGATTAGCACGATGACCACGCCGTAGCCCAGTGTTGTCACGTCGTGCAGCCAGTTCATCGTCAACAAAAGACCTTTTGCGAAAAATCCGAAGAAGCCGAACTGCATTACGAGGTCGGCCTTGTTGTTGAACTCCTCGCCGATGAGCGCCAGCGCCCGGTATTCCTTCGGCCCGGCGTAAAAAGTGATCTGCCGCTCGACTGAGGAATTGGCCGTGACCGTCTGCGCCGGATAAACAAACGCCGTCTGGATGCCCACCGGCGGCGCGGTCGGAATCTGGTTGTCCAGCGTCAGCGACGGCAAAGCCACCGGCAGCGCGACGATTTGCTGCGCCGGCTGCTTTGGCATCGCGATCAACGTGAAAAACTGGTTGTGCACCGCCGCCCACACGACGTTGCCAGCACCGGCTTCGAAAACTGTTTTGGGCACGCGCGGAAAGAAAAAGAACGCCGTCGTGCTCTTGCTGAAATAGGATGCCGTGCAATCCTGCGGTGTGTTGGTGCCGTTATACCACATCGAGCCGAGATACAGCCCGTTGTCGTCCGGTCCCATCGGCGTCGCGGTGCCGATGACCCATTGCTGTGCGGGCAGCGCCACCGGCTTATCGGAGGAATTTTCCAGCCGCACTTCCGCATTCACTAGGTAATTTGAACTGACGTGAAATTCCTTCACCAGCCGCAGGCCGTCGGGCAAAACTTTTTCTGCGCGGGCGCCGTCAGCGGTCTGCTTCAAAATAAAATTGCCGTCACCGACTAGACTCGGGTCGCCCAAAATCGCCAGCACCGGCACGGGCGCGTGGGCGTTCAACGTGGCGACGCCGTTGGTGGCCACTTCCTTTTTCCAGCGGAGCGACGTGCTGTCGGGATATTTGGTCAGCTTGACCGACTGCAACCCGCCGCCGCGCGACGTGAAAGTGTAAATGGCGTCGGCATTCGTGAAGCCGATCAAATGTTCCGGCGCGCTGGTGTCGAAGGCGACGGTGCCAGAACTGGCGTTTGACGGGTTTGGCGTCTCGGCCAAAGGACTTGAAAGTCCGGTTCCGCTTGCCGCGTTCGCCGGAGCCGGATTGGTGATCACGACGTGATGCGTCGCGGCATATTGCGCCTGCTGCTGCGCGAATTTGTTCTGCTCGAAAACCCAGACGCCAAACAAAATGGCGCAAAGCGTGATGACAATGATGCCGGTGCGATCCATGAAAAATTAGTGGGTGGGTTTGGAAAAAATTCCGAATTCCGAATTCCGAATTCCGAATTTTGGAACCGGGTCGTGGCCGCATTCGGCCCACGGATGACAGCGGCAAATCCGTTTTGTCGCCAGCAGCGCTCCGGCCAGCGCGCCATGCGTTTGCACGGCTTCCGCCGCGTATTGCGAACAGGTGGGCGTGAACCGGCAGCCGCCGGTCGAACCGAAGAGAAAAAGCTGCGCCGGCGAAATCGTCCAGCGATACGCACGGATGGCGGACACCAAAATATGTTGGGCTGGATTCACGGTTGTTTCAGCAAACCGGCGCGCCGCAGCGCCGTCAAATAATCCTTCTCCACTTCTGCCAAAGCGCGTCCCGCTATCGAATTCCGCGCGATCAAAATGATCTCAACGGGCTGCGCCAGTTCATATTGATGCTGCCGGAAACTTTCCCGCAACAGCCGCCGGGCACGATTGCGTTGCACGGCACCACCGATCTTCTTGCTCGTGACCACGCCCAGTTTCGGTTTCGCCCCGTCCGGCAGCCGCTGCCAGTTGGCGATGAGACAGCCGACCACGACCCGCTGGCCCTGCTGCCGGATGCGTGCGAACTCGCCGCTCTGCTCGATGCGCGAGGAACGGCCCAGGCGTTTCGGCGTTGCAGCGGGCGCGGGCACGCGAAATCAAACCGGCGTCAGGCGTTTACGGCCGTTGCGACGGCGGTTGGCCAGCGTGGCCTTGCCGCTCTTGCTCGAATTGCGGTTAAGAAATCCGTGCTGGCGTTTGCGGCGGATCTTTGACGGTTGATACTGGCGTTTCATAAATTCAATTGGCGGCGCGTTGGCACCTGTTTCCGGTTTAACGGAGCGGGAGAGGTTAGCAATGAAACGCCTCGTGTCAAGACGCGGTTCGGGCTTGAAACCCGCCATTGATTTCAGCCGCAACTGCGGTGATAATGCCTGAAGTAAATTGATCGAATCACATTTTATGAGTTCTGAACTGAAAATCTTGGCCCGCGACGTGGAAGCGTCGGTGGTTCCCGTCGGCACCAAGGTCACGCTGCAAAAGGGCGAGCAGGCGCACATCACGCAATCGCTCGGCGGCACCTACACCGTCATCGTCAACGGCAACATGTTCCGCATCGAGTCCAAGGACGCCGACGCGCTCGGCCTCGAAACCACGGCTGCACCAGCGACCACCTCCGCGTCAGGCGGCCCGCTCACGCAGGACGAGCTTGAGAAAAAAGTCTGGGAGTCGCTCAAGACGTGTTACGACCCGGAGATTCCCGTCAACATCGTGGATCTCGGCCTGATTTACGATTGCCACCTCACGCCCATCGGCGCGGACAATTACAAGGCCGACGTGAAAATGACGTTGACCGCGCCAGGCTGCGGTATGGGCCCGGTGCTCGCGCAAGACGTGCAAAACAAATTGATTTCGCTTGAACCGATTGATGAGGCGAACGTCGAACTCGTCTGGGATCCGCCGTGGAACCAAGGCATGATGACCGAGGCGGCGAAGCTGCAACTCGGACTGCTTTGAGCCACAGATCGGCACAGATGAAACACAGATGGGAAAAATCCATTGATAATTTTTAGGTTCAGTTTTTATCTGTGCTGATCGGTGTTTCATCTGTGGCTAAAAATTTTCCATGAATAAAACCGTTGATTGGTCTGCGCTGCGAAAGGATTTTCCGATTCTCGATCAGAAAGTCCACGGCAAGCCGCTGGTTTATTTCGACAACGCCGCCACGTCGCAGAAACCGCGCGCGGTGATTGACGCGCTCGTGCATTATTACGAGCACGACAACGCCAATGTTCATCGCGGCATCCACGAATTAAGCAACCGCGCGACGAATCATTTTGAAGCCGCCCGCACCCGCGCCGCGAAATTCATCAATGCCAAGAGTGCCGACGAAATTATTTTTACACGCGGCACGACCGAAGGCATCAATCTCGTCGCGAGTTCGTGGGGAACAAAAAATCTCAAGCCCGGCGACGTGATTCTGCTCACGGAAATGGAGCATCACAGCAACCTCGTGCCATGGCAATTGCTCGCGCAAAAAACCGGCGCGAAAATTTCTTACGTTCCCGTCACCGGTGACGAAGGCTTGCTCGACTTGTCCAAGCTCGATTCGCTGCTGACGAAGCAGGTCAAAATTTTCTCGATGGTTCACATTTCCAATTCGCTCGGCACGCTGAATCCGGTGGCCGAACTTTGCGCCCGCGCGCGCAAGCTGGGCATCGTCACGCTCGTGGATGGCGCGCAAAGCGCCGGGCATCTGCCTGTGGACGTGCAGGCCATCGGCTGCGATTTTTTTGCGTTTTCCAGCCACAAGATTTGCGGGCCGACCGGCATCGGCGTGCTGTGGGGCCGGCAGGAAATTCTCGACGCCATGCCGCCGTATCAGGGCGGCGGCGAAATGATTTTGTCCGTCGGCTACGACAAGACAGAATTCAAGCACGCGCCGCACCGGTTCGAGGCCGGCACGCCGGACATCTCCGGCCCGATCGGACTGCACGCCGCGATGGATTATCTCGACGCCATCGGCCGCGAAAACATCTGGCGGCACGATCAGGAACTGGCGAACTACGCCTACGAAAAACTTTCCGCGCTGAAAAATATTCGCTTGTTCGGCCCGAAATTAAATTCCGCCAACCGCGCCGGCCTCGTGAGTTTTCTGCTCAAGGACGTCCACGCGCACGACGTGGTGACGCTGGCGGACCAGGCGGGCGTTGCGTTGCGGGGCGGCCATCACTGCACGCAACCGCTCATGCACAAGCTCGGTGTGGAATCCACCGCCCGCGCGAGTTTTTATTTTTACAACACCAAGGCCGAAGTGGATTCCTTTGTGGAAGTGATCAAAGAGATCCAGAAATTTTTCGGACAATGACAGCTTTGAATAGTTTGAAGAGGCTGGAAGATTTTTTGGAAAAGGAATCCATTCCTCGCGATGAATCTTTGAAAGATGCTTTCCGTGAAATAAGGCGATATTTAGAATTTTTGTTGGAAATAAAACAAAGGGCGGAATTGGCGCAACCAGAGTTAATATCTTTGCTGGATGATCTAATGGAGGCTGTTAAAAATGGAGTTGCAGAGAGTTTTGAACAAACGAAGCTAAACCGTTACAATCACCTTTCGCTTGTCGTTCCGCTTGAAATTGAAAGCTTCTACCTATTTTCGAAAATCTACCTTGATACAACAGTGCAATTTCTTGGCGTTCGCTTTAGTCAGCTTCAAGGTTTTCATTTTGAGTCCTTCGGCAGTTTATTCCAGCCGAAGGCACACATTTGGAAACAGCCGGAAATTTTGGTGATCAAAAAAGAATTTCGAGACGTAATCAAAAAATTATATTCTGAAATTGTTGGCTTTAGAAATGAAAAAGTTGTGCATCCAAAGCTTTCAGGACGAACCATGATAGGCCGAAGAACGCACGGTTTTACGCCGACATCAGATCGCGGCAGCGTGAAATTGATTGGATTAATTAGAAACAGCCCCAAATATGATACTTACAATTCAACAGATACCCGCATTTTGTGGCAGTTGATTGAAGAATACACGAATTTGTTCGCGGAGTTTTCAATTCAAAACATTGAAGGAATTCGGCAATGTTCAACAGTTGAATTCTCATAATCGCTTGCGTTAATCATCCGCGCGTTTAGATTTAAGCCATGATTGAGACATTGGAAATCGCCAAGGCCGGGCGCGACCTGCCGAAGGTTGTTCGCGGATTGAAAAAATCCGGCTCGCTCGCCATTTCCAATCGCGGGCGCACGGTGGCGTATCTCATTTCCCGCGACCGCGTGGAGGCGATGCTCGAAACGATGGAAATCATGGGCAATCCCAAAGCGATGAAGGCCATCGCAGCGGCACGCGCCGGAAAATTGAAATACAAACCGGTTGAGGCGCTGGATGAGGACTAGAGTTGAAGTTTCGACCCACGTTGAAGATTTTCTCCGCACGCTCGCCCCGCAACCCCGCCGCGCCCTGATTCAAGCCATTAAAAACCTCGCGCAAGATCGTGGTGACAGAAAAGTTTTGGAGGGCAAATTGGCTGGTTATCGCCGTTTGCGGGTGGGCAGTTATCGCGTTCTTTACCGTGAGTTGATTTTGCGGGGCGAACGAATTTTTCTCTGCGATTTTGCCGAACGACGCAGCGTGGTGTATGAAATTTTTCAACAAATGCTGCTCGAAGAATTATCCAAGCAATGAGCGCGGAAACAAAAATCATTCCATCCGGTTCACCCATGAGCGCCGTGCTGGAAAATTTCCCCGGCGCGCAGCGGGCTAAAATTCATATTTCCTCAACGCGCTGAATGTGCGAACGAATTCCATGAATTAAAAGTCTGCAAGGTGCACAGACAAATAATCCGGGGTGAGCGCAGGTCGGCCGCTTTCAATGCGGCTTACTCCTCCAGTTTCGCGTCGAGTGAAATTTTCGCGTTGAGCAGGCGTGAAATCGGGCAGCCGGCCTTGGCGCCGTCCGCGATGGCGTTGAACTGCGGCAGGTCAATGCCGGGGACTTTCGCCGTCATGTTCAGGTGCGATTCCGTGACGGTGAACCCGGCGTCGGTTTTGTCCATTGTGATGGTCGCCGTGGTGTGGATGGCGTCGGGGATGAAGCCGGCCCGGCCGAGTTCCGCCGCGAACGCCATCGAGAAGCACCCCGCGTGCGCCGCCGCGATGAGCTCCTCGGGGTTCGTGCCGACGCCGTTCTCGAAGCGCGTGCCGAACGAGTATTGCGTTTCCTTGAGCGTGCCGCTTTCGGTGGAGATGCTGCCCTTGCCGTTTTTCAAATCGCCCTGCCAGACTGCTGATGCCTTGCGTTTCATAAACTTCCTTTTTTCGGCTGGACCGGGAATTCGTTCCAGCGCGAAACTCTAGCGCGGGTTTGCAATAATCTCAAGTGGCCGGAACCGGAATTATCTTCGGCAAATATTCGCCGAGCCGCTCCAGGGTTTGCTTGCCGCCCTCGATCGCGCCGAATTCTTTGACAACAAAATCGCGTTTCTCGGCGGACGGGAACACCATGCGGATGGTCACCCGCGTTTTGTCCGCCGCCAGCCTCTCGAAAGACCAGGTGGACACAAAGCTCACGCCCGGCCCGCCTTCGCGTTTGCCGCCGTGCGAAAAAACAATGCGCTCCGGTTTTACGATTTCCTTGAAGACGCTGTGGTTCGGATAATTTACGCCGTCCGGCCCGCGCATGACGTGCTTCCACACACCACCGACGTGGAAATCCATTTTCTCAATCTTTATGCTGAAACCGCGCGGCCCCCACCAGTTCACGACGTGCTTGGGATTCGTCATCGCCTCCCAAACCAGTTCGCGCGGCGCGGCAAATTCGCGCGAGATGACAATTTCGCGGTCCGAAGTGTCGCCGCCTTTTTCGACAAAATCCTTCAGACTCGAACCGATGAGCGACGTCCAGCCCTGCAGGAAATTCTCGCGCGCGAACGCGGGCTGCTTCGGGAACGTTTCCAGGCCGGTGTGCGTCAGCCGCACCCGGGTCTTTTCGCCCTCGGCATGGAGTTCAATCGTGACCAGCGAATCACCTTCGTATCCTTCGTAACGCCAGGTAAACGCCAGGGCCTGGTTCAAGACCGCCTGCGTGACTTTGCAGTGATGGACATAATTGAATCCGTTGTGTTCCACGGCAAACCGGAACTCAAAGCCCGCTTCCGCCTTGAATTCCGCCAGCTCAAAAAACCACTGATCCATGTCGGCCTTGGTCGTGATGGCTTTCCAAACCAGTGTCACCGGCGCATCAACAATCCGCTCCACAACCAGCGGCTCGGTCTTTTGCGCAAGATGTTCGGCCAGCCGTTCCAGGCTCAGCGTCATGCCCGTCTCAAACCCGCCGATGTATCGGTTCGCCCCGGTGGTGGTCATCGTGACACGGGAATGGATGGTGAGTTTGGTTTTATCTTTCCACTCGGCGAATGTAACGGTGTGCAAAAACTCAAACAGCAGGTCTCCGTTTTCATCCAGCGCACCACAGGCGAACACCAGCTTTTCCGGCGGAACAATTTTGCGGAACTCGCCGCCCATCGGAAAACGGTCTCCGTTGGGCGCGCGCATCACGTCGTATATTTTCCCGCCGGGCCGGACGTCCCACTCGCAAACCGGATTGGTGAATCCCTTCGGCCCCCACCATTGCGCCAGATGCCTGGAATCCGTCCACGCCTGAAACACCAGTTCGCGCGGCGCATCGAACTCGCGCGTGATGACAAATTCGCTTCCGGTGTAGTCCTCCACGGCTGTTACTTTGGTCGCCATAACTTTTATTTTGCAACGAATTTTCCAAGCGAATCCAGGCAACGAGTCCAGCCGTCGTTGTGCCGGTCGCGGCTTTCGGTGGATGCAAATTTCTCATGCGTCAAAGTCAATTCCGTCTGCTTGCCGCGCGCTTTGAATTCCAGCGTCACGAGCATTTCGGGCGGCTCGACCTCGCCGAATTCATCGCCGCCGCCGTCCTTTTCAAACGCCCAGGTGAAGACCAGGCGTTCCGGCGATTTCACTTCGCGATAGGTGCCGACCGTCGTGAAATATTCGCCGTCGGGGCGCCGCACCTGCAGGCGATATTTGCCGCCGACGCGCGCGTCCACTTTCACTGATTGCAGCGATGCTCCGTCGCACGCCGCCGCCCCGAACCACTGCTGGAATTGGTTCGCGTCCGTCCACGCCTTGAAAACCAGTTCTCGCGGCGCGTCGAAAACGCGGGTGAGCTGGAGTTTGATGTTTTCCATTGTTGCTGTTGTGCTCATTTTTTCTCCTCGGTTTGTAGTTGTTTCAGATACTCGTCCAACCGGTCAAAGCTTTCTTCCCAAAACTTGCGATATTCCTCGATCCACGCCTGTGCCTGTTGCATCGGCTTGGCTTCCAATTTTAACGAATGCACCCGTCCTTTGCGCCGGCGGCGGACCAGCCCGGCGTTTTCCAAGATGCGCAAATGCTTCGAAACCGCCGGCAGCGACATGGAATACGGTCGCGCCAGATCAGTGACGCAGCGGTCGCCGTGCGCCAGATGCTCCAGGATGCGCCGCCGGGTCGGATCGGCCAGCGCGGCGAACGTGCGGTTCAACAATCTCGGTGAACATTTAACCATATGGTTAATTATTAACGCAGCCCGAGGTGTGATGCAAGGGAAATTTTTTTAAAAATGCAGCCACCGCAGAACAATCCCGCGCGGGCTGGAGATCGTAAAAAAGTTCGGCCCCAAATTTCTGCCGCCGCCCGGCGCGTGAGCATTGGACTCGACATCGGGTTGCGCGTCGGGCAACCCTGTCCGGAGCGCATGATACAACCAACCCAATCCTTATGGGCCTGACCAAGCTGGGCTGGAACGCCGAGCGTGACGAACAGTTCGCGCCGTATCTCGCGAAAGGTTTTGTTCCCGGGCGCGTCGCGGTGGAGGACAAACATTTTTACCGCGTCTGGACTGCGGACGCGGAACTCTCCGCGCAAGTCACTGGAAAATTTGTCCACGAAACACGCCGCGATCACGCGCTACTTCCCAAGGTCGGCGATTGGGTTGCTGTAAAACTGATTCCGAACGAGGACAAGGCGACCATTCACACCATCCTGCCGCGCACCACACAAATCACTCGCAAGACGAGCGGCCGCAACACCGCTGCGCAAATTCTCGCCACCAACATCGAAACGGTTTTTCTCGTCACTGCCGCTGATCCGACGTTTAACGCCGCGCGTCTGGAGCGAATGCTCACCATGGGACACGAAAGCGGCGCGCGTCCCGTGGTTGTGCTCAACAAAATTGATTTATGCGATGACCTTGAAGCCAAGCTCGCCGAAGCCACGCGCGCGGCGGGCGATGCTCTCGTGCTCGCCGTCTGCGCGCTCACCGGGCGCGGCATAAAAAAATTAGCCGCGCTCATCAAACCCGGCGACACCGTCGTCTTCATCGGCACTTCCGGCGTAGGCAAATCGAGCCTCATCAACCAGCTTTACGGTGAAGATCTGATGCCGACGATTGAAGTCCGCACGCAGGATTCCAAAGGCCGGCACACGACTTCCTGGCGCGAGATGATTTTTCTGCCGAAAGGCGGCGTGGTCATTGACACGCCCGGCATGAGGGAATTTCACCTCTGGGGCGCGAGCGATGGCGCGAAGGAAACATTTCCTGAAATCGAAGCGTTGGCGGCCGACTGCCATTTCCGCGATTGCACGCACACGAAAGAAAAAGACTGCGCCGTGCTCGCCGCCGTTACCGCCGGCACGCTGCCGCGCGAACGCTACGACAGTTTTGTGAAGCTTCAGCGTGAAATCAGCCACTTCCGTGAAGTCGAGAAGCAGGCCAACTGGCAGTCCCGCAGCAAGAGCGACCGCGTGGCCCATCGCACCTTCAACAAAGCCGTCACTCACCACAAGAGCCGGCGGTAAACATATTTGGGTTAGAATCCCTGCCACCGTCCGATCCACCCCGGAACCTACTTCGTCTGGCTGAAAAACATGAACACCCGCGGCCCGCGCGGCGTGGTGAGGGCGAATTGTTTTTCCGCCTCCGTGTGCGGCACGGCCAGACCGGCGGCATTTTTGTCGTTCGCCGGCTGGCCATTCGCCAGCAGCATGTAGTGATGCGTGGTGTTGCCCGGAATGTCATGGAGCGTGAGCTGCCAAACACCCTGCGTCCGGTCAAATTTCAGCGGCACCGGCTGCCAGCCATTGAACGTGCCGGCCACCGCGACCGACACCGGCTGCGGCCCGGGCTTTTCCGTCTGCCAGCGGAAAACCTTGCTGAACGTCCCCGAGCTTTTGCCCATACCGGGCTTGGCCGGCGGATGACTGTGATGACTGTGTTGCGACATAATAATTTAACGTGCCGCACAATATACCCGGATGGGAAAAATTCAAGCCGCGTCCGCAGCCATGCGGGACAGCCCGCGCGGGATGGAGATGGCGAAAAAATTCGGGCTGGAATTCCTGCCGCCATCATAGGGCCGGTAGATTTACTTGCGTTGATTTTGAATTGTGTTATCAACTTTTCATTGAAACGGCTGGTGGCATTCAATCATAATTCCAAAATGAAAAATCAAGATGAACTTGAGTTGCCTGGGGAGGGCGTTCCCGAAGGTGTTGTAGCAAAGGCAAAACGCATCTTGAAGTTAATGGAAAATGCGACAAGCCTCTCGGTAGTTGGAGAATTCTTAAAAAGCAAGCAGGTCCATCATTCGGCAGGAAGTTGGCAAGATTTGGAAGAAAAACGAATTCTGCCAGCTCTTCGGAGCGGTAAAATCAGTTTGGAAGAGTTGAACCAACTCCTCGGAGAGAGCGAAGAATTTGGCAGATGCCACATATTCTTATTTGCAGCATCAAAAGCCGATGTTGCAAGGTATCTTGACCCTAAGCAAATCGCCAAAACCTCCGAGCGACTTGGTATTGAGGATGCGTTGAAAGAGGTAATCATTGAGGAATTACCCGACGAACCTAAAATAACGCAAATCAGAGAAGAAAACGCCAACGGTCAGTCAGGGTGGGTGTTTAAAATTGTCGAAAAGCGTGAACAGAAAACTTTCATGGAGGAAGTGACCGAGGGTGATACATATACAAAGAAATATAAAGTCGAGCATGTTCGTGCTTTGAACATTGTTAAACTGCATGAATCCGGTCTTCTTGAATTAAGAATTCAATCTCGGGCCAATTCAAACCAATATGATTCTGACCTGACCCGTGTTTGGACACTGTTAAGGGATTTCCTTCCGACAGCTAAATTTTCAGAACTATACTTGAGAAAAGCCAAGGCAAGACTGTTAGACGATCGGGAAACTTTAAAAGAGAAGATTCGTTTTAGTGATTCAACGTTAAAAGATAAAAACGGCAACACAATCGTTGCCTCTACCGGAACTGAAACAGAAGACCTTTTTGAGGGGTCTGGTGTCGGTTCAAGTCTTGATCAATTTCAAAAAAATGGTGGCTATTGCGATTCCTCCAACATTTGGTTTCGCGAGCGTGAAGGCGCTATCGCAAGAGAGGTGCATGTGCTACTTTCAGGAAGGAGCAATGAGTTTGCAATAAATGCCAGTTGTTCCAGAATCGAATACGAGTATGTGTTAAATGAGCTTCGCGCAATTAATAAGTAGGCGTCCAGCCGGTGCAGAATTAATGCACAAGATCGAAGAAGTGTTGCAACCTCAACCTCTTCGGAAGACGGAGTATTCGCTTGATAGAATCTGCGAACTTGTCGAACCCCGAAGCAGAGATGAGTTAATTTTGGCCTTGGGCAAGCTAGTGCAGAGCGGACGGATGAAAAGAATTATTCGTGTAATATCCCACGCAACGCAGGGCGGTGTTGCAGATTTTAACTCCTTGGAGGAAGTGCCGCGAGTCATTGATGATGGGCGCACAGGCTTAAGCATGGAAGTCACTCCTAACGATTTACGCCTCATCTACGTTGTGCCACCTACCAATGACAACAGATGATCTCAAGGCCGAGTTTAACAAAATAGTTGCTTCCTCGCTTTCTTTGCCACCGGCCAAGCGTTTAGATTATGTGTTGGGAGAATTGGACAAGCTGCCGGCTGAATATCGTGAGTTTTTGTTGCAGCTCGTGTCCACAACTGTAGCCCTTGCCGATGATCGAACCAGTATGAAGACTACCAGAAATCAAATAATAATCAGCGCGATTTGTCTTATTGTCGGAACTTTTCTTGCTTTTTATTTCAAAACCCCCACAGGCATCCAATACTTGTTTATTAGAGGATTTTTCGTTCTGGGTGTCGTTGGTATTGCTGTCGCAATTTTGGTTGGCACGGTTAATTTAAAGTGGAGCGCCACAAAATCTTTGGCTGTGACAGCAACCGGTGGGTTTGCACTTTTTATATTAATTTATTACCTCAACCCTCCGCAGCCGCCTGATTTGAAATCGAATCCATCTCAAGGGAATGTTCAGACTAATACGCCTTAAATAAGGAATCAATTTTCGCCTTCACCGCTTCATCCATCTTGATCAACGGCGGCCAGGCACGTTTGAAACCTTCGCCGGGAATTTTCTTCGTCGCGTCAGTTTTCATTTTTTCTTTGCGCGGCGTTTCAAAGTTTGCATCGCGGCCAGCGCGTCGCGCAGGACGGGAATGGTCAGTTTGTCCTTGGCGCGGTTCGCGGCGATTTTGCTGGCGAGAATCCGTTCCAGCGACAGCACCTTGAGTTTTTGCCGGCCCAGCGGGACGTCCACGCAGTTTTTTATTTCCTCGGCAAAGCTTTTCAAGCCGTCCATGCGCAGCACGATGTCGAAAAGTTCCGCGCCCGCGCCGGCAAGCATCGGCGGATTGAAGTTGCTCGGTGGAACATAAGCCGCGCCAACTTCCTGCAACGCACGGGAAATTTTCAATTCACCGAGGTTTTCAAACCAGAGGTCAACGTCCTGCGTGACGACCGGCGCGCCTTGCAGCGTGGCGGCGGAAAGCCCGACGACCATGAACCGCACCTTGCGCTTCAGCAAAACCTGAAGCAGGCGGAGTTCACTTTCTGAAAATGGCAGTGGCGCGGCCACGGATCAGGCTCCTTTGCAGCCGTTCGAGCGGCGGTTGCTCCAGCAGAATCAAAGTGTGGCGGACGTTGTCAGGATCGGCATCGGGATGGGCCGCGAGAATTTTCCCGACGCGCGTTGACAGGCGCTGCGCCCAGCGACTGGCTTTGGCGGCATCAATTGGTTGAACGCGTCGTTTCATTCAGGCATTGGCAGTTTAAGCGATTTCTTAATGTTTGTCACCGGCATTTCCCAACAGCGAATCAATTTTCTTACGCACGGCTTCATCCATCTTGATGAGCGGCGGCCAGGCGCGTTTGAAACCTTCGCCGGGAATTTTCTTCGTCGCGTCAATGCCCAGCTTGCTGCCGCTGGCGATTTCGCTCGTCGCGTGGTCGAGCACGTCGGACGGGCCTTTGGTGAAGATGCTGTCGCGCTGCGGATCGGTATTGGCGGTGAGATGGAACAGCACTTCGCTCGTGTTGTGGACGTTCACATCGGCATCCACCACCACGATGTATTTCGTGAACATCATCTGCCCCATGCCCCAGAGGCCGTGCATGATTTTGTAGGCCTGCATCGGGTAGGTCTTCTTGATGCTGACGAACACGAGGTTGTGGAACACGCCTTCCGCCGGCAGCGCGATGTCCACGATCTCGGGGAAATTCATTTTGAAGATCGGCAGGAACAATTTCACGCTCGCGCCGCCGATGTAAAAATCTTCCATCGGCGGAATGCCCACGATGGTGCAGGGATACACCGCGTCCTTGCGATGCGTGATGGCCGTGACGTGAAACACCGGATACGGCTCGGGCAACGTGTAATAGCCGGTGTGATCGCCGAACGGCCCTTCGTCGCGCAACGGTTCGGTCGGGTCAATGTAACCTTCGATGACGAAGTCGGCGTTGGCGGGGACTTCGAGGTCGTTCGTCTCGCACTTCACGAGTTCGACGGATTTCTTGCGGAGATAACCGGCGAGGAGAAATTCATCCAGACCATCCGGCAGCGGCGCGGTGGCGGCAAAGGGAAACATCGGGTCGCCGCCGATGAAAATGGCGACGGGCATCCGCTCGCCCTTCTCGTAGTAACGACGGCCATGGCGCGCGGCGACTTTTTGCAATTGCCAGTGCATGCCCGTCGTGCGGTCGTCGTAAATCTGAATGCGATACATGCCGACGTTGCGCTCGCCGGTGTCAGGGTCGCGCGTGACGACGCACGGCAGCGTGATGAAGCGACCGCCGTCAAGCGGCCAGCATTTTAATATTGGAAGATTAAGCAGAGTTGAATTGTTAAATGGTTGAATCGTTGAATTGGAATTTACGTTTGGCGTGTCGGTCTTTTCCGATTTAACCATTGAACTATTTAACGATTCAACAATTTGCGGCGCGCTTGGCCACGGTTCTTTACGCGAAACCGGTGCGTCAAATTTTTGAATGACATCCTTGCACGAACCGCTCTTCACCGTCTTCGGTTTCGCATGGCGCAAATCCAGCGCGAGCGCGAGCAGCTTGATGGCTTCCTTGAAACTGGTCGGCGGCTTGGCCTTCATGAGCGCACCGAGTTCGTTCGCGACTTCGTCCACGGACTCCGCGCCCATGCTCATGGCCATGCGCTTGTGCGAGCCGAGCGTGTTGATGGCCACGGGAAACGGCGAGACGACGCCGTTGACGGTGGGCTTTTCGAACAGCAGCGCCTTGCCGCCGCCGGGCAATTTCATCTCACGGTCGGCGATCTCGGTGATCTCGAGTTCGGTGGCGACGGGCTGGGAAATGCGTTTGAGTTCGCCCGCCCGGTCGAGGGCGTTGACGAAATCGCGGAAGGAATCAAAAGCCATACGCGGGCGAAGCTAACAAAAAGGGAAAAAGAAAGCCACAGATGAACACAAATGAACACAGATAAGGTTCAGCCAAAATCTGTGTTTAATCTGTGTGAATCTGTGGCCAGAATTACTTTGGCAGCAAATCCGCGACGAGCGACTTCTCTTCCTTCAGTTCGGCTTCGGTCGCGGCGATCTTGGCTTTGCTGAATTCGCTGAGCGGCACGTTCTGGACGATCTCGAACTTCGCGCCGTTGCTGCGGATCGGATAGCTGAAGATCAAACCCTTCTCGATGCCGTAGCTGCCGTCGGAATGCACGCCCACGCTGAACCAGTCGCCGGCGGGCGTCGGGTGCGTGAGTTTGTAAACCGTGTTGACGGCGGCATTCGCGGCGCTGGCGGCGCTGCTCAAACCGCGCGCCTTGATGATGGCCGCGCCGCGCTGCTGCACGGTGGTGATGAATTCGCCCTGGAGCCAGGCTTCGTCCTTGATGACGGACGTCACCGGCTGGCCGGAAATTTTGGCGTTGGCGAAGTCCGGATACATCGTGGCGCTGTGATTGCCCCAGATGGCGAGGTTCGTAACAGCGGTGACATCCACACCGGCCTTTTTCGCGAGCTGCGATTTGGCGCGGTTCTCGTCCAGCGCGGTCATGGCGAAGAAGCGATCCTTCGGCACGCCGGCCGCGTTGTTGGCGGCGATGAGCGAATTGGTGTTGCACGGATTGCCGACGACGAGCACGCGGACGTCGCTCGCGGCGTTCCTGGCGATGGCCTGGCCCTGGCCGGTGAAAATCTTGCCGTTGATGCCGAGCAAATCCTTGCGTTCCATGCCGGCCTTGCGCGGCACGGCGCCGACGAGCAGCGCCCAGTTCACGCCCTTGAAACCTTCGTCGAGATTGGAGGTCGGCACGAGGCCTTTGAGCAGCGGGAACGCGCAGTCGTCGAGTTCCATGCACACACCGTTCAGCGCGGCCATGGCCTTTTCATCGGGAATTTCGATGAGGTGCAGGATGACCGGCTGGTCCGGGCCGAAGGCGGCGCCGGAGGCAATGCGGAAGAGAAGTGAATAACCGATCTGACCGGCTGCGCCGGTAATCGCCACGCGAAGAGGAGCTTTGTTCATAAAAATTACGAAGCGGCATTATGCAAATGCCAGCGATTTGAAGCAAGTTTTCCGCGCGTCAAAATTTTTGCTTGGAAAAAAATTAATTCAGCGTAAAAAGGAACCGTTCTTTGAAACCGGCGGAAAAGTTTCCGCCACCAACGCAGTCAAATGTCAGGGAATCCGGTGTGAATCCGGGACGGTTGCGCCACTGTAACGGCTACAAACTCCCAATGCCACCGAGCGAAAGCTTGGGAAGGCGGGAGTGAGGTTTGAGGCCGAAGTCAGGATACCGGTTTGATTGCACTCGTCGTGGTAGTTGATGGTTCAAAGTTGATAGTTGATAGCTAAAACCAAAGCCGGTTTTTCTATCATCCATCCACTAAAAACCATCAACCAACCGCACTTCTCCGCAAAGAGAAGGATGAGGCCAGCGCAACGGACTGTTTTCGTTGCGAACCGCTTAATGCCTTCATTTCTCGATTTGTGGAATGGAGGCGTTTTTATTTGTTGAATTGTTGAATCGTTAAATTATTGAACCGATTTGACGAATCACAATTCAACTATTTAACGAATTTCATTCCCTCTGGTCTCTCAATCGTAACCACCGTCCGCGTGAAAAATTGTTTTCCGCGGACAAAATTGAAAGATCAGTGCATGAAAAAAATCCGTTCGCTGGCGCTGGCCAGCCTGTTCGTCCTGTCCGTTGCGTCCGCCAATGCCGGCACGCTTGTCGAAAAATTCGCCACCGATCCCACGCTCGACGGCTGGCAGGTTTTTGGCGACACGAATCGGTTTCAGTGGGATTCGACCAACCATGTGCTCGACGTGACCTGGGACTCCACGCAGCCCAACAGCTATTTTTACCATCCGCTCGGCGTGACGCTCTCGACGAACGACAGCTTCTGCGTGCAGTTCGATTTGCAGTTGACCAACGTTGCGACGACCGGCGACGGCAATGAAATCGCCATCGGGCTGCTGCATTTTTCCGACGCGACCAATGCCGACTTCAACCGCGCAAACAGTCCGTTGCCCAATCTGTTCGAGTTCGATTACTTCCCGGCATTCGTTGATCCAACCTATGGGCCTTACCCGGCTTCCGTCAACGCCACGCTCAAGGATTCACAACCGGGCTACGCCGGCTTCTATGTCGTCTTTGACAACGTGACGCTGGATCCCACCGTCACCTACCGCGTCGTGCTCATTCACCGCGCCGGCGAAGGCGTCATCACCGGCGCCATTTACACCAACGGCGTGGTTGTATCCACGCTGCCGCTCGGCTACGGCAGCGCGCCGGTGGGCGATTTCCAGCTCGACACGCTTTCCGTCAACTGCTTCGCCGACGACGGCTATGGCGATTCTGTTTCCGCGCAGGGCACCGTGGCCAATCTCGCGTTTGCCTCGCCGCTGCCGGTGGACAAGATCAATGCCAGCGCCGCCGGCCAGGTCCAGTTCGCCAGCGACGCAAAGTGGCTTTACACGCTGGAACAAAGCGCCGATTTTCAAACATGGACGCCCGCCGCGCCCGCCACCTTTGGCAATGGCACCAATCTTGTGTTGCAGGCGACCAATCCGCCGGCTGACAAATCCTTTTACCGCGTTCGCGCCGACCTGCCATGAACCCGCTGGGCATTTTAAATCCCAATGACTGTCCGCTGTGTGGCGGGCCGAACGAGTGCCAGCTCTGTTCGCCCGCCACACACAAAGGCCCGTGCTGGTGCGCGCAGGTGGAAATTCCCGCCGCGCTGCTGGCGCGCGTGCCGGAACAGTTGCGCGACCGCGCCTGCATCTGCCGGCAGTGTGTGGAAAAATTCCAGCGCGAACCGCAGCCCATTCAAGGCTCAAAACTCAAAACTCAAAACTTCTCCGCGTTCACGCTCATCGAACTGCTCGTGGTCATCGCCGTCATCGCGATTCTCGCGGCGATGCTGCTGCCCGCGCTCGCCCGCGCCCGGGCCACGGCGCAGCGCGCCGGCTGCGTGAGCAACCTGCGCCAGCTCGGCATCGCCACGGAATTGTATCTCGGCGACAACGCCGATCATTATTTCAACCGCTGCGCCGCGCCGGCCGCCGCCGGCCAGCAATGGTGGTTCGGCTGGCTCCAAGCCACCCTACCTGGTGTGGGTGAAGGCCAGCGAGCGTTCGATTTGTCCACCGGCGTTTTGTTCCGCTATCTGAACGGCAGCGACGTGCGGCTCTGCCCTTCGCCGGTGTGGCGCTCGCCGCAGTTCAAGCCCAAGGGCACGAACGTCATCTTCAGCTACGGCGGCAATGCCTTCTTGTTTGCCGGGCAGGCCCAGAAGCCGGTCAGCGCTGAAAAGGTCTCGCATCCGGCGGACACCGCGCTCTTTGCCGACGCCGCGCAGGTCAACACCTTTCAATGGCCCGCGACGGTGAGCCGGCCGATGTTCGAGGAATGGTATTACCTGGATCTGGAGACGAACTATGCGAATCCCAACAACACACCGAACGGCCACTTCCGCCACGCGCAGAAGGCGGACGTGACGTTTGCCGACGGCCATGTGGATCTGGAGAAGCCCGTGCCCGGCTCGGTGGACAGGCGGCTGCCCAATCAATGCATCGGCCAGTTGCGGCCGGAGATTTTGACGGTGCCGTAGGCGGCGACGGGCCGGTGAGAAGGAAGAACCGCGCCGTCTAGCACCATATTAGGTGACTCGTGTTTAATCCAACATGACAAACACATATCGCTGTCCATCATCTGTTGCAGCATCGAATCCTTGCTCCTCGGCAATCTCGCCAGCCCATGCCAAAACCTCAGCCCGCTCTGACGGAGCATCCGGGAGCGTGACCACAAGCTTGCCTGTGTTTTGGCAGCCGCCCATGTCAGCATAGACATCAATCTCAACGGCCGTCACTCGGACAGCACCTGCTGCGTATGCCTTCTCGACAAGCGCCAATGACTCCTCGGTGGAATCCAACTCGCCGAGTGTAAATCCGCGCTTGCGTCCGCTCTGGAGCCACTCACGGGCTTCTTTCGCATTGAGAGCCGATATAAGCCTCTCCCACTGGCTGTCATTTTCTATCATAATAAACAACGCGCTAAGTCGCCCAACTAAACAATCGGCCCCGGCCTTTGGAGCCTATCCAGTTTCATGAATTTGACTCTGAACCCGTGGAAATAGTTTGTCCAGCGGTGTATGCGGCCGGTTCCGTGCCGGGGCCACAGCGCGGAAATTCAATTTCTTCTCGCCATCGAAACTGGTAGCCTTCGCTCATGATTCCACCGCGCTTGCTGTTCCTCTGTCTGGCCGGCTTATGCTGGGTGAATCCGGTTGTGGAAGCGCAAAATGACATGACATCCAGCGATCCCATCGCGTCGTCTGTTTATGCCGGCGACGATCTGGGCGCGGTTTATCGCCCGGCGGCGACGACGGTCAAGCTGTGGGCGCCCACGGCCAAGCAGGTCCGCCTGCTGCTCTTCAACGACGCGGCCGGCGAATCGTTTCAAACCGTTCCCCTGTCGCGCGACCGGGATGGCGTCTGGTCCGCCGTGCTGAACGGCGACCAGGATGGGAAATATTATTTGTATGAGATCACGCATCCGGGCGGAGCCGGCAAGCTGGTGGTTTATCGCGTCAACGATCCCTACGCCCGCGGCTGTTCGGCGAACACCGGCCGGACGTTGATTTACGATCCGCTAAAAACGAATCCCGACGGCTGGGACCAGGATCATTTTGTGCCCTTGAAAAACAACACGGACGCCGTGCTGTATGAGGTTCACGTCCGCGACTTTTCCATCAACAAAAACTCCGGCGTCGCCGACGGCAAGCGCGGGAAATTCGCCGGCATGGTGCAGCCGGGCACGAAATCACCGGAGGGCGCGGCGACCGGCATTGATCATTTGCGGGAGCTGGGCGTGACGCACGTGCACCTGCTGCCGGTGTTTGATTATGCCGGCGGCGACGAGCGGCAGAAGGCGGATGATTACACCTGGTATGACTGGGGCTACGATCCGGTGCTTTACAACACGCCGGAAGGTTCCTACGCCACGAATCCCGACGGCACCGCGCGGCAGCAGGAGTTCAAGGAAATGGTCCAGGCGTTTCACGCGAACAACATCGGCGTGGTGCTGGACGTGGTGTTCAATCACACCGCCGCCACCGGCGCGCAGCCGGCGTCCATTTTTGACAAGGTCGTGCCGGGCTATTTTTACCGCTTCGACAAGTCGGGCCGGCGCGCGAACGCCACCGGCTGCGGGAACGAGTTCGCCTCGGAAAAGCCCATGGCGCGGAAGTTCATCGCGGATTCCATCAAATACTGGCTGACGGAATATCATGTGGACGGCTTCCGGTTTGACCTGATGGGAATTTTGGACCGCGAGACGATGCAGGAGGTTTATCGCGAGGCGAGGAAAATCAATCCGAACGTGATCATTTACGGCGAGGGCTGGGACATGGAACAGGTGCTGCCCGCCAAGGAAATGATGACGCAGGCGAATCTTTTTGGCACCGGCATCGCCGCCTTCAACGACGGCATCCGCGACAATATCAAGGGCGATTATGCCCAGGCCAAAGCCACCGGATTCGTTCAAGGTTCTGCGCCGGCCTACGGCGGCATGGAACGATTTCACCTGAACCTCAAAGGCCAGAGCACCGGACGGGACAAGGAAAGCATCGCCGTGTTTTCCCCGAACGAGACGATCAACTACGATTCCGCGCACGATGATCTTTGTCTCTGGGACAAGTTGCAGGTCTCCGCGACAAATTCGACTGAGGCCCAGCGCGTCAGCATGGACAAACTGGCCGCCGGCATTTTGCTGACCGCGCAGGGCGTTCCCTTCATCCACGCCGGCGACGAATTCCTCCGCTCCAAAAATTTAAATTCAAACAGCTACAACGACAACGATCCGCATGTGAACCCGATTGACTGGTCGCTGAAAACCAAGCACCGGGAAGTTTTTGATTATTACCGCGGCCTGATTGCGCTGCGGCGCGCGCATCCCGCCTTCCGCATGACGGACAAGGCGCAGGTGGACGAAGCTTTTGATTTTGCGCCGGTCGCGCCGACGAACGTCGTTGAATTCGTTCTCAAGAACCACGCGAACGGAGACGGCTGGAAAAACATTCTGGTGATTTACAATGGCAACCCGGAGCCGAAAGACTTAACCGTGACCGGCGACTGGACGATTGTGGTGAACGACCAAATCGCCGGCACGGAAACATCGCAGACCGCCACGAAAAAGATCCACGTCGCGCCGCTGTCGCTCATCGTGGCCCACACCGACGGCGCGTATCAGCTCGACGCGAATCATTAAAACTGGCGGGCAAGCATTACGCCTTGCCGCCGAAGCTCACATAATCATCCAGATCCAGCACGTCAAACCACGACGCGATGTCCTCGCGCTTCGGCCCGGCCTGCTTGTGGATGCCGTTGAGATATTCGCGCGACTCCACGTCCTGCGGGACGCGCTTCTCGGCAAATTCCGACCACGCGGCGATTTCTTCCGGCGCGCGTTTGTGCTTCGCGTGCGCTTCAATCCATTCCAGAATTTCGCCGTCGCCCTTGCCCAGCTCTTTCTTCAACGCTTCCGGGTCAATGCCGGTGAATTCCAGAAACCGCTGATCCAGCGGGCAGGCGTAGTGATATTCGCCGTTCTTGCCGGCGAGCGCGGCGCGGCCCTTGTCCAACATGCGCGGCAGGATCACGTAGCCGCCGAGCCGCACGCGCGGGCTGCGCGGCGGGAATTTGGTGAGGTCGGGAGTGTGTAATGACATAATTATTCCTTCAGTTTCAATTTTTGTTTCCATTGGTCGCGATTTTTTCGCGGCGGTTGCCAACTTGCACTGAAAATGCCGAATTGCAAGTGGCGCGCAAAAATTTTATCATGCGCTGGTGAAACATTCTGGAAAAGCCCTGCTCGCCGCGCTGAAAATGATCGGCTGGACGGGCGCCACCATGCTCGCCGTGATGGTGGTGGCGTTTTTGGGCAAGGTCATCGGCACGTTTGTGCTTGATTACCTGACGTGGGTTCTGCTCGCGATGTGGGTAGTGTTCGCGCTGTTCGCCTTTTATTTTTTCCGCGACCCCGACGCGATGGTGCCGACCGGCAAAAACCTCGTCATCGCGCCCGGCCACGGCAAGGTGGACGCCGTGGACACGACGACGGAACCGGATTTCATGGGCGGCGAATGCCAGCGCATCTCGATTTTTCTGTCCGTGATTGACATCCATGTGCAGAACGCGCCGGTCACCGCGCGCGTCGCCTATTTCAAGCACACGCCCGGCCAGTATCTCAACGCGCTCAACGCCGACTCCGCGAAGTTCAACGAAAATGTCCTGCTCGGCCTCGAATCCGTCGAGCCGGCCGGCGAAAAAATCGGCGTGCGGCTCATCGCCGGCCTGATCGCGCGGCGCATCGTGCCGTGGGTGCAGCAGAACGATTCCGTCCAGCGCGGCGAGCGCATCAGCCTGATCCAGTTTGGTTCGCGTGTGGATGTTTATCTGTCGCGCAACGCCAAGATCAAGGTGAAGATCGGCGACCGGGTGGTCGGCGGCGAAACGGTGATTGCCCAATTCGACTGACGCCATGGCTACGAACCCGGAACCCATTCCGCCCGCCGAAAGCGACAAGCTGAAGATTTATTTTCTGCCGAACCTGCTGACGGCGGGAAATCTCTTCTGCGGTTTTGTGGCGCTGACGAAAATTGTCGAGGCCAACCTTACGCCCAACGCCAGCGGTTTCGTCAACTGGATGCCCATCAAGTTCGCGCTCGCCTGCATCCTGCTCGCCTGCATTTTTGATCTGTTCGACGGCCGCGTCGCGCGCATGGGCGGGCACGAAAGCCCGTTCGGCCGCGAGTTCGATTCGCTGGCCGATTTGATTTCGTTCGGCGTCGCCCCGGCGTTTCTGGTGCATCGCGTGGTGCTGGGACAGGTGCTGCCGGATGAATACGCGGGATTCGGCTGGTTCATCGCCTCGATTTACCTGATCTGCGGCGCGTTCCGGCTCGCGCGGTTCAACTGTCTTTCGGCCATGAACGCGCCGGGCGCGGGCAAGGATTTCCTCGGCTTTCCGATTCCGTCGGCGGCCGGCCTGGTGGCGTCGCTGACGCTGGTCATCATCAAATTGAACGAGAAGGAAAAAGACCTCGGCCACTGGGGCTATCTGCTGCCGGTCGTGCTGGTCTTTTTGTCGGCGATGATGGTGAGCGAAGTCCGTTATCCCAGTTTCAAATCGCTCGGCCTGCGTTCAACCACCACGTTTTTGAAGGTGATCGTCGCCGCGCTGTTCGTGGGTCTCATCTTGGTTTTGCGCGAGAAGATATTATATTTCGTCCTGCCGATTTTCTTCACAGCCTACCTGATCTACGGCTTTGTGCGGCCGCACATTTCGCGCGCCTGGCGCCGGGAAATTGAAGAGGAAGACGACGAGCCGGACGCGGCAGGCTGACCATGCTGGACGCGCACCCCATTTTGCAGGCCGGCCTCGCGGGATTTGCCTGTGGGCTGATTTTTTCCTCGATCCCGTTCGGCCCGGTCAACCTCACCATCCTCAACGAAGGCGCGCAGCGCGGCTTTCGCTGGGCGGTGCTCATCGGCCTCGGCGCCTCGGCGATGGAGACGATTTACTGCGGTTTTTCATTCACCAGCTTTTCCTCGCTGCTGGACCACGGCGTCGTGCAGGCATTCCTGCAGGTGTTCGGCTTTGTTTTCATTTTCTTCATCGGCTTCAAATTTTTGCTGGCCAAAGGCGTTCACCTGCCGACCAAGCTCGGCGCGGCTTCCGAAAAAATCGAGACGCGCATCGAGCAGAAATTTCATCCGCACTCGGCCTTCATGACCGGCTTCGTGCGCGTGCTCGGCAATCTCGGCGTGCTGGTGTTTTGGATCGTGCTCGCGGCCAACCTCATGACGCGCGACTGGGTGGACGGCGATTCGTTTGCCGCCAAGGCCGCATGCGTCGGCGGCGTCGCGCTCGGCACGAACACCTGGTTCCTGAGCTTGAGTTTCGGCGTGTCGCGCGGCCACGGCCGGTTCAGCGAAAAGACGCTGCTGCGGATGCAGCATTTTTCCGGCATCTGCCTCATCATTTTCGGCCTGCTCCAAGGCACGCACATCGCGTGGCAGCTCGCCAGACACAACCGGCATCACACGCCGCTGGAATACCGCCTGCCGCCGGATCCAAACAACAATTAAATTATGCTCAAAGCTGGAATCGTCGGATTGCCGAACGTCGGCAAATCAACCCTGTTCAACGCCGTCACGCGCACGCGCAAGGCCGAGGCCGCGAACTATCCGTTCTGCACCATTGACCCGAACGTCGGCATTGTCACCGTGCCAGACGAACGCATGTATGTTTTGCAAAAAATCGCGAAGACGGGCGTCGTCATCCCGGCGGCGATTGAATTTGTGGACATCGCCGGTCTCGTCAAGGGCGCATCGCAGGGTGAAGGTCTCGGCAACAAATTTCTCACGCACATCCGCGAAGTGGACGCCATCGTCCAGGTCGTCCGCTGCTTCGAGGACGCGGATATTCATCACGTCACCGGCAGCGTGGATCCCGTGCGCGACATTGAAATCATCACCACCGAACTGGTGCTGGCCGATTTGGAAGCCGTGCAAAAACGGTTGAACAGCATTGCCAAGGACGCCAAGCGCGGCGACAAGGAAGCGCTCACCCAGGAACATGTCCTGAAAAAAATCGAGCCGCATCTCAACGCCGGAAAACCCGCGCTCACGCTCGAACTCACGCCGGAAGAAAAAGCTGTGTCACGCCTGTTTTGGCTGATGACCGACAAACCAACTATTTTCGCCTGCAACGTGAAGGAATCAGACCTCGCGACGGCCGACAAAAATCCGTTCGTTCTAAAAGTCCGCGAATACACCGCGCACCATTTTGCCTGCGAGGCTGTCGTCATCAGCGCGCAGATTGAAAGCGATCTGATTGATTTGTCCGATGCCGAGGCGAAGGATTTCTTGAAGGAACTCGGCGTGAGTGAATCCGGCGTTGGCGCGCTCATTCGCGCGACGTATCATCTGCTAGGCTTGCGGACGTATTTCACGGCGGGCGAAAAGGAAGTCCGCGCCTGGACGATTCATGTTGGCGACACCGCGCCGAAAGCGGCGGGCGTCATTCATTCCGATTTCGAGCGTGGTTTCATCAAGGCCGAAACCGTGGCTTACGACGATTTGGTGAAATGCGGTTCCGTCGCCGCCGCGCGCGAAAAAGGTTTGTATCGGATGGAAGGCAAGGAATATGTCGTCAAAGACGGTGACGTGCTGCTGTTTAAATTCAATGTTTGAATCTCGCCGCAAAATTTTCTTGTCTAATTTTTCGGCGATGCCATAAACGGCATAGCCATGAAAATGAAAATTGCCATCGCCTTGCTGATTATTGCTAGCGCAGTAATTATTTGGCTTCAACTTCAAACACAAAAGAATCTTCGCGCGGAAAATGATTCGTTGCAGCAACAAATCGCGCAATTGAAAACGGACGAAGAAAATTTTTCAAATCGTCTCGCTAATGCAAACGATTCCAAGCAGCTTTCGGACGAACAATTTAATGAATTGTTGAAATTGCGAGGCGAAGCCGGATTGTTGCGGCAACAGACCAACGAACGTGCAAAGTTGAATGAATCTTCGCTTGGAAAATATGCCATGAACAGTGTGTTGGCGGCTAAAGTGGCCCAACTCAAACAAAAACTTGAACAAATGCCTGACAAAAAAATCCCAGAACTTCAATTCCTTTCTGAAATAGATTGGGCTGATGCTGCGCGAGATGCTGACTTGAACACTGATGATGGAATCCGTCAGGCCTTAAGCAAATTACGCGAAGAAGCTGAAAATACTTTTCTAAATGACATGATGAAAAATGCGATCAAAGAATATCTTGCAGCAAATGGCAACGTATTGCCTTCCGATCTTTCCCAATTAAAACCATATTTCGACGTGCCGGTCACCGATGCGATGCTCCAACGTTATCAACTTCTTCAAACTGGAACGCCAGATCCAACGGCCACGCTGGTCCAAGAAATAGCTCCTCCAGTGGACGATGAATATGATTCCTACCATGAAATTTCACTCAATGGCGCCGGCGGTTCCGGAGTAAACGAAATTTCATCAGCGGTTTCAGCCGCAGCGAGGGCGTTCGCCAAAAATAATAATGGTCAAAGACCCACAGATTCTTCTCAAGTGATGCCTTATCTTCAACAACCGATTGATACATCTAAAATTCAAAAATATTTGAATCAATTTGCATCGCCAAATCGGTAAAAGATTTTATCCCAATTTATATCTCCGCATCGTCGGCTCGACTTCCTGCGCCCAGGCATCAATGCCGCCGCGCAGGCAGCGGACGTTCTGCAAACCGTGGCCCATGAAATACGCCGCCGCGTCCAGCCCGTTTTTCCCCGCGTGATCAATCACCACAATCGGATTGGTGTTCGAGCCGCTCGCCATGAGTTCGCGCATCACGTCCTGCGACAGCAAAACCGATCCGGCGATGTTCACCGCCTCGAATTCCTCGCGCGAACGCACGTCCACCAGCTTCACCGACTTGTCGTGCTGCAAAAGTTCGGCAAGATCTTTTGGTGAAATCAAAACCTTCGCGTCCTGCTCGTGGCTGGACTGGATGTGCGCCAGCACCTCGGCCGTGTCCAGATTGCCGTTGCGCGCGCAGACCTCCGCCAGCGTTTCCATCGGCTGAAACCCGCAACTGCTGCACCCGCCGATGTGATACCGGCGGAACAACGCCCGCTGCGCGCCCGGAAAATCTTCCAGCACGGCGCTCATCGGTGATCGAGGGCTGACGCTCATGATTGGAAAAATATCCCAACTGGCGGAAGGATGCAATTAAACGAGGGCCGCAATTTTAATGTGCGTGTTTTTTGCTCCGATGAAGCACGGATAACCCGCAAGTGCATGAACCGATAATTCAGCCTTTTCCGGCAAATTTAATTTTGCAGGCACACGCCGATGGTTTTTAACAATGCAGTTGCCATCGGGCGCAGATTTTAACATTCTCGCGGCGTGAATCCAAAACGCATCCTTCTTGTCGGCGCGGCCATTTTAGCGCTCTTCTTTAACACCGGCTGCCAGAGTTGCTCCAAAAAAACAACCGCGGCGGCAACTCCTGCGCCCGCTGTCGCGCCGGCGGCGGTCGCAACGCCCGCGCCGGTGGCCGCCGCCGCCACGCCCGCCGTCGTGCCCGCGTCCGCGCCGCTGGCCATCCGCATCAACGCGGGCGGGCCAGCGGTCACCAACGCCGACGGCATGGTCTGGCTGGCCGACCAGGGATTCGCCGACGGGGAAACGGTCGAACGTCCTGACATCCAGATCGCCAACGCCGGCGCAGATCTGGCTCTTTATCAAAGCGAACATTACGGCATGAGCGCCTTTTCGCAGCCGGTGTCCAATGGCAAATATACGGTGAAGCTGCATTTCGCCGAAACGTATGAAGGCATCACCGACAAGGGGCAGCGTGTTTTCTCGTTCAATGTCCAGGGCCAGGACTTCAAGGATTTTGACGTGTTTGACAAGGCCGGCGGCGCGTTGCGCGCCTATATCGTGACCTTTCCCGTGGAAATCACCAACGGCAAGCTGGACATCACCTTCACGGCCAACCTCGACAACCCGGAGATAAACGGCATTGAGATCATCCCCAATTCCTGATGGTCGAGCGCTGGCGGGCGCGGGAATTAACGGTCGTTTTTCCCTGCGCGCGTGGAACCGGTTGAATTTTACGATTTGAATAATCCATGACCACCCGCCATTTTTTCACCGGTTTTGTCGTCTTGATGCTCGCGGTTTCTTTTGCACCCGGCCAATCCTTGCACATGCCAGCCGGTTCTGCTGAAGGAACGCTTGTTTATTTTGGCACCTACACCGGCGCGAAGAGCAGGGGCATTTATGTTTCCAAATTTGATTCCGCGACCGGCAAGCTTTCTACGCCGGAACTCGCCGCCGAAACCATCAATCCAACTTTTCTGGCCGTCGCGCCTGGCGGAATATTTCTCTACGCCGTCAATGAAGTGGATGAATTCGGCGGCAAACCCGGCGGTGCGGTGAGCGCCTTTGCGCGGGACGCCAGCACTGGCAAGCTCACGCTGTTGAACCGGCAGCTTTCCGGTGGTCGCGGGCCGTGTCATGTTGCCGTGGACGCCACCGGCAAATGTCTGCTTGTCGCGAACTACGGTTCCGGCAGCGTCGCCGCGCTGCCGATTCATGCTGACGGTAGCCTTGGCGAAGCGACAACGACGATTCAGCACACCGGTTCCGGCGCGAATCCGCAACGTCAGGCCGGGCCGCACGCGCATTTCATTTTACCGTCACCGGACAACCGGTTTGCGCTCAATTGCGATCTCGGTCTGGACAAAATCTTTATCAATCATCTCGACGCGAATACGGGAAAACTCACCGCGGGTGAACCGCCGTTCGCGGTTGTGGCTCCCGGCTCCGGCCCGCGCCATCTGACTTTTTCCGCTGACGGCAGATTTGTTTACCTCATCAACGAAATGGGTGGCACCATCACGGTGTTCAGCTACGCCGACACAAACGCGACCATGACCGAGGTGCAGACCATTTCCACGCTGCCGAAGGATTTTTCCGGCAAAAATACTGCGGCGGAAATCGCCGTGCATCCGAATGGAAAATTTCTTTTCGCCTCAAACCGGGGACACGACAGCCTCGCGGTTTTTGCGGTGAACCCGCAAACCGGCCAGCTCACACTCGTCGAACATCAATACACGCTGGGCCGTGCGCCGCGCCACTTTGCGATTGACCCGACCGGCCGCTGGCTGCTCGCGGAAAATCAGGCGTCGGATTCTGTCGTTGTGTTCGCGATTGACCCGGCAACCGGCAAATTGAAGCCGACCGGACAAACGGTCACCATCAGTTCGCCGGTGTGCGCGGTGTTCGTCGGGAAAAAGTAACTGGCGCGCAGTTTCCCCGCTTGTTACCACCCGTGGTTTTGGTATTCTTCGCGACTCGTTTGTGACCATCACCGAAGAAATCCAGCGGCGGCGCACGTTCGCCATCATTTCGCATCCCGACGCGGGCAAGACCACGTTGACGGAGAAGCTGCTGCTTTACGGCGGCGCCGTGCAACTCGCCGGTTCCGTGACCGCGCGCAAAAACCAGCGCGCCACCACGTCCGACTGGATGGAACTGGAAAAGAAACGCGGCATCTCGATCAGTTCGACCGTGCTGCAGTTTGATTACGATGGATATCGCCTCAACCTGCTCGACACGCCCGGCCACAAAGATTTTTCCGAGGACACCTATCGTGTGCTGACTGCCGTGGACGCGGTCGTGATGGTGATTGATTCCGCGAAAGGCATCGAGCCGCAGACGAGAAAACTGTTCGAGGTCTGCCGCCAGCGCGGCGTGCCAATTTTCACTTTCATGAACAAGTGTGACCGGCCGATGAAGGAACCGCTTGCTTTGCTCGACGAACTAGAGCGGGTGCTCGGCATCGGCGCGTTCCCGGTGAACTGGCCGATCGGCAACGGTGCGGATTTTCAAGGCGTCTATGACCGGCAGACGAAAACGATGCACACCTTCGAGCGGGTCGTGGGCGGCAAATATCGCGCGCCGGTGATCGTCGGCGGACTGCATGACCCGGAAGTGCGCGGCAATTTGAGTGAAGCCGACTTTGCCAAAACCGTCGAGGAGTTGGAAATGCTCGAACACGCCGGCGAAATTTTTGACGATGCCGCCGTGCTGGCCGGCAAAAGCACGCCGGTGTTTTTCGGCAGCGGCGTGAACAATTTCGGCGTGCAACTCCTGCTCGACGGTTTCCTGAAACATTCGCCCGCGCCGAAATCGCGGGTGATGGGCGGCATCGAGATCGCGCCGGAGAATCCCGCGTTCAGCGGTTTCATCTTCAAAATCCAGGCGAACATGGACCCAAAGCATCGCGACCGTATCGCGTTCGTCCGCGTCTGCTCCGGCAAATTCGACCGCGACATGACGGTGCATCATTCGCGTTCCGAGAAAAAAGTCCGGCTCTCCAGCTCGCACAAATTGTTTGGCAACGAGCGCGAGACGGTGGACGAGGCGTATCCCGGCGACGTCATTGGTCTCGTCGGCCACGACAGCTTTGGCATTGGTGACACGCTCACGACCGATCCGAAAATTCTCTACAAGGAAATCCCACGTTTCACGCCGGAAGCTTTTTCGTATCTGCATAATCCGAACACGGGAAAATACAAACAATTTCGCCAGGGCTTGGAACAGCTTTTGCAGGAGGGCGTCATCCAGGCGTTGTATCTGCGCAATTCCTCAATCAAAACTCCGCTGCTCGCCGCCGTCGGCCCGCTGCAATTTGAGGTCGTGCAGTTTCGGCTCGAAAGCGAATACGGCGCGGAATCGCGGCTCGAAGCCGCGCCGTGGAGCGTCGTCCGCTGGCTGCCGACGGACATCAAGGAAGAGGATCTCGACGCGCTTTCGCTGCCGACCGGCGCGCGGCTGGCCTACGACATCGGGAAGAATCCCGTCATCCTTTTCCAGAACGAGTGGTCGGCCAATTATTTTGGCGAGACCAACAAGAACACGCCGCTGTCGGCGTTGCCTGTGCAGACCGTGAAAGAATAATTTTAGAAGAAATGAAAACGCTGCTGCTTCTTGAAGATAATACCGAACGAATAGCAGCGTTTGAGGCAGTTGTTGGTCAACTTGGCAATGATTGGCAAATACGCGTTTGGCGTGACGCTCACACAATGATTGCTGAATGTGAAGACTGCTTTGGCGACACACATCTGATTTCTCTCGATCACGATTTGAACCCGCAACCGGGCGCAACGCGCGACCCCGGCACTGGTCTTGAAGTTGCAAAATTATTCGCCAGCCATTTTCCTTTTTGCCCGGTTATTATCCATTCGACTAACGCCGACCGTGCTTGGTCTATGCACAACGAACTTCGGTTCGGCAGTTGGACAGTCGAGCGTGTTGGGCCAATCGGCGATGACTGGGTTAGCAAGCTTTGGCTGCCAAAAGCTCGGGAGATGTTGACGAGTTCACCACGAAAGGAAATTTTTCAACGTCCTGGGGATCACGGTGAACGGATGCAGCGCGCGTTCCTTTCGCTCGAAGGACTCGCCATCGCCGATGCTGTTGGAGAAATGCTTGCTTATCGCCATTACCAAGCTGCAAACATCATTGAAAAAGGTTTGCCCGCTGGCCCATGGTTTCGCACCGATGATTCTGAAATGGCAATTTCAATAGTCGAAGGGCTTAACCTCTACGGCTATGTGCATCAAGACGCGCTGGCTCGGCGTTTTGCGTGGCGTTACGGGCGCGAACCTGACCGTGGATATGGCAGTATGACGCGCGCACAGCTTAATGAGATCAATCGCGGCGGCAATTGGCGTCAAGGCGCCGCAAACGCATTCGGCGGGCAAGGTTCAATGGGAAATGGCGGAGCAATGCGCGTCGCGCCACTAGGCGGATATTATGCAGACGATTTGAAACGGGTCGCCGACGAAGCGCGCGCATCCTCACTCGTAACTCATACTCATCCCGAGGGCGTGGCTGGCACCATCGCCGTGGCAATTGCGGCAGCAATCGCATGGCAAACACGGAGCGATTCAGTGGATAAGCGTGGCAAACAACTCTTTGATGCGGTTTTGGAATTCACGCCTGAAAGCAAAACGCGGCGCGGAATCGTCATTGCATCTCAAATACCCAGGATCGTCGAAGTCGAAACTGTTGCCAAAGCGCTTGGCAATGGCTCATTAGTTACCGCACCTGATACCGTGCCGTTCGCTCTTTGGTCCGCTGCAAATCATCTCGATGATTATGTGACAGCTTTGAAACAAACAATTACCGCAGGCGGTGATTGCGATACGAATGCCGCGATTGTCGGAGGCATCGTTGCACTCTCGGTCGGATACGAAAACATTCCAGCAGAATGGCGGCAGCAAAAAGAACAGTTGCCGTTCAAATCAATTTTCTAAGTCGCAAGGTCCTCCATTTTTCAAACCAAGTGGTCGGCGAATTATTTCGGCGAGACCAACAGGAACACGCCGCCATCGGCTTTGCCGGTGCAAACGGCACGGGAATAGGATTTCAGACTCCAGGTTTGCTGCCTGTGGCTGATGCCCATCGGTTCAGGCTTGTGTTCCGGGTTTGTGCATCGGAAGATTTCTTCCCGAATCAATCCACCAAAACAGCAACACACATTTTATGGAAGCTAAGGCACTCAACATTTTGATCCAGTCAATCATCGTCGCGGCCGAGAAGCGGATTCCGGAATTTCTGGCGAATCCAGAGGATCAAAACAACAACAACGGCAACTGCGCCATTTGCATCGTGGATGCCGCCGGCGGCGTGCACGGAAAAATGTTCGGCGCCGACAAAATCCGGCAGCGACATTCGTTCCGCATCGCCTGGATCAAGGCAAGCCAGGTTTGGATCACCGGCCTGAAGACGGGCGAATTTGAAACGCAGGTCTATGCCGGCAAGATTGACGAACACCATTTTGGCATCAGCCGGCCGGATTTCATCGGCTGGGAAGGCGGCCAGCCCATCGTGCTGGATGGTCAGACCAGGTTGTCCGTCGGCTTCAGCGGTTTTCGCGGCACCAGCGATTTGGAGATCGTCCAAAAGGCCGTCGCCGACGTGACCGCGACGAAATAACCACGGTTCCCGGCTTGTTCCCGCTTGATTCTCTGTTATCGTCTGCGTTCTGATGATAATAAAAATCGAGTTCCTCCGCCAGCGCCACTCCGGTGCGACTGCCTAAATTTTTTCGGCGTAATCTCAAATGGGCACCATCATTTCCGCCTCTGAAATCACCGTGCGCTACGGCGAACGCGCCATCCTCGACGCCACCACGCTGGGCATCCAGGAAGGCGAACGCCTCGGGCTCGTCGGCCGCAACGGCGCGGGCAAAACAACTTTTCTCCGCATTCTCGCCGGCTTGCAATCGCCCGACAGCGGTGAAGTGGCTCGGCAGCGCGATTTGGTGGTGAGTTATCTGCCGCAGGATTTCATGCTCGATGCCACGAAGTCCGTGGCGGAAAACATCCGCGACGGCGCGAAGCCGGTGCTGGACTTGATCGCGGAATTTGAATCGCTCCCGCACGACTCGAAGCGGCACGAATTTTTGGAGCATCGCATCCAGGCGCTCGAAGGCTGGACGCTCGACACGCGCATCGAAATCGCGATGGCGCACTTGAATTGTCCCGCCGGGGACCGGCGCGTCGAAACGCTTTCCGGCGGCGAGAAACGCCGCGTGGCGATGTGCCGCGCGGTGGTTTCGCTGCCCGATTTTCTGATTCTCGACGAACCGACGAATCATCTCGACCCGGAATCCATCGAATGGGTCGCGGAATTTCTTGAGGAATTCCACGGCACCTTTCTCGTCGTCACGCACGACCGCTATTTTTTAGATCGCGTGGTGAAGCGCATGATCGAGCTGTCCGATGGGAAATTTTTTTCGCACGACGGCAATTACACCGAATACCTGCTCGCGAAAGCCGAGCGCCAGTCCGCCGACGCGACCGTCGAGCACAAACGCCAGATGTTCCTGAAAAAGGAGCTCGCGTGGGTGCGTCAGGGCCCGCGTGCGCAACGCAGCAAACAGAAGGATCGCTTTGAGCGCTATTACAACGAGGCGGCGAAGGACGGCCCGGTGATCGAGGAAGACGTGGAGCTTTGCATCCCGCCGCCGCCGCAGCTCGGCAATCGCACGGTGGAGGTCGCGGATCTCGGCATGACCATTGGCGGGAAAAAATTATTTTCCGGTTTCACTTTCAGTTTTGCGAACGGCCAGCGCATCGGCGTTTGCGGGCGGAACGGTCTCGGCAAAACCACACTGCTCAAGGCCATCATCGGCCAGTTGCCGCCGACCGAAGGCACGGTCAAGATCGGCCAGCTAACGAAGTTCAACTATGTGGACCAGGGCCGGCTCCAACTCAACGAAGAGAACACCGTAATGGACGAAGTCGCGCAAGGACGCGAATTCGTGGAGTGGGGTGATGCGAAACTTTCCGTGCGTTCCTATCTCAAACGTTTTCTGTTTACCGACGACCGCATCACGACGCAGGTGAAAAAACTTTCCGGCGGCGAGCGCAGCCGGTTGTTGCTCGCGCAGGTTTTGAAAAATGGCGGCAACTTCCTGATCCTCGACGAACCAACGAACGACCTCGACCTGCCGACGTTGCGCGTGCTGGAGGAGGCGTTGATCGCTTTTCCCGGCATGGTGCTGGTCGTGAGCCATGACCGCTATTTCCTGAACCGCGTGTGCACGGACATCCTCGCGTTTGAAGGCGACGGCAAAATCCATCACAGCGTCGGTGACTACGATTATTATCTGGAAAAACGCAAAAAGGCGGAAGTGGCGGCGTCTCGGCAGAGCGCCGCCATTCTCGCCACGAACAAGGCTGAAAAATCAGCGGCACTCTCCCGAGATGCCGCTACAAAAAATAAGCCGCGCAAACTTTCCTTCAAAGAAACCCGCGAACTCGAAGGCATCGAAGCGCAGATTCACGCCGTCGAGGCCGAAGTGGCGCGAATTGAGGGCTTGTTCGCCGACCCGGAGTTTTTTCGCAAGCACGCGGCGAAAGTCAACCAGCTCACCGACGAACTTGACGCCGCGAAGAAAAATGTCACGAAGCTTTACTCTCGCTGGGAGGCGCTGGAGGCGATCCGGGCGGCTTCGACGGATGCAACGGCTGGTTGATGCGATACGCTTTCAACTCGGCGTAAATGGATTTCGCGAGTTCGGACTTGGCAAAGCCAACAGCCTTCGCGCCCTTGATTTTGAAAAGCCGTTCAAAATCCGCCGCCGTGAAATGTTGCACCACCGGATAATGTTTGAAGTCGGCCAGCACTTCCTCGCGATGATTGGCGATGATGTCCGTGGCGATCAATACAAAATGCAGATGGCTTTTGCTCCGGCGCAACGCTTCGCGCCCGATCAGCAGCAGCTTGGATTGCACCGCCAGCGCAAGCAATTGTTCGACCAGCGGGGTTGGCGCGTCGCCGCTCATCACGCCACCTTCACCTTGACCTTGTGCCCCTTGATTTCCGCGCGGTTCAGCTTGGCGATGATGCCGTTGGCATGCTCGCTGGACACATCCACAAAGGAATGCCGCTCGCGCACGTCCACGGTGCCGACGACCTTGCCGGGCAGGCCGGTGATGCCGGCGACGGTGTTCACAAAATCAATCGGCACCACGCCTTGCACCTCGCCGACGCTGACCCAAAGGCGCGTCTGGTCGGCGGGCGTCGCCCGGCTGACTTTGGGTTTGGGCGCGGCCACCGGCGCGGATTTCGGCTTGAGAAATAATTTTGATTCTGGCTTCGTTTCGGGCGTCTTCACTGCGGCCAGAATTTCCGCGTCGGAAAAGGTTTTCGTTTCCGGTTTAATTTCACCTGCCGGGCGCGTCGCTTCGGGCGCAGCGTCCGCAGGTTTTTCCACGGCGGCGGGCAGGGAGCTGGTCGTCTTGGCTTCAGTTTTTTTTGCCGGCGGCGGAATAATTTTTTTGACCAGCGCGATTGGCGCGGCTTGCCATGGAGTCGCTTTGGATTTTTTTGGGTCGGCAAACTTCACCTCGGCACGCGGCGGACGGTCTTCAAACCGGCGCGGGCGTTCCTCGCGGGCATCGCGGTAAGGCGCGCGTTCGCGGCGGTCGTCCTCGCGGTAAGGCGCGTTGCGTGCGGGCCGATCTTCATAGCGACCACCGCGACTGTCACGCTGTTCACGGTAAGGCGGACGTTCCGGACGTTCAAAGCTTGGTTCTACGGCCGGCGCGGGTTTTGCAGGCGTGGCATCGCCGCCTTGGAGGTGATGAATCAGCGCGGACGCGATGTCGGTGGAATTGAAACCTTCTTCGAGCAGCCGTTCGACGAGGTGGTCCTGTTTTTTGTATTCGCCGCTCGTCAGCGTGGCGCGCAGCTTGTCGAGGAACAGGCTGGCGCGGACTTCGTGAACCTCGTCCACCGTCGGAATTTTGGCGCGCTGAATCCGCATGTTCGTATAGCGCTCGATATTGCGGATCTGAAACAGTTCGCGGCCGGACGCGAAGGAAATTGCGCGGCCCGTTCGTCCCGCGCGACCGGTGCGGCCGATGCGATGAACGTAATCCTCGCCGTCGTAGGGCAGGTCGTAGTTGAACACAACCTCGATGTCGTCCACGTCAATCCCGCGCGCGGCGATGTCGGTGGCGACGAGAAATTCCAGGCCGGACTTGCGGAACTTGCCCATCACGCGGTCGCGTTGCGCCTGCGTCATGTCGCCGTGGAGCCGGTCGGCCATGTAGCCCTGCGCCTCGAGATGATCCACGAGATCGTCCACCATGCGCTTGGTGTTGCAAAAAATGATGCCCAGCTTCAGGTCATAAATGTCAATGAGCCGCGTGAGCAACTCGACCTTGTAGCGGCGGTCCACCTCGTAATAACACTGCTCAACGGTCGGGACGGTCATCGCCTTCTGCTCAATCTTCACGTTCTGCGGCTCGCGCGAATATTTTTCGATCAGGTCACGGATGGGACGCGGCATCGTGGCGGAAAAGAACACCGTCTGCCGTTCCTTCGGCGCATCCTTCAAAATCGTTTCGATGTCCTCGCGGAAACCCATGTTCAGCATCACGTCGGCTTCGTCCAGAATGACCATCTTCAAGGTTTCGAGCCGCAGCGTGCCGCGCCGCATGTGGTCCATCACGCGGCCCGGCGTGCCGATGACGATTTGCGCGCCTTGTTTTAAGCCCCAAAATTGCCGCTCATAAGATTGCCCGCCGTAAATCGGCAGCGAGGTGATGCCGCGTTTGAAGAGCGTGAGCTTGTGAAATTCCTCGGCCACCTGCACGGCCAGTTCGCGCGTCGGGCAAAGGATTAAAATCTGCACGGCCTTCAAATTTGCGTCGGTTTTTTCAATCGCCGGAATGGCAAACGCCGCCGTCTTGCCGGAACCGGTCTGCGACTGGCCGACAACGTCGCGTCCGCTCATGAGCACGGGAATCGCCTCGGCCTGGATGGGCGCGGCCTGTTCAAAGCCCAGCTTGTCAATGGCTTTGAGAATTTCAGGGGACAGCCCGAGTTCGGAAAATAATTTTGTGCTCATTCAATGTCTTTCGACTTTTTCAGTCTATCAGGTTATGGTGCCAAAGGAGAGTTAAATCTGCGTTCGCAAAGACAGTTGCCCGGCTGGTTTTCCTGCGGCAAGATTATCCGACATGGCTGAAGCCGTCGAAAAAGTGGATTCGCTGCGACTAAACCGTTTTGAAACGAAACGGCTGCTGTGGGCTTTGGTCTTGTCGCTCCTGCTTCACTTTATCGTCTGGGGCGGTTATGAACTCGGCAAGAAAACCGGCCTGTGGCAGCGGCTGCACTGGCCGGCGATCTTGCATCTGGCGAAAAAATCACCGCCGCCGGTGCTGCAACCGGTCGAGCCGACGATGTTCCTGGACGTGGACCCGGATCAGGCGACCACGGAGGCACCAAAGGACGCGAAATATTATTCCAGTAAAAATTCCCGCGCGGCCAATCCTGACGCCGACCTCGACTCGAATCAGCCGAAAATCAAAGGCAAACAGTCCGATGTGCCGAAGACCAAGGACGTGCCGCGCACGCAGAATGCCAAGCCACAAGAATCGCAGCCGGCACCGCAGCCCCAGAAGGAAACGCAACCCGCGCAGCCCAAGCCGACCGAACAGCCCGGCGACATGAAGCTGGCCAAGCTGGAAACGTCGCCGGAAAAAAATGAAGAGAAGCCGGAGCGTCCGCGCACGCTCAAGGAGGCGCGCGCGCAGCAGTCGGGGCTTTTCCCCAGCATGGCCATGAACCAGGAGGGCGGCACTCGGCGGATGGCGCTGCAGCCGTCGTTCGACGCGAAGGCGACGCCCTTTGGCGACTACGACCGCCGGTTTATTGATGCGGTGACGGCGCAATGGTATAACCTGCTCGACAGCCAGAAGTTCTCGCAGGACCGCAGCGGCAAGGTGACGCTGCGGTTTCATCTGAATGATGATGGCACCATCAGCGACATGCAGGTTTTGGAAAACACCGTCGGCGAATTGCTGTGCTATGTTTGCCAAAAGTCGGTAACCGATCCGTCGCCGTATGAACCGTGGCCGTCGGACATGGTGCACATGATCGGTGCGAAATATCGGGAAATCGTGTTCACCTTTTACTATTATTGAAATGGGCCGCGCGTTGCGGCCGGAAAAAATTTATGGACGCACTTATTTACATCCTGCTGGCGCTGACCTCCGTGGTCGGGCTGGCGTTTATTGTGGAACGCGGGCTGGCCCTGCGTTGGGGCAAGGTCGTGCCGCCGGAAATCACCGACGCGCTGGCCGCATGCAGGTCGCGCGACGACGTGGAAAAATTGCGCCGCGTCTGTGCGCAAAAACCGTCGGCGCTCGGCCGGCTGCTGACGCTCGCGGCGGACCACCTCGACTGGCCGAAGGTCGAGAACGTGGAGACGTTGCAGACCGCCGCGCGCCATGAAATCGTCCGGCTCGAACGTGGCCTGGTCGTGCTGGAGATCATCATCGGCATCGCGCCGTTGCTCGGCCTCGTCGGCACGATTGCCGGCATGATGACCGTGTTCGGCGACCTCGGCCAGACCGGCTTGAACGACGCCGGCAAGCTGGCGCAGGGCATCGCGCTCATCCTGCGCGCCACGCTCATCGGCCTGCTCATCGCCATTCCGTCGCTCATCGCGTGGAGCTATTTCAGCAAAAAAGTCGAGGTGCTCGCCGTCGAGATGGAGGCGCTCTGCGACGATTTCATCCGCAAACAATACCAGAACGAGAAATGAAAATTAGTTCCAAGTTGAATGTTGAAAGTTGCAGGTTCTCGAATCAGAGCGCCATGCTTTCAACCTTCAACCTTCAACCTTCAACCTTCCGCCCCTGATGCGCTTCACCATCCGCAAACGCCGCAACACGCCGACGATTATCATCGTCGCGCTCGTGGACGTGCTGATCGTGCTGCTGATTTTCCTGATGGTTACGACCACGTTCAAGCAACAGCCCGGGCTGAAGCTGGCGCTGCCGGAATCGTCGCAGGCGCGCAAGGAGGGCTTCACCACCAACGCGCTGCCGTTCCAGATCAACATCACCTCCAACGCCGTCATCGTGCTGGACAAGGAGCCGGTTCCGTTCGACTCCCTCAAGAGCCGGCTGCAGGCGGAAGTCGCCAAAAATCCCGAACTGAAAATCTCCATTAACGCGGACCGCAACGCGCCATTCTACCGGATCGTGAACGTGATGGACATCGCCAAGGAACTGAAGATCAAATCCGTCAGCGCCGCCACGACCGGTGCGAAGCCGCCGGCGCAGCCGTGACTGACTTTCTGGCGTAGCAGCTTTCGGCAGAAAGCCGCCATTTGAAAAGAAGTAAGTTTGCGGCGCTCTGCCGAGGCGCCGCAACGGAACCGCCGAAACCGTGAGCAAAAAATGCAAAGCTTTTCCACTTGGGAATAGTTTTGTTCCATGGTATAGTGATTTAAAGGTTTATGAAAGCTGTCAAAATATTGACACTGCTTGCGCCTATACTGATAGTGGCCGACTTTGCGTTTGCCCAAAGCTGGACACCTTCCACCGCGCCAAATTACCCCCTGCAAACCATAGCATCATCAGCGGACGGAACTACATTGCTGGCGGCTGGATATGGGCTAATTATAATCTCGACGAATTCAGGTTCTACTTGGTTTTCGAATGCCACACCTGACGTGTATTGGTATGGCGTCGCCACTTCTGCGGATGGCACTAAACTAGCCGCTGCTGGTCTTTCGGGCATTTACACCTCTTCGGATTCAGGGGCAACTTGGAATTCAAATAACGTGCCCATGATATCATGGGTTTCCATTGCTTCATCGGCAGATGGAAATAAGCTTGTGGCTGTCGCGGCTTACGCAGGAGTAGCTGGCCAACATTACGGCCCGATTTACACTTCAACCAACGGTGGGACGACTTGGACGCAAGCAAATGCTCCCAACGAGGCTTGGTCTTCCATCGCATCTTCCGCAGATGGAACCAAATTGGTGGCGGTGGTTAGAAATGTTGCTGACTCGACTACGCAACCCCCCGGTGGCCCAATATTCACATCAACAAATTCCGGAGGAACGTGGACGCCAAGCTTGGCACCCAGCAACCATTGGTATTCTGTGGCATCTTCAGCAGACGGAACAAAACTGGCTGCGGTTGCCTACGATGCCGGTTATCTCACCGGTGATCCAATCTATATTTCAACCAATTCTGGAGCGACTTGGACGCCTACCGGGCCGACCAACCAATATTGGACCGGAATTACGTCTTCGACAGACGGCAACAAACTGGTTGCGATAAACCAAGGAGGTTTTATTTATGCCTCAACAAACTCGGGAAACACTTGGATTACAAATAATCTATCGGCCAATTGGGCATCTGTTGCTTCGTCTGCTGATGGAAATAAATTGACGGCTGTGGTCAATGTTGGCGGAATCTGGACTTCGCAAACCACGCCGTCACCGCATTTGAACCTTGGCGTTTCGAGCGCCAACCTCGCTCTCACTTGGACAATTCCTTCCACCAATTTCGTGCTGCAACAAAGCGCCGACCTGGTTTCGTGGGCGGACGTGACAAACGCGCCCGTGCTCAATCTCACCAACCTGCAAAATCAAGTCACGCTCCCGCCGTCCAGCAGCAGCGGCTTTTTCCGGCTCAAAACGCCGTGAGGAAAAACCGCCGAGATTGAATTAAGAAAGCAGGAAAGCAGGAATCCGTTTCCTGAATTCCTGCTTTCCTTATTTAATTTTGGACTTTATTTCAACAGTTCTTCCGCGATCTGCACCGCGTTGAGCGCCGCGCCCTTGAGCAACTGGTCGCCGCTCACCCAGAAGCACAGGCCGTTGTCCAGCGCACAGTCCAGCCGCAGCCGGCCCACTTCGCAGTTGTATTTTTCGGAGGTGAACAGCGGCATCGGATACTTTTTGTTTTCCGGCTCGTCCACCACGTCGAGGCCCGGCGCTTTCTTCAAGACTTCTCGCGCTTTTTCGAGCGAAACCGGTTTTTCAAATTCCGCGCTCACGGCGATGGAATGCGAGCGATACACCGGCACGCGCACGCAGGTCACGCTCGCGCGAAAGTTCGCGTGGTGCATGATCTTGCGGCCTTCGTTTTCCATCTTCATCTCTTCCTTCGTGTAGCCGGTCGGCAGAAACGAATCCACATGCGGAATCACGTTGAACGCGATCTGGTGCGGATACACTTCCTTCGTCACCGGTTTTTTGGTGACGATCTGCTCAACTTGCCGTTCGAGTTCTTCCAAAGCCTTCGCGCCGGTGCCGCTCACGGCCTGGTAGCTGGAGGCGAAAATGCGCTTCACGCCGAACGCCTGGTGCAGCGGATACAGCGCCATGAGCGTGATGGCCGTGGTGCAGTTCGGATTGGCGATGATGCCCTTGTGCCCCTTCACGTCGGCCGCGTTGATTTCGGGCACGACGAGCGGGACGTTCGGGTCCTGGCGGAACGCGCTGGAATTATCTACCACCACGCAGCCGGCCTTGGCCGCGATGGGCGCGAATTCCTTCGAGATGCTGCCGCCCGCGCTGAACAGCGCGATGTCAATGCCGGCGAACGAATCCTTCGTCAGTTCCGTCACGGTGATGTCTTGACCGCGAAATTTCAGCTTCTTGCCGACCGAGCGGGCGGACGCGAGCAAAGTCAGTTTGCCCACGGGAAAATTCCGTTTTTCGAGGGTTTTGATCATTTCGATGCCCACTGCGCCAGTGGCACCGACAACTGCGACGTGCGGATGCTTGTTCATAATTGAACGGACAATTTAGCAAAAACCCCCTTTGCGTCAATCGCGCGGCAACCCGCCCAACCAAAAAAGTTTTCATTTGCGATTGACCGGCCACGCGGGATATGTCGAAATGATAGAACCTAGTCACTGTGATTTATTTGATTTAGTCAGATGCCGAAAACTGCCAATCGAAACGGAAACAGCCCGCGCGCGGGCACGACGAAATACGACGCCCATCACAAGGTGCTGTCGCAAACTTACGGCGCCTTCGCGGACCTGCGCCGCGAGCTGTCGGACTCCAAGACCACCGTCAACGAGCGCGAGGAGCTGCTGCGCAGCTTCGCGACCTGCCCGGATTCGCAGCGCGCGTGGCTGCTGCTGGAGGATTATTTCGAGAAGCTGCTGCTCTCGCGCAAGGATTTCCCGGACACGAACTGGTGGCCGCGCCTGTTGAACGCAACCGGCAAGGCGCGGCTGGAGGAACTGGCGTTTTTATTTTTGCGCGCCAAGCGTTCCGTGCCGCCGGAACTGACGGCGCACGCGAGCCAGGAGCGTTTCGCGAAGGCCGAGGAGGCCGAGCAGGAGGTGAAGCTGGTGCAGGAACTGGAACGCTGGCTCGCGCCGGCCGCGCTGCCGCTGCTCGACACGCCACGCGCCACGCTCCGCGTCGTCTGCCGCGTGCAGGCGGGCGAAGATGAGCCGGCGCATCACCGGCTCGCGGTGCAATTTTTGCTGTCGCGCCCGCGCACCGGCGAGAAGGCGCGCTCGTTGCGCGAGATGATTGACCTCGTCGTCCGCGCCACGCATGAGCAGGAACTGTTTCCGCCCGCCGACTGGGAATTCATCCAGTGGATCGCCGACACGCACCGCCAGCGCAACGGCGACGCGGACACGCTCGTCTTGTCGGACGCGGAACTGCTGCAATGGCTCGCGCGCTGGGGCCACACGGATCGCCTGCTGCTCGCCGACAACGGCCAGCCGCTGCATTTTCAGGGACAGGTCGTCGCGCTCACGCCGCATCTCGAAAACGGCGACAAGGAACTTTCCTTCACGCACCGCATCGCTTTGCCCGGCGGCGAGAATCATTCCGTCGCCAACGTCAAATTTTTCAACCATCAGCCCCCGCTCGCGCTCGTGGGCAACACGTTCTTCCTGCTGCGCAACGCGCCGCCGTCGCCGGTGCTGCGCTATCTGGCCAAACAGCCGTCCGTGCCGGTCCGCAAATTGAGCCACCGGCTGCTGCTGCATCTGCGCAAGACGCAGTCGAATCATGGCGTGGACTGGGAGGGTTTGTGCATCGCGCATCCGGCGACGCCGCAGTTTGTCTTTGAGCTGCTCGATGAAACCGTCCGCTTGCGGCTGCTCGCGAAAAGTCTGCGCGACCAGAGTGTCTGGTTTTGGAACGGCCACGAATGGGTGCCGAACGAGCGGAAACATCGCCCGGGCGACAAGCCGGAAATCCTCGACGACCCGCGCCTCGAACCCGCGACGCAATGGCTGCGCCGGCTCGACTGGTTCACGCCGGAAGCTGGTTTGTGGATCGGCGACGCGAATGAAAATTTTCTTGATTCACTTGCCGGCGCGTGGGCGACGCGGCCGCCGGAGGCGGAATTTCTCGGCAACCCGGCCTTTCACCGGCTGTTCCTCACGCCGCGACTGCTCAAGCCGAAGCTTATCGTCAAGGGCAGCGGCATTGACTGGCTGGCCGTTTCCGCCGAATGGGAGCAGGAAGGGTTGAAACTTTCCAAGGCCGACCTCGAACGGCTCGCCAGCGCGACCGGACGATTTGTGAAGCTGCCGAACTCCGGCTGGGTCGAGCTCGACACCGCCGCCGTGCAGGGCGCGCACGAGGCGATGGCCGAAATGGGCGTGGACGGCCTCATCGCCGTGCCGCAGCGCATCGGCCTGGAAAATGTCGCGCATCTGGATGATGACGGATTGACGCGCTTCGTGGATTCGCCGGAGGCCGATGCTCTGCGCGAACGCGTCCGCGATTTCAAGGGCGTTCCGTCCATTGACCTGCCGAAAGTCTTGCAGGCGGAATTGCGGCCGTATCAAAAGGACGGTTTTGATTTCCTTGCGCACCTCGTGCAGATCAAGCTCGGCGGCATTCTGGCCGACGACATGGGTCTTGGCAAAACGCTGCAGACGCTGACGTGGCTCGGCTGGCTCAAGGAGCGCAACACGAAAAATCCCAAGCCGTCGCTGGTGATTTGTCCGGCGTCCGTGCTGCACAACTGGCGGCGCGAGGCGGAAAAGTTCACGCCGAACCTGAAGGTGCTCGTGCTGGAAAGCGGTGCGGCGCGGCACAACTTGCGGAAGCAGATTCCGCAGAACGACATCATCGTCACGAATTACGCGCTGCTCCGGCGCGACCTGGAGGAGTTGAACAAGTTTGCGTTCCGCGCGGTGATCCTCGACGAGGCGCAGTTCATCAAAAATCCCGGCGCGCAGGTCACGCAATCCGTCAAGCAGCTCAAATCCGAGAACCGCATCGCCCTCACCGGCACGCCGCTGGAAAACCGGCTGCTGGATTTGTGGAGCATTGTGGATTTTGTCCAGCCCGGCTATCTCGGCAACCAGGAACAGTTTTTGGACACCTACGAGCCGCGCGGCGAGAATGCCGAGTCCGAACAGCGCATCGCTCGCAAACGGCTTTCCGCGAAGTTGCGACCGTTGCTGTTGCGCCGTCTGAAAAAACACGTCGCGAAGGATTTGCCCGACCGCATCGAGGAACGGCTGGATTGTCCGCTCGGCGACGAGCAGCGGAAACTTTACCTCGCCGAACTGCGCCGCAGCCGCGACCAGATCCAGACCGCCGTCGCGGAGCAGGGTCTCAACAAAAGCAAGATGCACGTCCTCGCCGCGCTTACGCGCTTGCGGCAGGTCTGCTGCCATCCGTCGCTCGTCGGCAACGACACCGCCAGCGGCAAGACCGAGACGCTGTTTGAACTCCTCGACCCGCTGGTGGCCGACGGCCAGAAGGTTCTGGTCTTCTCGCAGTTCGTGCAGATGTTGCACATCCTCGAAAAAGAATGCCTGGCGCGGAACATTCTGACGCACATCCTCACCGGCCAGACGAAGGACCGGCAGTCGGTGGTCAATGCGTTTCAGAGCGACAAGGGCGCGGGCGTGTTCCTGCTGAGCCTGCGCGCGGCGGGCACCGGCTTGAACCTGACCAACGCCAGCTACGTCGTGCTTTACGATCCGTGGTGGAATCCGGCGGTGGAGGCGCAGGCCATTGACCGCTCGCACCGCATCGGCCAGACGCAGACCGTGAACGCCTACCGGCTTATCGCGCCCGGCACCGTTGAGGAAAAAATCTGGGAGCTGCAGCAGAGCAAGGCCAAGACCATCGCCGACGTGCTGGGCGAGGAAGGCTTCGCCCGCAGCCTCACGACGACGGATCTGGAATATCTCTTCGCGGAAGACTGAACAGAGCCTGTCGGAGCCCGATTAACGGGCGAAATGATCTTTTCTGCTGCGCCGTGGTGTGCGGTTTGCATTGATTGTTGTGGAAAAAAACGGCATTAAATCGCGCGCATGAAACACAATTCCTATTTTGAAGGCAAAGTCCAGAGTCTCGCCGTCGGCACCACCGACGGTCCCGCCACCGTCGGTGTGATCGAACCGGGCAAATACAGTTTCGGCACCGATTGCATCGAGCACATGCACATCGTGGCCGGCACGCTCAAGGCCAAGCTCCCCGCCGGCGAATGGCAGAGCTATGGCAAGGGCCAGTTCTTCATCGTCCCCAAAGGCGTGAAGTTCGAGGTCGAGGCCGCCGCCGATGCCGCCTATCTCTGCTACTACAAACGCTGAGCCAAACCAAAAATATTTGACCAAACCGCCGGATGAAATGATTTCGTCCGGCGGATTTTGTTTTTATGAAGCAACGCAGAAAAGAGATGCCGGTGGTTGAAAAATTAAATTGAGGCTGGACAAATTTTATCCACCCGTGAGTAATGGGAGCTGACATGATAATTATTATTAAGGAAAAAAGATTGGGCCGGGCATTTACGCTGATTGAACTGCTCGTCGTCATTGCCATCATCGCCATCCTAGCGGCGATGCTGCTGCCGGTGCTTTCCTCGGCCAAGGCCAAGGCGCAAAGAATTGCGTGCATGAACAACATCAAGCAGCTCGGCACCGCCTGGACCATGTATAATGGCGACAGCAACGGCAGAATTCCCTCGTGCAATCCGTTCGATCCCAACACGGGCGTCATCAATCTGAACGCCTGGGTGCGCGGGGTGGCCACGACGGTGAACCTGCTCGGCTTTGGCGTGGTGGATTCCGGCGTGCTGGATTGCACCAATAAAAATTCCATTTCGCGCGGCACGCTGTTTCCTTACAGCCAGTCCTACGGCATTTACCGGTGCCCCAGCGAGCAGCGGTCGGTGGGCGGCGTGCCGGTGTTGCGCAGCTATTCGATGAACAACTGGATGAACGGCGAGCCGTTCGCCAGCGCAGCCAATGATTTCGACACCACCCATCGCCTGTTCCAAACCGAATCCAGCATCATCAATCCCTCGCAGCTTTACGTTTTTCTGGATGAAGACGACAGCACCATCAACGACGGCATGTTTGTGGTTTACATGAGCCCGGAACAGGGGATTCAGGACGAGCCGTCGCAGCGGCACAAGACCGGCTACCCGCTCGTGTTCGCCGACGGACATTCCGAGATTTTCAAGCTGACGGGCAAGGATGCGGATCTGGCCAGGCTGCGGGATGCCGCCTCCGTTTCCCAGTAATCAACCCCGCTCCCGGCCTTCGCAAACCATTTTACACCCCGCTCGCGCGTGGTATGATGTCCTTCTGTGAATTCGCAAAAGCGTCAGCGCGTGGTCTGCGGCATGAGCGGGGGAGTTGATTCCTCGGCGACGGCGGCGCTCCTGCTCGAACAGGGCTACGAGGTCATCGGCATCACGCTCAAACTCTGGCCGCAGGATTGCGTGAACCGCGCCGAGGACAAGTGCTGCGGCCCGCAGGCCGTCACCGACGCGCGCAGCGTCTGCGACAAGCTGGACATCCCGTATTACCTGATTGACGAGGCGGCGGAATTCCAGAAGCACGTCATCCAATACTTCGCCGACGAATACAAGGCCGGTCGCACGCCGAATCCCTGCGTGATGTGCAACCAGAATTTGAAGTTTGGCCGGCTGATTGACCGCGCGGACCAGCTCGGCGCGGATTACATCGCCACCGGCCATTTTGCACGGGTGGAAAAAAGCGCGGACAATTCGCGCCATCTGCTCAAGCGCGGACGCGATTTGCGGAAGGATCAAAGTTATTTTCTTTTTTCGCTGCGGCAAGATCAGTTGGCGCGCGCGATTTTTCCGCTCGGCGAAAAGACCAAGAGAGATACGCGCGAAGTGGCGCGGCATTGCAATCTCAAGACTGCCGACAAGGAGGAGAGCATGGAAATCTGCTTCGTGCCGGACAACAATTATGGCGGCTTTTTGCAGCAGGCGAACCTCGTGCAAAAAATCCGCGGCGACATCGTGGATTTGCACGGGCACGTTTTGGGCCAGCATGACGGCATCGCGTTTTACACCATCGGCCAGCGCAAGGGACTCGGCATCACGACGGCGAAGCCGGTTTATGTCGTGGAACTGGATGCGGAGAACAATCGCGTCGTGGTCGGTGACGATTCCGCGCTGGACCGTGATGAATTCACCGCCGAGCGCTGCAACTGGCATCCGTTCGATAAATTAACGGAGCCCATCGAAGTGACGGCGAAAATCCGTTACAACCATCCCGGCGCACCGGCGACGGTGACGCCGGCCGGCAACGGCTCGGTGAAGGTGAAATTGCACACGCCGCAGCGCGCCATCACGCCCGGCCAGGCGGCCGTGTTTTATCAGGACGACCTGGTGGCCGGCGGCGGGTGGATTATGCGGTAGGATTCTTGTCTGAGACCGATCTTGTTCGGACAAAAAAAGAGAGGCCGGACACTACTCCGGCCTCCCAATGAGAACTAAGCGCTTGGCTAAATTTTTACACACGCCTTGGCGCAACAACGACTTAAGAATAACAAAGTTCGTCTCACCGGCGAGTCACCAGTAATGGTTACAAGCACAAAATCGAGTGAGACTCCGGAAAACCGCTGATTCACCGGCGCAAAAATTTGGCGACGGCTTCCGTCCGCGTGCGCACCTGTAGTTTTTCATAGATGCGGCGGATGTAGGTGTGGACGGTTTCGTAGCTGATGCCGAGCTTCTCGGCGATTTCCTTATACATCAGACCCTGGCTCAACAGGTCGAGCACCTGCTGTTCGCGTTCGGAAAGATTTTCTGTGGGCTGGGCCGTCGGCGCGGTCTGCTGGAGCGATTGCACGACCTTGCGCGCGATGTGCATGGTCATCGGCGAGCCGCCGCGATGCACCTCGGTGATGGCCTCCAGCAGTTCCTTGGTGGGCGTGCGCTTGAGCATGTAGCCGTTCGCGCCGGCCGCCAGCGCGCTGAAGATGTTTTCCGTGTCCTCGTAAACCGTGAGCATCATCACCTGTGTCTGCGGCAGAAGCTGCTTCAACTGCCGGACACATTCCACGCCGTTCATGCCGGGCAGGTTGATGTCCATGAGCACCACGTCAGGCTTCACCTGCGGCAAGTCTTTCACGGCGTCCTCGGCGTTGGCATAGTGGCTGACGCAACTGAAGCCCTCGGCGCGGCTCAACACGCGCGCAAGCGTCCCGCGCAACTGGTCATTGTCCTCGACGATGGAAACGGTGATGGGCATCGCTCAAGGAAGAATGCAGAATGATGAATGAAGAAACAAGCGCAACGACAGTGCGGAAAATTTTTTTGCATTCTTCATTTTTAATTCTTCATTCGCTTTTGACCGGCACGGTCAGGCGCACCAGCGTTCCGCCGTTGGCGCCGGGCGCGATGGAAAATTCACCGCCGATGTCGGTTAGGCGCTTGCGCATGTTGCGCAGGCCGTTGCGCATCTGCGCCGCTTTCACGTCCATGCCGGCCATGCCGCGGCCGTTGTCCTCGATTTCCAAAATGAATTTTCCCGGCGACAGGCGCAGGCGGATCCAGGCTTCGGAAGCGTGTGCGTGCTTGACGACGTTGTTGACCGATTCCTTGAAGGCCAGAAAAACATTGTGGCGGACTTCCGGCGGAATTTCCGTGGCCGGCAGATGCGTCGGCACGTCGGCGCGATAACGCAGGCCGGCGAGCGCGAGGTATTCCTGCGCGTATTTGCAGGCGTAGTTGGCGAGGCCCTCCAGCGTGTCGTTGGCGGGATTGACGGCCCAGACAATTTCGTCGAGAGCGCGGGTCGTCTCGCGCGCGGTGTGGGAAATCTGCTGCGCGTGCAGTTCGATTTCCCCGGGCAGATGCTTGTCGGCCTCGGCCATTTCGCCGAGCAGCGCCACCTGCGTCAGGTTCGCGCCGAGCTGGTCGTGCAAATCGCGCGCGATGCGGGCGCGTTCGTGTTCCAGTGCCTCGTGCTGCTGGTGCAATTGCACCTGGCGCTTGAGTTTTTGCGTGGAAATGTAGCGCACCATGCCGATGACGATGCCACCGAGGAACAAGATGCCGGCGGCGCGAAACCACAGCGTCTGCCAGAATTGCGGCTGCACCGTGATGTCCAGCACGCCGCCGGTTTCGTTCGGCACGCCGTCCTCGTTTTGGGCGACGACATGGAATTGATAACGGCCGGGCAACAGGTTGCTGTAATTGGCCACGCGCTCGGCGCGGGCATCCGTCCACGCGGTGTCACGGCCTTCCAGCCGGTATTTGAAACGCACCGCGTCCGGCGCGGAAAAATTCAGGGCCGTGTAATTGATCTCCAACTGCTCGTGTCCCGGTGGAACAACAATGGCCTGCGCCCAAGTCGAGCTGAAGGTGTTCGTCTTTTGCTCGCGGCCGTCAATCTTCACGGATTCAATCATCACCAGCGGCGGCTGCAAATTTGGTTTCAATTCCGCCGGATTCACCGACACCAGACCTTTAGTTGTGGGGAACCACAGTGTGCCGTCGCTCGCTCGCAGCGCGGCGGGCTGGGAACCGCCCGTGCATTCGCGTGTCGGCAGCCCGTCACTTTCGGTGAACGTCCGGCAGGAAACGGCAGTGGTTTTTCCGTCGGCAAAATCGTTGAGCGATTTTTTCTGAATCCGCATCAGGCCCATGTTGGAGCCGAGCCATAAATCGTCCGCCGCGTCTTCGAGGAGGTAGCTGATGAAATTGCTGGCCAGACCGTCGTCCGTGGAGTAGCGGGTCCATTTTCCATTCTGCAGGCGCGCCAGCCCGTGACCGGAAGTGCCGACCCACAAGACGGGATTGGTTTCGGCGTAGAGACAGGAAATGTCATTGCCCGGCAGGCCATTTTCCTGCGCCTGATAGGAAATGAATTTTCCGTCCTTGAAATAGTTCAGGCCCTGGTTCTCGGTGCCGACCCAGAGATTGCCGCCGGCGTCTTCCGCGATGGCGCGGACAACGTTGCCCGAAAGGCCGTCGAGCGTGGTGAACAGCTTCCAGTCCTGGCCGTTCCAGCGCGCGAGGCCGTTTTGCGTGCCCGCCCACAATTGTCCGGCGCGGTCCTCCAGCAGCGCGAAAATTTGCGGGCCGAGAATTTCCGCACCTGAAGCGGGAACAAAGTGGTTCGTTTGAAATTCAAAAAGCCCCTCGTCGAGCGTGCCGACCCAGACCTGTTGCCGGCGGTCCACCAGCACAGTCCAGGCGCTCTGATTCCGGCTCACGCCGAAATCCTGCGCGGCATTTGTGATCCAGTAGGACACGCCGTGCGCGTTGAAAGCCGTCCACAAGCCGCCATGGTCGTCTTCGGAGATGGATTGCACGGCCAGAGCGCGGAGTCCGTCCGGCGATTGGAAAATTTTGGGTTTGATCCGGCTCAAGCCGCCGCCGTCGGTGCCGGCCCAAAGATTGCCGCCGCGATCTAGGCACAGCGACAATACGAAGTCGGACGCCAGTCCCTGCGCCTTGGAAATCTGCCGGCAGTTTCCGTCCGTCTCAAACCAGAAGACGCCCGCGCCGAGCGTGCCGACGATCAGGTTGCCCGCGTTGTCCTCGCACGCCGCCGTGACGGTGGCATTGCCCCAGCGATACGGCCCCAAATCTTTTTCGGGCTGGGTTGAATTCCAGTTCCATTTTTGGATGCGGCCGTCCACCAGCCGCCAGATGCCGCCATTCTGGCCGGCCAGAATGAAATCCGGCCGGCTCGCGCGGACGCTTTGATCTATGGCCATCGTCGGCGGATTGAAATTGGCCGGTTGAAAGGAAAACAACCCGCTGTTTCCGCCGGCCTCGAATTCCGTGATCCAGAGCGGGCCGGATTTTTCGGCGGCGATCATCCGCGAAATCGCCGGGGCTGCGATGTGGAAATCGAGCACGTCCATTTTTCCGTTCTGATAACGGCCCAGATGCGCGTCGGCGGTGTAAAGCCAGACCGCGCCGCTGGCATCTTCGCAGACGGAAGTCAGCCGGCCTTCATGGCCGCCGCGACCGATGTCAAAATTTTTGACCTTGCCGTCCTGGATCAGCGCCACGCCGGCGGTGTCGGTGCCGACCCAGAAATTTGTGTGGCTGTCCTCGAACAGCCGAACAATCCGGCCGCTGCCGAGGCCCGGCGTGTTGTTCTCGTCAAAAATGGCGAAACGGCTGCCGTCAAAGCGCACCAGGCCGTTGAGCGTGCCCAGCCAGAGATAGCCGTCGCGCGTTTGGATCAGGGAAATGACGGAACTTTGCGGCAGACCGTCCTGGTTGTTCCACGAGTCCACGATGAACGGCGAGCCGGAAACTTCCGCCGTCCGGCCAATCGTTGGGACGGCCAGGAAAATGGCGCAGAGCCGGAGGCAGGCGAATTGAAATTTCCAGCGACGTTTCGGCATGGTTGATATTTGAAACTGTTGCGGCCAATGTAAACAGGTTTGGAAAAAAGCGCAGCCATAATGCGGCCGAAAATTATTTTTCAAAAATCACTTGCCAGTTGCGCGCGGTGGGTTAGGTTGGCGTTGCCCAATGAGAACTGGGCGCCGGGCGGGTGTGGCGACAAATTAAACCGTGTGTAGTCGCCGCATCCGCCGGCACTTTTTAGTAACCAGCTTCACCGTCCGTCCGTCAATTTAGCGCGATGATTCATCAGGTTTTCTTCCTCAAAAAAGCATGAGCGGCGAACTGGCAAAATTGCAAAGTTCGCCGCGCGAGGTCGCGCGCTGGCAGCAGGCGCAGCAGCAGTTGATGGGCAAACGCTTCGCCGTCGCGCTGGCGGGCTATCGGGACATCGTCAAACGATTTTCCGGCGTGGCGCAGTTGTGGTTCGAGCTGGGCATGGCCGCGCTGGGCGAACTGGAATTCGGTCTGGCCGACCAGGCGTTCCGCCGCGCGATGGAATTGTCCGCGGCGGATGTTCAGATGTTGATTCTGCTCGCCCAGCAATATCAGCGGCTCCGGCGGCTGGATCAGGCCCGCCGCTGTTTTGAACTCGCCGTCGCCGCCGATCCAACTTCCGCGCACGCCCAGATCAGTCTCGCGCTCTGGCACGAAAAAGATCGTCAACTGGACAAGGCGTGGGCCTGTGCCGAAGCCTGCGTCGCCACTCATCCGCACGATGGCTATGCCAAGTATGTCAAGGCGCTGCTGCTGCACCGGAAAGAGCAAAATTCGAAAGCCGAAACTTTATTGCGCGATTTGATCAAGCGGGATTCGCCGGACCCGCAGGTTCGGATTTCCAGCCGTTATTTGCTCGCGGAAATTCTGGATGAAGCCGGACAATATGCGGAAGCTTTCCGCCAGCTTTTGGAAGCAAAAAGTTTCGCGCGGTTGACAGCCAACACATCGCAGCTTGAACAGGATTATGACCGCGCCGATGTTCGCCGCCGCGAGTTGCTGGCGGCACTGAAGCCGGGCGTGATTCAACGCTGGCGGCAGGAAATCCCGCCCAAGCTGGATTCAGGCCGGCTCGCTTTTTTGGGCGGACATCCGCGCAGCGGCACGACGCTGCTGGAACAGATTTTGGGCGCGCACCCGGACATCCGCGCGTTCGACGAGCCGGATGCGTTCGTAAATGAAGTCTGGAATCCGCTCGCGCCGATGGGTGCCAGACAGTCGCTCACGTTTGCCGAACTTGATTCGCTCAACGCGACCCGGCGGGCGGAAATGCGGCGGCGATATTGGAAAAGTCTGTTCCGCGAAATCAAGGGCGAAACCGGCGCGAAAGTCCTGCTGGATAAAAATCCGTCGCCCACGCTGGCGCTGCATCTCTGGCTCCGGATTTTTCCGGAACTGAAAGTCATCATTGCCCTTCGCGATCCGCGCGACGTTGTCGTTAGTTGCCTGTTTCAGAATTTAAGCCTGACGGCGTTGAACGTGAATTTTTTGAGCCTGGACCGCGCCGCCCGGCATTATGCCGACTTGATGGATGTCTGGCTGCGGCTGCGCGAGCTGGGCGGCTTTGACTGGATCGAGGTGCATTATCGCGACATCGTGACCAATCTGGAATCCGAGGGCCGGCGGGCGACGGAGTTTTTGCAACTGCCCTGGCACGACAGCCAGGCGAAGTTTTACGAATCTGCCGGCCAGAAATTTTTCTTTTCGCCGACTTATCAGGATGTGACGCAGCCGCTGCACAACCGTTCAGTGGACCGCTGGAAAAATTACGCGGAGGCGCTCGCGCCGATTCAAGACCGGCTGGCGCCGTATTTCCGTGCGTTTAGTTATGCAGAACGTAGCTGACGGAAAATAACCGGTCGCCGGAATTCACTTGCACGCGGTGCATTCGTTGCTAAAGTCACACCACTTTTCTTCCACCGAACGGGTGGTTTTTTATTTTAACCGAAGAATAAATCTCTGTGAAAATTTTTAGCGGCACCGCAAACGAGCCTTTGGCCCGCGCCATCTGCAAATCCATCAACGTCGAACTCGGCAACTGCACCATCTCGCCGTTTCCCGACGGCGAGACGTTCGTGAAGATCGAGGAGAACGTGCGCGGCGAGGACATCTACATCATCCAGCCGACGTCGCCGCCGACCAACCACAATTTGATGGAACTGTTCATCATGATGGATGCGCTGCGCCGCGCGAGCGCCACGCGCATCACCGCCGTCATGCCGTTTTACGGTTATGCCCGGCAGGACCGCAAAGACCAGCCGCGCGTGCCCATCACGGCGAAGCTCGTCGCGAATCTGCTCGTGGCCGCCGGCGCGAACCGCGTGCTGACGATGGATTTGCACGCGCAGCAGATCCAGGGATTTTTTGACATTCCCGTGGATCACCTTTACGCCGCGCCGGTGATGTATGATTATTTGAAGAAGAAAAATCTGACCAACCTCGTCGTGGTCAGCCCGGACGCGGGCGGCATCAAGATGGCGCACGCCTATTCACAGACTTTGGACGCGGAACTCGCCATCGTCGCCAAGCGCCGCAAAAGCGCCACGGAAGTGGAAAGCATGGCGGTCATCGGCGAAATCGAGGGCAAAAATGTCTTGCTCGTGGACGATTTGACGGAGACAGCCGGCACGCTGACCTCGGCGGCGGCGATTTTGAAGACGAAAGGCGCCAAAAACATCATCGCCTGCGTCTCGCACGCGCTTTTGAGCGACACCGGCATCGAAAGATTGCGCAAATCTGCTATTGACGAGTTGATAACAACTGATACAGTCCAACGCCCTGCGATTGACGGTGTGAAGATAACAACGCTGTCCGTGGCGGGGCTTTTGGGCGAAGCCATCAAACGGATTCACAATAATTCGTCGGTGAACTCGCTCTTTGAATTCAAAGGCGGGCGCACCAGTTGAGCGTCGCCGGAAACAATTTTATAAAATGAAATCAGTCGCATTGAAAGCCTATCCGCGTTCGCAGGTGCAGCGCGCCGAAGTCAAGAAACTCCGCGCCGCCGGCCGCGTGCCCGCCACCATTTACGGCCGCCAGGCCGCGCCGCAAAACCTGGAGGTCAACTCCAAGGAATTTGCTGACCTGTTGAACCGTTCCGTCTCGGAAAACGTGCTGGTGGATTTGTCCGTCGAAAACGACGCGCGCTCCAAGCGCCTCGCTCTCGTTCAGGACATCCAGCATCACCCGCTCGACGGCAAGGTGCTGCATGTGGACTTTCACGAAGTCGCCGAAAACGAAAAAGTCACCGTGCAGGTGCCGTTGGAAACGGCCGGCGAACCGGTCGGCGTGACCACTGGCGGCGGCGTGCTCGAACATATTTTGCACAAGCTCAAGGTGCGTGCTTTGCCGAAGGATCTGCCGGAGCATATCGTTGTGGACGTGACCGCGCTCGAAATCGGCAAGTCCATCCACTTGAGCGATGTTATTCCGCCGGCGGGCGTGGAAATTTTGGGCGACAAGCACATCACCGTCGTGGCCGTCTCCGCGCCGCGCGCCGAGGAAGAAGTGGTAGCCGCCGAAGCTGCCCCGGCTGCCGGCGATGTCGAGATGCTCAAGGAAAAGAAGGAAGAAGGAGCGGAAGGTGCCGCTCCTGCCGGCAAGGCCGGCGAAAAAGCTCCGGCCAAGGGCGACGCGAAAGCCGCGGCTGCCGGCGACAAAAAAGCCGAGGCCAAGCCCGAAGCCAAGGCCGAAAAGAAGAAATAATTTTTGCGGCGATTGCCGCTTTCCCCGCGCATGGAGCCATTGCATCTCATCGTGGGTTTGGGAAATCCGGGCGCGGATTACGCGAAGACGCGGCACAACGCCGGATTTGCGCTGGTCGAAAAACTGGCGGCGCAATGGAAGACGGACTGGACGAACGAGCGGAAGTTCGAGGCTCGCATCGCCAAGGCCGTCCGAAGTGGAAAGCGCATTTTGCTCTGCGAGCCGCAGACGTTCATGAATTTGAGCGGCGAGACGGTTGGTGCGCTGGTGAATTTTTATCAGTTGCCGCTGAAGCAAATTTTGGTGGCGGTGGACGACGCGGATTTGCCGTTCGGCGAAATCCGGCTACGCGCGAGCGGCAGCAGCGGCGGGCATCATGGTCTGGAGTCCATCGAGCAGCATCTGGCGTCGCGACAGTTTGCGCGGCTGCGGATCGGGATCGGCCGGCAGGACGGCGCGCGGGAGATCACGGATTTTGTGCTCGGCAAGTTTGACAAGGCCGAGAACGAACTGTTGAAAAAAGTTTTGGAACGGGCGGCCAATCAAGTTGAAATTTGGCTGGACGCGGGAATTGAAAAAGCAATGCAATTAAATGGAAGCGTTGAAAAGTTAAATGGTTGAATCGTTAAACCGATTTAACAATTCAACGTTTCAACGATTTACGAAAATAATGAAACGATACGAAGGTCTGTTCATCTTGAACCTGTCCGGCAAGGAAGAAGGCGTGAAAGACGCCCTCGACAAAATTTCCACGGACATCGTCGCCGCCGGCGGCAAGTTGGAAACCGTGCAGAAAATGGAGAAGAAGGCTTTTTCCCGCATCGCGGACAAAAAGCACAGCGCCGGCTTTTACGCGAACATCATTTTTGCCGGCACACCGTCCATCATTAAGCAGCTGCACACGAAGTTCAGCCTGAACGAGGAAGTGTTCCGCGTGCTGTTCACCGAATCGCCGGAGCCGAAACCCGCGAAATAATTTACATGGCCAGTTTCAACAAAGTCATCCTGATGGGCAACCTGACGCGCGATCCGGAATTGCGCTACACGCCCAAGGGCACGGCCATCGCCAAGGTCGGCCTCGCGGTCAATCGCGTCTGGACGAACGAAGCCGGTGAGAAAAAGGAAGAAGTGACTTTTGTGGACGTGGACGTTTTTGGCCGCACCGCCGAAAACGTCGGGCAATACATGCGCAAAGGCCGTCCGATGCTCGTCGAAGGCCGCTTGAAACTCGACCAGTGGGACGACAAGCAGACCGGCCAGAAAAAAAGCAAACTCGGTGTCGTGGCCGAGACCGTTCAATTTCTTGGCAGCGCTCCCGGTGCCGGTGAAGGTGGCGCCCCCGCCGCACCTCGTGCCGCCCGTTCGGCCGCCGCGCCCAGCACCGCCCCGGCGGCTGAACCCGTGGAAGGCGACGGCCCGCCCGAAAGCGACGACGTTCCCTTCTGATTTTCGTTGGGATTTTTCTCTCAACTCTCAACTATAAACTATCAACCAATTTACGTATGGCAAAAACTGAAGTCATCCTTACTCACAACATCGTCGGTCTCGGCGGTGAATCCGACCAGGTCCGCGTCGCCGCCGGCTACGCGCGCAATTATTTGATTCCGCAGGGATTCGCAGTGCCGCTAAGCGGCGCGAACAAGCGCCGCATCGAGGCGCTCAAGCAGCGCCGCGCCGAGCGCGAGGCGCACGAGTTCAACACCATGAGCGAACTGGCGAAGGGTGTTTCCAAGCTGATCTGCGTCATCAAGGTCAAGGCGGGCGACGACGGCAAGATGTTCGGCTCGGTGACAACCGGCATGATCGCCGACGAATTGAAGCACCAGTTCGACATCACGCTCGACAAGAAAAAAATCCATCTCGAACACCCGATCAAGGCGCTGGGCGAACATGAAGTGGAATTGCGTCTGCACGCTGAAGTCAAAGGCTTGCTGAAAGTGCGGGTGGAAAGTTTGACGCCGATCACCGCACCGGTGGCTGAGGCGGCTCCGGCTGAATTGAAGACCGAGAAGCGTGGCAAGCGCGTGGAAAAAACCGAGGCCGCCGAAGACAAGCCCACAGCCGCCAAGGCGGAAAAAGCCGAGAAGCCAGCCAAGGCCGAAAAGAAACCCAAGGCGGAAAAGAAGGCCAAGGCCGAATAAATCCGGTTCAAATTGTTTTTCAGAAAGCCACGGAAATATTTCCGTGGTTTTTTTGTTTCAAGAATTTTTTGTCAGTGCAACTGCGTGTCAGCCCGCCAGGACATTGGATGATTGGCGGCTTGATTTATCACCAGACGGCCCAGGAGCCACGGATGACGTATTTGGCCTGCGGCGTCAGGGGGAGGCCGGTTGATAATATGCTTGCTATGTTGACGGGCTTGTTGCTTCAATGCCAACGGTTTCATCCACTCACGTTTTATGACGACAAAAAAAATCAACGGTTGGAAAATCTCGGTTTTTTCGGTGCTGATGCTGATGTTCGGCTTGCATCCGGTCGCCGCCCAGAATTTTGTCTTGTCCTCCTCGCCGCAAGTCGGTCTGGCACCGTATTGGGTCGTGGCGTTAGATGTGAACGGCGACGGCAAGCTGGATTTGGTCTCTGCGAATTACGGCGAAAACACTCTGACCGTGTTGACCAATAACGGATTCGGCGTGTTTGGGTTCAACGCCACTTACCCCGTGGGCAGCGGACCGTATTCCGTAGTCGCGGCGGATGTGAATGGGGATCATAAAATGGATTTGATTGCGGCCAATTCCAATGACGGCACTTTGATTGTGCTGACCAACAACGGCGGCGGCATCTTCGGTTCAAACGCCACTTACAGCGTGGGCAGCGGCGCGGGTAGTTACCCCGTTTCCGTCGCAATAGCGGATGTGAACAGCGATTCCACCTTGGACTTGATCAGCGCCAATTACAATGACAACACCCTGACTGTGCTGACGAACAACGGCAGCGGTGTCTTCGGCTCGAATGCGACCTATTCCGTGGGCACCAATCCGCAACAAGTTATGGCGGTGAATGTGAACGGGGACGGCAAGCTGGCCTTGATCTCCGCGAATTACGGCGACAGCACCCTGACCGTGCTGACGAACAACGGCAGCGGCGTTTTTGGCTCCAACGCCACTTACAACGTGGGCGGCGAGCCGGTCTCCTTTGCAGCAGTGGATGTCAATGGCGACGGCAAACTGGATTTGATCACGGCAAACAGTGGCGACAGCACCCTGACCGTGCTGACGAACAACGGCAATGGCGGATTCGGTTCCAACGCCACCTACAATGTTGGATATTATCCAGAATGCGTTGCGGCGGCGGATGTCAACGGCGACGGCAAGGCGGATTTAATCACCGCAAATTACAGTCCAGACGGCTCGGGCAATACTTTGACGGTGCTGACCAACAATGGCAGCGGGACGTTCACCAACTGGGGCACGCTCACCGTCGGCACCGGCCCGGTCTTTGTCACGGCAGCGGATTTGAATGGCGACGGCACCCCGGATTTGATCGCTGCGAACTTCGGCATCGGTAACGGGAATACGTTGAGCGTGCTGCTGAACCTGCCCGCCCTCAACATTCAAACCTACAATGCCGGCCCGACGCTCGTCTCGTGGTTCCCCGCCTGGCCCGGCTATGCCTTGCAGGGAAGAACAAACCTTGCCACCGGCAGTTGGAGCGACGTCAGCAACCCCACCGGCACCAACAGTGTCCCCATTTTACCGGCGACCGGATACAGGTTTTTCCGCCTGCGCCATCCGTGAGCGGCGGGGATTTCCAACTGGCTGAATTTGGTGATTACCTGCCACTTGAGCGGCAACTTTTTCTTCATTCGGCCTTCAGCATTTAACTGAAGCTGCTCCGGCGATCAGCGGTGACGGGTGCGGGCTTTACCAGGAGGAAAAGGTGCTGCGGATGACGTATTTGGCCTGCGGCGACATGGGCGGCTGAGAGCTTTGTCCCTTGGTGTAATTCAGGTCGAACCCCCATTGACGGTTTGGCGGGTTGTAATAAGTGCCCGGCCCGATCCAGTAATTGGTGGCGTATTGGCTGGGAAACATGACCACAATGGAGCCGTTGTAGGTCAGGGTGATGCTGTTGTTCCAACTTTCCAGCATCCGCAGGAAATTTTCCACACCGCCGCTGTAATGACTGTTGGCGGAGGGGACGATGCCCTCCAGGGCGGCGGCGTTGACGGTCGTATTAACCGGAGTCCTAGAGGAAAGTGAGGTGCCGGAGTTCCAACTGTCCTGCCAGGAGCTGGAAAGAATGGTGAGGGCATCGCCGATGAGCGCCGCCGGAACGGCACCGCCGTTGGTGGTGGAACCCAACGTAAAGGCAGTGGCACCAGCGTTGGTGACATTGTAGTTGCCCAACGTATAAATTGGCTGCGCTGTGGCCACCGTGAGGCCGGATATCAGGCCGTTGCCGAAGTAAGCGGTGGAAGGCAGTTGCGAACCGTTGACCAGCCGCACGGCTGGCAATGTGGCGCCGGATATCGGCACGGAGTTATAGACATAAATGGAGTTGATATTGTGGCCCTTGGAGATGCTGCCGGTGGTGTTCAATTGGTTGTATTGATAACCGCCCCGGTTGGTGCCACCGATAGTAATCATGTTGGTGGACACATGGCTGACAACGGCCGTGTTGTTGGTGAGCCAAGAGTCCAGTTTGCCCACATCAATCTGGATGGCTTGCACGGTGTCGCTTTCGCGATAGTCATAAAATGTCGCGTTGGTCACGAAGGAATAGTAATAATTGGTGGTAGTTGAGCCAGCAACGAAAGTTTTAGTTCCACTGTTGTAATTTGAAGAAATCACCTGCACATCCGGCTGAACCATCCTAAAAGGTGTGACGGTATCATTGCCATTGTCATAAATCACGGTCCAGTTGGTGCCGGCGGTGGTGTTGGTGATGATCAGGTCGGCGGCGTTGTAGAGATAAACCGAGCCGGTGGGGGAATAGGCGGAGGCGGTCGGGGCAATCACGCTGGAGGGCGGCAGTTGGATGATGCCCACGACGGCGGCCGGGTTGTTGTTGGTGCCCACCGGCATGGACAGCGAGTCCACATTGGCAACCGGCTGGCCGGCCATGTTGAAGATGACGTTGCCGGGGCTCCAGGATTGCGAGTCGTTTGGGCTGCGCGAGTTGGTGGTGAATCCACTGGCATCAACTTGCACGGAAAAAGTCAGCGGCTGCGCCGCACTGTTGCCCGTGTAATAGATGTTGTCGTTGGAATGGACATGGCCGCTGATGGTCATGGCGGCACCGGGGCAGATTTCCAAGTCCATGTTGTAAAAGATGGCGTATTGGAAAATCGGAATGGAGGCAAATTCGAGGGTTTGCTGGACGGTGGCCGGCACGGAGACGGGGCCGTTGTTGGCTTGGGCGGTAACGGAATTGGTGACGAAATCCACATAGCCCTCAAGACCGTTGAATTGTGACGACAAAAATGACAAATTGGTCTCGTGGGTGCGGTCAATGACGAGGTTGATGCTGGGGAAAGTATAGCTGATCGGCCAGCCCGTCTGGTCCACCTGGTTGGTGTAGGTGGATGCCGGATTCAGCCCACCAAACGAATAGTCGCGGATCATGGAGGCCAGCACCGTTTCGGTGGCGGATTCGGCGGCGGTCTCGGCCCCGGTGTAGGCATTGTTCCGCAGTGTGATCTTGGAGTTGCTCGAGACCCAATACATCATGCTGGCAAATACGGTCAGCATGACCGCCAACAGGAACATGATCAAGATCAGCGCGAAGCCGGCGGGCGGGCGGGTTCGTGTTTGGGTGGTGATTTGCATAGTGTGCCTCCAGTTTTATTGTTTGCAACGCCGGGTGACGTGAGTCCGCAGATAATAGTAATCGTATGCGTTGACGCCGTTGGTGCTGCCGGAGGCATAGCCGACGGGATATTCCCATTGGGAAAAGCTCAAGGTCACTCCGATGACCGGGTTGTTCACATAATTGGTCATGATGTTGGTGGGATATATCCATGACCGGTAGTCCTCGGCGTCAAAGCAGTAGTAATTGGTCATGTATTGAGCCACCACCCACTTGTTGGCCGGGTTGTTTGAGTAGCAAAACACTTCGTTCGTGGAGGGATCCTGGTAAAAAACAACGAAATTGGTGGAAGACGCAGTCATGTTGGTGGTCGTGAATATTTCCACGGCATTGCCGATTTGCAGGCCGGAGGCCTGGGTGAAAGTTCCGTTGGTAAAGGTGCCCACATACACCTGCTGCGCGTCCCGGATCTGATCCCGCATGGAATTCAAAGTTTGGCGGGCGTTCTGGGTGGCGATCAATTTGGTCGCGGCCAGGGTGTTGACGCGCATCCCGAAAATCTGCACGGCCACCATCCCGCCGACGAGCATGATCGTGAAAATGGTCATTGCGAACATCATCTCGACCAGCGTGAAACCGGCGACGGTTTTCCGCCTTGCGGGGAACAACGACCGGTCGGCGGCACAGAGGGGGATGGCGGGAATTGGTTTCATTGGTCGCTGGCGCGCATCAGAATAATGGTGTTGGTGCAGAGCTTGCCATTCCACGGGAAGGTCCAGACGGCATCCGACCGGATCCGCCGCAATGCCGGATTGACGGACATGTTGGTGATGCTGATATAGTTCGTGACCCAGAATTGAAAGTTGGCCGAAGTGGGCGTTCCTTTGGTGGGAATATCCATGAAGTCCACTCGCACGATGGTTGTGCCATTGGTGAGTTCGTCCATGGTTTCGTAACCGAAAGTCACCGGCCAGTCGCGCGGCCGCCAGTCCGCGGCCCGCGCCTGCTCGGCACCTTGGTCGGCATACGATTGCGCCGCCAGTGACATGGAGCACCATTCCGCTGTCCAGTTGGCCTGCGTATATCCTTCCATTAATCCCGCCAACACCAACACCAGAATGACCATTGAGACCAGGGTCTCAATCAAGGTGAACGCCGCCTTGGACGGGCGGGTCATGCCTTTGCCGGGTTGTTGAAAACAAAAATTCATGCAAAATCCATCTTGGGAATCCTCAAGACCCCTTCAATTATCAAGCACTCTGTATGCCATCGCCCGTCATGGTGGGCCGGGCAGGGGACACGCCAGCCAGTGTCCAGAATGATGACACTTTAAAGATAATTACTTGAATCATTAGGCCATCAGGACAGCGGCAGCGTCAAGGCCAATTTCATTGGAGCCGTTCCCGACAAAACTTGACGGACTTGCGCCGGCCCTGTAAGCTTAAACCCTAATGTTGAAAAATGTCCTACAAGCTGTCAATCTGGTCGTCGTCGTTACCGACGCCGTTGGCGCTTGTTGAACGGAAGCTTTAACAAGAACCCACGGCTGGTCAAGGCCGTGGGTTTTTTGTTACCCTGGCCGCGCCGCCACAACTAATAAAGAAAATGAGCAAGACCATTGAATCCGCGAAAGTGAAAACGAAATCCGCCGCCCGGCCGCGCGCCGAGGTCGGCGCGGCCATGTTCGGCCGCGACATCCTTGTCCAGGCGCTCGAACGCGAGGGCGTCGAGGTGATTTTTGCCTATCCCGGCGGCGCGAGCATGGAAATCCACCAGGCGCTGACCACGTCCAAAAAAATCCGCACGATCCTTCCGCGCCACGAGCAGGGCGGCAGTTTTGCGGCAGAAGGTTATGCGCGGGTGACCGGCAAGGCCGGCGTGTGCCTGACGACCAGTGGTCCGGGCGCGACGAACCTTGTCACCGCCATCGCCGACGCTTACATGGATTCCACGCCGCTCGTGGCCATCACCGGCCAGGTCAACCAAGCGATGATCGGCCGCGGCGCATTTCAGGAGACGGACATGATCGGCCTCACGCTGCCCATCGTGAAGCACAGTTATCTCGTCACGGACATCAACGACATCCCGCGCATCGTCAAGGAGGCGTTTTACATCGCGCAATCCGGCCGGCCCGGTCCGGTGGTGATTGATATTCCGAAGAATATTCAGCAGGCCAAGACGCAACCCGTCTGGCCGACGCTGGAGCAGGTGAAGAAAGGTTTGCGCGGCTACGTCCAGCCGGAGTTGAAGGCGGACGACATTGCGCTGAACGAAATTATCGGCCTCATCGAGAAGGCCGAACGTCCGGTGATTTATTGCGGCGGCGGCATCATCAGCAGCGGTGCGGCGGCGGAACTCAAAAAGTTCGCCGAGGCGACGAACATTCCGGTGACGACCACGCTCATGGGCATCGGCGGGTTTCCCGAGACGCATCCGCTCTCGCTGCGCTGGCTCGGCATGCACGGCTCCGCCTCGGCGAACTGGGCCGTGAACGGCGAATACGAATACCGCAAAGATCCGAACGGCCCGCTGATCAAGATGAAGGACGGTGCGGATTTGCTGCTCGCATTGGGTGTGCGCTTTGACGACCGCGTGACCGGCAAGTTCGAGGAATTTTGCAAGCACGGCACCATTGTCCATCTGGACATCGACGCCTCCGAGCTGAACAAGAACCGTCGGGTGCAACTGCCGATTGTTGGCGACATCAAGGACGCGCTCACGCGCCTGAACCAGCTCGTGGCCAAGCGCCCGGTGGCGAAAAAACACACCGCCTGGCTCGCGCAGATCGCGGAGTGGCAGAAGAAGGCGCCGTTCAACTACCGCATCACGCCGGAGATTGCCAACAGCGACCACATGATCGACCACATGCAGGGCAAGGAAAATGAAGTCATCCTTCAGCAGATGGTCATCGAGGAACTTTACAACCTCACGAAAGGCGACGCCTATATCACCACCGGCGTGGGCCAGCACCAGATGTGGGCGGCGCAATGGTATAAATATAAATTCCCGCGCCAGCTCGTCACCAGCGGCGGCCTCGGCTCGATGGGCTACGGCTATCCCGCCGCGCTCGGCGTGAAGGTGGCTTTTCCGGACAAGCAGGTCATTGACATTGACGGCGACGGTTCGTTCCTGATGAACATTCAGGAACTCGCCACCGCGCATGTCGAAAAAATTGCGGCGAAGGCGATCATCTTGAACAACCAGCACCTCGGCATGGTGGTGCAGTGGGAGGATAATTTTTACCACGGCAACCGCGGCCACACCTATCTCGGCGATCCGCAGCATCGCCCGGAGATTTATCCCGACTACGTGCGCGTGTGCAATTCCTTCGGTGTGAAATGTGAGCGCGTGATGTTCAAACGCGATCTGCGCGCCGCCATGCAGCGGATGCTCGACGCCGATGAACCCTATGTGCTCGACGTGGTGGTGCCTTACAGCACGCACGTCATCCCGTTTATCCCCGCCGGCAAAACCGTGGCGGACATGATCTGGAAAGCGTGATTCATTCAGCGGCACGTTTTGAGACAGCCGCGCCTTGCGTCGGGACAAGGCGCGGTTTTTCCTGGCAGAAGAAAACACAAAATTGGCTGCCCGGAGGTGAAATCTGCAATGCCAGCCGGCCTGTCAACGGATTGAATCCGGTCATTCGTCGGATTGAACCAGATTGGCGTGCAGTTTGCTTGAAGTCGGGCAGCATCATTTTAATTGCTGGTTGCAATTAAAAGTTAAAACACTTAAAAGAAACGCACATGGCATTGCCATTTTTAGCCGGAAAACGAAAGCGAACCCAGATGGTTTCGGTGGATCTGGGCTCGCGCACCACGAAGGCCGTGCTTTTGGAACAGCGCGGGGAAGTCTGGGCGTTGACGCGCTATGTGCTGCTGGACGCGCCGATCGTCGAGAAAAAAATTTCCGTCGAACTGCTGACCGAACATCTGAAGGCCGTGGTGGAGGCGCTGGGCACCAAGGCCAAGTTCGTCACGCTGGCCGTCAGCCTGGACGACGCCGTGGTGCGGCTGGTGGATTTGCCGCAGATTCCCGTGGATGAAATGCGGCTCGTGTTGAAGAATAACGCGAAGACCTATCTGCAACAGGAACTGCCCGGACACGTTTTTGACTGCTACATTTTCCCGCCGAAGGCGACGGTCAACGGCAAACCGTCCGGCGAAACGCCAAAAACCGGCGGCGCGGCCAATAATAAATTGAAGGTGCTGGTGACCGCCGCCAAGCAGCCGCTGGTGAACGATTATCAGCAGGCCGTCAAGGAATCCGGACTGGTCGCCGACTACATGGTTCCGGGATTTGTCAGCCTGATCAACGCCTTTGAGATGGCGCAGCCGGAAATTTTCAAGAACGAATCCGTGGCTTTGGTGGACATCGGGTTCAAGCAGACTTCGATCTGCGTGCTGGACGCCGGGGAACTCGCCTTGATGCGCGTCGTGAACATCGGCGGCGACAAACTGACGACGGGGCTGGCCGAAACGATGAGCATTTCCTACGCGGAGGCGGAAGGCATCAAGATCGGCATGGCGCCGGAAGTGATGTCGTCGCTCGAAATGCAGGTGCAGCCGCTGGGCCGCGAACTGCGCGCCTCGCTGGATTTTTTTGAACACCAGAACGACCGCGCCGTCTCGGAGGTCTATGTCAGCGGCGGTTCGGCCCGTTCGGAAATGATTCTGGAGATCCTGCGCGCGGAAATGATCGTCGAGTGCAAGGTTTGGAATCCCACGACGTTTCTCCAACTGGCCTTGCCGGGTCAGCAGACCGTGGAGGTGGAACACGTCGGGTCGCAACTGACGGTGGCGATTGGCGCCGCGCTGGCGGCCATCAACTAAACGATTATGCCCATACGCATCAATTTACTGGCCGAGGCCCAAATCGCGGAAGACTTGCGCCGGCGCGATCCCGTCAAGCGGGCGATTTTTGCCGGGGCTTTTCTGGTGGTGCTGGCCCTGGTTTGGAGCAGCTCGCTCCAGTTGGCCGTCATGCTTTCCAAGAGCGACCTGAGCCGGGTGCAGTCAACGATCGATGAACGCACCGATGCTTGGCAGAAAGTCCTGGTCAGCCAGCGGAAGGTTTATGAAGCCCGCGCCAAGCTGGAGATGTTGCAGAACCTGGCCGGGACCCGTTTCCTTCAGGGCAATTTCATGAATGCGTTGCAGCAGTTGAAATTGGACAATGTGGAACTGATGCGCGTCAAACTGGATCAAACCTTTGTCAAGGTGGATGGCGTCGCCAATAAGACCAATGACACGCACGTTGTCTTGGGGCATCCGGCGATGGTGTCTGAAAAAATCCATGTCACGCTGGATGCGCGCGACATCAGCGCCAACCCCGGCGACCAAGTCAGCAAGTTCAAGGAAGCGATTGCCAGCCAGCCCTATTTCAAATCAAACCTAAACCAGACCAATGGTGTCCAGCTCGCCGGACTGTCGCCGGTGCAAACCGGCCCGGACGGCAAGCCGTATGTGCTCTTCACCGTGGAATGGAACCTACCCCAACAAAACCGATGAAATGGCTGCCCAAAGATAGACGGAATCCTTTTTTCATTGTCGTGTTGATCACGGCGGTGTTGCTGGCCATTATTGTTTTCGGTTTGGTCCGGTCGCAAAACGCCACGCTCACCGCCTTGGCGGACAGCCGCAAGTCAGCCACTTCCAAGCTGCAAAACATAGAAAGCACCATCAAGAATGCGGACATGATTGCCAACCAGCTGACGGATACAACGACGGCGCTGACCGGAGCCGAAGCCGACATGGCTTCGGGTGACCTGTATGCCTGGACTTACAGCACCATGCGCCTGTTCAAGCAACCCTACAAAGTGGAGATACCCGAAATTGGCCATCCGGAGGCCGGGGATGTGGATATGTTCGCGACGTTTCCTTACAAGCAAATCCGTTTCAATGTCATTGGCAAGGCGTATTATCACGATCTGGGAAAATTCATCGCGGATTTTGAAAACGCCTTTCCCCACGCCCGGGTGGAGAACCTTGCCATGGAACCCCTGGCCGGCGAGGGTGAAAAACTTTCATTCCGGATGCAAATCGTCGAGCTGGTCAAACCCAACGCCTCATGAACTCAACCATTCCCCGCATCACTATTTTTCGGATACGGAATCTCGCGTGGCTGGCCGTTCTGATTGCGACGCTGTTGCCGGCGGCGGCGGCGCCCTTGGTTCAGACCAATGAGACGCAAGTCCAAACCAATTACACTTTGACGCAAGTCGTGCCCCGTTCGATTTTCAACCAGCCGGCCAACCCCAAGGAAGGTTGCGACCCATTTTTCCCCACTTCCGTCCGTCCGTATGCCTCTGCGGTGGTGCCCAACGCGCCGACGACGGATTTCAGCTCGCTCTCCATGCAGGGCATTTCAGGCTCTCTGGATCACCGGCTGGCCATCATCAACAATGTCACGTTCGCAGTCGGGGATGAAGCCGAAGTGTTCACTCCCCAGGGCCGCATCCGCATCCGCTGCATTGTCATCACCGACGATTCCACCGTGATTGAAGCCGCCGGCCAGCGCCAGATTTTGCATTACAAGCCAAGATAAGGCCGGCGCGCTGTCTCAAGCGACACCACCATTGCCGTCAGGTGTGCAACCTTGAAACACCTGATTCCTCCTCGCCGCGCGCGGTCACAGCCAATATCCACAAATAAAAAATCATGCCGGCTTTGAGGCAAGGTAGTGTTGAGACAGCGGCTCACCAAAATCCGTCACGACGTGTCCCAAAATCGTATTTTTCCGCTGAAATTCCCCGGAAAAGCCCCTTGGCATCGCTTTTGCTAAATTCCCATCGTGATTCGCCAACAGAACGTTAATCCGTCAAACATAAAACAAACGAATATGAAACTGAAAACAATGCTCGCCGTGCTGCTCGCAACATACTTGTTGCCGGCTGCGGCTTTTTCCCAAACCAACGCGGCTGCGGCGGATCAAACCGCTGTGGCGGCTCAACCTGCGGCCGTCGCCGACACCAACACGGTCGCGGCAGCTCAACCTGCGGCGGTGGCTGACACCAACGCGGCAGCTCCGGCCAGTGCGGTCGCGGCGGCTCAACCCGCTGCGGCTGCCGACACCAATGCGGCACCGGCTGCCAGCGCAACTGCGGCGGCACCGGCGACCCCGACCATCCCGTTGATTCAATTTCAGGATGTCCCGCTGACCACGGCCATCGAGGCTTTGGCGCGGCAGGCGAACATCAACTATCTGCTCGATCCGAAAATTGGCTTTGGCCAGCCCGATGCCAACGGCCAGATCAAGGCCGAGCCCAACCTGTCCATCCGTTGGGAAAACATCCCGGCCCAGCACGCGCTTGAGGCGTTGCTGTCCAATTATGGATTGCAACTCATAGAGGACACCAAGACCAAGATTTACCGCATCTCGACCAAAGACCCGGCGGCGCTGCCCACGCTGACCACGCGTGTAATCCAGCTCAAATACGCCAGCACCACCAACATGATGGATTCCATTTCGGGAGCGTTGACCGACAAACGCAGCCGCGTCATACCGGACAACCGGACCAGCCAGTTGATTGTCGTCGCCACCGACCCGGAACAGGCCGCCGTGGATACGCTCGTCGACCAGCTTGACACGCCCACTAAGCAGGTCTTGATCGAAACCCGTCTGGTTGAAATTTCCAGCAATCCAACCAGTAGAAAAGGCATTGATTGGTCCGGCACGCTGTCGGCACAAAATGTGTCTGCGGGTAATTATTCAACATACATAACACAACCGACACCTGCTACCACGACTGTCGGCTCCGGTGGTGCCACCGTTACCACGCCGGCTCAACCAGGTTTGGTTAGTGGCGTCTTGGCTAATCCGGCTATTGTTGGAGCATCCTCCGTCGGCGGATTTTTTCAAAACCCGTGGTTTCTCAATGCCGACGGCGCGCACGCTGTGCTTTCTTTCTTGAATTCCTCGGCTGATGCACAGGTCATGTCCACTCCGCGCGTTGTGACCTTGGACAATGAAACGGCCACCATTTCTGTCCAGCGCACTTATCCCATCCTGCAGACCACCGCCGGCACCCAGGGTTCGCCCGGTGGTTCGTCCATCTCCTATTCCAACGTGGGCACGGTGCTGCTGGTCACGCCGCGCATTTCCGCCAACAACACCATCCGCCTGAAGGTCACACCGACGGTCGCGACCTTTTTTGGTTACGCGCAATTGACCGCACAAGGCGCGACGTCGCAAGCGCCCCAGTTTGACACGCGCACAATGGATACACAGGTGCTTATCCCGAACGCCAACACGCTCGTCATGGGCGGCCTCGTGGATGATAATCCGGGTGAAACGTCCACGAAGGTGCCGATTCTGGGAGACATTCCGTTCCTCGGTGCTGCCTTCCGCAGCGAAACCAAAGCAACGGACAAGAAGAATCTGCTGATATTCATTACGCCCACGATTCTTCAGGACACGGATTTTCATCCGACCACCACGGATTTCCTGAACGCTCAACCACAGACGCGCAAGGAAGTTCTGGATCCGAACAGCGTCTGGGACAGTGCCAAGCCGCATAACTGGGCTGATCCTTCAAACACGGATCCGGATCAGAAACTCATTGACCAGAAGGCCACGATGTAATCAATTTGGCTGAAGGGGAACAGCGGCGCGCTCCAACGAGCGCGCCGTTTTCATTTGGCGGCAGTCAGTCGTCGCAGGTAATCGAAGGAAAAAATTCCGCTGTTGTGTCCATCCGCCCAGACCGGCTGGATGGCATAACCGCCCACGCTGGAAATCTTAACCAGTCCGAATGAATTCGGTGCGAACGGCTTTTCCGGGTTTTTGTAAAGATTGCCGAGGATGTCCACTTCGCCCTTGCAGCCGGCGCACGGGCAGGCGCGGCGCAAGGTTTCCAGCGGAATAAAACTTTCCCCGCCGTCGGGCCACCTGATGGCCAGTTCGTCGCCAATGTGCTGGATATCGGCCGGCCGCATTATTTTTTACGAAGCCGCCGTTCAAACGCGGCGAGGGTTTCCGGGCTGACGTGATGCTCAATGCCTTCGGCGTCCAGTTCCGCCGCTTTTTCCGGGACACCCAACGAACGCAAGAAAGCCGTCACCGTCTCATGCCGCTGCTTGCATTCGGCGGCCAGCTTGTGTCCGGCTTCCGTCAGGAAAATCGCGCGGTAAGGCTTCGTGTTGACGAACCCGATTTTTTGGAGCCGCGCCAGGGTGCGGTTGACGGTTACATGGGTCACGCCCAGCCGCCGCGCCAGATCCACCACCCGCGCCTCGCCCAGCGCCGCCGACAGATCGGCGATGGCCTCGACGTAATCCTGCGCCGTTTCGGCGGCGCGGTCGCGGCGCGAGCGGCGGAAAGTCTCGGCCGGCGGCACCGCCGGGCGTGCCGCAGGTTTGCGCCCGGCGGCTGACTTTTTTTGGGTTGAGCGCTGCATGATTTTTCCAAGTAAAACTTACAGTGGTGATTTAGTCTAGGTTTAATTATGTAACCAAAGCTACATTTGTGTTGACGTTCTGAATTTCGGCCTGTAACCAATGGCTGGATTTTATGGGTGAACCGGAACATTATTCCAAAGCGGCGCCGGATGCCGTCTGGCGCAAGCCGGCGGACCAGGCATCGCTGGCGGAGGTTCATCGCAGCATCTTGGTTCCGACCACGGCTTCTTTTTGGCGGAAACTGCTGGCATTTTCCGGCCCTGGTTTTCTAGTCGCTGTCGGTTACATGGATCCCGGCAACTGGGCGACCGACCTTGCGGGCGGTGCGCAGTTCGGCTACACACTGCTGTCGGTCATCATGATTTCCAATCTGATGGCGATTCTGCTTCAGCATTTGTCCATCAAGCTCGGCATCGCCACCGGCCGCGATCTGGCGCAGGCCTGCCGTGACCATTATTCCAAGCCGGCAGTCTGGATGCTCTGGCTGCTGTGCGAAATTGCCATTGCCGCGTGCGATCTGGCGGAAGTCATCGGCTCTGCCATTGCGCTGCAACTGCTTTTCGGTATTCCGCTGGTCTGGGGCTGCGTCATCACGGCGGCGGATGTGCTCGCCGTGCTGTGGCTGCAGAACAAAGGTTTCCGCTACATCGAGGCGTTGGTCATCGCGCTGATCGCAACCATCGGCACCTGTTTTGCGGTGGAAATTTTCTGGTCGAAGCCCGGTTTCGTGGGCCTGATGCTCGGCTTTGTTCCCGGCCCGGAAATTCTAAAAAATCCCGACATGCTTTACCTCAGCATCGGCATTATCGGCGCGACGGTGATGCCGCATAATCTGTATCTACATTCGTCCATCGTCCAGACCCGCAAATACGAACAGAACGCGCCCGGCAAGCGCGAGGCCATCAAGTTCGCCACGATTGACTCGACGGTCGCGCTGATGTTCGCGCTGTTCATCAACGCGGCCATCCTCATCCTCGCGGCGGCGGCGTTCCACTGGTCGGGGCATCAAGACGTCGCGCAAATCCAGGACGCCTACAGATTGCTGCCCAAGGCGCTCGGCGTTACCGGCGCGAGCATTATCTTCGCCATCGCGCTGCTGGCTTCGGGGCAAAATTCCACACTGACCGGCACACTCGCCGGCCAAATTGTAATGGAAGGATTCATCAACATCCGGCTGCGCCCGTGGCTGCGCCGGCTGCTCACCCGCGCCATCGCGGTCATTCCCGCCGTCTGCGTCATCGGCTATTTCGGCGAAAGCAAGACCACGCAACTCATCATCGCCAGCCAGGTCGTGCTCTCCATGCAACTGGGCTTTGCCATCTGGCCGCTGATGCGTTTCACCGGCGAACAATCCAAGATGGGCGAGTTCGTGAATCCGCTCTGGATCAAAATTCTCGGCTGGACGACCGCCGTGATTATCATTGTCCTCAACGTGAAACTGCTGTTTGATACGTTCATGCCCGCCGCCGCGCTGAAAATATTCTACGGTCATCTTGGTTTGCCCGTGCCGACCCAGTGAAAATTTTCCATGTATAAAAAAATCCTGGTCGCCCTCGACAACAGCCCGGCGGATGAAAGCATCCTGCCCCACGTTGTGGAACTGGCGCAACGATTCGGCTCCGCCGTTTTGTTGCTGCACGTCGCCGACGGCTTTGCCGCGCGGTGTTTTGACCAGTTGAAGCTCGCCGAGTCCGAGGAAATGAAAGCCGACCAGAAATATCTGGAAGAAACCGCCGCCCGCCTGCGCGGGGAAAAAATTTCCGTTGAAACCAAACTGGCGCTGGGCAATCCGCCGGCGGAAATCCTCAAGGAGGCTGAATCCGGGGACTTTGATTTGATCGCGATGGCCGGCCACGGCCACCGGTTTTTGGGCGATCTGTTTCACGGCAGCACCATCACGCAGGTCCGGCACAAGACGACGATTCCCATTCTTGTCGCCCGCGCGAAAAATTTAAATTAATTACCGAGCGAGAAATCTTTCGGGCGCTCGACGAAATGCAGCAGGTTGCCTTCGCCGTCCTTGAAGAATAAAACCTTTCCGCCGCCCGCCGCCGGCCGGATTTCTTCCGTGAATTTCACGCCGCGCTTTTCCAGTTCCGCTTTCGCCGCGTCGAGCGAATCCACACGCAACGCCAGATGTCGGAAGCCGGCGAGTTTGTTGTTGCCGCGCTCCGCCTGCGGTGCGTCGGCTTGGTAGATTTCAAACCAGACGCTGCCGAGTGAAATCAGACAAGTCGGCGGCTGCTGGCCGTTGTCAAAAACGAGTTTCGCGCCGAGGACGCGCTCATACCAGTTTTTCAGCGTGGTTGGATTGGAAGCGGGAATGGCGATGTGTTCGACGGAGATATTCATGGTTGCTTACAGGAGCTTGCGGGCACGGATCTGCAGTTCATCGAGAAAGGTTTGCACCAGCGGCGTTTTGCGGCCGCGCCACAAAGCCCCGATGGTCACCGGCAGGAAGCCGTCCAGCGGCAGGGCGCGCAGGGTCGGTGGCAGAACTTTTTTGGGAATGGCCACCGACACGCCGATGCCGAGGCCGCTGGCGACGTAGGTCTCGATCAGATCCGCCGAGCTGGCCTCGATGCTTGGAAACCAGTCCACGCCGAGTTCGCCGAGCTTTTGCTGGAAACCTTTGCCGATGGGTTCGCCCGGCGGAAAACAGATGAGCGGCTCCTCGATTTTGTCACGGCGCCACAATTCCTCGGCCGATTTAAGGCTGCTGTTTTTTTGAACCAGCAGGATGGGCGGCAGTTCCAGCAGCACGAGCGAGTGGGTGCCCGCCGCGGATTTCCGGTCAATCAACGTGATGGCCAGGTCAATTTCATCCGCTTGCAGCAGGCTTTCCAGGTGGGCGGGAAAACCTTCCCGCAGCGACATTTTCAGTCCGGGAAATTTTTTCCGCACGTCGTTGAACAGCCCCGGCAGATGGTCGCGCAGCACGATGGTGGAGGAGCCGATGCGGATGTGTCGGGTGCGGCCGCCCTGCAGTTCGTCGCCGATCTTGTCGAGGTTCGCAAAGAACGGCTGGATGAACGCAAAAAGTTTTTCACCGGCCGGCGTGAGCGCGAACGGCCGGCGCTGAAACAGGTTCACGCCGAGATATTCCTCCAGTTGCGCGATCTGCGAGCTAACCGCCGGCTGCTGGATGCCGTAGGGGATGTTGCGCACCGCCTCCATGATGCCGCCGTGCCGCGCGACGTAATAGAACAGTTCAAGGTGATGGACATTCATTGAGCCAAGTGATGTTGGTGGAAGTTTTATCAATTAACACTTGAACCGCAAGCCGCGTTAATCTGCTGCCAGGAACTGAATCGAATCATGAAAACCGTGTTCGTAGAAATTATTTCCGGGAGCACCTTGGTTGTCAGTAACTGGCGCCGCCGGGTTTCAGTTTTGCGCCGGTCGTTTCAATGTCCACCAACATTCCGCCATCAGGACGAAGAACACGGCGTCGGCCACGCCGAACAGCGCGCCGAACGCGATGTGCGGCAGGCTGCCCTGCGACCAGTAATAAAATGCCGTGCCCGCATAGGCCAGTTTGTAAAGCGTGCCGACCAGGATCAAATCCGTGTTGCGCCGCAGGTCGCTGCGCGCGATCAAAAAGTAGGCGATGCCGATCACCAGCACGAATGCGCCCAGCAGCGTGAGATAGCCGCCGAACGCCGGCAATTTGTCGGTGATGCCCAGTGCGGCGAAGGCGCGGGCGGGGAAAAAGGTGAACGTGATGCCGAGCAGAACATCGTAAAGGCCGGCAACGGTGAACAGCCTGCGATAAAATGTTGCTCTGACCGGGTTCATTGCATTAGATTATAAAGTAAGCAAAAGAGAAGTCAAATGAAAACTAATCCAAATCTCCTTCTCGCTTGGCTCTGGATCTTACTCGGCTTCATTTCCGGCATGGTGCTGGGCATGTATTTTCACGGCGAACACTGGCTCGGTGGCTATGGCAGCTTCAAGCGCCGGATGTATCGGCTCGGCCACATTTCCTTCTTCGGCCTTGGCGCGGTGAATTTATTGTTTGTCCTGACGGTGCAAAACTTTTCGCTCACCGGATCGCTGGTTCAGTTTGCGTCGCTGGGTTTCATCGCGGGTGCGATCACAATGCCGCTGTGCTGCGTGGTGATGGCGCATTTCCCGAAGGCCCACCTGATTTTCGCCGTGCCGGTTGTCAGTTTGATCTTGGGCGCTGCTTTTACTCTGACATCGGTAATTGAAAGACAAAATGCCGCCGGCTTTCCGGGCGCAAACGCTTCAACCTTCAACCTTCAACTTTCAACCTCCAACCCAAAATGAAACGCATCGGCTTCATCGCGATGAGCGGCGTCCGCGCGCACAACGCGGAACTCACCGCGCTCGGTCTCACGCTGCCCGGTTTCGTGGACCGCAACAAAATCATCGCGTCGCTGCCCAGCCTCGGTCTGCTCACGCTTGCCGGGTTGACACCGGACGAATTTGAGATCAGCTATCACGAAATCGCCGACCTGAAAACCTTGCCGGCGTTGCCGGTGGATTTCGACCTCGTTGCCATCAGCACATTCACCGCGCAGTTTTACGAGGCGTGCGACGTCGCAGATTATTATCGCGCTAAAAACATTCCGGTCGTCATGGGCGGTATTACGGTTTCGTCGTTGCGCGAACAGGCGAAGGAGCATTGCGACAGCGTCGTCATTGGCGAAGGCGAACTGCTCTGGCCGGAACTGCTCGCGGATTTTGAGCGCGGCGAGTTGAAACCGTTTTATGTCACCAACCGTGAATTTGATCTCGCCGACGCGCCGATGCCGCGCTTCGATTTGCTGAACCCGGAAAAATACAACCGGCTCACCGTCCAGACGAGCCGTGGCTGTCCGCACCAATGCGAGTTCTGTGCGAGTTCCATTTTGCTCACGCCGCGCTACAAGGTAAAGCCGGTGGAAAAAGTCATCGCCGAAATCCGCGCGATCAAAAGCATCTGGCCGAAGCCGTTCATTGAGTTTGCCGACGACAACAGCTTCGTTCACCGCGAACACTACAAAAAATTGTTGCGCGAGCTGGCCGGGGAAAACATTCGCTGGTTCACCGAAGCCGACGTGCGGGTGGCCGAGGACGACGAACTGCTCGCGCTCATCCGTGATTCCGGCTGCCAGCAAATCCTCATCGGCCTCGAAAGCCCGCGCCGCACGAGCCTTTATGGCCTCGAAACCAAATCCAACTGGAAATTGCGCCAGCAGGATTATTACCAGGAAGCCATCGCCAGGATCCAATCTTACGGCATCACGGTGAACGGCTGCTTCATCCTCGGACTGGACGGCGACACGCGCGACGTGTTCGACGACGTGCTCACGTTCGTGCGCGACTCGCAGCTTTATGAGGTGCAGGTGACGTTCCTGACCGCGTTCCCCGGCACGCCGCTTTACGCCCGGCTCAAGCGCGAAGGCCGCATCCTGCGTGACCGCGCGTGGGAACTTTGCACGCTGTTTGACATCAATTTTCTGCCCAAGAACATGAGCGTTGCTGAACTGCAGTCCGGCTTTCTTGGTCTGGTGAAACAGCTTTACTCCGCCGGGGAAACGCAGGCGCGCCGGGCGAATTTCAAAAAGATGCTGCGTCAGTCGCCGCACTTTGGCCGAAATGTATTGCGGGAAAAACCGATGCTCGCAGCTTGAACCATCACCATAAAAATTATGTTATGAAAACCATTGCAACCAAACACGGCCATGTTGGCGGGCAAGCGGAAGCCGGCCGGTCTGGCGGCCGGCGATTTCTCGGTCTAGATGTCGGCGCGGAGACGGTGAAGCTGGTTGAGTTGAAGAGCGAAAGTGGCGGCCTGCGCGTTGGCCGCCGCGAATTTTTTGAGCACGGCAAAAAGCCCGGTTCGCACCTGCTTGAATTGCTGCCCCGTCTGGGCTGGCCCGACTTCGGCGGTGTCGCCGTGACCGGACGGTTTTCCACGCAGCTCAACCTGCCGCGCGTCCCGGCCAAACAGGCGCTGCTGCGCGGCTACCGATTCTTGTTCGGTGACGAGCCGGCGACCATCGTCAACATCGGCAGCCACGGCTTTTCTGTGCTCGAAGTGCGCGCGAACGGCCTGACCGTGTTCCGCGAAAACAGCCGTTGCTCGCAAGGAACCGGAAATTTTCTCCGGCAGCTCGTCGAGCGTTTCTCGCTCACGGTCGAGGAGGCCAGCGCCTTGTGCGCCGACGTGCTCGATCCCGCGCCGCTGTCCGGGCGCTGTCCGGTGATTCTCAAGACCGACATGACGCACCTGGCCAACAAAGGCGAGGACCGCGCGAAAATTCTCGCCGGTTTGTTCGACGCCGTTTGTGAAAATGTTTCCGTGCTCATCAAACCCGGCATCAGCCCGGCGCGCGTGCTGCTCACCGGCGGCGTCAGCCGGTCGCCGCGCGTGCGCCGAATTTTTGCCGAACGGCTCGCGAAACAAGGAATGAATCTGGTGGCGGCGGATGAAGAACAATTGCTCTGCCTCGAAGCGCTGGGCTGCGCGCTCCTCGCAGCGGAGAATCCAGCCACACCGCCGCCGCTGGAAAATTTGCTGCTGCCGCCGCGCGAGTTAAAACTGGAACGCCTGCCCGCGCTGGGCGAATCGCTCCACCGCATCCGCCGAATGCCGTCGCAGCCGTGGGCGAAAGTGAACGGCGAATTTCGTCGGCTGGTGCTCGGTTTCGACATCGGCTCCACCGGCTCGAAAGTTGTGGCGCTGGATTTGGCGACGCGCGAAACCGTTTGGGAAGCGTATCGCCAGACGCTTGGCGATCCCGTCGGCGCCGCGCAGGATTTGCTCCGGCGGTTCACGGAAAATCCGGCGGCGAAATATCCGGTCGTCGCGTTCGGCGCCACCGGCAGCGGCCGCGAAGTCGCCGGGTCGCTGCTGACTTCCTGCTACGGCAAGGACGCGGTTTTCATCGTCAACGAAATCGTTGCGCACGCCACCGGCGCGCTGCATTTCGATCCGCGCGTGGACACGATTTTTGAAATCGGCGGGCAGGACGCCAAATACACACGGCTGGCCGAGGGCCGCATCATTGACTGCGCGATGAACGAGGCGTGCAGCGCCGGCACCGGCTCGTTCATTGAGGAGCAGGGCAGCAAATTTTCCGGCATCGAAGACGTCCAGCAGCTTGGCTGCGCCGCTGTCGCCGCACCGGCGGGTGTTTCGCTCGGGCAGCATTGTTCCGTATTCATGGCTGAGGTGATTGACGAAGCCGTCGCGGCGGGCGTGGAGCAGCCGGCGATTATTTCCGGCCTCTACGATTCCATCATCAAAAATTATTTGAACCGCGTGAAAGGCAATCGCTCCATTGGTAAGGTGATTTTCTGTCAGGGCATGCCGTTCTCCGCCGACGCGCTCGCGGCAGCGGTGGCGCGGCAAACCGGCAGCGAAGTCATTGTGCCGCCGAATCCCGGCACGGTCGGCGCGCTCGGCATTGCGCTGCTGGCGGCGCGTGAACTGGACGCGGCGAATCTCGCGCCGCTGGAGCTGGCGAAATTTCTCGGCGCAAAAGTGGAGCAGAAGGACACGTTCGTCTGCGGCTCGACGCGCGGTTGCGGCGGCGCGGGCAATCATTGCCGCATCGAGCGGCTCCGCACTTGTGTCGGTGATCAAAAATCAAATTTTACTTGGGGCGGCGGCTGCGCATTGCACGACAAAGGCACGCGGAAAAGAAAATTGCCCGACCTTGCGCCGGATCCGTTTCGCGAACGCGGCGAACTCCTGAAAAAACTCCTCGCACCGCTGGTTGTTCCGCGTGGCTGCCAGCGCGTGGCGATGAGCGATGAATTCATGCTCAAGGGATTGTTCCCGTTTTTCACCGCGTATTTTCATGCCGCCGGCTTCGATCTGGAAATTGTCAGCGGCGCCGGTCCGGAGGTGCTCAAGCGCGGCATCCAGTCGGCGCACGCGCCGTTTTGTGCGCCGATGCAATTGTTTCACGGTGTTGCGCAGCAGCTCGCGGCCACCGGTGCGGACTGGATGTTTGTGCCGATGCTCCGCTGTCTGCCGGGTGCATCCGGCCAGCGCTGTTCTGTCGTGTGCCCGGTGGTTCAAGGCGCGCCGAAAGTTGTGGAGCGCGGGCTGGAATCGAACGGTGGAAAGATGCCGCGAATGCTCTCTCCGCGGATTGAGTTCGGCCAGGGCAATCTCGAATCGAAGAAATTTTTGGCGAGCTGCGACCAGCTGGCGTCGGAATTGAAATTGAGCGAGCTGCAGCGGCGCGCGGCTTTGTCCGCCGGCATCGCGGCGCAACGGGAATTTGACGCAGCCTGCCAGGCGTCGGGCAAACGCGCGCTGGAATTTTGCCGGGCGCAAAACCTAGTGCCGGTCGTCGTGCTGGGCCGCGACTACACGATTTATAACCAGGTGCTGAACTCGAATGTGCCGGCGATTCTGCGCGAGCAGGGCGCGATCGGGATTCCGGTGGATTGTTTTCCGCTGGACGCGGACACGCCGCTGTTCAACGACGTGTATTGGGGTTACGGCCAGACGATCCTGCGCGCGGCGCATCAGGTGCGCCGCATGGACGGCGTGTATGCGCTGTATGGCAGCAACTATTCCTGCGGCCCGGACAGCTTCAATCTGCACTTCGCCGCCTACGCGATGGCGGGAAAACCGTTCGTGGTGATTGAAACCGACGGCCACTCCGGCGACGCCGGCACGCGGACGCGCGTCGAGGCGTTTCTGCATTGCGTCGAGGAAGATCGTCGCGCCGCAAAGAACGGCGCGGTGGTGAATAATTTTGAAAGCGTTCAATTCACCGGCCTGCGGCTTGGCGATTTTCAGCGACAGAATGAAAAAACCGAGACGCTGCTCGTTTCGCACATCGGCCCGGCGTCCGAAGCGGTGGCGGCGGTGTTTCGCGGTTTGGGATTCAACGCGGAGAGCATTTCCGCGCCGGATGCCGAGTCTTTGCGCATCGGTCGTCGCCACACTTCGGGCAAGGAATGTCTGCCCATGCCGTTCACGCTCGGCTCGCTCATCCAGCGCTTGGAACGTGCGCCGGCGGAGGAAAAATTTATTTACCTGATGCCGAGCACCGACGGTCCGTGCCGCTTCGGCGTTTACAATCTGCTCAACAACATCGTGCTCGACCGGCTCGGCTGGCGCGAGCGCGTGCGCATCTGGTCGCCGAAGGACACCGGCTATTTCGACGACATGCCGCCGGGCACGGAGATGCTGGTCTTCGCCGGCATCGCGGCGAGCGACTTTTTATTGCAGGCGAAATTTGATGTCCGCCCGGTGGAATTGAAGCGTGGCGAGACGGAAAAACTTTATGACCGTTGCCTGGGCGGACTGCTGGCGCAAATCGAGTCGGCGGCGCGGGGCAATCTCTCGCTCGGCGCGGCCTTGTGGCAGGTGACAAGCGGAAAACTGTTCGGCCTTCGCGACCTGCTCGAGCGCGCGGGCCGCGCCTTCGCCGCGCTGCGCGGGCCGGGCGAACTGCCGTGCGTGGAGCTGACCGGCGAAATTTATGTGCGTGGCGTGGAGTTCAGCAACGATTCGCTCATTGAGAAGCTGGAGGCGCGTGGGCTGCGGGTTCATCTCGCGCCGAAAACCGAATGGGTCAACTACTGCGGCCACATGCAGCAGCGGCGCGATGGCCGCAACCGGTTCGCGGACGGTTTCAGCAATCTCGTGCGCCGGCGCATTGAGGGCGCGGCCTTCTCCGCGATGGCGCCATATCTCGGCTGGTCGCCACTGCCGACCGCCGGCGAGGCAATGACGGCGGCGGAACCTTACGTTCACGCCGCGCTCGAAGGCGAGGCCGTGCTGACCGTGGGCGCGCCGCTGCACGAATATCGTCACGGACACATTGACGCCGTCGTCAGCGTCGGCCCGCTGGAGTGCATGCCCACCAAAATCGCCGAGGCGCAATGGCATCACGTCGCCGAGCGCGAAGGCATTTTAAATCTGACCCTGGCGTTCAACGGGGATCCCGTCAACACCGCCGCGCTGGACAACTTTGCGTTTGAGGTCAAAGAAAGGTTCAAGGCCGGGAAAATCTCGCCGCATTTTGGCAGCCGCGCGGTGCGACCACGAGCCGACGCCGGCGGCGTGAAGGTTGATTGCGCGGCGATCCGTTGATCGTCATAACAAAAATCCACCCGAGGGAAACATGAAAACGAATTCTGCTGGCCGCAAACAAATTCACGCTGTCGGACTGATCATCGCCAGCTTTTGACCAAACAGATTCAATCACCAACTACAGGAGCAAAACTATGAAAAATCAAAACACCACCATGAGTTCGTTCCGCGCGCTGACCGTGCCGCTGGCAATGGTTCTGCTTGCGTGCGTCGGTCGCATTGCCATCGCCGCCGAACCGCCGGCCGACCTCGCGCCGGAGCAGTTGCAGCGGCTCGAGCTGATGAAATCCAAAGGGCCGGACAACTCGCTGACCATTCTGCCCGTGCGCCTGGCGGGCAAGCCCTGGGATCGTGTGACCGAGGTGGTCGGCGTGATGCTCGAACAGCAGGGATTGAGAAACATCGAGCTTGGCAAAACGCCGTTCACGCCGGCGGAAACAAATATGGATCAACTGGCCGTCGTCGTCGGTGACTTTGTGAAGACCAATCCCATCACCACCGGCTACGCGCTTTACGCCGAATATAACGGCAGCCGCCAAACTGGCTTGACTGAACTGCGCGCGGTCGTCGTGGATCAAACCGGGGCCATCGTCTGGACGGATCGCCTGACGATGCAGGACGAAGCGATGCAGAAAATTGGCGAGCGCGAACCGATGACTTTTTCCGTTCTGCTGGTCGAACAGTTGGGGCCGCACCTCGGACTCAACGACGAAACGGCCAAAGCCGCCAAACCGGGCAGGCTGGCGGCGCTTTTGAATCAGCGCAGCGGCCTGCCGCCCGACAATGAACGGGCCGCGCTGCCCGACCGCCAGCAGGCGATGAAACAATCTCTGCCCGGCGCGACGCTGCTGGTTTATCCGGCGCGCGTTGGCGGGAACCAGACCAGTTCTTCCAGTGCAACGAACATTGTCGCCATGCTCAATCAAGCGGGCGTTTGCCGGGCCGTCGTCGCCGACCAACCGGTTCTGCTCAAAGCCTCGCAGGCCGACCCGAACGAGCTGAAGGCGCTGTGGGATCTGGCGCGCGAGTTCCGCGATCAGGTTCGTGCCCATCCGCCGGCGGCCGACTATGCGCTTTACGCCGACTACGTTTTCAATCCGCAAAATGCCGAGCAGGGCTTCGTGCATTTCGTGGTGTGCGACCGCAAAGGCGAATGGGTGATCGTGGACATGCAAAACTCGCATCAGCCCGATTACCAGAGTATCGGCATTATTTCCCGCGACCGCTGCGACCAATTGCTGGTCAAACGCGTGAAAGGATATTTGAAATGAAATTACGGACGAACCCGATCTGGCCATGAAGTTCAAACTCTTCATTCTCGTCCTCGTCCTGCAAAGCGCGTGACTGCTCGGCACCGCCGCCGTGCCGGAACACACGGCTGCTGTCGCCGGACTGCCCAGCGCCGGAAGACGGTTTTTTGTTTCAGCGGACGTCCGGCGGTTTGGTCGTGTTGTTCAGCACTTCGTTGATGGCCTCCAGCAGCACTGCGGAGTTGCAGTTCCCCTTGATGAGGCGTTTGTGGGCGCGTTCCAGCAACGGTTCCTGTGCCGCGTCCCGGACGGAGTTGGTGGACAGGATGATGACCGGCACCGCCGCCAGATTCGGGTTTGAGTGGATGAATTTCAGCACTTCCTCGCCGGAGAAGCGGGGCAGCATCAGATCCAGCAGCACCAGGTCCGGCACAAACGTCGAAAGCTTTTTGATGGCTTCCAATCCGTCATGCGCGGCGATGACGTGGAAACCCGCTTTTTGCAGGCGCATCCGGTGCACGGTCAGCACCACCATGTCGTCTTCCGCGTAAAGTATGGTTTTGACTCCGGCCATCTGGCGGATGGTTTAATCCAATTTCAATGCAACTGCCACATAAAATTCAAAATTGGAAAAGCAACTTGCCGCTGCCGGTTCCAGACGGCTCCGGTTTCACAGGGGAAACCGGAAGGCTGGCCGCGCATTTTTTCGATGTTGCCCCAAAGTTTTTCAATTCACACTTTGCCCTGCGATTGGTTAGCTTTGTCCCGTGACCAGCGATAATCCACAATCCGCAATCCGCAATCCGCAATCGGAACGCGGCTTCTGGGCGCTCATCGTCACGCAGTTTCAGGGCGCATTCAGCGACAACGCGCTCAAGTGGCTCGTCATCTCGCTCATCGCCGGGATGGATTTCTCCGGCGAAAAACGCGACCAGCTCGTTGGCATCGTCGGCGCGCTGTTCGCGCTGCCGTTCATCGTTTTTTCCATGACCGGCGGTTTTCTCGCCGACCGCTTCAGCAAATGCGCCGTGACCATCGGCGTGAAATTGTTTGAAATCCTCGTCATGTTCGTCGCGCTCGCCGGGCTGGCGACGAACCACCTTTACGTCACCATCAGCGGCGTGTTTCTGATGGGCGTTCACAGCGCCATCTTCGGCCCGTCGAAATACGGCCTGCTGCCGGAACTGCTGCCGGAGAAAAAATTGTCCTGGGGCAACGGCGTGATCGAACTCGGCACCTTCCTCGCCATCATCGGCGGCACCGTCGCGGGCGGCTGGCTGTGCAAAACATTTTCCGCGGATCCCGGCTGGTCCGGCGTCATCCTCATCGCGCTCGCGGTCATCGGACTGTTCACCAGCTTCGGCATCACGCCGGTGCCCGCCGCCGATCCGCAGAAAAAATTCCGCGCAAACTTTGTCGGTGAATTGTGGACGCAAATTAAAATCATCCGCCGCGACCGGCCGCTGTGGCTGGCCGTGGTCGGCAACACCTATTTTTTTGCCCTCGGCGCGCTCATCCAGTTTCTCATCGTCATCTACGCGAAGGACGTGCTGAACGTTGATGATCCGGCCAAGGCCAGCTATTTGCAGGCGGCCATCGCCATTGGCATCGGGCTGGGCAGTTTTGCGGCGGGCTATTTGTCCGGCGGAAAAATCGAGACCGGCCTGATTCCGCTCGGCGCGGTCGGCCTGACCGTTTGCGCCGCGCTGCTGGGCCGGAACGGACTTTCCTTCGGTGAAGTTGCGGCCTGTCTTTCCGCGCTGGGATTTTTCGGCGGCTTCTTCATCGTCCCAATTTCCGCCATGCTGCAACACCGGCCGGCGCGCGAACAAAAAGGCGGCGTGCTCGCGGCGGTCAACCTGCTGTCGTTCGTCGGCATTTTTCTGGCCTCCGGCATTTTTTATTTATGCGCTTCGGTTCTGAAACTGGCTGCGCCGCAGATTTTCCTCATCGTCGCCATCGCCACGCTGGCCGCGACGATTTACCTTTTGTTTTTGCTGCCCGACGCGTTGCTGCGGTTCGTGCTGTGGTGCGTGACCAATTCGATTTACAAAATCCGCCTCGTGGGGCGCGACAACATTCCGGCCAAGGGCGGCGCGTTGTTCGTGTGCAACCATCTTTCGTTCGCCGACGCGCTGCTGCTCATCGCCGCGACCGACCGGCCGATCCGGTTCCTGATGTTCAAGGACATTTACGAAAGCCGCTGGATCAAGCCGTTCGCCAAAATTCTCGGCGCGATTCCCGTGTCGTCCGGGCAGCGACCGCGCGAACTGCTCCATTCCTTGCAGGCCGCGAGCGACGCCATCCGCGCCGGCGAGGTCGTCTGCATTTTTGCCGAGGGTCAGATCACGCGCATCGGGCAGTTGCTGCCGTTTCAGCGCGGCTTCGAGCGCATCATGAAGGACCTGGACGCGCCGATCATTCCGGTCGCGCTCGACGGCGTGCTCGGCAGCCCGACCAGTTTTCAACGCGGCAAAATGGTGCGCCGTTTTCCCGAACACCTGCCGCATCCGGTCACCGTGAATTTCGGCGTGCCGATGCCGCCGACCGCGACGCACATTGAAGTCCGCGAAGCTGTGCAGGCGTTGATTGCCGACGCGTGGCAATATCGCCGTGCCAAGATGGAACCGATGCCGCGCGATTTCGTCCGCGCCGCGCGCCGGCATCCGCGCCGGTTTTTCATGGCCGACGCGACCAGTGGCAAGGTCAACTTCGGCATCGCGCTGGTTAAAACCATTTTCCTCGCGCGCCGGCTGAAAAAAATCTGGCGCGGACAGGAAATGGTCGGAATTTTTCTGCCGCCGAGCGTGCCGGGCGCGCTGGTGAATTATGCGGCATTCCTGTGCGGCAAGGTGCCGGTGAATTTGAATTATACGTTGTCCGAAGCCACCATCGCGCACTGCGCGCAGCAATGCGACCTGAAGACCGTCATCACGTCGCGCAAATTTCTGGAGAAAATCAAGCTCACGCCACCGGGCGAATTGATTTATCTCGAAGATGTCGCGGCAAATCCAACCGGTGCCGAAAAGCTGGCCGCCTGGCTGCTCGCGAAATTCGCTTCGTTCAATCTGCTCAAGCGCGCGGCCGGCCAGGAAAAGGAAATCGCGCTCGACGACCTCGCCACGGTGATTTTTTCCAGCGGCAGCACCGGCGAACCGAAGGGCGTGATGCTGACGCATTACAACGTCCTCTCAAACCTCGAACAGTTCGGCCACATCTTAAGCTTCACGCACCACGACCGGCTGCTCGGCATCCTGCCGTTTTTCCACTCGTTCGGCTTCACGGTCACGCTCTGCCTGCCGGCGGAAATTGGCACCGGCGTGGTGTTTCACGCGAACCCGCTCGACGCCCGCGCCATCGGCACGCTGGTCCGCGAAAACAACGTCACCATCCTGCTGTCCACGCCGACGTTTCTGTCGCTTTACCTGCGCGGCGTGCCGTCGGAGGATTTTGGCAGCCTGCAGGTGGTCATCGTCGGCGCGGAAAAATTGTCCGCACGGCTCGCCGACGCGTTCGAGGAATACTTCGGCATCCGGCCGCTCGAAGGTTACGGCACGACCGAATGCGCGCCGGCGGTCGCGGTTAACATCATGGATTATCGCGCGGCGGGTTTTCATCAGATCGGCGGCAAACGCGGGAAAATCGGCCGCGTGCTGCCCGGCATGATGGCGCGGCTGGCCGACCCGGAGCATCCGTGGGACGAAAAATCCGTGCCCGTCGGCGAACCGGGCATGTTGCTCGTGCGCGGGCCGAACGTCATGCGCGGCTATCTCGGCCTGCCGGAAAAGACGGCGGACGTGCTGCGGCACGGCTGGTATTGCACCGGCGACGTGGCGACGGTGGACGAGGACGGCTTTTTGCAGATCACCGGCCGCTTGAGCCGGTTCAGCAAAATCGGCGGCGAGATGGTGCCGCACCTGAAGATCGAGGAAAAATTGCAGGAGCTGGCGGGCGCAGCGGAGACGATGTTTGTCGTCGCCGGTGTGCCGGATGAAAAGAAGGGCGAACGGCTCGTCGTCCTGCACAAGCTGAACGATGCCGACCTCGCCGCCGTGCTAGAAAAATTTGCCGCGTGCGATTTGCCGAATTTGTGGAAGCCGAAGGCCGATGCCTTTTACCGCGTGGAAAATTTTCCACTGCTCGGCACCGGCAAACTGGATTTGCGCGGCGTGAAGGAAACGGCGGCCAAGCTCGCGGGCTGATGGGAGTTTTATGCGGGGAAGGAGAAATTCAATTTGCAGCCTATCCTGCTGTTAAGCATCGTCGTCATATTCATTTCAATTCTTTTCGACTTTTCATCAGGCCGATAAACAATCCCACAGAAAGCGTAAAACAGGCTGTGGCCAGCGCGAGCACCGCAGCTATGGCCAATATGTGCGCGACAACGAAACCTCCTGCCATGTGTTGCGCATCTGCCGCGGCTGGAAAAAAACTGTCTCTAACTGAATCAATCAGAAAGCACGCAGAAATATATGTCGCCAAACCAATGCCAAGCAAACAGCCAAACCAAGCGAGCCTGCTGCGGAAAAACAATCCGAGCGCTGAAACAAACCAAATAAAGACTGCCGCCTTAAAAATGATCTCGCGGACTGTCACTGGCCCATGTGGACCGGGCGTTGGTGGACAGGGATTGAATGGTCCGTTACACCAGCTATCAGGCACAATGACACACAAGACAAAAAAGGAAGCTGCTGACACATTTACGATGCGAAACATCAACAATAAGATGTTGCTGAAAGTGAGCATGCGATGCCAAACAATTGCTTGATGTTAGATTTTGTGCCTGTCCTGTTTCACAAAATCGAGATTGCGCCGGACGCAAAGGGTTATCAAGCAGATTTGTTTGGGCGGTTGGCGGAGTCAGAAGTCATCGCGCGAAGGACGCGAAGACGGCGAAAGAGAATGCCGCTGCAACAACAAATTGATGAGCGGTTTAGAGATGTTTGAGTAAAAAAACTTCGCAACCTTCGTGTCCTTCGCGCGACCATTTTACAGCATAATAAACTCGTGCCGGATTCCTTTTTCGTCGCAATGCAAAAATGCCGCGCTGCGTTCCGTGCCGAACTTGGGCTTGCCCGCGTAGCCGGGATTGAAAAACAAAATGCCGTTCACCATCTCGGCAAATTTCTTGTGCGTGTGGCCGAACACCACCACGTCCGGCTTTTCCCTCGCGATCCGCGCCGCCACTTTGTCCGTCAGCGCCGACGGATTGACGATGTGATGGACGAGAAATTTTTTTTCCGCCAGCGTGATGACTTCGGTTTCCTTGAACGACAGACCCAAATCCGTGTTGCCGACGACGACGGTGAGCGGCGCGATCTGCTCCAACTCAAACGCAATGAACGCGTCGCCGACGTCGCCGGCGTGCAGGATGTGATCCACGCCCGCGAACAGTTTTTTGATCTGCGGATCGAGAAATCCGTGCGTGTCGGAAATGATGCCTATTTTCATGTTAAAAGTTGAAAGTTAAAGGGTGCAGGTTTTTCCCGGCGCGCAGCAGTCGAAGAACTTGCAACTTGCAACCTTCAACCTGCAACAGAGTCACGCCTTCGCCTCCTCCGGTTTTTCCTCCGCCTCGGCCTCCTCGTCGCGCGCGCCGGCGGTTTTGTCGGCGGGCGATTCGGCGGGCGCGGTCAGCTTGGCCGCCGCGACAAACAGCGCGGTGAACAGCCCGCCGCTTAACAGCGTGTTGCGGAAAAATTCCCAGGTGGACGGATAGCCGCCGACGCCCTTGGTCAGCGCGAGCAGCCAGCCGGCGAAGGTTTTCGCGTATTCGGGATTGTGGAACGGGTTGAAGAACCACGACGCCGTGTTCGTGATGAGGTAAAACAAAATCGCGCCGAACAAGCCGCCGCCGAGCAGCGCGGTGAAGGACGACTGCGGCTTGAACCGGCGGCCGAGGAAAATCAAAACGGCGTAGGCGGCGTAGTTGAACGCCAGATTCGCCAGATTAGCTGCGTCCCAGACCTCAACGCCGTGCGCTGAGTAATACAAGTTCAATCCGAGGTCCGTCGCCAGCAGAACCAGAACCGGCAGCCACCACGATTTTTTTTTTGGAAAATAAACGCCCGCACAAAACGCGAACGCGTAGGCCGCGCTGAAATTCAACGGCAGCACGCCGGGAATCCGCGACGCGGCGAACAGCGCCACGAATACCCACGGCAGCCAGCGATTAAACGTCTCTTTCAATGCCGCAAGGATAATCCGCCGGCCCGGAATGACAAGCCGCCGAAACAATTTTCAAATTTTTCTCCGCGCTTTCGGCAGGCTATGGCAGCTTTCCCGCCGGTGGAGAAACTGTTCGAAATCATTTTTGAGGACGACGACCTGCTGGTCATCAACAAGCCGGCCGGCCTCGTCTGCCATCCGACCAAGAACGGCGAGTTGTCCAGCCTCATCGGCCGCGCGCGGTTGCATTTGCTTTCAACCATCAGCCATCAACCATCAACTGCTTCCCAGCCTCACCTCGTCAACCGGCTTGACCGTGAAACCAGCGGCGTGGTTGTCGTCGCGAAAAACTCCGAGGTCGCGGGCGAGCTGGGGAAAATTCTGGAGAGCCGCGCCGTCGAAAAGGAATATCTGGCCATCGTCCACGGCCACGTCGCGGCGGAGCAGGGGATGATTGACGCTCCACTCGGCAAGGACGAGCACAGCCGCGTCTTTGCCAAAGATTGCGTTCGGCCCGACGGCGCGCTTTCGCAAACGGAATTTTGGGTCGAGCGCCGATTTTTCCAGCAATCAACCATCAACCATCAACCATCAACTTTTTCCCTGCTCCGCGTCGTCCCGCGCACCGGTCGCAAGCACCAGATCCGCATCCACCTCGCGCACCTCGGCCATCCCATCGTCGGCGACAAGCTTTACGGCGGCGACGAGGATTTGTATCTCGCATTGGTCGAAGGCCGCCTGACGGACGGGCAGCGCGCCAAATTGATTTTTGAAAACCATGCGCTGCACGCCCGCGCCGTGCGCTTCCACTGGCGCGACCGGCAAATGGAATTTGTTTGCGGTCCGGAGCCGTGGTTCAAAGAATTTTTGCCACAGATGGGCACAGATGCGCACAGATAAATTCCTTGGAAAGCGAACTGGTCGTTTGTCTCTTCATCCTGCCACCTTAAGGTAAATCTGTGTTTCATCTGTGTTTCATTTGTGGCTAAATATCCTTTGTGTCCGCCATCCCGAAAACCATGCGCGCCGTCGTTTATCGCGGCGTCAACGACCTGCGCCTCGAAACCGTCCCCGTCCCGCGCATCGGCGCGCACGAACTGCTCGTCAAGGTCGCCGTCTGCGGCGTCTGCCCGACCGACATCAAAAAAATCCATTACGGCACCGTGCCGCCGCCGCGCATTTTCGGCCACGAAACCGCCGGCACCATTGTCAAAATCGGCGGCGGGAGATCGGGAATTCGCAATTCACAATTCGCAATTCGCAATTTCAAAGTCGGCGACCGTGTGGCGCTGCACCATCACGTTCCCTGCCTGGATTGTCATTTCTGCCGCCACCGCGCCTTTGCCCAGTGCGAAACTTACAAGCGCACCGGCATCACCGCCGGCTTTGAACCCGCCGGCGGCGGCTATGCCGAATATATCCGCGTGCTGCCGTTCGTCCTGCCGGGCGTCGTGAAAATTCCCGCGAAAAATTCCTTTGAGGAAGGTGCCATGCTGGAACCGGTCAACACCGTGCTCAAGGCCGTCAAACGCCTGGAACTGCTGCGCGGTGACACCGTGCTGGTGGCCGGACAGGGACCGATCGGCCTGATGTTCACAAAGATTTTATCATTGCAGGGCATCCGTGTCCTCGCCACCGATCTGCTCGCCTCGCGCCTGAAGCTTGCCAAAAAATTCGGCGCTTATCGGGCGGTGCTGGCCAATCAACCATCAACTATCAACTATCAACGTCCGCTCGACGCCGCCATCATCGCCGTCCCTTCGGATGCCGCCGTGACGCAGGCGCTGCAACTCGTGCGCGGCGCGGGAAAAGTTCTGCTCTTCGCCCACACCAAAAGAGCAGAAGTCAGAAATCGGGTTTCCAGCCATCAACCATCAACTATCAACTATCAACTGGATCTGGCTTCCATCTGTCTCGACGAAAAAGACCTCATCGGCAGCTATTCCTCCGACTTCACGCTCCAGCGCGAAGTGGCGCGGTTCGTGTTTTCGCGGCAATTGGATGTGCGGCCCCTGATCACCCACCGCTTTCCGCTGGCGCAAACGGCGGACGCCGTCGCGCTGGCCGCCAAGCCGACCGAGGCCTCGCTCAAAATTGTGGTGAACGTCGGCGGCTGAAGCCGCCCGGTCGGCGCGCTTTTAAGTCGGGCGCCATTTTCAAGTTGTTCTGCGTCGCGGCAAAGGTCGGATCCAGCCGGACCGCTGTCTGAAATTGCGTCGGCACCCCAGTGGGCCGCTGCCTGTGGTTTTGCCAAAACCGCACCCGCCGCCGGGAAAACCTTCCCATACTTTCGCAAATCCCGATCCGCCTTTGCCGGAGCCTGACCGTCCCGCGTCAGGGGACGATCAGGCTTTGGCGTGGGACGGTCATCCTTTTACACAGGACGGCCGGGCTTTCGCGCGGGATGGCCGGGCTTTTTGAAAGGGCGATCATCCCGGTCCAAAACCCGCTCGTCCCATCCCCAAGGACGGTCATTTTTTGTTGCGGGACGGTCGTCCCACGACGCGAGACGATCAGGAAAATGCTAAAAATGAGCTATTTACGCAAAAAAGCCCTCACCCGGCCTTTGGCCACCCCTCCCATCCGATGGGAGAGGGACGGGGTGAGGGTAATCCATTAAACCTTCTGGGCGGAAGCCGTCGCCGCCGCCGGCGCGGGGCTGTCGTGATGCGTGGGCGCGGCATTGAGATGGACGCGAATTTGCAGCGCCTGTTTTCCCGCCGGGGTGCCTTTGCCCAGACCGCCGGACACGGCATCAATCTGGCCGCTGAAGCTGGTGTAATTGCTCGCCGCGCTGGCGGCATAATCCTGTTGGGCCGCCTCCAGTTGCACCTTCAATTTGTCGCGCACCGCTTTTTTGGCGGCCACGTCGTCGCGGATGACGCCGAGCTTGGTGGCGATTTTTGTTGGATCAACTCCGTTGGCGGTGAGGGTTGCCGAATGATCGGTGTCGTTGACGTGGGTGATCAATTCATCCACAGCGCCGTGAAAAGCATCAGGATCTACGTGGCTCATAGGCTTTTTATTTGGGTTAAATGTTGAAAGACGCTTTTATCAAAGAGGCCGGGGCGCGGCTACACGGAAATTGTCCAAAAGTTTGGCTTTTTTGTCCTGCTGAAAATTCATTTTCCGGCCGCGGCGGGAAGCGGGTTGAGGCTGCGTCCCATTTCCGTATTTTTCCCGGTCGTCTTGGCGGTTGAAATTCTCCGGCCCTTGTATTACTTTTCCCGCCCTATGATTTTCCGCCGTGCCGCCTGTTTGGTGTTCGTGTCGCTTTTTCTGGCCCGCTCCTCGTTCGCCGCTCCGGATGCGGTTGATGTGGCGCGTATCCACTGGCTCGGTCTGAAGCAGGTCAGCGCCGACACCAATGCCGCGCAGTTCATGAAAGTGTGGCAGTTGCCGCAAACCGCCGCGCTTGTGTCGCAGACGCTCGGCAAACTTTCCCGCTGGCCCGGGCACGGTGTCACCAACGCCGCCAGCGCCGCGCTCCGCCCGCTCCTCGACGACCTCATCGCCTCGGAATTTTACCTCGAAATTTCCGCGCCAACAAACCACCAACCATCAACTATCAACTATCAACTGTCCCTCGCCGTCCGCCTCCCCGCTGACCGTGCTCGTTTGTGGCAGACGAATCTCGCCGCCGGGTCCGCCGCGTGGGCTGCTGCCGGCACGCCACACCGGATCGAGTGTTCGCGCAGCGGCGACTGGACGCTGGTTGGGGTAGATTTGGACAAGCCCGTTGCCAAAACGGTATTTGCCGCGCGTCTGTCCCTTCCATCCCTTTCCACCACGAACGACTGGCTCGAAGCCGATTTCAACAACCCTTGTCTTGCTGCCGTTTTTTCAACAATCAACAATCAACTACCAACTATCAACCATCTTCACCTGACCCTTTCCGGCGACTCTGGCAATGTCCACACGCTTGGTGGTTTCGATTTCTCCCAACCGCTGGAGACGCCGCTGCCCGCTTGGGAAATTCCCACCAACCTCATTCACGGGCCGTTGACCAGCTTTACCGCCGTGCGCGGTTTCGCCCCGTGGTTGGCCGGCTTGCCGGCGTGGCAAAAGCTCTCGCTTACCCCCGCGCCTGATCAAGCATATTTCTGGGCGCAGGCCACCGTTCCCTTCCAAACCCATTTTGCCGCGCCCCTTCCAGAGGCCAGCAATCAAATTTGGCAGCTTTCCACCCGCCTGACGCAAAACGCCAACCCTTGGCTGGCCACCAACGCCAGTGACGCCGGAAGTTTCCAATGGCAGGCCAATCCGCCAGAGCTGGTCTGGAAAAATCTGTTCATCATTTCACCTTTTCTCAAATCCGTTCGGGTCTATCAGCATGATTACGTTCTGGGCGGCTTGGTTCCCTTGACAGAAGGTGATGCCAGCGTGCCACTCGACGAAATTTTTAAGGCTGTTCTGGTCGCCCCTAATCTGGCCTATTACCAGACCGAGCATACCGGGTTGCGCATTGACGAATACTTATACATCACCCAGTTGTTCCGAGTCGCATTTGATAAGCCGCAACTGCCGGAAAAAGCTCCTGCCACCGTTTGGCTTAAAAACATTGAGCCATTGCTGGGCTACAGCGTCACATCGGTGACCCAAACAGGGATGCAGCAATATACCTTGGCCAGAAATTCCACTATCGGTTTCACTGCGCTGGAACTGCACCTGCTGGCCGACTGGCTGGAATCGCCGCAGTTCCCGCGCGGTTTCCACACCTTGCTTGCCCCGCCGGATAAAAATTTCTAAACCAACAAGGCAGCAAAGACGCCCAGTTTATTGTTTTTGATGTTCCCGGTGTCTTGCTGGCAAAGATTCACTGGTGACACCGGAAAACTGGTTACAATCCGGTGACAGAACTTAAAAATCAGGCTGCCAACCGTCATTTTGCCTCCAAAAAGCAACCCTAAACCATCAACCATTTGCTGTTATTTGTGTCCTTGGTGCCTTGGTGGTTGAATCCCGTTCAAAAAAAGTTAAAAAAACTGTTGACTGGTGACACGGTCTTTGAGATATTGGTGGCACACACGGTGTAAAAAGAACAACAACACAACACAGAAAATATGAAAAAAACACTACTGATTGCAGCCGCCGCGCTTGTGGCTGGGGTCGTTTCCTCGGAAGCGCAAGTCTATTCCGCCAACATAGTGGGTTATGTAAACGCGACTCCAACAACGGGAGTTCTTAACCTCATGGCAAACCCACTCGACAGCGGCAACAACACATTGACAAACTTGTTCCCGAGCATACCGGGTGCGTCAACAATTTCAACATGGGGTGGAAGCAGCTATACAGTCTATAAGTTCTCTGCTGGCCATTGGAAAAATTTGGTTGGCAATGTCGTCTCTGATGCAGTTTTGCTTCCTCCGGGTCAGGGTTTCTTCTTTAATCCGGCTACGCCTGGATATACCAACACATTTGTTGGGAATGTAGTTGCAGCGGCGGGAGCAAGTGTCACAAACACTCTGGGTAGTGGTTCGCAGTTGGTTGGAAGCTTGCTTCCTTACGCCGATTCGGTTACCAATACATCAACAATCAATCTGCTTGTTCCTGGTGCAACGACACTTAATGAGTGGTCTGTCGGCAGCCAGACGTTTGTTTTGTATAAGGTGGTTGCTGGTCAGTGGAAGTTAAATGGCACTACTCCGCAAGTTCCTACACTTAACGTTGCTCAGGGCTTTTTTATCAATCCTCCGAGTGCAACAAATTGGGTGCAGACGTTGCCGTAATAATGTAATAACCTAAAAATTTGGCAAAAAAACCAAAAACAAAAAACACTAAACATAAACTATGAAAAGAAACATATTCATTGCGGTTCTTGGAATGGGGTCAATGGCAGTTGCCTTTGGACAAGGGCAAATTGACTTTTCAAACTACACAAGCACAAGTGCTCCGAAAGTGACTTATAATGGGGTTTCTCTCGGTGCTTCCTACAATGCTGAATTGCTATATTATGTCGGCGCAACATCGCTAGACATTCCTGCAAGCGCAGCTCAAATGACGTTGCTTTCTTCGTCGCTTACACCATTTGGTCTTCAAGGTGGAGACGCTGATGGTTCAACATATGCCGGTTGGTTTGAAGGCGGATTGGTAACGATTCCAGGCATAACAACTGCAAACAAAGGTTTTGTCAGTTTTGAGGTTTTGGCGTTCAATACTTCTTCCTATGCCACTGCTACGATTGCCGGGAATTCCAAAATATTCCAATCACCTGTAACTGGAACCTCCTCCGACAGCCCTGGAGAATTTACTCCGGGATCATGGCAGTCCTTTACGGTAGCTCCAGTTGGGCCTGTGCCGGAACCCACCACGCTGGCCTTGGCCGGTTTGGGTGGTTTGGCCTCGCTCGTCGCGTTGCGCCGCAAACAGTCCTAATCGGATCATTGTTTGTTTTTGGTTTTGCACAGGAGCCGCTCTTCGGAGCGGCTCCTTTTTTTATTTGGTAAGAACACGTTGTATAACGTTCCATTTCCGCGTCTGACATTGACAAAGATTACGCTTGGTAAGAATATCCCGCATCGAAACCACTTTGGTAAAAGCCGATGACAAGGGCTGTATTTTCATCCGGGGCACGCTTAAAGACGCAAAGTATCTGGTCACTATACTCGCTGTTAATGACGCAGATTCGCGGCGGCGTTACGAAGTGCCACTGCCTCGCGTGCGCTGGCTGCCTGACGCGGCGGAAGGTGTAGCGAATGCCAGGGCCTGATTTCAGTTGAATCAACACCGGCTGGCACGTCGTGCCGGCCAGTTTGAAGCCTGGGTCATCACGGTCGTGCGCGGAAAAATTTCGTGGCTGTTGGAGTTAAATTGAATACCGATTCAGAATCAGAAGATAACCGCCACGCAAAGATGGCCGCGTCAGGTGAGTCAGGCCGGCGGCCATCTGCGTGGATTTTGGCACACATCGTTCAGGCATTTAAAAATCCTCAAAGCCCTCTCCGGTTCTGTTCGGGCACGGCCTTCATTTTTGCCATCGTGCTGCTGGTCTATCGCCCGATTTTGCCGGGTAATTTTGTGATTGACGATGAAAGTTTGATTGGCCGGGACAATCCGCTGGTGAATGGAACCTTCACGCCGTGGACAATCTGGTTTCAAACGGATTTCACCCTGGCAACCTTCGGCTGGTGGGTGCAGCGGTTGTGCTGGGGGGAAAGTCCGGCCGGGTATCATGCCGTAGGCATGGCGCTTCATGCCCTGGGCGGGATTTTGCTTTGGCGGTTGCTGGCGCGTTTGAAAATTCCCGGTGCGTGGCTGGCGGCGGTTTTGTTCGTGGTTCACCCCGTGGGCGTGAATTCGGTCGCCCGGGTCTCTGAGTTGAAAAACACGCTTTCCCTGCCGTTGTTTCTGTTCGCTTTTCTGGGATACCTTCACTACGAAGCCCTGGCCTTGTATCCCAAAGTCGGGAATCAAGCCGGTCTTCATCCGTTCCGCAACCGCGCCACGGTCTGGTATGTCGTTTCGTTGTTGGCCTATGTCCTGGCGTTGTTGAGCAAAACCACGGTGGTCATGCTGCCCGTGTTGTTGCTGGCCTGCGCGGCCTGGCAGCGCGGGCGGGTGACGCGGCGCGATGTGCTGCATGCCCTCCCGTTTTTCATCCTGTCACTGGCCTTCGGCTTGATGTCGGTCTGGTTTCAAAAACATCAGGCACTGTTGAACACCCGGCTGACCCTTCAGCCGGCGGGTTTCTGGGAACGCGTGGCGGGAGCCGGGCAGGATTTCTGGTTTTATGCCGGCAAGGTGCTTTGGCCGGAGAATTTGAGCGTGGTTTATGCCCCTTGGAAGATTGACACCGCATCATTGGCGGCATATTTACCAGCTCTCCTGATCTGCCTGGTGTTCATTTTGTGCTGGCGTTTTCGTCGGACGTGGGGGTGCCACGCCCTGTTCGGACTCGGTTGTTTTGCCATCAGTCTGTTTCCGGCACTCGGTTTCTTCGATGCACAATTTATGACGATGGGACACGTCTCGGATCATCTCCAATATCTCCCGATGATCGCCCTGGTGGCGTTGGTGACAGCGGGGCTGGCTTCCATTCCCAGCCAGGCAATTTTCAGGTGCGTGGCCATCGGCCTGATTTTGACCTTGTCCATTTTGACTTACGAACGCGCGCAGGTTTTTGCCACGCAGGAAAGCCTCATGCGCGACACGCTCGGCAAAAATCCGGCGGCGTGGACGGCCTACAACGATCTTGGCATTGTCCTCGCGAAACGGGGCAATTACGCCGCCGCGATAAATGAATTTCAGAATGCGCTGCGCTGCAATGCTGATTACGCCGATGCCCGTTTGAACCTCGGCCTGGCCCTGATGCTGCAGGGAAAACCCGCCGAAGCGGAACCGCAGTTCCTGGCGGTTTTGAAGGTCAGACCCTATGAACCACTGGCGCACCAGCAATTGGGCGCAATTTTCGAAGCACAGGGAAAAGAGCAGGAGGCGTTATCCCATTTTAAATTGGCGTTGCTGTTTAAACCTGATGCCGAAACGCGCCTGGCGCTGGCATCATTTTTATACAAAACCGGGGATTTTCGTTCGGCAGTGGAACAACTTCACCTGGCGCTCGCGGTTAAACCGGATCTGGCGGCTGCGCTCAACAATCTGGCTTGGATTCTCGCCACCTGTCCGGACGCCGCCGTGCGGAACGGAACCGAGGCTGTTCAGCGCGCGGAACGGGCCTGCCGGCTGACGGCCTTTAAAGAAGCCGGCACGATCAGCACGCTGGCGGCGGCCTATGCGGAAGCCGGGCGGTTTTCCGAGGCGGTCACCACCGCCGAAATGGCGATAAAAATGCAAACCGCCGGCGGCGAAATGCAGTCGGCCAGTATCAACCAGCAACTTCTGATTCTCTATCTCAATGGCAAGCCCTACCATTCAAGTCCGGCTGGCGACAATGGTCGGTAGGATTTCATCGGGCCTTGGTTAAGGGCGGCCAGGTTGGCGGCAATGTGGCGTGCCGTGGCACCGTCCAAAGGCGTGCGTGCCCGGTAGAGTCTGGCGAAGGTTTCCGCGCTCATGCCGGTTTTTTTGACCCGGTGTTTTTTGGGGCGTGATGAACCAGCCGCCGGCTGTTCGCGCACGATTTTTTGGCGTCCTTTGCGCCTTGGTGGTTTAGCTTTCTGCCTAGAACCATCAACCATCAACTTTCAACTCTCAACTGATCACTCATATCCAAATGCCTTGACGAACGGTTCCAGTTTTTCCAGATGCGGCTCCAGGTATTTCTGGTAGTTCCGCCAGCGGCCCATGGCCCGTTTATAAACCGGCTGGGTCACGTCGGCATAGGTGGGCGAACGCACCAGTTTGTTGCGGGCATGTTCATCAAAGCCCAGCACCTTGGCATCCCAGGAGACGCCGAGAAAATTCAGCGTCTTTCGCGCAACGGATTCCAGATCTTCCACCATGTCTTCGTAACGGACTTCGAGGAAATGGCCCTGTATCATCGGCTTGAGGGTTTGCCACAGGGTCATCATGGCAATGTATTCCTCCACGGTGGTCTGGATCCGTTGATAGGAAGAATTAACCTGCCCGGGTCGCAATGATTGCATAAAGCAACTCATGACGACGTCGCGCGGGTCGCGCAAAGCGATGAGCAGTTTGATTTCGGGAAAGATGCGGATAAGTGCGGGGATCAGGAAGGTCAGCGACGGATTTTTATCAATCAACAGCCGGTCGCCGAGGGGCTGGCCGAGAAACAATTCCGCCGACCGGAAATAGTTGGCGCGGGCGTTTTGAATCACCTCAATCGGCGCCGGTTCCAGAAAAGACAGGATGGGTGTCTCGTAGGGCTGCCGGTTTTTGAGCAGGGAATACGCGTCGTCGTGGAAAATTTCAGTTTCTTCCACAGAAGTGATGTCGGGATGCGAATCCAACACCTGTTCCAACAAAGTCGTGCCGGAGCGGGGATGACCGCCGAGCAGGGCGAACTGGCGGTGGGGCGGCAGTGCCGGGGCGCCATCAAACCAGCGTTGCAAGGTGTCGGCGGTGAGAGTTGCCTGCATGTCACTGATGCGCTGGCGGACGACTTTCAGTTCGGCAATAAATTGTGCCGAGTGCGGATGTAATTGGGCCTTGGCCCGCACGATGGCAGCAATGGCTTCGTCGTATTTTCCCTGCCGGTCCAGAATCGCGCCGAATTCATACCAGCTCTGGGCATGGACCCAGGCATCCGGATTGGGCTGGGCGACAACGGAGTGGATGGTTCGTTCAGCGGCTTCGAGGCGGCCGGCCTGACGTTCCAGCCGGGCGCGGGTGAGCAACGCCTCCGGGCAGACCGGGTTGAGATGCAACGCCCGGTTTACCATGGCGGCGGCTTCCTCCATCCGGCGGAGCCGTTCGTATAGTTTGGCCAGTTGCACAAACAACTCCGGGGCGGCTTTCGGCTGTGCCACGGCGCGCAGGTAGTAGCGCTCGGAATTGCCAAAATCAGAGCAATCAGAGCAGTTCACACCGGCAACGGCCAGCGTCTCGGTCTTGTTTGGCGCCACACGCACCGCCTGTTCAAAGCAGCGCTCGGCGGCGGCACTGTCATACCGCAGACCGTGATAACGCCCCAGATCCAGCAGGATGCCGGCATTGGAAGGATTCAGCCTGCTGGCGCGTTCCATCAGCTCGATGGCTTCTTGAAACTTTTTGTTGCTCCAAGCTTCAGCCGAAGTCTTGAGCAATCGGTCCAGTGACCCTTTGGAAATCAACGACGGTCGCTTCATAATTGAAAGGGAATTAACTGACCGAATCCAAATTTAGATTCATAGGAATATCAGAATAAAGACAGCGCAATAAAAAAGCAAACCACCTTAAAATATGCAGTTTGTTATTATTATTTCGAAGGAATGTCTTGGCCTGATGAAATAAGTGGAGCCCCGCCAAAACCAACGGCGTCGGGTGGTGTCAGATCAGTGGGAGGCAGTGGTGGCAATTCTCCGCTGATAACTTGTTGCTTGGTCAATTCACGGTTCGCCTCAATGGCGATAGTTTGCACTTCAGATGACATGCCTTGTGGCACTTGACTCGAGGCGTTGTATGATCCGTTTCCCGACGGATTATAACCAAAATTCAAACCGCCGCCAGCGTTGCCGGAATTGTTTCCACCTCCGCCGCCGCCGTTCATGCCATTATTTCCGTTTCCCCGATTGCCGCCGCCAAAATTGCCAATCAAGGAGCTGCTTCCGCCACCGTTAAAAGTGTTTCCGCCCGGCCGCAGCAAACCACCGGGCGCGGGCTTGAACCCGGGTGCGGGATTACCGGGGACGCCGGCGGCGGCGGGGGCAGTTGAACTGGCGGTCGCGGCGACCAGCGGCAGTTCCTGCGTTTCGCCGTGGTTGTTAAAGGTCACCAGCCCGGCCTTTTCATCAATCTTCACCACCTCGATGTCATCCTGCCGCTGGCCTTCGCTCAAAATGTAATCGTCGTCTCCCGCCGGCTTGCCCGCCTTGGCCGGGGTGGCCACTTTGAACAGCACCTGCAATTGTCCGAGGATGGACATGATGCCGTTGGGCGTGATCTTGGGCGGCGGCGCGGCATCTTCCGTCCCGGGGGGAACTACTGGCGGCGGCGGGTTCAGTCCGAAAATGTTGCGCGTGACCACCGGCGCGTAGGGATTGCCCGGCAACACGGCATCGTCCGCGCGCACCGCTGCGTTCAACAGCAGCCCGCCCGCGAGGCAGATCAGAAGGTTCCGGGTGATTCTCATGTTTCAAGCATACCATGCACCGACACAATTTCAAACACCGCTGGCGAAGGTTGGTTGCAAACAAACATCCAATTTCGACCGTGGCGGAATGTAAAATTCTTCGCCGGCCAAGGCAAGCGGACTTTGTCCGGCGGCCACGATGGATTCCGCCGATCCTGCCAGGTTTCGCATTGAGCCGCAGGCATTCGTGGCTTGACCCTGCAACCCACCACCTTAAACTCTCCGCTGTTTTGCTGGCGCATTCGTCTATCGGCTAGGACGTGGCCTTCTCAAGGCTGAAAGAGGGGTTCGATTCCCCTATGCGCTACCATTCCTTGTAAATTGAGGAGGGACAGGATACTTGTCAAAATGAATAATAGATATGTCAAGAAACCCGCCGCCGACCCGGAACTGGCCCGGCGCATTCAGGAACTCATCCAATATAAAGGTGGCGGCCATAATGAAGTCCAAGTCGCCGACATAATCGAAAACGCCCTGAAACTATTGGCCGATGTCAAGGACACCGGGGATGTGCGGGTGATTCAGACGGCGATCCGTGAATTGCGCTATTCGTTCCGCCTTTTTGCACCCTACGCGCGCATCCGCAAAGTTTCCATTTTCGGGTCGGCGCGAATGCAGCCGGACAGCATCGAGTATCAGCAGGCCGCCGATTTTGCGCGCAAGATCGTCAGGGCTGGCTTCATGGTCATTACCGGCGCCGGGCCGGGCATCATGCAGGCAGGACATGAAGGGGCTGGGCCGGAAAATAGTTTCGGCGTCAACATCCGCCTGCCGTGGGAGCAAAGCGCCAATCCGGTAATCGCCGAGGACAAAAAGCTCATCACGTTCAAATACTTTTTCACCCGCAAACTCATTTTCATCCGCCACTCGGACGCGATCGTTTTGTTTCCCGGCGGTTTCGGCACGCTCGACGAAGGTTACGAGGCGCTGACACTCATGCAGACCGGCAAAGCCCAGCTCATGCCGCTCGTGCTCGTGGACAAACCTGGCGGCACTTATTGGAAGACGTGGGACAGCCACATCCGCGAGGAATTATTGCGCAATCAACTGATTTCACCGAAAGACATCGGCCTTTATCAAATTGCCGACAGCACCGATGAAGCCGCAAAAATCATCACGCATTTTTACCGCAATTTTAATTCGACTCGGTTCGTGAAAGATCTGCTCGTCATCCGGCTCAAAAACGCGCCGGGCGAATCCGCCCTTGCCGCGATGAGCAAGGATTTCTCCGACATCATCATCGAAGGAGAAATTCACGCCATCAAACCGACGCCGGAGGAAATCGAGGACAACGACAGGCTGGAGTTGCAACGCATCGCCTTCAATTTCAACCGTCGCGATTACGGGCGGTTGCGCCAATTGATCGACGTGCTGAATGATTTGTGAAACGAGTCAATAGCGGATTTTATCGGGTTTTTCCGCCCATTCCGCAAAAACCTTCAGCGCTTCCTTGCGGAGCAATTGTTTCATGGGAATTTTCCGCCGGGAAACCGGCAGCATGACTTCACGGTAAAGAAAATCGTCATCGAACTCGATTGCCGCCGCATCTTTGCGGGTATTGGCGTAATAAACTTTTTGCAGCCGCGCCCAATAAATTGCCGCCAGGCACATCGGGCATGGCTCGCAGCTCGTGTAAAGTTCGCAGCCGTCGAGCTGAAATGTTTTCAGTTTTTTACAGGCTTCGCGGATGGCCGTGACTTCCGCGTGTGCGGTTGGATCATTTGTAGAAGTGACGCGGTTCCAGCCCCGCCCGACAATTTTTCCATCACACACAACGATCGCGCCAAACGGCCCACCGTGATTTTCACGCATTTTTTGAAGCGAAAGCCGGATGGCCGCCCGCATGAATTTCTCCTTCATTTGGACAGAAGTAGCGAATCACCCGAACTAAGAAAAGAGATTTCTGCACTTTGCAAATTCTGTGTGCGAATTTCAAGATGGCTGATCCAATTCAAATCCCGATCGGATGCCACGCGGTCTTAAATTCAACCGTGTCGAGAATCCAATACGGGTCTTCGACCTTGGCGGAAAACCAGTCGGTGGCGGCGTGACGCGCGTAACGCTTGAGATTCGTCGCCACGCCGCCCTGCAGCTTGGCGCTGATTTCCGAATCGCCCGCGCCGCCCACGATGGCGTTGACATCCATGTGCGTGGCGATATGCGGGACGAGTTCGGCGCGCTTGCCAGTGAGGATGTTCACCACGCCGCCGGGCAGATCGCTCGTTGCCAGAATTTCGGCAAACGTCGCGGCCGGCAGCGGAAATTTTTCGGAGGCGACGGCAATCGCCGTGTTGCCGCTCAAGATCACCGGTGCAACCAGCGACACGAGCGCGAGCAGCGAAGGCTCATCCGGTGCCAGAACCACGACGACGCCGGTCGGCTCGGGCGTGGTGAAATTGAAATGCGGCGACGCCACGGGATTTACGCTGCCAAACACCTGCGGATATTTATCCGTCCAGCCGGCGAAATGCACGAGGCGATCAATCGCCAGCGTCACTTCGCGCTTAGATTTCGCCGCACTGACATCGGTTGAACGCGCGATTTCGGCGACGAGTTCCGCCGCGCGGTTTTGCAACATCTCAGCGGTGCGGTAAAGAATCTGCCCGCGATTATAGGCGCTGGCCTTGCCCCAGCCGCCAGTTGCGGCGCGCGCGGCGACGACGGCGTCGCGGAAATCTTTGCGCGACGCGTGGGCGTAATTATCAAGCTGCTCGCCCTTCGCGGATTTCGCGGGCAGATAACGCCCGCTCTCGCTGCGCGGAAATTTTCCGCCGATGAAGAGCTTGTAGGTTTTTTTGATATCAAGGCGCGGGCTCATAATGTTGAAATTTATTTTCGCTTCCAAGCGACCTGGCCGAGGCCGGCAATCACCAATATCGCGCCGCCGATGTAAAGCAGCATCGGCTTGTCGCCGGGTGAACCGTTCACGAGGTTGTCAAGTTTCGCACCGACGGCTTGCGACATGTTGTAGCCCCAGTAGATCAGCAGTCCGCCGACGACCAGGCAAATGAGACCAGATACTTTTTGCATATATTTTGGGAGAGTTAAGCGCCTTTGCGACCGACAAATTTCAGGAGGACAAGCAGAAGAATCGCGCCCAAAAACGCACAGATCAAATTGCCGATCAATCCGCCGAACGAAATTCCCAGCAGGCCGAAGACAAATCCGCCGAGCAGCGCGCCGATGACGCCGACGATCAGATTGCCGATCAACCCGAAGCCGTGACCTTTGACCACTGCGCCCGCCAGAAATCCGGCGACGAGTCCGATGATGATAAACCAAAGCCAATTCATATTTTTAATTCTGTTAAACCGAATTTAACTTAATCCAACCGGCAATACGCCGCCAACCCCTGCAATCCACCCTCGCGACCAAACCCGCTTTCCTTGTAGCCGCCGAACGGACTCGTCGGGTCGAACTTGTTGTAGGTGTTCGCCCAGACGACGCCGGCGCGCAGCTTGTTGACCATCTTGAAAATCTTGCTGCCCTTGTCCGTCCACACGCCCGCGCTCAGGCCGTAAGGAATATTGTTCGCGCGCTCGAACGCCTCCTCCGGCGTGCGGAACGTCATCACGCTCAGCACCGGCCCGAAAATTTCCTCGTTCGCCACGCGATGCGCGTGCGTGACGCCCGTGAGAAACGACGGCGCGAACCAATAACCTTTCGCCGGCAGCGTGCAGTGCGTCTGCGTCAACTCCGCGCCTTCGTCCACGCCGCTTTGCACCAGCTCGCGGATTTTTTCGAGCTGCGGCCGCGAATTGATCGCGCCGATGTCGGTGTTCTTGTCGAGCGGATTGCCGACGCGCAACGTCTGGATGCGGTCGCGCAATTTTCTGATGACCTTGGAATAAATTCCTTCCTGCACGAATAACCGCGACCCGGCGCAGCAAACGTGGCCTTGGTTGAAATAAATTCCTGCGATGACGCCTTCGATGGCCTGATCCAGCGGCGCGTCCTCGAACAAAATGTTCGCCGCCTTGCCGCCGAGTTCGAGCGTGAGTTTTTTATTCGTGCCCGCGACCGCCTGCGCGATGCGCTTGCCGACTTCGGTGCTGCCGGTGAACGCGAGCTTGTTGATGTCCGGATGATTGACGAGCGCCGCGCCAGTTTCGCCCGCACCGGTGACGATGTTCACCACGCCCTCGGGCAATTCCGCCTCCTGAAAAATCTGCGCCAGCCGCAGCGCCGTGAGCGAAGTCGTTTCCGCCGGTTTCAAAACAACGGTATTGCCGCACGCGAGCGCGGGCGCGATTTTCCACGCGGCCATGAGCAGCGGAAAATTCCACGGAATGATTTGCCCCGCGACGCCGAGCGGCGACGGCGTTTTGCCGGGGAACGCGTATTTCAACTTGTCCGCCCAGCCCGCGTAATAAAAGAAGTGCGCAGCCACGAGCGGCAAATCCACGTCGCGGCTTTCCTTAATGGTTTTGCCGCCGTCCATCGTTTCGAGCACGGCCAGCTCGCGCGCCTTCTCCTGAATGATGCGCGCGATGCGATAAAGATATTTGCCGCGCTCGCGCCCCGGCATCTTGCTCCAGACTTTTTGGTAAGCCTTGCGCGCGGATTTCACCGCTGAGTCCACGTCCTCAGCATTCGCCGCCGCAATCGTCGTCAGCGTCTGTTCGGTGGCGGGATTGATGGACTCAAAATATTTCCCCGACGTCGGCGCAACGAACTTGCCGTTGATGAACAACTCATGCTGCGGCGCGATGACGTAATTCTTGGAATCCTCCGGCGCCGGCGCAAAGTCCCACTTGTTGCCGAAGTTCAATTTACGGTCCTTCAACGGCACAACGGCGTGATTTATCGCAGCCACAATGCGTTTCGCAGAAAGTTTCACAGCTTTGGTCTTGGTTTTCATGGAAGAGAGAAATAGTCGGAACCTTGATAATTGCCATCCGCCTGTTTGGCGATTTGCATGAGCAAATCGTTGACGAGCGTGCTCGCGCCGAAGCGGAACAGTTGCGGATTCAGCCAGTCGTCGCCGAGGGTTTCCTTGACCATCACGAGGTAGGCGAGCGCCTGCTTTGAATTTCTGATGCCGCCGGCGGGTTTCATGCCGATGCGCATGCCGGTGGCGAAAAAATAATCGCGGATGGCCTCCAGCATCACGAGCGTGACGGGCATGGTGGCGGCGGGCGAAACTTTGCCGGTGCTGGTCTTGATGAAATCGCCGCCGGCCTGCATCGCGATTTCGCTGGCGAGGCGGACGTTATCGTAGGTGACGAGTTCGCCGGTTTCGAGAATGACCTTCAAATGCGCCGGGCCGCAGGCTTCCTTCGTGGCGGCGATTTCGTCGAATACTTTCGTGTGGTCGCCGGCGAGGAAAGCGCAACGGTCAATCACCATGTCAATCTCATCCGCGCCATCGGCCACGGCGCGGCTGACTTCGGCGAGTTTCGTCGGCAGGGGAAATTGTCCGCTGGGAAAACCGGTGGCGACGGCGGCGATGTTCACAGGCGAAACGTCGCCGAGAAACTTTCGCGCGTATTTCACCATGTTCGGATAAACGCACACGGCGGCGCAGCTCGGCACGTCGTATTTCGCCTCGATGGGTTGGAGCGCCTTGCGGCAAAGATAGGCCACTTTGCCGGGCGTATCCTTGCCTTCGAGCGTGGTGAGATCGCACATGCTGACGGCCATTTTAAGCCCGGCAAGTTTGGCGGAAGTCTTGATGCTGCGCTTGGTGAATGACGCGGCGCGTTCCTCGACCATCACGGCGTCAACTGTGGGAGCAGCCGGGTGACGGGTTGGAAAATTAATACGCTCCTTTGTCGGCAGCGCGGACACTTTCATATTTAACCGCAATTCTGAAGGCGGGAATGCGCGGCGTCAATGCGGTTTGTGGCAAGGCACAAGGCGAATAAAATCACTGCAAGGACGAGAACACATTTCAAAATTTGCCAAAAATCACTGCCGGAACATCGGCCAAAAATGCTGCGGCCAAGTTGACGAAAAACCCGTCCACATTTTTAGCGAACGGCTGCAGCCGCCAAGGTTTCCGCCAGCACGCAAGTTCCTTTGGCGATTTTTTCGGGAGAGGAATATTCGTCGGGACGGTGGCTCACGCCGCCTCGACATGGAATAAAAATCATCGTCACCGGACAAATCCGCGCCATGAACAATGAATCGTGATACGCGCGGCTGATCATTTTTTTGCAGGAAATTTTTTGCGCACGGCAGATTTCAGAAATTATTTTCACCAACGCGCCGTCGCAAATTGCCGGCGGGTCAACATTCAGCCGCTCCGTCTTCAATTTGATTTTGCGCCGCCGGCAGATTTCCTGCGCCGCCAATTCGATTTGCTTCAATGCCGCGTCGCGCGTTTTCAAATTTGTGTCGCGCAAATCAATTTCCAAATGCGCGCGGCACGGCACGCTGTTAACCGCGCCCGGCTCGATTCTGAAAATCCCCGTTGTGCCAACTGTATCAGAACTTCCGCTCGTCATCGCGGTGCGTTCGACGGCCAGCGCGATTTCCGCGCCGGCCAGAAGCGCGTCGCGGCGGCCCGGCATCAGCGTCGCGCCCGCGTGACCGCCGACACCGGTGAGTTGCAAGCGCAGCGTGCTGGGCGCGGCAATTTTTTCCACGATGCCAATGGAATTTTTTTTTCTCTCTAAAATTGGCCCTTGCTCGATGTGCAGTTCAAAAAATGCGGAATAAAAGTTCTTCGGCAACTTGACCGAATCCAGCCTGCCCTTGCAGCCGCCGCGCTTGCGCCAGAATTCCAGATTATTTCCGTCCCGGTCGCGCAAGCTGGCAGCTTTTTTCGGCGTCAGAACTCCGCCCAGCAGGCGACTGCCGAGACAGCCAATGCCAAACCGCGTCGGTTCTTCGGCAGTGAAAATGATCAGTTCGATGGAGCGTTTGGGTTGAAAGCCGGAATTTTTCAGCGCGCGAATGGCTTCAATCGCGCCGAGCACGCCAACCACGCCGTCGTATTTTCCGGCGTTTGGGATCGCGTCAATGTGCGAACCGGTCGCAATTGCCGGAAGATTCTTTTCCGCGCCTTCCCAGCGCGCAAAAATGTTTCCGACGGCATCCTCGCGCAAAACCAGTCCGGCTTCGCGGCAGAGTTTTTTCACAAAAGCACGGCCGCGCAAATCCGCATCGGAAAACAAAACGCGCGTAACAACCGGCGGCATGGCCTCGGTGATGAGCGCGAGTTCATCAATTTCTTTTTGCAGCCGTGCGATGTTGACTTGCACAGGCTTCATTTCGGCATCCGGTTCACGTCCTTGTAATAAATGTAGCGCGCGGGCTGCGTGCCGTCGGCGATGAACCACTGCGGGCAATACGGCGCGACCCAGATTGCGTCGCCCGCCATCACCGGATGCCGGTCGGCGCCGAGCCGATACACGCCGCTGCCGGAGAGAATCAGCATCCCGTGCTCCATGACGTGCGTCTCGACGAACGGCAGCATCGCATTTGGGTCGAAGGTGAAAATGTTCACCGCCATGTCAGTTGCCAGTGAATCGGGGATCAAAGTTTTCAGCCGCGCATGCTTGTCGCCGAGAAACGGGGCTTCGAAAATTTCCTTTTCGTTGCCGGTGAAAAATTCCAACGGCTTTTGTCCGGCGAGCGGCTCGTAGTTTTTTTTGAAGACCAGCAGCCTGGAATCTTTGGCTGCGCCGCGAACGTCATATTTTGTTCCCGGTGGCAGAAAGGCAAACCCGCCTTCCGTGAGCGCGACGCCGTTCACTTTCAATTTTCCAGCGACGACATAAAGAAACCATTCGTCCTTTCCGGTTGCGCCCCTACCGGCACTTTTCACGTCGAGCGAAATCAGAAATTGAGACAGTCCCGCACCGAGCGCCGATGAAATCAGCACGATCGGCGTGCAATCCGTCCAGCCGGGAAACACGCTCGGCACATGGCCGTCGGGCGTGATGAGCGCGTAGTTGCGCTTGATGACGTTTCGTGTGCGGCCAGGTTTTTGATTCATAAATTGATTAGTCAGCCTTTGCCAGAATTTGAACGAAATCCGCCAACACTTCAATCGCCACGCGAACGTCGGAAGTTTTCACCGACTCGGCGGGATTGTGGCTGATGCCGTTTTTACAACGGACAAACAACATCGCTGCCGGACAAATGGCCGAAATCGCGGCGGCATCGTGACCCGCGCCGCTGGGTAATTTCAGGACTTTAAGCCTGCGTTGCGCGACAGATTTGGAAAAAATCTGCGTCAAATTTTTGTCACAATGAACGGCGGCGGTTTGTTGAACGGGCGTCCAAATCATTTTCAAGCCGCGCCGCTTCGCAATGGCATTGGCTTCGATTTGCAATGAGCGGACTGCGGCAAGCCGGCGCGAATCATTCTGGTCGCGCACGTCGAGTGTAAGCGAAATTTTGCCGGGAATCACATTGCTCGCGCCGGGCGCGACTTCCAGTTTGCCGACGGTGGCAACGAGGCCAGGCCGCTTTTGTGCGGCAGCTTCAACCGCCGAAATAAATTCTGCCGCGCCTGCCAGCGCATCATGTCGCAAATTCATCGGCACGGTTCCGGCATGTCCGGCGACACCGTGAAATTCCACGTGCAACCGGCTTTGTCCGGCGATGGCGGTCACGATGCCAACGGGCGAATTATTTTTTTCGAGCACCGGGCCTTGCTCAATATGAACCTCCGCGTAGCCGAGAAATTCGCTGCGCTGGCGTCTGGCCCTGGCGATTTGCTTTTCTTTGATGCGCGCAAGGTCGGCGGCGGTCAGGGTTCCGGCAAATGCGCGGCTGCCGAGATACGCAGTTTGATAGCGCACGCCTTCCTCATCGCTGAAACCTACGATTTCCAGATTGAACGGCAACTTGGCATTGCGCTCGCGGAGAAATTGCACCGCGGCAATTGCGGTGAGCACACCAAGCGGGCCGTCGTATTTACCTGCGTCGCGAACCGTGTCAAGGTGAGAGCCGAGCAGAAAAGTTTTCGCGCCGCGATGATTTGAATTCCAGCGGCCGAGAAGATTAAAGGCCGCATCCTCGCGCACTTGCAATCCAGTTTCGCGCATCCAAGAACCGACTAGCTTGTTCGCACGGCGCATGGCCGGCGACGCGAACGTGCGTGTGAGGCACCCCGGCTCGTCGGTGATCGTGCCGAGCTCGTAGCAGCGGCGTATCAACTGCCGCGATAGATCGAGTAAGCCCATGGTGAGCAAAGAAGCGGAACGTGATAGCTTGCGCCGGCGTCGGCGATGCCGAAACGCACGGGCACTTTGTCGAGGAAGCGGATTTTTGGCAGGGTCGGCGATTTCGCCGCGAAGTAATCACCGACGAAGAAAACAATTTCATACTGTCCGATTTTCATTTCCTCGGGAGCGAGCAACGGTTGTTCGGTGCGGCCATCGGCGTTGGTTTTGGCGGTGATGACCAGCTCGCGGTCTTCGCCATCGAGCGACCAGAGTTCGATTTTCATTCCCGCCGCCGGGCAACCGTGCGCGGTGTCGAGAACATGCGTGCTTAATTTGGCGGGCATAATCAGTCGGCGATCAAATCGCGCAGACGAAGCTCGGCGATTTTGAAGATTTCTTCAAGCGCCGTTTTAATTTCCTGCGCGGGCAAATTTTTCAATCGTTTTTCAAATCCGGCAAGAATCGCCTTCTTTTTATTCAATCGCGCGCAAATCACAAATGGGAAACCAAATTTATCCCTGTAGGCGGCGTTTTGCTTTTGGAACAAAGCAGTTTCATCCGGAGAAAGTTGGTTCAGCCCGGCGCTGGCCTGTTCGCCAGCGGATTCGCGTGTGAGCGTGCCGGCGAGCGCCGCGCTGCCGATGAGATCGGGATGCGCGCGGATGAGCGCAAGCTGTTTGTTTTCCCCGGCATTTTTCACGGTATCACACAGCGCGCGATGCAAATCTTTCAGGCTGGCAAATGGCCTTTTTGTCCACGTCAAATCCGCAATCCACGGCGAATGTTCAAACACCGGGGCGACGACGCGGACAAAATCGCCTTGTCCAAGCTGGTTGAGTTCTGAAATTGTCCGGCTCATTTCAGCTTGCGAACAAAGTTGTTTTCCGCAAATGCACCGCATCAATCAAGCCTTGATCCGTGAGCTTCAGCGCCGGAATCGGTGACAGCGCGAGAAACGACAGGGCCATGAACGGCGCGGCCAGATCGCAGCCGAGCGCGTGGGCGGCGGCGTTCAAATCGTCAATGAGCTTCATCGCTTTTGACAGCGGCTGGTCCGAAACCAGGCCGGCGATCGGCAGCGGCAATTCCGCCCTGACCGCGCCATCAGCCACCGCAATCTGGCCGCCTTGCAGCCGCTCCAGCTCCCGGATCGCGGATAAAATGTCCGCGTCATTGGTGCCGGCGACGATGACGTTGTGCGCGTCGTGCGCGACGGTCGAGCCGATCGCACCGCGCTTGAGCTTGAAGCCACGCACAAAGCCGACACCGACGTTGCCCGTGGCGCGATGCCGTTCGACGACGACCATTTTCAAAATATCACGCGCGAGGTCGGCGACAAGTTTGCCATCAACAATTTTTGGTGAGGCAAGAATTTCCCGGGTCACAATCTGGTCGGGAATAATTTCGATGATGCGGATTTTTTTTGCGCCAGCCGCCCGGACCACCAAATCTTCCGGCGCGTAACGCAAATTCATCGTGCTGCGCGGCAGCGGAACTTTCGCCGGAGTCCGGCCGAGAAATTTTCCGCTCTCGCCGACCAGCACGCCTTTTTTCCAGGTCTGCCGCACGCGGAAATTTTTCAGGCTGTCGAACACGATGAAATCGGCCCAGTAGCGCGGCGCGATCGCGCCCAAGTTGTGCAGGCGATAATGCCGCGCCGTATTGATCGTGGCGATTTGCAGCGCGGTGACTGGCGGCAGGCCGAGCTGGATGGACTTGCGAACGCAATGGTCAATGTGACCTTCCTTCACCAGGTCGCCCGCGAGCTTGTCGTCGGTCGCAAAGGAACAGTTTTGAAAATTATTGGCGTTGATGAGCGGGAGCAGATGTTCAAGGTTTCGCTCCGTGCTGCCTTCGCGCAAAAGAATGTGCATGCCAAGCCGCAGCTTCTCGCGCGCTTCCTCAACTTCCACGGACTCATGGTCGGAGCGGACTCCGGCAAGCACGTAGGCGTTTAGATTCTTTCCGCGCAAGCCGGGCGCGTGGCCGTCAATCGCCTTGCCCTTGCCCGCCGCAATTTTCGCCAGCTCGCTTTTCACGCCGAGAAACACGCCGGGAAAATTCATCAGTTCCGCGATGCCGGCAACGCGTTCGTCGGAGATCATCAATTTCAAGTCGTTCGCCGTGAGGTGCGCGCCCGCTGTTTCCAAATGCGTTGCCGGAACGCAGCTCGGCAGCATGATGAAAAAATCCACCGCGAGATTTTTTGTGGATTCCAAAATGTAACGGATGCCGTCGAGGCCGAGCACGTTGGCGTATTCATGCGGGTCAATGACCACCGCGCCCGTGCCGTGCGGGACGACGGCGCGGACAAATTCCGGCGCGGTGAGCATCGAGCTTTCGACGTGAAAATGCCCGTCAATCAAGCTCGGAGCGAGATACGCGTTCTTCAGGTTAATGATCTTCTTCGCCCGGTAATCGCCGAAGCCGATGACGCGGCCATCCTCGACGGCGACGCTGGTTTTATGAATTTCGCCGCTGAAGACATTGACGACGCGGGCGTTTTTGAACAGCAACTCCGCGCGCTGTTCGCCGCGGGCGATGGCCAGCTTTTGTTGGATGTTCCGCATAATTCTCCTCTCCCCATCAAGCTAACGGATGCGGTTTCCGACCGAAACAAAATAAATCAACCGCGCGCAATCCATTGCATGGCCTTCTCCGCCAGTTTGTCGAACGCGGTCACGCACAGTTCCAGATGCTCTTCCTTCGTGTCCTCGATTTTGTTGTGGCTGATGCCGTGCAGGCTTTGCACGAACATCATCACGGTCGGCACGCCGGCGGACGCGACTTCGGCGGCGTCGTGCAACGGGCCGGATGGCAGGCGATGCGATTGGCCGCAGGTCTCGCGAATCGCGTCGTCGCATAGCGCGATGAGTTCGTCGTTGAACGGGCGCGACGCGATTTGCCAGAGGCGTTCCCACGAAACTTTCACGTTGCCTTCGCGCGCAAATTTTTCGCTCGCGGATTTTGCCTCGGCCAGCATCGTCGCGAGTTTGGCGGGATCCAAATGACGTTGATCCAAAGTAATTCGGCATTCCTCGACGACGCTGGTGACGATGCCGGGTTTTGTCAGGCAGGAACCAATCGTGCAAACGCCGTTGCCGCTGCGCGCGGCGATTTGATAAATCTCCGGACTCATTTTGGCGGCGGCGAGGAAGGCGTCCTTGCGCCGGTTCATCGGCGTGCTACCCGAGTGCGCGGCCTGACCGTGAAACGTGATGGCATGCCGCTCGACGCCAAACGTGCCGAGCACCGCGCCGAGTGGTAAACCGAGATCGAGCAGCACCGGGCCTTGCTCGATGTGCAATTCCAGATACGCGGCGGCGTTTTTCAGTTCCTTGCCGGACTCTTTCACGCGCTCGAAATCAATGCCAACATTTTTCAGCGCATCGGGCAGTTTGATGCCTTGTTTGTCCACGAGGCCGCGTGCTTCGTTCATGTCCAAATTTCCAGAGCAGGCGGAAGAGCCGAACAAACTTTTGCCAAACCGCGCGCCTTCCTCGTCGCACCAATCCACCAGACGAACGGTTACGGGTGGTTTGCCGGAATATTGTGTGTTGATGCGGCGCAAAATTTCCACGCCCGCCAGCACGTTCAGGCAGCCGTCGAGCCAGCCGCCGTCCGGCACGGAATCCATGTGACCGCCGATGAGCAGGCTTTTTTCCGATGCGCCGCGCAGCGTGAACCAGGTGTTGCCGGCGGCATCGTTGTGGATTTCCAGCGGCAGCCCTTCGGTTTTCTGGCGCAAAAATTCACGGGCCTTGAGCCAAACCGGCGTGAAGGCGACACGTTGGGCGCCATTCGCATCACCGGTCAGCGCCCGAAGCTCTTTCAGTTCAGCGACGGGGCGCTTACGATTTAACGGCAAATTCATTGGTTCGACTGATTCTTACCTTTATGTAAAATTATTGTGACAACCCGGTGCAAAGCCAGTATAAATTTCAAAAGGGGAACATAAGAAGGAAATAAAAGTATGCCAACACTGAATACCATTGTTGACGGCCTCAAACTGCCCAATCCGTTTGTCATCGGTTCGGGGCCGCCGGGAACCAACCTCAATGTGATCAACAAGGCTTTCACCGAAGGTTGGGGCGCGGTTATCGCCAAGACCGTCAGCCTTGATGCTTCCAAGGTAGTCAACGTCACGCCGCGCTACGCCAAATTGCATTCGGAAAATGGCAAGGAAGTCATCGGCTGGGAAAACATCGAGCTGATCAGCGACCGGCCGTTCAAGGTTTGGGAGGACGAATTCAAGAAGTGCAAGGACCTGTTCCCCGACCGCGTGCTCATCGCGTCCATCATGGAGGAATATCGCAAGGATGCGTGGATTGAAATCACCGAGCGCTGCCAGGCGTGCGGCGTGGACGGATTTGAATTAAATTTTTCCTGTCCGCACGGTTTGCCGGAACGAAAAATGGGCGCGGCGATGGGCGAAAATCCGGAAATACTTTCCGAAGTGGTTGGCTGGGTCATGAGCGTCGCAAAAAAACCCGTGTGGGCGAAAATGACGCCGAACGTCACGCACATCGAGGATCCGACGCGCGCGTCGCTCAAAGCCGGTGCGACCGGCATCAGCGCCATCAACACGATTCGCAGTGTCATGGGCGTCAATCTCGACACGCTCCGTCCGGAGCCCAGCGTCGAAGGTTATACCACGCCCGGCGGCTATTCGTCGCGCGCCGTCAAACCCATCGCGCTGCGGATGGTGATGGAAATTGCACAAGTGATTCGCAAAGAATTTCCGGGGCGCTCGCTCTCGGCCATCGGCGGAGTCGAGACCGGCAACGACGCGGCGGAATTTATTCTGCTCGGCGCGGACACGGTTCAGGTCTGCACCGGCGTGATGAAATTTGGTTACGAGCACATCAAGCCGATGTGCGACCAACTGCTTGCGTTCATGGAAAAGCACAAATTCGAGACGCTCGCTGATTTCAAAGGCAAGAGCCTCGACTATTTCACCACGCACGCGGATCTCGTGAAACGCCAGGGCGAACGCAAGGCCGCGCAAAAGGCCGCCGCCACCGCGAAAACCGTGAAGAGCGACGGCGAATGGAGCGGAGACGATTTCGTTAAACAATCCCAGGCGCTTTCCCGTTAATTAATCCGCATCAACATGATTCTCGAACCGTGCCCATTTTTCATCGGCGGCGAATGGTTTCAACCCAAACTCGCCGGCACGCCGGTTTTCAACCCGTCCATCGGTGAAGTGATTGCCGAATGCCCCGTTGGCGGCATCGCCGAAGTGAACGCCGCCGTCGAGGCCGCGCACGCCGCATTTCCGAGTTGGATGGAAACGCCGGCGGTCGAACGAACCCGGATTCTGTCGCGCTTCAAAATTTCGCTCGAAGACAATTTTGAAGATATCGTCCGCAGCAACACGCGCGAGCACGGCAAAACCTTGGTCGAATCGCGCGGCGACGTGAAGCGCGGCATCGAAGTCGTCGAATTTGCGCTCGGCGTGCCGTCGCTGTTGATGGGCGAGGTGCTGGAAAATGTCGCGCGCGGCATTGACTGCGAGGCGATCCGCCAGCCGCTCGGCGTTTGCGCCGGCATCACGCCGTTCAATTTTCCCGCGATGGTTCCGCTCTGGATGTATCCGATCGCGATTGCCTGCGGAAACACTTTTGTTTTGAAACCGAGCGAAAAAGTTCCGCTCACGGCCATCAAAATTGCCAGGCTGCTCGAAAAATCCGGACTGCCGAAAGGCGTTTTAAACATCGTCCACGGCGGGCGCGAAGTCGTGGACGCGCTGCTCACGCATCCAAAGGTAAAAGCGGTTTCGTTTGTCGGCTCCACGCCGATTGCAAAATACATTTACGAAGTCGGCACGAAGCACGGCAAACGCGTGCAGTCGAACGGCGGTGCAAAAAATTATGTGATCATCATGCCCGATGCCGATGTGGAAAATTCCACGCGCGGTGTCATCGAAGCCGCGTTCGGCTGCGCGGGCGAGCGTTGCATGGCCGGCTCGACGGCGGTGGTCGTTGGTGCGGCGGAGAAAAGTGTATTGCCGTCGCTCGTCGAAGCGACACGCAAAATCAAAGTCGGCCCGACTGATCGGGAATTGCAGCCGGACATGGGCGCGGTCATTACGCGCCAGCATCGCGACCGCGTGTTTGAATTGATCGAAGCCGGCGTGAAAGAAGGCGCAAAAATTCCCGCCGATGGTCGCGGCGTGAAAGTTTCCGAGGCGCCAAACGGCTTTTATGTCGGCGCGACGATTTTGGATCACGTCGAAAATGGCATGACCGTGGCGAAGGAGGAGATTTTCGGTCCGGTTTTAAATGTGATGCACATGGACGATCTGGACAAAGCCATCGAACTGGCGAACAAATCATTTTACGGCAACGGCGCGTCCATTTTTACGCGCAGCGGCAAGGCGGCGCGGGAATTCAAGCATCGCGTGAACTGCGGCATGGTCGGCATCAACATCGGCGTGCCCGCTTCGATGGCCTGGTTTCCGTTCAACGGCTGGAATGAATCGTTCTTCGGCGATCTGCACATGCAAGGCCGCGAAGGCGTGCAATTTTTCACGCAGCAAAAAGTCACCACGAGCCGCTGGTTCAGCTACGGCGAAGGCGACATCTGGCACACGGAGAAAAAATAATTTGGAGGAAAAATATGAGCCTGTTGATTAAAAATGGAGAAATTGTAACCGCCAGCGAACGCTACGTCGCAGACATCTTCTGCGAAAATGAAACCATCACGCGCATTGACCGCGACATCAAGGCTCCGACCGGCGCAGAGGTGATTGACGCGAAGGGAAAATTTGTTTTCCCCGGCTTTATTGATCCGCACGTGCACATTTATCTGCCGTTCATGGGCACGTTTGCGAAAGACACTTATGAAACGGCCAGCCGCGCCGCGCTGATCGGCGGCACGACGACGCTCATCGAAATGTGCGCGCCATCCCGCAAAGACGACACGCTTGCAGGTTTTGAGCTCTGGATGAAACAGGCCGTCGGCAAATCCGCGTGCGACTTCACATTTCACATGAGCGTGACGAAATTCGACGACCAGACTGAAGGGCAGCTTTGTGAGATTGTGAAACGCGGCATCAGTTCGTTCAAAGTTTATCTCGCTTACAAAGGTGCGTTCGGCGTGGACGACACCGAGCTTTATCGCACGCTCAAACTGGCGAAAGAGCTTGGGGTCATCGTCACCGCGCATTGCGAAAATGAAACGCTCATCGCCGAGCGCTCCAAAGAATTGCTTGCCGCCGGCAAAACCGATTCCGGCCAGCATCACGAAAGCCGTCCGCCCAAAGTCGAAGCCGAAGGCGTCAATCATCTGATGAGCTTCGCCGAACTCACCGGAGCGGCGACTTACATCGTTCATCTAAGTTGCAAGGAAGCCCTCGACCGCGCCATCGCCGCCCGCCAACGCGGAGTGCACGTGAACGTCGAAACATTGATCCAATATCTCACGCTCGACAAAACTCACGCCGAGCTGCCGAAATTTGAGGGCGCGAAATACGTCATGTCGCCGCCGCTGCGCGACAAGAGCAATCAGCCGGTTTTGTGGAACGGCCTGCGCGACGGACTTATTCAAACCGTCGCCACCGACCATTGTCCGTTTGATTTCAAGACGCAGAAGGTGATGGGCAAAAATGATTTCACCAAAATCCCCAACGGCATTCCATCGCTCGAAGACCGCATCAACATGCTTTATACCTACGGCGTGAAGACCGGCAAAATTGATCTCCATACGTTCGTGAATTGCGCGAGCACACAGGCCGCGAAGACGTTCGATCTGTTCCCGCGCAAAGGCACGATTCAACTGGGCGGGGATGCCGACCTCGTGGTCTATGACCCGAATTATCGCGGCAAAATTTCCGCCAAGACGCATCACGTCAACGTGGATTACAGCGTGTTTGAAGGCTGGAAAATCGAAGGCCGACCAAGCGTCGTCACCGTGCGCGGCGAAGTTGCCGTGCGCGACGGAAAATTCGTCGGCAAACTTGGGCGTGGAAAATTTTTACAGCGCAAGCCAAGTCATTTTTAATTTATGACCGATCCATTTTTACTGGCGGCGATTGATGAAGCGAAAAAAGGGCTCGCCGCCGGCGGCATTCCTATCGGCTCGGTGCTGGTCTGTGACGGAAAAATCATCGGCCGAGGCCACAATCAGCGTGTGCAGCACGGCAGTGTGATTCATCACGGCGAAATGAATGCGCTGGAAAATGCCGGTCGTCAGCCCGCCAAAGTTTATGAGCGTTGCACGATTTACACGACCCTTTCGCCGTGTCCAATGTGTTCAGGTGCCATCAAACTCTATAAAATTCCGCGCGCCGTGGTTGGCGAAAATGTCACGTTCATGGGCGATGAAGAGCATTTGCGCCAGTCCGGCGTGACGGTGGAAGTCCTGCAAAACAAGGAGTGCATCCGGCTCATGCGTGAATTCATCGCGGCCAAACCGGAATTGTGGAACGAGGACATCGGCGTTTAATGCAAATGCTATCATCATGAACGCCACTACCTCCGGCCTGGTCGCCAACGCGCCCGATGTCGAGGCCGACATCGAGCAGAGCCGGTTGTTCAACGCCGACCTCGCGCCGGTGCCGGCGTCGCGGCGCCAGTGGGGCATGGCGAGCTTCGCCGCGCTGTGGATATCCATGTCCGCGTGCATCCCGACCTACATGCTGGCGTCGGGACTCATCGGCGGCGGCATGAACTGGTGGCAGGCCATTCTCACGATTTTTCTCGGCAACCTCATCGTGCTGATCCCGATGATCCTCAACGCGCACGCCGGAACGCTTTACGGAATTCCGTTTCCGGTCTATTGCCGTGCGTCGTTCGGGACGAAGGGCGCGAACGTGCCGGCCATTCTCCGCGCGCTCGTCGCGTGCGGCTGGTTTGGCATTCAGACGTGGATCGGCGGCGAGGCGATTTACAAAATTTGCGTGACGATTTTCAACCTGCATCCCGCGCCGGCGGCGAACTGGCTCGGCATCACCGGCGGACAATTCCTTTGCTTCCTTTTTTTCTGGGCCGTCAACATGTTCGTCATTTATCGTGGTATCGAAACGATCCGCTGGCTGCTGAACATCAAGGCGCCGTTGCTCCTCGCGCTCGGACTGCTGCTGCTGTGGTGGGCGTGGCGCGCGGCGGGCGGGTTCGGGCCAATCCTGTCGCAGCCGTCGGCGTTCGACGCGGGCCAGCCGAAGGCCGGACAATTCTGGATTTACTTTTTCCCCGCCCTGACGGGCATGGTCGGTTTTTGGGCGACGCTTTCGCTGAACATTCCCGATTTCTCTCGCTACGCAAAATCTCAGCGCGACCAAATCCTCGGCCAGACGCTCGGCCTGCCACTGACGATGGCTTTATACGCATTCATCGGCGTCGCGGTCACATCGGCCACAACGATTATTTATGGCGAGACGATTTGGAATCCGGTAGATGTGCTGACACATTTTAGAAATCCCGTCGTGCTCGTCATCGCGATGCTCGCGCTCTGCGTCGCCACGCTCGCGACCAATATCGCCGCAAATGTTGTTTCGCCGGCAAATGATTTTGCGCAGCTTGCGCCGAGGAAAATTTCCTTCCGCATCGGCGGATTCATCACCGGCATCGTCGGTATATTGATGATGCCGTGGAAACTGGTGGCCGACCCGAACGGCTATATCTTCACCTGGCTCATCGCTTATAGCGCGCTGCTCGGACCAGTTGGTGGCATCTTGATCGCCGATTATTTTGTCTGCCGCCGTTGTAAGCTGAATGTCACCGCGCTTTACCAATCTGGCGGGGAATATCGGTTCACCAACGGCGTCAGCTTCGTCGCCCTGATTTCATTGGCGATTGGCGCTTTGCCAAGCTTGCCGGGATTTCTGGTGAATGTGAAACTGCTCAATGCCGACAGTGTTCCGCCGTCGCTCGCGCATCTTTACAATTACGCGTGGTTCATCGGCTTCGCTGTGGCCTTCGCCGCATATCTCATCGGACGCAAGCTTGCGCCTTCTCCGCAAAAATAATTTAACCAAAGAAAGAAGAAGCAAATGAAAACACCAACACTGCCCCCGACTAGCCATCAACCCAAAAGATATTCCGGCCCGTCTGCGGACGAAGTGCTCGCGTTGCGCCGTCAGTTCATGAATCCCGGCATTTTTCTCTATTACAAAAAGCCGCTCATGGTTGTCGAGGGTTCGATGCAATATGTCTGGGATGACACCGGCAAGCGCTATCTCGATGGTCTTGGTGGCATTGTGACGATCAGCGTGGGTCATTGCCATCCGCACGTCGTCGCGGCGGCGAACAAACAAAACGAGATTTATCAGCACTCGACGACGATTTATTTGCACCCGAACGTGGCGCAATACGCCGAGAAATTGGCCTCGAAAATGCCGGGTGACTTGAAGGCGTGCTATTTCGTGAATTCCGGTTCCGAGGCGAACGACCTCGCGTTGCTCATGGCGCGTGCTTACACGCAGAATTACGACGTCATCTCCTTGCGCAACGCGTATCACGGCGGCAGCGCGTCCACCATGGGCGTCACGGCGCACAGCAATTGGAAATACAACGTGCCGCACAGCTTCGGCGTGCATCACGCGCTCGCGCCGTATCAATACCGCGGCTCGTTTGGCTATGACGACGCGGACGCCGGCAAAAAATATGCGAACGATGTGAAAGAGGTGATTGATTACGCTACGCCGGGCAAGGTCGCCGGTTTCATCGCCGAATCCATTCAAGGGGTCGGCGGCTTCGTGGAATTTCCGCAAGGCTATTTGAAACAAACTTACGAATACGTTCGCGCCGCCGGCGGCGTGTGCATTGCGGATGAGGTGCAGACGGGCTTTGGCCGCACCGGCACGCATTTCTGGGGCTTCGAAACGCAGGACGTGATTCCCGACATCGTCACGATGGCCAAAGGCATTGGCAACGGTTGTCCGCTCGCCGCCGTGGTGACGACGCATAAAATTGCGCAGTCGCTCATGGGCAAAGTGCATTTCAACACGTTTGGCGGCAATCCGGTCGTCAGCGCGATTGGCAAGGCGGTGCTGGAAGTCATCGAGAAAGAAAATCTTCAGGCAAACTCGCTAAAGCTTGGCAATCACATTCACGCCGGTTTGAACCAGCTGAAAGAGAAACACAAAATCATCGGCGACGTGCGCGGCCGAGGTTTGCTGATCGGCATCGAGATGGTCAAAGATCGCGCGACAAAAGCGCCGGCTTCCGCCGAGTGCGCGATGGTTTTGGAAAAGGCGCGTGAGTTGGGATTGCTCATCGGTAAAGGCGGTTTGTGGGGACAAACGATTCGTTTCGCGCCGCCGATGTGCATCACGCTGGCGGACGCGGATTTTCTGCTGGAAGTTTTGGATGAGTCATTTTCCACGCTTTGATTTTGAAGATGAAATTAATCCAGCACAATTACGGCAAGGCCAAGGTGCGCGTGCTGAAAGTTTTTCGCGCCGGGAAAATTCATTCCATCAAGGAGCTGGAGGTGCAGGTGATGCTGCAAGGCGACTTCGACGCGTCCTTTACAAAGGCTGACAACCGTTTGGTGGTGGCGACGGACTCGATCAGAAACACCATCAATGTGCTCGCGAAACAAAAACTCGGCGCGGAGACGGAAGTGTTTGGGATTGTGCTGGGCGAGCATTTTCTCAAGACCTACCGGCACGTCAGCCGCGTGGAAGTCAGTTTGACTGAACATTGCTGGAACCGGATTTCAGTCGGCGGCAAACCGCACGCGCACTCGTTTCTAGAGAAAAGCGCGGCGAAACCGTTTTCAAAAATCATCGCAACGCGCAAAAAAATCGAAGTGGAATCCGGCATCGAGGAGTTGTTCATTCTGAAATCAACGGCGTCGGGCTTTGAAAATTTCCTGCGCGACGAATTCACCACCTTGCCGGAAACGAGTGACCGTATCTGCGCGACGAAGCTAAAGGCAACCTGGACTTTTGGAAAGAAGCCGAAGAGCTATGCAATGACAAATGAAAGAATTCTGAACGCGATGCTCGGAGTGTTTGCAAAAGATTTCAGTCCGTCGGTGCAGGTGACGCTTTTTCAAATGGGCGAGGCCTCTTTGAAAGCGGCAAAGGAAATTTCCAAAATCCACATTGCGATGCCAAACAAGCATTGCCTGCTCATCAATCTCAAACCGTTCGGCCTGGAAAATAAAAACGAGCTGTTCGTGCCGACAGACGAGCCGCATGGGCAGATTGAAGGAACAATCGCGCGCTGATTTCTACGCGGTGAAGCTGCGGCCGAGGCCGAGTTTCGCCAGCCCTTGCCGGTAGGTGATGGAACTTTTGTCGGCGCGGATGTGGACTTCTTCCTGCAAATTGATCGGCAGATCCTCGGGAAATTGCTGTTCGACGATGGCCTTGTCCTCGGCGAAAACCTGATGGTTGAAATCGAGCGTCGGTTGTAGCGGCGCATCCTTGTCAAAATTCCTGCAAATCGGCACGAACACGCGCGTCTTGCGCGCGGACACCGGCGACGCGGCATTCAGAATGTGCAGTTGTCCGTCATTCGGAAAAAAGACGGTGAGCTTCGCGGTGAACGGCAGCCACGTTTCAAACAGCCGGCGCCATTTGAAGCCGGGCGGATTGAGATGTTTGAAGCCGTTCGAATAATTGCTGACGGTGCTGATATAGTCGGCGCGAAAACCGGCGGGGGTGAGTTCGACGGGATAACTCGGCACCTCGCGGTTGTCCAATTCACCAAATGTTCCGATGTGAACAAACGCAAAATGGCTCACGTCAAGAAAGCCTTCGATCTGGCGGCCGGCGGAAGCGTCAAGTTCCACACTGTTCGGCAAAACTTGCAGGTAATTGGGGTCGTCCCATTCGTTGAAAACCGGAAATGGTGACGGGCCGTTGTCCACCAGCCGCGTCCAAATCAGGCCGTAGCGTTCCTGCACGGGAAAAGTTTGCACCTTCAATTTCGGCGGAATGGCCGCGCCGGGGTGTGCCGGGATGCAAACACACTGGCCGTCGGTGTTGTAACGGAAACCGTGGTAGCCGCAGACGATTTCCCCGTTTTCAACCCAGCCGGAACTCAAGGGCGCACCTCGATGCAGACACAAATCGCGCGCGACGGTGATTTTTCCGTTCGTGCGAAAAACGACGATGTGTTCGTCAAGTAGTCTGGTGGCAAATGGCCTGTCGTTGACCTCATGTGAAAACGCAACCGGATACCAAAACGGCGCAAGGGCGCGCCAGTCGGATTCCGCGAACGTGCAATCGCGCGGCAGTTTGGGCAGCGGGTCGGTGGCTTGAGGATTTTGCATGGCGTCTTTGAGTGACTCCTTGACCAGTTCCTTTCTTGGGCGAAATCTGGACTCAAACCTGAAAAATATCAAGCCGGCTTTGCGTCGGTGCGGTCAGCGCGGCATGGCCGGAGGCAGAAAACTATTTCTGCAAAACCATCCGTAACGCTTTCAAAACCGCCGCCACGTTTTGCGGCGTGGAACCGGTGCCCATCAGGCCAATGCGCCAGACTTTTCCTTTGAGCGGACCAAGCCCGGCACCGATCTCGATGTTGAAATCGGTCAGCAGTTGTTTGCGCACGGCAACTTCATCCACACCGGCGGGAACGCCGACGGCATTCAACTGCCAGAGTTGATGGCCGGCTTGAGAAACGATTTCCAGTCCAAGTTCGGCCAGGCCTTTTTTGAGCAAAAGATGATTCTGCTCATGCCTGCGCCAGCGATTTTCCAAACCTTCTTCCAAAACGAGCCGCAGCGCTTCATGCAAGCCGTAGTTCATCGTGATGGGCGCGGTGTGGTGATAAACGCGTTCCTGCCCCCAATACGATGACAGCAGATTGACGTCGAGATACCAGCTTTGAACCTTGGTTTTGCGTTTCGTGGCGATTTCCAATGCGCGCGGGCTTAACGAAACCGGCGATAATCCGGGTGGCGCGCTCAAACATTTTTGCGTGCCGCTGTAAACGGCGTCCACCTGCCAGTCGTCAATCCGCACCGGGCAGCCGGCGAGCGAGGTGACGGTATCCAGCAAAAACAACGCGCCGGCGGCATGAGCCAGTTTTGAAATTTCTTCAACTGGCGTCAGCACACCCGTCGAAGTTTCGGCATGGACGACGGCGACGAATTTCGGTTTGGAAACTCTTTTGAGCGCGTCGGCAATTTGTTCCGGCATGATGATGGTGCCCCAAGCGGATTCGACTTTGGTGACCTTTGCGCCGCAGCGTTCGGCGACATCGCACATGCGCGTCCCGAAAACGCCGTTGACGCCGATGATGACTTCATCGCCCGGTTCAATCAAATTCACGCAGCAGAATTCCATGCCCGCGCTGCCGGTGCCGCTGATGGGAAACGTCATCTCGTTTTTTGTGATGAACACGGCGCGCAGCATCGTCTTGATCTCTTCCATCATCTTGACGAAGGCGGGATCGAGGTGACCGACGAGCGGCTGTGACATGGCGCGCAACACGGACGGCGCAACATCACTCGGACCCGGTCCTAAAAGCAGGCGCGGCGGCGGCGTAAAGGCGGCAGGTATCATCTAGCTAAAAATTAAATCCTTTGCAGGGTGGTTTGATGGCGTGAATGCGTTAGCTGGTTTCGCCATAATCCGTTTGTGAACTTATCAGTTCGCCGGATTAGCGTTGCGGCTATCCAGTTGTTTTTCGAGATAGGTGTCTTCCGGCGCGTCGAGCCATGCGGTATACCAGATGTTGCCAAGCATCTGCCCCGCTTTCACAATTTGCCCGTCCAGGAGCGACCGGCCCTGCATTCCCTTGTCGCCTTCGCCGGTCAGCAGACCGTCTTTCTCCATTTCATAAAGCGGGCCGACATATTTATTCTGCTCCACCAGATACGCCACGGCGTCGCGGAACATTCCATCGGGCTCATCCGCATTGGCAATGCGTTCCGCCGGATGGATTTTTCCCAGCAGCGGTTCGGCTTTTATGCCGCCGGTTTTCCGAAAATAGCCGCCGTCAATCCATGAATGAAAGGTCGTTTTCGTCGTAAAACCTTTCGGATTATCGCCGACCCACCCGTTGTAATGCTTCGTGGTGTGCAACGGTTGCGAGCCGTCACCGACAAAATGTCCCATCACGCCCATCACATAAACGATGTCCGCCTGGGCATTCGCCACTTCCACGGGTGTGCCGCCATGCGTTTGAAACGCCTTCAAGGTGCTGAAATCAGATTTCAATTTATCGTAATACTCCGTGATGGCCCACGGCAAAAAGCCACATAGTTCGCGGGTGTGATCGGTGTCCTTGGTAGGATCAATAGGCGGAAATTTTTCCGGATGGGCCGCACGCTCGCGCGCGATGTCCGCCATAAAATCATAACGCATCATCGGCAGCGTTTCCGGCGTGAGTCCGTAAAGCGACAAATCCTCCAGATCAAAGTAATGATCCGGCCCGTTGACATTCTTGAGCGGCAGGTCGCCGATGTTCCGCCAGCGGTCCGGCTCGCCCGCGAGATATTCAATGCGACTTTTCAACGCCGGCGTCAGTTCAAAACCGCCGAATTCCGGAGGCAACGATGCCAGCGCCAGTTCGTTGACCGTGTGGTGCCCATCATAATCCCAGGCGTTCGCATCATGGACGCCAAACACAATGAAAGCACCGGCTGCAACTGCGAATGTGAACAACTTCAATTTCATAATTTAATCCTTGTTGCGCGCCAGCCTAAGGGAACGCGATGGGGCAGGCAAGAGAGTAACGGGAGGATTTGAAACCTCCTGCCGCCGGAGGAAATCCATTGACCGTTCTTCTCCGCTCTGTTTTGCTTTCACGCCTCGGAAATGATTCCCAATTATTTTTATCCGGTCACGATTGCACTGTGTTTGCTTGCGGTCATCGTCGTCTATTTTATCAACAATCCCCTGAAGCACGGCCAATGGTTTCTGGTGCGTCGTTTCATCAACTGGTTTCCATTGGGCATGACTTACGCATTTTTGTGCATGGGCCGTTACAATATCATCGTCGCCAAAGGCGCATTGGGCACATTGATGACCAAGCAGCAACTGGGAATTATTTTTGGCGCGGGCACGCTGGTTTACACGTTGTCATTTCTGGTCAACGGCCCGCTCATTGATAAAAAACTGGGCGGAAAAGCGGGGATGATTATCTCCGCCGTCGGCGCGTCGCTGGCCAATGCTGCGCTCGGCGTTTTGACGTGGTTGATCGTCGCCAAACATTGGAAGGTGAATCTGGCCGTCAGTTTTTCGCTGCTCTATTCCTTGAACATGTATTTCCAAAGCTTCGGCTCGATGTCCATCATCAAGGTCAAGGCGTATTGGTTTCACGTCCGCGAACGGGGCGTCTTCGGCGCGATTTTTGGAACGCTCATTTCCATCGGCGTTTATTTTGCGTTCGATTGGGGCGGCGCAATCATTTCCATGACCAAGGCAAATGCTTCCGGCGCGTTCCGGAATTTCTTCGCCTCCGCCGGCGCGCCGGTGGACGCCACCTGGGCGGTGTTTTACATTCCGGCGGCGATTTTAATTTTCTGGATGCTGCTCGACCTCTGGCTGATTAAAGATTCGCCGGAAGCAGCGGGCTTTGCGCATTTTGACACGCACGACGCGTCGTCGGGCCAGATGCACATCAAGTTCAGCACGCTCGATCTGTTGAAGCGCGTTTTTGGCAGCAAATTGATGCTGCTGATCGGCTGCGTGGAACTGACCGGCGGCGTCTTCCGTTACAGCGTCATGAACTGGTATTCGCTCTTTGCCGGCGAAATCAAACAGCCGGGCGCGGAATTTTTTTCGCAACACTGGGGCTGGTTCACCTGCGTCTTCGGCATTGTCGGCGGCTTTTCCGGCGGCTTGATTTCCGACAAATTATTTCATTCGCGGCGCGGGCCGCCCACGGCGTTGCTCTGCGGATTCGTGCTGGTGATGGCGGCGGTGATGGCGGCCTTTTTATTTTCACGGCCGCTCATCATCGGCTGGACGGCGGTGTTCATCGTCATGGCGTCCATCGGCATCACCTCGCTGATGTCCGGCACGGCGGCGACGGATTTTGGCGGGCGCACAGCGACGGCGACCAGCATGGGCATCATCAACGGATTTGCCTATCTCGGCAGTTGCATCCAGTCGCTCGGCCTCGGCTTTCTGCTCGGCGACAAAAACACGAACTGGATGTGGCTGCCGATTTTTATCATGCCGTTCGCCATTATCGGGACGTGCATTTCCATTAAAATCTGGCACGAACTTCCCGCCGCAACGCGAAAATATCTGGCTGATGTTGAACTGAAGAAGGTTTGACGGGAGTGAGCAAAATTTGCGGCGCGGACCAGAACTAAATCATTCGACAGTTTGAAAGAAAATCATTTTCGGGCTTTCCGGATGATTTCCGAAATCAGCGGCACGATTTTCTGCGGTTTTGCGGAAATTTCAAACGCCGTTTGCAGCCGGGTCATTGCAGCCCTGGCTTGGGTCGAATCGGCGGCGTGGACCCGGCACAGCACGCCGGATTTTTCCACGCGCTCGCCGGGTTTCACGATATTATCCACGCCCACATCGTAATTGATGACCGATTCCTTCGTGAGCCGTCCGCCGCCCAAATCGCGGATGACTTCGCCGATGATTCGCGCGTCGCATTTGGAAACAAACCCGGCCTTTTCCGCCTTCAATTCCAAAACTGCTTTTGCCGTGGAATCCAGGGCGAGTTTGCGGTTGAAAGCTTTCAAGTCCGCTCCTTGAGCGACAATCATCTCTTCCCATTTCTGGCGCGGTTCACCGGATTTCATGCAGACTTCCGCCAACTGACGCGCGGCGACAATCGACTTTGCTTTTTCCGTTTGAACCAGCAGATGCGCGGCGCAATCGATCACCAACTCCCGCAAGTCTGGCGGTGCTTTGCCATCGAGACACGCAACGCTTTCCTTCACTTCCAGCCAGTTGCCGGCGGCGCGGCCCATCGGTGTGTTCATGTCCGTCAAAATCGCACGCGTGTCCGTGCCGCATTCGTTGCCGAGCGCGACCATCGCCTGCGCCAGCTTGCGCGCGTCGGCTTTCGTCTGCATGAACGCGGCGCGGCCGAATTTCACGTCGAGTATGAGTGCGTCCAGATTCTCCGCCAGTTTTTTGGAAAGGATTGAGGCGACGATCAGTGGAATGCTCGGCACGGTGCCGCTGGCGTCGCGGAGCGCGTAGATTTTTTTGTCAGCAGGAACCATTTTGTCCGTCTGGCCGCAGATGATACAGCCAACCTTCTGAACCTGTTTTATAATTTGCGCGGCGGGCAGCAGCGTTTTGAAACCGGGAATGGAATCCAGCTTGTCGAGCGTGCCGCCGGTGATGCCGAGGCCACGGCCGGAAATCATCGGCACGCGGAAGCCGAGGCACGCGAGCAGCGGCGCGAGCGGCAGCGACACCTTGTCGCCGATGCCGCCGGTGGAATGTTTGTCCACGAGCGGGCTCTGGTCCTTGGGAAATTTCAGCACGTCACCGGAATCGCGCATGGCGAGCGTGAGCGCGGTGGTCTCGGTGGTGCTCAGCCCGCGAAAATAAACGGCCATGAGCAGCGCGGCCATCTGGTAATCGGGAATTTTCCCGGCGGTGAATTCACGGATGAATTCCTGAATCTGCTCCGGCGCGAGAATTTTGCCTTCACGCTTGGATTCGATGAGTGGGAGAAAGTTCATCGTTTGTTTATTCACTTGTTCGGCTGATGTTCGCAGCCGCCATCATTTAAGACAACGACTTTTGTTGCGTTATCGCTGCAGGGTCGGCGTGGTTTAACAATTCATAACATCCAGCCGACAATCTGAATGAAAAAGGAATTGTTTATGCGAAACATCGCGGCACAATGATTTTGTATTGATCATGCAACCAGAACCAAACATCACCCAGGTTTCAGAGGCGGTCCTGACGAAACTGCGTGCGGCTTCGGTGGCGGCCGCCAATAAGGCGTATTGCCCATACAGTCATTTTCCGGTGGGTGCCGCTGTCTTGACGGCGGCGGGCGAAATCTTTTCCGGCTGCAATGTTGAAAACGCTTCATTCGGCCTGACGATCTGCGCCGAACGGAACGCCATTTTTCAAGCCGTTGCCGGCGGTTCGCAACAGATCGCGGCGGTTGTGATTTATACCCCAACTTCAAGCCCCACGGCTCCCTGCGGAGCGTGCCGGCAGGTGATAAATGAATTTGGTCCGAATGCGGAGATTTACTGTTTTTGCAAAGGGGAAAAAGTATTGCGCATCTCAATGCCGGAATTGTTGAAACACGCTTTTGGACCGCATAATCTGGGCTGAATTTTGTTCAGAGCAAAAAGCCCGCGAGACATGCGGTCATGTAGGCCGCAAGCAGGCCGCCAACCATCGCGCGGAAACCAAGCTTGGCCATTTCGCTGCGACGTTCCGGCGCAAGTGAACCGATGCCGCCGACCTGGATCGCGATGCTGGAAAAATTCGCGAAGCCACACAGCGCATAGGTCGCGATCGTGAAGCTGCGCGGGTCGAGCGCCAGCGTTTTGGCGTGGCTCGTGAGATCGAGATAGCCGACGAATTCGTTCAGCACGATGCGTTCGCCGAGGATTTGTCCGATGTTCACGCAATCCTGCGCCGGAATGCCCATAAGAAAGGCGAAGGGCGCGTTGACCCAGCCGAAAAACATCTGGAGCGTCACCGGATTTTTCACACCTAGATGTGTCTGCGGCCAGCCGACGACGTAATTTGCCAGCGCGATAATGGCGATGAAAGCGATGAGCATGGCGATGATGTTCAGCGCGAGATGAAAGCCATCGCCCGCGCCGCGGCAGATTGCATCAATGGAATTGGCCGTCGTGCGCGGCACGGTGGCAGGCGAGGTGGCGGCGGTTTCGCTGACTTCCGTTTCCGGCAGCATGATTTTGGCGATCAGTAGCGCGGCCGGACAATTCAAGACGGACGCGGTGAGCAGATGACCGGCCGTGTTTTGATAACCCGCCGCCATGCCCATCGCCGCATAGACCGCCGCGACGCCGCCCGCGATGTGCGCCATGCCGCAGACCATGATGGTCATCAATTCGCTCTTCGTCATGCGCGGGACATAAGGCCGGATGACCAGCGGCGCCTCGGTCTGGCCCATGAAAATGTTTGCGGCGGCGGAAAGCGTCTCGCTGCCGCTCGTGCCCATCGCCTTGCGCATCACCCATGCGACGACATGCACGACGCGCTGCAAAATGCCCCAGTGATAAAACAGCGACGAGAGCGCGGACACGATGACCACGGTGCCGGTGACGAGCACCCCAAACACCAGGCCGTGTTCCGCGCCGAAAGCCTTGCCCATCACCCCGCTGTCCGCCAGCGGCCCGAACACAAACTGCGTTCCGTCCGTCGAGAACTGGATCAGCTTCTGGACGACCTTGCCGGCGATGATGAAAAAATCCTTGCCGGTCTGCGTGTGCAGAATCAGCAGCGCGAGTGAAAATTGCAGGCCGATGCCCCAGACGACCGTGCGCCACGGAAAATTTTTCCGGTTGTAGGAGATCGCCCACGCCACCGCGAGCATCGTGATCCAGCCGAGCAGACTGATGAATTTTAGCTCCATTGATTATTTACAATATTTTGAATACTCGTCGTTAACTTCAGTGCATTGCGCCAGCGAACGTGAGATTGCGGCAATGCCCATTAAAATCAAGCTCGCAATATGGGGAAAACAATTTGTGCCGAAGCACGCGATAAAGCAGGATTCTGAAAATTGACCGGCATTTTTCAAGGATCGACTGAATATTTTCATGATTCCCGCGATTCTCCTGTTGCAAAAAACTCCTGTTGCGAAAAAAAAGCCAATTGTGAAAAAGTGGATAACTTTTTTGAAAAAATGCTTGGCAGGGTTTCAATTGTGTGAGATAAAAACTCCAGTTGCGGCAAGGCGCAACTAAATCGAGTCGCATTCAAAACCAGACGAATGGCAAAATCAAATGAGCGGCATTGTGCATATTTCCCGCGAGGGAAAAACAATCAGGCACTTCAGAGTGCAGCCGGCATTGTCGTCTTCTGGTCAAACCCGTTGTCACCGCTCAACACTTTGGAGTTTACGTTGATTTCACCTGACCGCCGCACAAACGGAACAGAACCATGATGAAATGTTGTTTGGGTAAATTAAATTTGGGCAAATAATAAAATCGGAAAATTAAAATCAAAACATGAAAACAAAATCTGCATTCCTCTTCTTTCTCGCTCTTACCGCGCTGTGCGTGCGGGCAACGGTGCTATTTCAAGATTCAGTGAACTACCCCTATACGGATGGCAGCATTGAGGGTCAGGGTCAGTGGTATTGTTATTATCCGACGACGCCGCATCAAAACGCCTTCGTGACCAACAATGTTTTGCTTTTGACCGCCAATTCGACCAATGACGCCGTTGCGGCCCCCACCAATGGTTTTGCCCCACCGAACCCCGGATCGATTACCTACGCCAGTTTTTCAATTAATGTCAGCCAATTGCCTACTGGCAGTGGCACCTATTTCGCCCAATTGCAGAATAATAACGACACCAATGATTGCTGCCACGTTTTCATTACTACCACCGGCACGGGCGTGTCGGGGACCTACCGGCTGGGCATTGCCAATTTTGACACCTCGTATTTAACCATATCCCCGCCGGTTAATTTCCCCATGGATCTGGCTCCGGGCATCACCTACAATGTTGTGATCATATATGACACCGATCTCAATTCTCCGTTGACGGGTGCCACGCTCATGATAAACCCTTCCGTTCAGGACTATCAAAATGCTCTGACAGACGGGCAAAATCAGATTTACACCTATTTTGGTAAATCCTATGTTTTCCCAGGGGATACCACCAGCAGTCAGGCTCTCCTTAACATTGTCATTTCACAGATTGGATTTAGTCCGTATGTCTATGCCGGCATCAGCAATGTCATTGCCGGAACCACCTTCACCGACGTTAACAGCACCAATCTGCCTGTGATTGGCATCCAACCGCAGTCCGGCACGAGTTATTCCGGCAACAGCACCGCCCTCTATGTCGTGGCCTCCGGCTCGGACTTGACCTATCAATGGTATTCAACCACCTATGGCGCATTAAGTGATGGAGCAAATTTCACCGGCTCAACCAGCAATTTTCTTACCTTGAACAATCTTTCAGCTTCGGACACTTATTATGCAATTGTTACCGACACCTACGGCAACACGGTCACCAGTTCGAATGCGGTTGAGACGGTCATCACCACCCCCACCGCACCGTTTTTTACCGATGCTCCACTTAATCTGACCAATAATTTGTTCACTTCCTTCGGTTTGACCAACATAGCCAACGGCTCAGGACCGTTGACTTATCAATGGTATTATGCTCCAACCAATACCCCGACCACCTTCGCTCCGTTGGGGGGACAAACTGCTACAAACTTTGCCATTTCTGAATTGGAATATCCAAATGCCGGAAATTATTACCTTCAGGCCACCGGCTCGGATGGCGTCACGGCCGGACCGACGAACAGTCTCACGGTGGTGGCTCCGCTGGTTGCCACGCTCCCGCAGTTGCATACGCTGATGGGCCTGCTAGTAACAAACATCACTGGAGCAAATGTAGTTCCTGTTAATACAAATGGTGTCTCGGTAAGCGGCTATGTTTCGACGTTCGGCCCGCTCACGGCTTCAACCAAGACCTATGCCGAATTCTACATCACCTATTCGAATTACGGTAGTTATGTGTTTTTCAGTCCTTCTGGTCACACCAATCAAATACCGGCACCGGGATCCTTTGTGACCGTGACCGGTCCAGTAAATATTTATAATGGTCAATTGGAGATAGATCCTATAGCTAATGGCTTAGTTATATCGAACACCCCGACCCTCCAGATGCCCGCTCCCCAGATTTGCAATGTCAGCAACTTCAATGTGCTTGCCACCAACTCGTTGAGTCCTTATGGGGTTGCGGTTCAATGCTCGCTGGTCACCTTCACCAACGTTTATATTTACACAAACAGATTTGGCGGTCCCTATGTAGGCAATTTCTTCAGCAACGGCTTCACGGCGTTATACATGACCGAAGGGGCACCATACAGCGCCCCGAACAATACAAACACTTTGGAAATATTTGTTCCGGCTTATAAAAGCCTCGATAGTAACGGCAATGGTTATATTGTAACCAACTTTTGGGGCACGCCGGTGCCGTCTCATTGCTATCAGGTAAGTGGCGTCCTGGCAGAATTCCACAGTGGTGCGGCAGTGTTCTCGGAGCTTGACGTGACCCGGTTGCAGGATTTTGTGATCAACGCTCCGGCACCATTTACGTCCAGCCTGACCAAGACCAGTGCGGTTGCAACAGTCAGTTGGCCGGCGCAGGTCGGCTCGACTTACAGCGTTTATGGTGCCACCAATATTAGCGGGCCATGGAATCAAACTTTTGGTTTGAGCTATTTTCCGAGCACCGGCATATTTACGGACACCAACAAGGCAGCGGCGAAGTTCTACAAGGTCAGCACGCCTTGATGTCTGGATTTAAAACATGATGCAGATTAAACGAATCGACGCGAAGGCACCCGGTTTCAAGACGGGTGCCTTCACCCTTATCGAGTTGCTGGTGGTCATTGCCATCATCGCCATTTTGGCGGCCATGCTGCTTCCCGCGCTGGCCAAGGCCAAGGAAAAGGCGAAGCGGATAAACTGCGTCTCCAATCTGCGGCAATGGGGGCTGGCACTGCAAATGTATGCCTCGGATAACAACGATGCCATCCCGGCCGACGGCTATTCCGCCTATGACCCAAACAGTCGAAGCGGTCCCCAGTGGTGTGGACCCGGGCCGAGCGGCACGCCGACGGATCCATTGGCGTGGTTCAATATTCTGCCGCCGTTGTTGGCTGAACAAACATTGGCATATTATTATAATACCATGAACAGCGGCCCTACCCGGGGTCCCAGCAACGCCAAAGCAACGCAGTATATGCCTTTCCCCGGCGGCAAGGGGCGGATGTGGCAATGTCCCGGTGCCAGCATGTCTCTGGCAACCGTTTCAAAAATTCTGCAGCCTGCCGATGGTCAGACTCTTCCTGGCGGGGCCGGTTTTTTCAGTTATGCCATGAACATTGACTTGAAAAGGGATGGTGATGGGACCACCCCCATGCCAAACCAGCGGATGCCCAAGCTGACTTCCCTGCATAATCCGTCCGCCACCGTGTTCATGTTTGACATGGTTTTTGATCCGGTAACCGAAGTTGTCAATGCTCACCCCGAATATAACTCGGTCAATCCGGCGGGCCGGCAAAACAGCTTTGCCTCACGCCATGCCAAAGGCGGGGTTATAAATTTTACCGACGGCCATGCCAATTATTTTAAAACATCCTATATTCAAAATAATGGTGTCGGCTCCTCCGGCGTCGGCGGTGAAGGCGAACCCCTGCTGCCGGATGTAATATGGGATCCTCCATATCGGTTAAATAATTAGTTTTTTCGGTTGGGCAAGTATCAACAAAGGGCGTGGTGGATGTTTTCGCCGAACATTTGGTAATACGACTACAGGAACCGGTGTCAGGGATGGCCAATCTTCTCGCACGCATCTTCGATTAACAATTCCTCCATTGCCGGGAAACCTTTGAGAGGATTCGGCAAAGTCGCAAAAGTTGTGGATTCAAGTTTTTCGGCCGTAATGGCGAGGACAAGCCTCTGCGCTTCTTCAGATCAGGGAAGCCAGAGTTTGTTATTTGTCTGAAAGATCACTAAAATTGGATTCCAAATTTCCGAGCGCGTGCAATTTCCTGTCATGCCATCGTAGACCAACGCACGAGGTTGCACACTTCGTCCAGTGCGCACGATTTGCAATTTCGTATTGGACGTGAACCAGCGCCGCGGCCCGTTTGAAACGCCGGTGGCCACATGCGACAGGTATCAACGATTATCCTGTGCTTTCTTGATTTCCAGAGCGCTGGCAAGATTGTTGCGAGCTTGAGCGTAATCGGGATTCAGGCGGAGGGCTTCCTGAAATTGGCCGATCGCCTCGTCGGTTTGACCTTTCTGGTAGAGGATGGCCCCAAGGTTGTTATGAAACTCGGCGTTATTGGGTTTCAAGTTGATGGCTTCTTGAAACTGGCTTAGGGCCTCGTCAATCTGGTCCCGCTGCCTGAGGGCAATTCCGAGGTTGTTGTGCGCCTCGGCAAAACCGGGATTCAGGCGGAGAGCCTCCCGAAACTGGCCGACCGCCTCGTCGGTCTGGCCTGTCATGCCAAGTGCATTGCCAAGGTTGTTGTGGGCGTCGGAATTGTCCGGTGCCAGGCGAAGAGCTTTCTGAAACTGGCCGATCGCCTCGTCGGTCTGGCCTTTTTGGTTGAGGGCGGCTCCAAGGTTGTTATGAATCTCGGCGTTATCAGGTTCCAAGCGGAGCGCTTCCTGAAACTGGGTCATGGCCTCGTCAATCTGGCCTTGATTTTGGAGGGCGATTCCGAGGTTGTTGTGCGCCTCGGCAAAACCTGGCGTCAGGCGGAGGGCTTCTTGGTATTGGCGGACCGCCTCGTCGGTTTGGCCTTTCTTTTCAAGGGCGAGGCCAAGGTTGTTGTGCGCAACGTAATTGTCCTCTGTGACTGCAAGCGCATGCCCGAACAGGGTTTCGCTGTCCTGCCAATACCCCAACTGTTGCCGCGTTGCTCCCAGGCACAGAATTACCACCGCTGAACCTGCCACCGACAACATAATCACATGGTAGCGCCATCGCCGCGCCAGTTCATGAGCGCCCCAGATGGTGAGGATGAACAATCCCAGCGACGGAAGATAAGTGTAACGATCCGCCATCGCCTGCCCGCCCACCTGCACCAGACCGATGACGGGCACCAGCGTCCCAACAAACCAGAGCCAGCCCATCAGCAAAAATGGCGAGCGCCGCCGCATCACAAATAGCAGCACTGAAATGCCAGCCAAGAACAAGACTGCCAAGAACACCTCGTCCAGTGGCCTATACCGGTGGTGCGGATAGAAAATGGCCAGATCTGTCGGCCAGAACATCTTCCCCAGGTATCGGCAGTAGGAAATTAAAGCATTCCCAACGCGCGCGCCCAAGGGCATGTTTTCAGCCGACAAAATAGCACCGCTCTGCGCGACGAGGGTCACGACGATCGCCGCCGCTGCCAGCGCAAAGAATGGGATTTTCTCCCGGACTAGTCGCAAAACGGTGGAGAGTGGAGAGTGGAGAGTGGAGAGTTCAAAGCGACGCAGCGGCCAGTAATCGAGAAGCAGCATGATGAACGGCCACGTTACCAGCATCGCCTTGCTCATCAAGCCAAGGGCGAAGAAAAACAGCGAAATCAAATAATATTGGATTTTGGATTTTGAATTCTGAGTTTCTGATTGCGCAAAGCGGATGTAAAAAAACAGCGTCAGCAATCCAAAGAACCCGCTCAGCACGTCCTTTCTTTCCGCCACCCAGGCCACCGATTCCACATGCAGCGGGTGCCATGCAAACAATGCCGCCACCAACGCGCTTCGCCAAAGCGCGCCGGTTATGCGACGAAGCAGCAGGAAGACTAGAACGGTATTGAAAACATGTAGCATCAGGCTGGTAAGATGATGTCCCCAGGGCTTCAATCCGTAAACTTGGCAGTCCAGCATGTGGGACAACATCGTCACCGGATGCCAGTTGGCGGACACCGGATGCAGGAACGCCCATGTTATATTTTCCACGGTCAAGCCGTTTTGGACGTGAATGTTGGAGGTGACATATTCATCATCATCATAGTTGATGAAATCATGGTGCGTCGCCTGCCAGTAAAGGGTCAGTGTCACCAGCGCGAGCACTGCAGCTACCAGCCATCTCGGAAAACGTGACCGCGCCACGACCGCGCCAGACGCTCTCGCCGTGATGGTATGGGATTTGTTTTTTTGCCTGCGCACGAAAGTTAGTAGATAAAAGAAATGTGAAAAGAGAAAGCAGAAAGGGTCGCGTGGCGAAGCTGCCGGATTACTGGAGGATTAAGCGCGAACGTCGCCAACATTTTTATCTCTTGGTCTCACTTTGCAGTAATAAGCCGCGTGAGCTGGCAAAAATGGCGGCGTGAATACCAACACGCGGAACGGAGACAACTTGTGCGTGCAACTTTGATCGACGTCCGCCTCTAAATTCCCTTCGGGCGATCTGCCGGGGCGGTGCCGAATTCCTTGTTTGGGGTTGGTCCCATTGTCAGCACGAGCTTGCCGCCGGCGACAATTTCCGCGTGTGAAATCCAGCTCCGCGTCAGCGGCCGGCCGTTGAGCGTGGCCGACTGGATGTAGGGGTTTCGGGCGGAATTATTTTTGGCAATGACGGTGAACGTGCGGCCCTTGTAAAATTGGGGGTCAAGCTGCAGGGTGACCTTGTCCAGCAGCGGGCTGCCCAGAACGTAAATGCCGCTCGTCGGGTCCACCGGATAAAAACCCAGCGCCGTGAACACATACCAGGCCGAGATCTGGCCGCAGTCGTCGTTGCCGCAGATGCCCCCGGGCGTGTTGGTGTAAAGCGCGGTGGCGACCTGCCGGACGCGCGCCTGCGTCTTCCACGGCTGGCCGGCGTAGTTGTAAAGATACGCGACGTGATGATCCGGTTCGTTGCCCTGCGAATACATGCCGATGACGCCGGTGACATCCGGGATCATGTGCAGGTTGGGAATCTCCCTGGCCGTGTCAAACATCTCGTCCAGCCGCGCGACAAATTTGTCGTCGCCGCCGAGTTTCGCGATCAAGGCGGGAACATCCTGCAGCACGAAGAAGTTGTATTGCCAGGCGTTGGCCTCGGTGTATTCGTTGAACGTGATGCTGTCCTGCTCCGTTTCACCGAAGGGCGTCACCCAGCTTCCGTCCGCGTTCTTGCCGCGCATGAAGCCGGTGGCGGGATCAAAGACATTGGTCCAGTTTTGCGAGCGCGCGGCATATTTTTCAGCCAGGTCATCCTTGCCCAGCGCCTTGGCCAGGCGCGCGATGCACGCGTCGTCATAGGCATATTCCAAAGTCTTGGAGACGCTTTGCACATCTTTGCCGGTGGGAACGAAGCCTCTGTCACGGTAGGCATCCAACTGCTCGCGGTTCTTGTCGGTGGACGCGATCATGTCGTTGAGCGCCTCGTTGGCGTCATAATCCCGAAACCCCTTCAGGTAGGCGTCGGTGATGATGGGCAAAGCGTGGTTGCCGATCATGCACCAGGTTTCCTTGCCGCCTTCGGGCCAGACGGGCAGCGTGTTCTGGCCGAAGAGGGTGAAATGCGCCAGCATGGTCTTCACCATGTCGTTCACGCGGCCGGGCTGGGTCAGCGTCAGCAGCGGACTCTCCGCGCGGAAGATGTCCCAGATGGAGATTTCGGTGTAGTAGTCAAACCCCTTCGCCTGGTGGACATTTCCGTCGGGGCCGCGGAACTGGCCGTCCACGTCGCTCAACAGCGTCGGCGCGACCATCGTGTGGTAGAGCGCGGTGTAAAAAGTCTGCTTGAGATTGTTGTCCGGCGTCTCGACCGCGAAGACGCTCAACGCTTTTTCCCATTGCTGGCGGGCGGCCTTGGCGACGGCGTCAAAATCCCAGTTGGGGATTTCCGCATGCAGGTTGTTGCGCGCACCTTCGACGCTGACGGTGGACAGGCCGACGCGAACCATGATTTGTTCGCCGGCCTTGGTCTTGAAATCGAAATGCCCCTTGGTTTCCTTGCCGGTGGTCTGCTGGCCGGCCACGTCCTTGTCACCTTGCGCCACGCCGGCGGCATCAAACGGCCGGGAGAATTCCATCACAAAATAATACGTCTTGCCGCCGCCCCAGCCCTCGCTCCGGCGATAGCCGCTGGCGGTATGATCATTCTCAATCGTGAGCTGCGCCTCCGTCACGGTGTTGCCGATGCCGTGCTGCAAATCCATGACCACATGGCCATAGGGTGTGGCCGGAAACGTGTAGCGATGAAACCCGGCGCGGGCCGTGGCCGTCAACTCCACTTTGACCTGATAATCCGGCAAATAAACGGAATAATAGCCGGGCCGGGCAATTTCGTTGTCATGGAAAAACAATGCGCGATAACCGTTGCCCGGACCTGCGCCCGGCGTGAGCTTCAATTCGCCCGTCGTGGGCATCAGCAGAATGTTGCCCAGGTCCGGACAACCGGTGCCGGTCAGGTGATTCATCGAAAAGCCCAGGATGCTGCCGTCGGAATAATGATAGCCGGACGAGCCGTCCCAGGTGTTGTCGCGCGTGTCCGGCGAAAGCTGCACCATGCCGAAGGGCACCGTCGCGCCGGGATAGACATGGCCATGTTCCGCCGTGCCGATCATCGGGTTGACAAAATCCACCACCGGTTTGGCGGAACACCATGCGGCGGACAACAGCAACATCACCGCAATACATGGCCGCAAAGCGGAGTGAAGGAATGTGTTTTTCGTTTTGTTTTTCATGGCTGGTAAATGAACATCATACCGAAATGGGCGCATCATTCATGTGGCCAGTTCATGCCACACGCTGCCTTGGCTGAACCAAGCTTCAATCCCGAAGGATGTTTGCCAAAAATTCGGACGTTATGCCTGAGTCATTAAGTGCCGTTGTCGGTTCTCGGATTTATTGCACACTAAAGCGATAGATGATGGTGTTGTGATAGGTTTCGCCCGGATGCAGGACGACGGAGGGGAAATTGGCGTGGTTGGGCGAGTCGGGATAATGCTGCGGCTCCATCGCAATGGCTCCGCGATACGGATAGACCTGCCCGCCCTTGCCGTGGATCGTGCCGTCCAGAAAGTTCCCGGTGTAAAATTGCAGCCCCGGTTCCGTGGACCACACTTCCAGCACCCGGCCCGTCGTCGGCTCGGTCACCCGCGCGTCCAAACCCAGTTCCCCCAGCGGATGGTTGATCACCCAGTTGTGATCAATCCCCCCGCCAAACTTGATCTGTTCGTCCTGGGCGTTGACCCGCGAACCAATCGTCGCCGGGGTGCG
>Ga0316217_10000059_pt1 | contig 165424 bp, 144 predicted proteins | sample 1anoAmetaG_FD_203633 | JGI IMG/M metagenome (GOLD analysis project Ga0316217, IMG submission 203633) | Freshwater microbial communities from Trout Bog Lake, Wisconsin, USA - 1anoA | ecosystem: Environmental > Aquatic > Freshwater > Lake > Hypolimnion/Profundal zone | place: USA: Wisconsin... | reverse complement strand
TTGTCCAGATCATAAGGCAGAATGTCGCCATGGCCAAGGACATCATTCGTGGCGCCGTGGCCTTAATCCATGATCGGGAACGGGACTGTCCATGCGGCAGCGCACTTCAATACGCCATCATCAGCGATACGTCGGCCATTCCGGCCGAAACGAAACAAAAACTGGATCCGATCATCGGCAAATATTTATAGAGATACTTATACAAGGAGATGTTTTTCTATGGGAATCGTTGTAGTCGGCACCGTCGCCTTTGATACGGTGGAAACCCCCTTTGGCAGGGGAGACAATGTACTGGGCGGTTCAGCCACTTATTTTTCCACCTCGGCCAGCTTCTTCACCGACGTTTCGCTGGTGGCGGTGGTGGGAGACGATTTTCCCGACGAGCACATAAGCTTTCTTAAGTCCCGTGATATCAATACCGACGGCCTTCAGCGAATTCCCGGGAAGACCTTTCACTGGACAGGAAGATATGGTTACGACCTCAACGAGGCCCAGACCCTGGACACACAGCTCAACGTGCTGACGGAGTTCCGTCCCAACCTGCCAGAATCCTATCGCGATGCCGACTTTCTCTTTCTGGCGAACATAGATCCCGACCTGCAGATGGGAGTGCTGGACCAGATGCGCAGGCCGAAGCTGGTAGCTTGCGACACCATGAATTTCTGGATTTCATCCAAGCCCGAGGCTTTGAAGCAGGTGCTCGGGAAGGTTGACATCGTGGTTATAAACGAGGGTGAGGCGCGCCAGTTCACCAATCAATCGAACCTGGTCAGGGCCGCTCGCGAAATCCTGGCGTTGGGATGCAAGCGGCTGGTGGTCAAGCGCGGCGAGTACGGAGTATTGATGTTTACGGCAGATTCGGTGTTTGCGGCACCGGCCTATCCTCTGGAGGAGGTCTTTGACCCGACCGGCGCCGGCGACACCTTTGCCGGAGGCATGATGGGGTACCTCGCCAATACCGGCGACCTGTCCGAGGAAGGCATTCGCCAGGCAATCGTCTTCGGTTCGGTTATGGCTTCCTTCAATGTGGAGGATTTTAGCTTGAACCGCCTGAAACGCCTGGAATATCGGGAAATCGAGGCCCGGTACCGGAATTTCAAGGCATTGACGAATTTTAGGGATATTAGCGGCCTTAAGCCGTAACCATTTTTTTTGATAAGTTTGTTTTCCAATACTTTCGGCGCGGGGTTGAATACCGCTTGAACGGGTGCCCATGAAATTCTGCCGATTTTATATCACGTGTCTTCTGGCTGCGTCACTGTCTCTGGCAGGTTGTGCCAGCTGGCGCCGGCAGGAGGTGAAGAACAACCCTGGCGCCTACCATTACCAGATGGGACTCTCCTACCTGGGGGAGCGCAACTACACCAGTGCCTTGATTGAGTTGACCGAAGCGGAAAAAACCGATTCCAGGAATCCTGAATTGCTCTATAATTTAGGCTTGGCTTATATGGGAAAGAAACGATATGATCTGGCTGAAAAGAAGCTCCAGCAATGCATTACGCTGAAACCCAACTATTCGACGGCACGTAATGACCTGGGGGTGGTCTATCTCGAACTCAAGCGTTGGGACAACGCTATCCAGCAGTTCAAGATCGTAAAGGACGACATCTTTTATCAGGATAGCGATAGTGCGGCAATCAACCTGGGACTGGCCTATCTTGGCAAGGGAGACTACCCCAAGGCGCTTGAGGAGCTTCGGACAGTGATCGTAGCCAATCCGCGCAATCCGGTGGCCCGGCTTTCCCTCGGAAGGGTTTGGTTTGCCATGGACAAGACCGAACAGGCCATTATCGAATATCATAAGGCCCTGGAAATATTCAAAGATTATGGTGCAGCCTATTATTATCTCGGCGTGGCACAGCTCAAGCAAAACAGTCTTGACGCCGCCAAACGCTCCTTTAACGAGGTGCTCCGCATCATTCCCGACTCTGAATTGGGACATGCATCCATAGGATATTTGGAGCTTCTCAAGTAAGCGAGGACTGATTGTCCGAAACCGTACCGCAAAGTGGTGGTTCCTCCAACAACTCCCTGGGAGCTGTTCTCCGGCGATGCCGCGAATATCACGGCATATCCCTCGACGAGGCCGTTGACGCGACCAAAATGGGCAAGAACTATCTTCTGGCCCTGGAAAACGACAGGATAGAGGAGTTTGCCAACCAAGCTTATTTGAAAGGCTTTCTGCGAACCTACGCAGCTTATCTCGGTCTTAACCCCGATGATATGATCCGGCACTACGACAAGCAGCAGGCGCAGTACAAAGACCTGCCGGCTGCGTTGCAGCAGCCCGGGACGGGCGGTGACGCCGAGATCCCGAAGAAGCGCATATCGTTGCGCAATTTTTTGCTGCCGGCTTTTCTGCTATTGCTGATTATCATCACGGCCAGTATCGTAAATCGCTTCGATACCCCCCCCAGACGGGAGCAGGCCGCCCAGCCTTCGCTCCAGTCGGCGCCGGCAACCGCGCAGCAGCCGCCAATTCAGCCGGTGCGCTCCAGCGTCCATACGCAACTTCCCCTGCAAAAAAATGGAAAAGAGTCGCTTCCCGCCGCCGAGCAGCCAGATGATACGTCGCCGGCCGATCAGACCAGCGTTTCGGCGCAACCGGCCGAGACGCCGAAAAGTTTTATCCTGCGTATGAAGGTGAGCCAGAACGGGACCCTCAATGTCACCATCGACGAGGGGCAGTCCCAAACCTACGACCTGACCGCCGGCGATGCCATCGAATGGAAAGCCGATAATAACATTGCCCTTGAGTTGTCCAATGCCGGGGGGGTGGAGGTCGAAATAAACGGCAAGGCGCTTAAATCACTGGGGCCCGCCGGGAGGCCGGTTTCCATTGTGCTTGACGCCAACGGCATCCGGCAATAAGGAGGCTTGCAACAATAACATGAATATATTGCGTCTCATCTTCCGGCCATCCATTGACCGCGGCTCTATCACAAAATCCGAGGCGTAGCCTGCCACGCCCTTTGGTTTTGTTCGATTGCTGCCGCCAATCCCGACCAAAATCCGAGCGCAATCTTATTCGACTTACTATTGCAAGCCCCTCAAAACATCCCAAGGAGAGCAGCATGCAGATAGCAGCGCGTTGCCGTAAGTGCGGCAAAGTCATGAGCAGCCAGCGCATCGACAACTACCGGGTGAAAATGACCTGTTCCTGCGGTTTTTCGGACTTTCGTACCCAGACGGAGAAGGTGAAGACCGTCAACCCGTTCTATCACAAGGCCAATTTCACCCCCTACATGGAAAGTGAAAAAGGCAAGATGGTTCTGACCATGCAGCGGGCGAACCGCGAGCACATGGAGATCATCTCGCTGGAAGAGATCAGCATGCTGGTTTCTTCGGACTTCGAACTTTCAGAAGTACTGCACATGGTCGCGACCAAGCTTGCCGTGCAGCTTCACGCCAGTGTCTGCAACATATATCTCCTGGAGAACGGGGAACTGGTACTGAAGGCCACCTACGGGTACGAACAGCAGAAGATAGGCGTGATCCGCCTCAAGATCGGCGAGGGAATTACCGGGACCGTTGCCAAGGAAATGCAACCCATCAACCTGAGCCGCGCCTCCCAGGATCCGCGTTACAAGGTTTTCCCCGAACTGAACGAAGAGAAGTACAACTCGATGCTCTCATTCCCCATAACCGACAAAAAGGACGTCTACGGAGTCATCAACCTTCAGACCACATCCATGCGGAGCTTTCCCGAGGATGAAATTTACTTTGTGTCGATCATCGCCAACCTGATACTTTCGGCTATCAAGCTTCGCGAGAAAGCTGCATCGGCCAAAAGTGGGGAGAAGAGGCCTGCTTTTTCTTGACACGACTGCGCTCCGTGCTAGACTCACAATACAGTTCTAGGACGGGGATCTCGTTGTGGTGGAGCAGCAAAAACGCATACTGGTGGTCGATGACGAGGAGAACGCCCGTAATGCGCTCTCGAGAATCCTGACCCGCGAGGGATATGAGGTGGCTTCGGCCGGCAACGGCTACGAGGCGCTCAACTACCTGCGGGGCAAAGAGGTCGAACTGATTATCACCGATATAAATATGCCGGAGATGAACGGGTTGACCTTTCTGCGGGAACTGAGCAAAAGCCATCCGGAGAGCAACGTCATCATGGTTACCGCCTACGGCGAGGTGGAGTCGTATTTTGAGGCCATGAACCTGGGGGCTTTCGAGTATATCAACAAGCCGGTCAAGATCGATGAGCTGAAAAAAATCATTCGAAAGATATTCAACTAATTTTTCTCCATCCACATGAGAGGGCAATGAAATGAAACCGTTCGACAAGATCCTGACGGCAATTGATTTTTCAGAAAACTCTGATTATGCGTACGACTATGCCCTGAGCCTGGCGAAAAAGTTTGATTCCCAGCTTATTATATTGCATGTCATAAATGAGCCCGTGGATTTACGCGGTTTTTATGTTCCCCACATCTCCTTCGAGCAGTTGGAGAAGGAGATCGAAGAGGGGGCCGAAAAGATGATGGCCAAGTTTTGCGGTTCCAAGATGGGAGACTTTACCAACTTCACGACATCCATCGTCACCGGCATACCCTACGAGGAGATCATCCGCTCGGCTGAGGAAGCCGCGGCATCGCTGATTGTGCTCGGCACCCATGGCCGCACCGGCCTTGACCACCTGATCTTCGGCAGCACCGCCGAACGCGTAGTTCGCGGGGCTTCCTGCCCGGTTCTTACGATTCGCCTGCCTGTTGAACAATGAACGGTGCGCCTGGAACCATTTTCCCCTGAGGTTTCCCACTATGAGCGCCACCCCTGCTTCAGATATCAAGGCAACGGTCGTTGCCATCGATGACGATCCCGAACCCCTCGAACCCACCAGCCTTAAGATCGACAGATGGAACCAGGAGTTGCAGAAGGGGGTGCGCGAGAAAACGGAAGTGTTGCGAAAGGCCCAGACCGAGATCGCCCAATCCGAAAAGCTGGCCGCGCTGGGCTACCTCTCATCCACCATGGCCCATGACATTCGCAATCCGCTCAATACCATATCGCTCTTTGTGCAACTAATGCGCCAGAACAGCACCGACCAGGAGCAGACGGGTTACCTGGACAAGGTTCTAAAAGAGGTCGATCGAATCGAATCCATGATCTCCAAGCTCTTGGACGCTTCCCGCCGCAGCCGCGATATCTCCTCTGACGTGCTGATCGACAGGGTAGCGGACAACGCCATCAACGCATTTTCCCCACAGATCGAAATCGGCAGTATCCTTGTCGAGCGGCGGTATCACGGCGTACCGCCCGCCATCAAGGCTGATCCGGCAGAGTTGCAACAGATCTTCACCAGCCTGTTTCTGAACGCGCTGGACGCGATGCCCGGCGGCGGCCGCCTCGAAATAGAGATCTATGAAGAAGGGGGCCGGGTGGTGGTCAAGGTAGGCGACAGTGGCGGCGGCATCGCCGCCGGAATCCTGCCGAAGATCTTTGAGCCCTTCTTTACCACCAAGTCCAATGGTACCGGCATGGGGTTGGCGGTGGCCCGGCGCCTCGCCCGCATCTACCAGGGAAGCATTGCAATAGAGAAGAGTTCAGCCGAGGGTACGGTTTTTCGTTTGGAATTTCCTGCCGTTTCTCGAGCATGAAAGATAGAATCCGAAAGCCGGAAGCATTCCACTTTTCTTTTTCTCCATAAGTGGATATAGTTAAACCGGTTCCAAATCAAGGCGCTATTCTTCGTTGGCTCGTCTTTCGGCGTCGCCACAATCCCCGCCACGTTGATTTTATCCTTTTTGGGGAATCGGTCGTAGCCTCATTTCCCTCTGTACAGGGCAATCGTGATGAAATCGCGCGGAAAAATCCTGATCATCGACGACGACCCCTTTTTCCAGAAGGTGCTTTCCGATGCCTTTAGCGAAAACGGGTTTACGGCAATTAACGCCAATGACGGCATCGAGGGGGTCAAACTCTTTCTGGAAATGGCCCCTGATGCCGTGGTCTCCGACCTGGTGATGCCGCGCATGGGAGGCGTGAGCACCTGCATGGAGATAAACCGCCTGTCCGGGGACAAACAACCGGTGCTTGTCTTGTTGACCTCCATGTTTCATGAGCCTCCTCACGAGCACGATACCCCCGACATGGGCGCCAAGGTGCATATCCCCAAGTCCACCACAGCGGTGGATATCGTCATCATTGTCGAACAGCTCCTGGAGCGGAAAAGGTATCATCAAGGCTGACGCATGCCGTTTATCTTTCGTAACCTCACCTTTTCGCCGCATGATTCCGAAGACCGCCTGCCTGCGCTTGTTGCAACGCAGCTCAACGTCTCTCCTTCTGCCCTGCGTAACTTCCACATCCTCCGAAAAGGCATAGACGCCCGGCGCAAACCGCGCATCAAAGTCATATATACCGTCTCATTTTCACTAACCGACGACGCACCCCTGCTGGCCCGTCTTGCGGATGAACCGGACCTGGAATGGCAGCCGGAATCGTTGCCAAGCGTCTTCGCACCGGTCAGGACGTCGCAACGGATCGTCATTGTCGGCAGTGGACCCGCTGGGCTGTTCACGGCTCTGCGCTTGGCCGAATACGGGCTTACGGCCACCGTTATCGAACGGGGGCAGCCGGTGGAGCAGCGCAGCCTGGATGTCCAGAACTTCTGGAAGTCAGGTCTCTTGGACCCGGAGAGCAATGTTCAGTTCGGCGAGGGGGGCGCAGGCACCTTCTCGGACGGCAAACTGACCTGCCGATCAAAAGACCCGCTGGTGCCATGGGTGCTGGAACAGATGGCAGGTTTCGGGGCGCCCCCTGAAATCCGTTATCTGGCCAAGCCTCATATCGGCACCGACCGCTTGCGAATAGTCGTCAGCGCCATACGGCGGCATCTGCTGGAGAGGGGGTTCGCGATCCATTTCGGCTGCCGGATGACCGATATCGTTATCGCCGGCGAAGCCGTTTCCGCTATCATAGTCAATGGGGAGACGGAGTTGCCGTGCGACCTGCTTGTCCTGGCCGGCGGCCACAGCGCGCGGGATACCTACGACCTGCTGGAGCGACGCAAGGTGCCGCTGGAGCGCAAGGCGTTTGCCATGGGCCTGAGGGTGGAGCATCCCCAGGCATTGATCGACCGTATCCAGTACGGCGGCCCGCGCCACCCCAACCTGCCTGTTGCCGACTATGCCGTCGCCTGGAACAACAACGCCACCGGCCGCAGCGCCTATTCCTTCTGCATGTGCCCAGGTGGCGTGGTCATTGGGGGAGCATCCGAGGAGGGGGGGGTGGTCACCAACGGCATGAGCGGCCAGATGCGCAATGCCCCGTTCGCCAACAGCGCCCTGGTGGTGAACGTCACCCCGGCCGATTTCGGCGGAGCGGATCCGCTGGCAGGCGTCAGGTTCCAGCGTCATTGGGAGCAACAGGCCTTTCGGGCCGGCGGGGGAAGATACCATGCCCCGGCCGCCAACCTGATGGGATTCATGAGGCTGCCGGGCAAGGGCTCTCTTTTGTCCAGCTACCGGCCCGGCATCGTCGAAGCCGACCTGGACTCGGTGCTGCCGCCGTTCATAACCCAGACCCTGAGGGAAGGGATCAAAGAGTTCGGGCGCAAGATGAGGGGCTTCGTCACCGCCGAGGCCACCCTGGTCGGCATCGAGTCCCGCACATCGGCTCCGGTGCGCATCCTGCGCACAGAGCGCTATGAATCGGCCGGACTGGCCGGGCTCTACCCTGCGGGCGAGGGGGCCGGCTATGCCGGCGGCATCATGAGTTCGGCCATTGACGGCATCAGGATTGCGGATGCCATTGCAGCCAGACTAGTGTCCCGTGCGTGACTGGGGAACCAGGATGAGGGCGCGTCGCGGATTTTCTCCGTGACCCTCCAGGCTCTCCGTGGTACATATTGTGCTGTTTCAGGATGCTCTTCAGCCCCCTGATGAATAGAATGTAAGGCCGTTTTCGTAACGTAAAGGAGTGCCGCGTGGCAAAACAATTCGTAGCCGACATAAAGGACCGCGACCAGGTCTCTGCCGTTTTCCTGGTCAAGGAGAAGATCATGGCCATGGCCAAGAATGGCAAGCCCTACATGAACCTGCGCCTGATGGACAAGAGCGGCGAGGTGGACGCCAAGATCTGGGACAACGTCGATGCGCTGGACAAGCTCTTTGAACGGGATGATTTCGTGCAGGTGCGGGGCAAGGCATCGGTCTATCTGAACAAGATGCAGGTGGTGGTGGCCGAGATCACCATGATCGCCGAGGAAGCGGTCAATCTTGCCGACTTCCTGCCAAAGTCCCCCCGCGACGGCAACGACATGCTCCGGGAACTGGATGCGGTGGTGGACGCAATCGTCGATCCGCATCTCAAGCGGCTCATGGAGATGTTCCTGGCGGATGATCCCCTCATGGCCAAGTACCGTATGGCGCCTGCCGCCAAGGGGATGCACCATGTCTACCTGGGGGGGCTTTTGGAACACTCGCTTTCGCTCGTCAGGCTGGTCAAGACCATTGTGCCGTTTTACGAGGGGATCAACGAAGACCTGCTTGTGGTGGGAGCGCTGCTGCACGACGTGGGCAAGATCCATGAGATGAGCTATGAACGAGCCTTCGATTATACCGACGAGGGAAAACTGTTGGGGCATATCACCATCGGCGTGGAGTTAGTGGAGGACAAGATCCGCATGGTGCAGGACTTCCCCCGGGAATTGTCCATGTTGCTCAAGCACATGCTCCTCTCCCATCACGGTCAATACGAGTATGGTTCACCCAAACGCCCCAAGACCGTCGAGGCGACCATCCTGAACTATCTGGACGATATGGACTCCAAGATCAACGGCATTCAGGCTCACATAGCCCGGGAAAGCGCCAGCAGTTCGCGCTGGACGTCCCACCACCGGCTGTATGACCGCTATTTTTTCAAGGGTAACGGCATGGACGGGGAGCGGGAGGCGGTGCAGGAGGAGTGCGGGGAACAGGCTCCGGAACCTGCGGCGCCGGTAAGTCAGGTGCAGCCCACTGCCGGTCCGGCGCAGCGGGAGGAAAAACCGGGCTTCAGCAATCAGCCATTGAAGGCGCTGGGGAACCTGGACCTGTTCTGAGAGGTTGTTGAAAAACAGCCATCCTGGCCTTTGTCCCCGAACTCCCTTTCGTGTGGCGGAGCGCCAGGGCTTCGCAGCCAAAGCTGTTTCGGCGGAGTAGGCCTGCTACGCCTCCTCAGGGCCTTCTGCGCGTGCGACGGTCTGAATATTTTAACAACCCCGTTTTTTCGACAGTCTGCTATGGCGCCTTCACCAACCCCCGCAGGATACCGAGATTCACCGCATCCATCTCGTTGCCGTCCCCCTTGGGGGTCTCGAGGATCTTGGGAATAGAGGTGAAACGGGGGTCGTTGAGGATGAAGCGGAAGAGGTCCAACCCCAGAGCCCCCTTGCCGATGTGGTCGTGACGGTCCACGCGGGAGCCGAGCCCCTTTTTCGAGTCGTTGAAATGGAAGCATTGAAGCCGCTCCAGGCCGATAATGCGGTCGAACTGCTCCATGGTATCGGCGTAGCCAGCCTCCGTGGCGGCGTTGTAGCCAGCGGCAAAGATGTGGCACGTGTCGAGGCAGACGCCGAACTTCTCCGGGAATTTCGCCCCTTCGATGATGGCCTGCAACTCCCCGAAGGTCCTGCCCAGGTTGGTCCCCTGCCCGGCGGTCGTCTCCAGCAGCACCTTTCCCTCGAACTGCGGCACCTCGCCGAACAGTTGGTCAAATGCCTCGATCACCCGCCCTATGCCTGTTTCAGGCGTGTCTGCCAGGTGCGAGCCGGGGTGCATGACAACCTTGGCGATTCCGAGCCTGGCGCAGGTCTCCAGTTCGTCCCGGAAAGCTGCCAGGCTCTTGTCCCGTCCCTCTCCCGGGGGAGCTGCCAGGTTTATCAGATAGATATCGTGGGAAACAACCTCGTGGAGGCCGGAGGCGCTGAACTTGTTCCTGAACAGCGCGGCATCGGCCTCGCTTATAGCCTTGCCCTTCCATTGGTTCGTGTTGCGGGTGAAGATCTGCACCACCCCGCAGCCTGCGGCAACGGCCCGGTCAATGGCAAGGTGCAGGCCGCCGGAGATGGACATGTGGGCGCCGAGATAGTCGTTCATGGGTTTGCCTCCATTAAATCTAGATGATTTCCGTAAAAGTGCGCGTCCACCTCTGTGCCGGCCGCGAAACAGGTGCCGTCGGCGGGCAGGACGGCGATGGCCTCGGCGTCCAGCATGGTCCTTAAGATCGAGGTCCGCTGGTCTCCCGCCGATGCCGCGTATAAGCGCCCGTCTCCCCGCTCCAGGCGGATGCGCACGAACTGGACCTTGCCCGGCTTTTTACGCAACTCCTCGTGCAGGATGACCTTGAAGAGCGGCCTCAGCACACGGTGATGCCCCTGCATCTTGAGCAGCGCCGGCCGCACGAATTCCTCGAAGGTGATCAAGGCGGAAACCGGATTGCCCGGCAGCGAGAAGACCGGTGTCGCGCCATGGAGGGCAAACGCCATCGGTCCGCCAGGTTTGATGCCTACCTTCCAGAAAAGCAGCCTGGCCCCCAACGCTTCAAGCGCCTCGCGCACCATGTCCCGTTCGCCGGCAGAAACGCCGGCCGAATTGATAAGGACATCGGCCCTCAATCCTTCCTGCAGCTTCTCCAGGTGGCTTGCCCGCGTATCCCGAGCAATGCCGATGATCATCGGCATTGCGCCTGCTTCCATCACAGCGGCTGCCAACGACAGGGCGTTGCTGTTGACGATTTCGCCCGGCCCCGGGGTTTTTCCCAGTTCCACAAGCTCGTCTCCGGTTGAGAGGATTGCCACGACGGGCCGGCGACAGACCGGCACCAACGCCATGCCGAAGCTGGCCAGCATGTTCACCTCCGGGGGACGGATGATCGAGCCGGCACGGGTGAAGGCCACCCCTGAAGCGACGTCCTCGCCCCTGAAGCGGATGTGCTGCCCTTTCGTTGCCGGTTCCAGCATGGTTACCTCATTGTCGCCGTTGTCGGTATCCTCCACCGGCACGATCGCATCGCATCCCTGGGGGGTCGGTGCGCCGGTCATGATCCTGACGGCACATCCCTGTTCCACGCGCACTCCCTCGGCCCTGGTGCCGGCCGGCAGGAAGGCCGTGACCCGAAGCTTGCAGGGTGTTACTTTGCAATCGGCGGAATTCACGGCATAGCCGTCCATGGCCGAGTTGTCCCACAGCGGCATATCCCACGGCGCGGCCACGTCCTCGGCCAATATCCGTCCGGCAGCCTCCAGCAGATGGATTTGCTCTGTGCCAACGGCAGTAACGGATGAGAGAATGACGTTCCGGGCTTCTTCGAATGAAATCATGCAGCACCTCCGGGTCGAAGATGGAGAACCACCTTAATCGGCATTATCGATCCAGGAACAGGATAGCGGAAAAACGCAAAAACACAATATGATTGCTAACCCGTTGTTGATGGGTATAATGTCGGGTTGGACGCATCCGTATATGAACTGTTATGCCACGTAGGAGAATCACGTATGCCCCTTGCGCACGAAGCAAAAGTCGGTCTCTTCTTTATTCTCAGCATCGTCCTGTTCGGCCTGATGCTGGAGCTTGGCAATCGCTGGAAAATCTTTGATCGGGGGGTGCCCTACAAGGTATTTCTCTCCTCCACCACCGGACTCAAGCAGGGTGATGCCGTCAAGCTGGCCGGGGTCGAAGTCGGTACGATCACCAAGATAGCCATTAAGGACAGCCGGGTGCAGGTTGACTTCGAGGTCACGCCTGGCACCCATATCAAGCAGGATTCGGTGGCCAGCTTGCACATGACGAGCATGCTGGGCGGGCAATCTCTCGGGCTCTCCTTTGGTTCCCCCGCCAGTCCGGATCTGCCCGCCGGCAGCACGCTGAAAAGCGCGGAAGCGTTCGGCGTCGATCAAATTCTGGACAACGTAGGGGGGCTGACCCAGGACGCCAAGCATTTGGTTACAAACCTGGACCGCAACCAGAACGAGGTCATGAAGAAGATCTCGGCCATGCTGGATGAGAATCGCGCTGCCGTGAATACCTCCTTGCAGAACCTCTCCAGTATCACCGCCAAGATCGACAATGGCGAGGGAGCCCTGGGGATGCTGGTGAACGACAAGCAGTTGGGGCACGACATCCGTGATGTGGCCGGCAGCTTGAAAACGGTCAGCGCCCGTCTGGAGCGCGGCGAAGGAACGGCAGGCAAGCTCCTGACCGATGACCGCCTCTACATCGAGGCCCTGGCCACGGTCAAGGAGATGCGCGAAGGCATGGGGTCGCTGAACCGTATCACCGCCCGCATCGACAAGGGGGAGGGAACGGCCGGCAAGCTTGTCAACGACGCTGCCCTTTACGATGAGCTGAAGGACACGGTGGCCAACCTCAAGGAGATCACCAGAAAGATCAACAGCGGCGAAGGCACCATCGGCAAGCTGGTCAATGACGACAAGCTGTACCTGAATGCCATATCCACCCTCAAGAAGACCGATAAGGCCATGGAAGGGCTGCAGGACACCGGGCCGATATCGGTTCTCGGCAGCGTGATCGGCACGCTGTTCTGAGTTCCGCCATGTCCCTTGCCACCGACATAGCCGTCGGCACCTTCACCATGCGCCCCTACGTGTTTGCGTTTTTCGCAGCCTATCTTCTGGCCTGCGTGTCCCACGTCGGCTGGGGCAGGACCGCTGCCTTCACCGTTGCCGGCTATCTGATCGCCTTTGCCTCGGAGTGGCTTTCCATCAACACCGGCTTCCCCTACGGCTGGTACTACTATATAGACACCACCAGCAGCAGGGAATTGTGGGTTGCAGGGGTGCCGTTCTTCGACTCCCTCTCCTATGTCTTCCTGGCCTATTGCAGCTATGCCACGGCCCTGTTCATTCTTTCTCCCATCAAGTCCTGGCGCTGGAACCTGGCCACCCTGGAGACGCGCGCTATTCGCCGCTCCTTGTCGGCGCTGGCTCTTGGGGCGTTCCTGCAGACCTTTCTCGATATCGTGGTGGATCCTGTAGCCCTGCAGGGGCGGCGCTGGTTCCTCGGGCAGATCTACGGCTACCGGGAAAACGGCATCCACTTCGGCGTGCCGCTCTCCAATTACTGGGGGTGGCTCTTGACCAGCTTTTGCCTCGTGGCCGCCTTCCAGCGGATCGATGCCCGCGGCCTCGATAAACCCCCCAAAGGCGTATGCAATCTCCCCTTCCGCTCCCTCCTGGGGCCGGTCCTTTACCTGTCGGTGCTTATCTTCAACATCACCACGACCTTCCTGATCGGTGAGCGTTTCATGGCCCTGTCCGGCATCCTCATGTACACTCTGCCGCTTGTGATCGTCGTCATACTTGCGCTGCGGCGGGTCAACCGCTACACCAGGGAAGAGCTAGGCGAACATGTTCGCGACTATCCCTGGTCACCGGCGGCAATCGCCCCGAAAAAATAACGATTCACCTTCCCGGTGGCGCATGCTTTTTCCGGGATGAATGGTTTCACTCCGTCCCGGCAGGTTGCACCTTTTTGAAGGGCAAAGGTGCTATAGGGATGCCAGCAAGCAGGTAACCGTGGTGGATAGCCTGTCCGCGGCGATGCGGCTGTTCTTGGCCAGGCGGACGAGCTGGGGCAAGATCCACGGTTTGCGCAGGATCGTCAGGGCGACCCTGTGGGGCCGGATGCGCAGGCGGCTGTCCGTGAACTCTTCCAGGGAGAAACCCAGCTCCTCGTCGGCCGGGTCGCTGACGGTGCGGATGCCCATGAAGGGGACGCCGTTCTCCGCTGCCACGATGGCGATGGCGCCGCTCTCCATCTCCACCACCGGGCAGGGAGCACCGGGCGGGAGCAGCGGGGCAATCTCCCTTTTGGCCATGATCGACGGTGTACCGGCAAACAGGCTGGCGAACACCCGTGCCCCTGCCGCCGATTCCCGGGCGACGAAATTACGGCCCGCAGCGGCGACCTCCACTGGGACATGCTGGACCACCCCACTGGTAACGAGACACAGCCCCGTGCTGACCGCCACGTCGCCCACGCGCAGCTCCGGCGCTATGCCGCCGCAGAATCCGGCCGAGATCAACAGATCCGGCCGGGACTCTCCAAGCAGCGCCTCTGCGGCAGCAGCGGCATTCCTGAAACCCATGCCAGACTCAACCAGCAGCAGGTCGTGTTGGGGAGTGCGGCAGCAAAAGGCCTTGAGGTGCCCTATTTCCCTTTGCCATGCCGACCCGGCCGCTTTCAGGCAGGCCCGCGTCTCCTCCGGCATGGCGGTGATGATGGCTATGTTCATATCGTCGTGCTCCTGGGCCAGACTGTACAATCATCCCACCTACTTTTCAAAGCATAATATGAAAAGCTGGACAAACGCCTCCGTCTATATTATATTTCCTGTTCTTGTGCGGAGAGATGTCCGAGCGGTTGAAGGAGCACGCCTGGAAAGCGTGTGTACGTTAATAGCGTACCGAGGGTTCGAATCCCTCTCTCTCCGCCATATTTGCACCCTTTTTGCTCATAAAGCCCCCAAACGCTTCTGTTTGGGGGCTTTTTTTTATTTTTGTAAACGCCTTAGGCAAGGCAAACCTCATGGAAAGACCGCCGAACCGGCCAACAGATGAATTTACTTTAATGCATCATGGAAATGTGATATCAAGTCACTATCTAATGTTTCGTGTTACTGAGCGGTTGAAAATTATAATTTCATTGAAACCTTGGGTGGAATGCACGGCTTATAGCCAATTATGAATAGTAGCTTTTTAGTTCGACATTCTTTTGCCGAATCTCTGAGGATGCTACACAGCCAACAAGGCTAATATGATCAAATAGATCCATAAAACTCATCTATTTACATATGAGGACTCTTCTCTTTTAGAATCGAAAAATCGTAGATTTTCCCGATCTGATTCACAAAAAGAAGAGAAGGAGTATGAGACCGTGTCTATCATGGTATGAAGTCCAGCGTTAACATGGTGGCGAACACGGCAGCGGGCGTGGCGGCGAGCACGATGAACGCCGTTAAAACCCGTGCAGTAGCTGAAATATGCAAGAGAATCGGCAGATGAAGCGTGGCAGCTTGCCGAGCCTGAGAATGGCTCTGTAATGAAACTCAAAAAAGGGAGAACACGATGAAAAAGAAGACAACCATGGTAGCAGCATTCGCCTGTTTGGCATTTGCAACCGGGGCTCTTGCAGCCGACCCGCTTAAAAACGTAGATGATGCTTTGGGCAATTCGGCAGCGACTGTGGATAAGGCGTCCAAAAAAGAATCGGATTTGAAAGCGAAGGTTGCGGACAAGAAGGCTGATGCCAAAGCCCAGGCTGCAAAGAAAAAAGAGGCGTTAAACGCCAAAAAGAAAAGGGTCAAAGATCTCAAATCCGACTCCAAGCAGAAGGTGGACACCGCTGCCAAGAACGCCAAGGATGCTAAGGACGCGTCGGCCAATGACATCAAAGACCTCACGAAATAGAAGAGGCATTTGGGGACGAGGTTCAAATACATGTAGTCGTCGGATTTAGCTTCACATGGGGTATTTATTCCCTGGGGAGTCTAGTTCCTGCAACTTGTTGTGTTGCCTGAGATGCCCGCTGCTTCTCGGTGGGTGATCGATTTAATACAAAGGAGAGTAGAATGAAAAAGTTTACCGCACTGATGCTTCCTTGCATCGCACTTCTTGTCATGGCGACCTCCGCTGTTGCCGGAGAGAGAGAAGGGGCATTTTCCGTTTCTCCATTTATTGGTGGTTACACCTTTGATGGTGTGCAGCACTTGCATACCGACCCTGTTTACGGGTTGCGCTTGGGCTACGACCTGACAAAGAACTGGGAAGCGGAAGCAGTGGCTGATTTTCTGACGACCGACGGGACTCAGAATAAAACGAGCATTAACGTGTTGTCCTATCGCCTGGACATACTCTATAACTTCATGCCGGCCGGTCCTTTGGTGCCCTATGTTGCAGTTGGGGGTGGCGGAATAACCTATGGTCATGGTAGTGATGGTCTTAAAATCAGCAACAGAACCACCGACGCGACAGCAAATGTAGGCTTGGGAGTCAAGTATTTCGTGACTGATTCGATTGCCTTGCGCGGTGATGCCCGCCAGTTGTTTGTCGTTGAGGACCCTAAAAGTCCCAAGTATAACTGGGAATATACCGCTGGGGTGACCTTTCTTTTCGGCGGAAATACAGCACCTGCCCATGTTGAAGCCCCGGCTTCAGAACCTGTCCAGGTACCAGCGCCTTCCAGCCAGCTGACGGTTGCCCCGAATTCCATTGCCAGGGGGCAGTCCGCTACCTTGACGTGGAGTTCGAAGAATGCCGCCAACTGCGAAATACAACCGGAAATAGGTGCGGTTCAGCCACAAGGGACCATGACGGTCACCCCTGCTGAAAATGCCACATATACTCTCGCTTGCAGTGGTGCCGGTGGTACGGCAAAGAGCGCCGCCAACCTTTCGGTAACTCCTCCGGCACCTTCGGCCCCCGCCGACACGCTGACGGTTGCCCCTACTTCTATTGTCAAGGGGCAGACCGCGACCTTGACATGGAGTTCGGCTAATGCCGCCAACTGCGAAATACAGCCGGCAATCGGTGCGGTTCAGCCACAAGGGTCCATGACGGTCACACCTGCCGAAAATACCACCTATGCCATTATTTGCAGTGGAACCGGTGGTACGGCAAAGAGCGTAGCGAACCTCGCGGTAACTCCGCCGGCGCCTCTGGCTCCGTCCGACACGCTGACGGTTGCCCCGAATTCCATTACCAAGGGGCAGACTGCTACCTTGACGTGGAGTTCGACGAATGCGACAAACTGCGAAATACAGCCGGAAATAGGCGCGGTTGAGCCACAAGGGTCCATGACGATAAAACCTGCCGAAAATGCCACTTATGCGCTTACTTGCAGTGGCGAGGGTGGTACGGCAAAGAGCATGGCGAATCTCCTGGTTGTTCCTGCACCGCCGGCTCCCAAATTGTGCAGCCCCACGGTTATCGACATCAATTTCGATACAAACAAGTATGACATCAAACCCCAGTATCACGGTGAACTGAAAAAACTGGGTGATTTCTTGGCCGAATTCCCTAATGCTACCGGAGTAATCGAAGGACACACCGACAGTGTTGGCAACAAGTCGGCTAACATGAAACTTTCCAAACAACGTGCGGAAAGTATTCGTAACTACCTGATAGAAAAGTTCGGAATCGCTCCCGAACGGATCAAAGCCGTTGGTTACGGTCCGATGAAGCCTATTGCCAGTAACAAGACTAAGGCCGGGAAAGAGAAAAACCGCCGTATTGAATCCAGCTTCACCTGCAAGGGCAATTAGAACCTGTTTGTGAGTAAATACACAGAGGCCCTTCCGGAACTCTTTCCGGAAGGGCCTCTGCATTTATAAGACTTGCAGGTTTCAACTTGATATCGGTAGTCGGAACTCCTGCACGCGCCCGTAGGGCAAGCCGTTTTCCGGAGGCGCGGTATAACGCTGGAAATCGTTTTTCCCTGCCTCCTTGACCCGATAAAGGGCGATATCGGCATTTTTCAGCACTGTTTCCGCAGTCCCGCCGTCATCGGGAAATTCCGCAATCCCGACACTGGCGGTTATGGAGATGGTGCATCCGTTGCAGATGAAAGGCTTGTTGAACGCAGAGACGATCTTGGCGGCGGTCACGGCGGTACTTTCTGTCGAGGCTATGGCAGGCAACAGCAGTACGAATTCGTCTCCCCCCATGCGCGCGACTGTATCGCTCTTGCGCAGGAGTCCCGTCAGCCGCGCACCAACGGCCTTGAGCAGCAGATCGCCCATGCTATGCCCGAGGCTGTCATTGATATCCTTGAAGCGGTCCAGGTCGAGGATCATCAGCGCCCCCCGGGTGCCGGTACGGTTCGCCGAAGCCAACGCCTGGCCAAGACGATCGTTGAGCAATACCCTGTTGGGCAGGCCGGTCAAGGCGTCGTGATACGCCAAGTGATGGATGGTCTCCTCGTGTTGCCTGCGCTCGGTTATATCGTTGAGCATCAGCACGAAGCCTGCCACCTTGTTCTGCTTGTCCAGGATACCTGACATGCTGACGTCGTAGAAGAAGGTGGCCCCATCCTTTTGTTTCTCCGCGGGAAAGGTGCAACTACCCGTACTCAGCACTGCCTCCCGCGCCTTTTGCAGGCTGATGGGGGCGATCTCCTCAATAATGAGCACATCGGCGGCAGAACGGCCGATGGCCGAGGCAGCGCTGCACCCGAACACCTTCGCCGCCACGGGGTTGAAGTACTTGATCTTCAGCATGTCGTCGGTGGCGATGATCGCCATGCTCGTGGAGGACCTGAGGATATTGTCCAGGAATATGGTCTTGTCCAGAAGCTCGCTGGCGGTCTGCTGGAAGATGTTTTCCTTCTTCCTGATGATTTCCTTCAATGATTCGATGTACTGCCCTTCCAGCCCTTTGATGATATCGGACTGAGTGATTATGCCCTCGATCTTGCCCTCTTCGTTTGCCACCACCACTCGACGGATATTCTCCCGCTTCATGACCAGGGCCGCTTCGTAGACCGTTGTGCCGGTTGTCACGGTCAACACCGGACTGCTCATGGCCATGCTGACCGGAACGGTTGCCAGGTCAACGCCCTGCGCCACAAACCGGACCGCGTCACGTTCGGTCACAATTCCAAGCGGGATGCGCTGGTCTGCCACGACGACGCAACTGATCCCAGGACCGGCCATGATGCTCAGCGCTTCGCAGATCGGGGCATTGCTGGCAACGGTCATGACGCCGGCAGTCATGACCTGTTCGATCTTGCGCAACTCCACAAAGTATTCGCGCCCCAGGTGTTTGATCAGGTCGGACTGGGTCATGAGCCCCAGTATCCTGCCGCTCTGGTTCACCACCACGTGGTGGCGGATCTTGTTGGTGAGCATGAGGCTGTAAGCCTCGTAGATATTCAGGTTGCCGGGGATGGTAACTACCGGACTGGTCATCAGTTCACGGATCGGCCGGCCCTTGAAGGATGCCTTCTGGTTGACCAGCCTGACCAGGTCGCGCTCGGTGAAAATCCCAAGCGGCCTCTTCTGTTCCGCCACGATAAGGCAACTGATCTTGTCCCGAGCCATGCAGGCAATCACTTCCTCCGCCGCTGTTTCCGGCGTAACACTGACCACCTGCCGGGAGATGATCTGCCTGATCATTGTTTTTGTCTTGCCCGCGGCTATGCCCATCGGCCCTGTTCCTTGAACCTGTAAAAACAGGCAAAATTGAAGATGGTCCTGATCATGAATAAATGAGTATCTTCCAATAACATATTCATGCGCATTTTTACAGTCCGAATGCTGTTTTGCATCCTGATTGCCAAAAGTCTACAGGTAAAAAAGGTTGCCCGCTTTGTGTCTCAATAAACTCGCGGGTGAGTTTTTGCCGTTTGTGTGATATGAAAAGTATATTGATCTGAGATTTTGCGGAGGAAGCCATGACCAAGGTGTTTTTTGCCGATATGCGTGCCGGGCATCACGAAAACCTGTTCGACAAGATCAGTCATCTTTTGGCACTGGCCGGCATGGGCCAGCAGATCGCTGAAGGTGATTTGACGGCGGTCAAGATTCATTTCGGAGAAAAGGGAAACAGCGCCTTCATCCGCCCGATCTTTGCCAGGCGGGTTGTGGAAGAGATCAAGAAGCTGGGGGCAAAGCCTTTTCTTACCGACTCATCAACCCTTTATCCAGGCGAGCGCAAGGAAGCGGTCTCGGCCCTGACCTGCGCCATCGAGAACGGCTTCGGCTATGCCTGCGTGGGGGCTCCGCTGATCATCAGCGACGGCTTGCGCGGGGTGACCGAGACCGAGGTCGCCATTGACGGTGAACTGCTGGAAAAGGTCTACATCGGCACAGAGATCGCCGAGGCCGACTCGATAGTCTGCCTGACTCACTTCAAGTGCCACGAGCTGACCGGATTTGGCGGGGCCATCAAGAACCTGGGCATGGGGTGCTCCAGCCGTAAAGGCAAGCTTGTTCAGCACTCAACCGTGGCCCCCAAGGTGGCCGACAAGTATTGCACCGGCTGCGGTGCCTGCCTCAAGGCCTGCGCCCACGATGCCATCAGGATCATAGAGGGAAAGGCAACCATCGATCCGGAACTGTGCGCGGGTTGCAGCCGCTGCATCACCGTCTGCCCGGCCAAGGTCATCAATATCCAGTGGAACGAGGCGGCCGACCTGGTCATGAGGAAGATGGCCGAGTATGCCAAGGGAGCCCTGGCCGGCAAAGCGAAAAGGACGGTCTTTCTCAGCTTCATCACCCAGGTCTCCCCGTCCTGCGACTGCTACGGCCACTCCGACGCGCCGATCATAAACGACGTCGGCATCTGCGCGTCCACCGATCCGGTGGCCATCGACCAGGCCTGCGCCGACCTGGTCAACGCCTCGCGGGGCAACGAGGGCTCGGCTCTGCAGAGCGGGCATGAGCCGGGGGGAGACAAGTTTCGCGGCGTGTATCCGCATATACCGTGGGAGGTGCAGTTGGAGCATGGCGAGCAGATAGGACTAGGAACGAGGAAGTATGAGTTGGTGAAGATCTGAAACCGGAATGAGGCCATCATGAAAGCTGTAATCCAGCGCGTCAGCTCTGCGTCCGTTACTGTGGACGAAAAACTCGTCGGCCGAATCGGTATAGGCATCCTGGTTCTGTTGGGCGTGGAGAAGGGGGATGACGAGTCTCGTGCCGATTGGCTGGCGGAGAAGATCTCCTGCCTGCGCATCTTCGCAGACGAGGCGGGCAAGATGAACCTTGCGCTGGCGGATGTGGGGGGGGCGGTCCTGGCGGTTTCCCAGTTCACCCTGGCGGGTAAATGTGACAAGGGCAGGCGCCCTTCCTTTGACGCGGCTGCTCCGCCAGAAGAGGGCAAACGGCTGTACGACTATTTTACAGGGGCGCTCGAACGCCTCGGCCTTTCGGTGCAGACCGGGATCTTCCAGGCCGACATGAAGGTGCAGCTGGTTAACGACGGCCCGGTCACCTTTGTCCTGGAGCGCTAAGTGGTTGTTGAAAAACAGCCATCTTGGCCTTCGTCCTCGAAGTCCCTTTTGTGACTTCGGCCTACGGCCTCACCCTTCGGGCGCCTTTGCGGTCCAATTTCACAAGTGAAATTGTGCGGCGTAGCGCCCGGCCTCCGCAGACAAAGCCGCTTCGGCGGAGTAGGCCTGCTACGCCTCCGCAGGGCCTTCTGCGGGTGCGACGATCTGACTATTTTTGAACAACCGAATTTTAACAGCTTGTTAAAAGGATGCTATCGATTCATGTTCAGATCGATGGTGTTGCCCGGCGGCAGTTCCTGACCGTTGAAGAGGTCGGCGGGAGGGCTGGGGGTCGAGGAGGTATTCCCGAAGGAGTATTCCACGACGGTATGGCGGCCATCGTCATCCAGCCAGATGATTCGGTTGTTCTCCACGCCGCTTTCCTCGCCGGCGGCATAGGACTTGGTAGCCCGGTCGCGGCACTCCAGCGGATCGTTGGCCGTGTTGATCGACTCCAGGCAGCGTTCAAGACGCCTGGCCCGGGCCATGATATCGCGGCCGGCCTTTGCCAGCTCCTTTTTGCGGGCGATTTCGCCGTATCCCATGGCCCCCGAGAAAGCGGTCCTGACCCACCCGTCATCGCTGCTCCGGGTGGTCCAGGCAGTGACCAGCACACCGTCGGTCCGTTTTTCCACGACAATCGTTGCCGGGCATGTGGCCGATGCCTTGCCCGACCATTTGTGGGTCCGGTTGATCTCCTCGAATACCTTGTTGGTGCAGCCGGCAAGAAGGGAGACATCGGCGGCCAAGGCTTTTGTGCCCACAAGCATGAGCAACAGTGCCGGCAATAAAAAAACCATATAACGCATTGCTTCCTCCTTTGGCCAGCACATGATTTTTCACTATAGCATGTCTAATCCCAATGCAGGTTTAAGAAGTGAAGCAAAAGGGACAGATTGTATAACGGGTTGACAAGGGCCGGTCGGGGAGGACACTGCGAAGGAGGATGATCACGGCATGGATTTCTTTGCCCGTCTGTGGTATAACCTGTCGGAGAAAAAGAGAGGGGCCAACCGCATACGGCTGACCCCTTGGTTTTTAATGGTCGGGATGACTGGATTTGAACCAGCGGCCCCCTGCTCCCGAAGCAGGTGCGCTACCAGGCTGCGCTACATCCCGAAGAACTGTTTTTATATCCCTTTTAGTTCCCGCTTGTCAAGCGGCAAGACCTTGGGAGGCTCACGTAATGGCTGAAAACGATATCAGGCAACAGATCAGGGAACTTCTCTCGGCGCACAATGCCGTGCTGCTGGCCCACAACTACATGCGCGACGAGGTGCAGGAGATCGCAGACATCACCGGCGATTCCCTGGCCCTGTCCATGGAGGCTGCCAAGACGAAGGCCCATGTGATCGTCTTTTGCGGCGTGCACTTCATGGCCGAGTCCGCCGCCATTCTGTCACCCGGGAAAAAGGTGCTGTTGCCGCGTCCAGATGCCGGCTGCCCCATGGCCGACATGGTCACAGTCGAGGATTTGGAGGCGTTGAAGGCTGAGCATCCCGGCGTGCCGGTGGTGACCTACGTAAACTCGTCGGCAGAGATAAAGGCCCACTCCGACATCTGTTGCACCTCTGCCAACGCGCTTCGGGTTGTCAGGTCGCTGAAGGAGGATGAGCTGATCTTTGTGCCTGACCGCAACCTGGGGCGCTGGGTCGCTAAATTCGTTCCGGAAAAACGGTTCGTCTTCTGGGAGGGGTTCTGCCCGACGCACGAGCGGATGACCGTCGAGGCGGTCATGCAGAGAAAACGCGAACACCCCGACGCCTTATTCGTCTGCCACCCGGAGAGCCTGCCGGAGGTTTCGGCCCTGGCGGACTATGTATGTTCCACCAGCGGCATGTACGATTATTGCCGCACCAGCTCCGCCGGGAAGTTCATCATCGGCACCGAGGCAGGCATCCTCTACAGGCTGCGCATGGAAAATCCCGGCAAGGAGTTCATCCTGGCCTCGCCGGCCCTGATCTGCCCCAACATGAAGCTGACTTCCCTGGAGGACGTGCTCTACTCGCTCCAGACCATGTCGCCGGTGGTCACCGTATCGGAGGCGACCCGGCTTAAGGCGAGGCAGGCCCTGGACAGGATGCTGGCCGTGCCGCGGGATTGAGCCGATTCCAAATCAAGGCGCTATCAGGCGCCTCGACGTACTTTCCTGGACTACATCAGAACCCGCGTCAGGAAGTAATCCGCAATCAGGATCATCATGAAGGAGAGCACCACCGAGCGGGTGGTGGAGACGCCGATCCCCCGCGCACCGCCAGAGGTGTTGAATCCAACATAGCAGCAGATGACTGCGATGATGCCGCCGAAGACAAAGGACTTGACCAGCCCTGCCGAAATCTCCCTGAACTTGAGCGCCATGCGCAGTGAGTCGGTATAGGTGGCGTAGGAGATGAACAGACGCGGATGGAGGTGGCTGATGATGGCGCCCCCGAGCATGCCGACGCAGTCGGAATAGATGGTCAGGATCGGGACGCAGATCAGTGCCGCTATGAGACGCGGCATGGCAAGGTAGCGTATTGGATCGATGTCCAGGGTCGTAAGGGCGTCGATCTCCTCGTAGACCTTCATGACGCCCAATTCGGCCGCCATGGCGCTGCCCGCACGCCCCGCCACCAGGAAGCTGACCATGACCGGCCCCATCTCCCGCACCATGGAGATGCCCACGATACTGCCGACGATGTCCTGGGTGCCGTACTTGGAGAGTTCCACGCCGGTTTGCAGCGCCAGGACCATCCCGACGAAAAAGCCCATTACCGAGGCTACCGGCAGTGTCTCATAGCCGATGATGACCATCTGGGCCAGTATGGATGGCATGTTGTGAGGCGCCTCGCGGAAGGCGAATACCGTCCGTTTGAGCAGGATCAGCACCTCGCCGACGATGCCGAACGAGTAGAGCAGGTTTTTGCCTATGTATTCCAGTAATTTGGCCATGAGTGTATTTTTCTGCTTATACGCCTTGAATGCATAAAACGTCAAAAAGCTATTTATAGTATATTGATTAATATTAAGTTTATGAGTCTATTTGTCCACCATGTATAATATATATATAGTTATTAACAAATCCATCGGTTCATTGCTATAAAGATTTGAAAATATCTTTTTAAATTATATCGCGAACGGTATCCACAGGAAACTGAGCGATGTACCCCCCTTGTCCCTGGCATAGCCGACCAGCCCCTTCAGCAGTTTGAACTCGCTCCCATCCCTGGCACTGCGGTACGAGACCAGCGGCGAAAGCTCCCAGGCGCTCTCGCTCCCCCTCTTTTCACGCCAGAAGAGATTCCACATGATCGAAGTCGCGCCGTTGCCCTGGTCGTCCCAGGTGCTTATGAATATCCTCCAGAGCGGCGCCAGGTTGCGCTCGACCCCATCGTTCCAGACTACCGGCTCAACCAGGGCCGGCATGGAGAGAGTCCGCAGGCCGTCCTCATCCTTCTTCCAGGCATAGAACGGCCAGAATGCGCTGTGGGCGCGATCTTTCCCCGCCTGGGGCCAGGATTCGTCCGAGCGATGGAACAGGAAATAGAACAGGCTGGTCTTGTCCTGGCGGAATTCCGGCGAGTCGATGGTCGTCTTGCGATAGATCGGCCACATCACCCAGCGGCTGCTGCTCTCTTTTGTCTTTGATTCGGCATAAAAAGGAAGGTAACGTTCGGTACTCCTATCCGCCGCACCGGCAGTCATCCAGAAGGGCCAGAGGAAGTCCCGTTCCACGGCAACTCCCTTGTTGTCGCGCACCACGCCGCACAAGGGCCAGAGGATATGGGTCGAACTCTGTCTCGGCGATTCCGACGAAGCATAGAACGGCAACAGGTTAAGGTTCCTGGTCGGATTGTCCGTGTCCTCTCCCAGATGCTCGTCGCTGTAGATCGGCCAGAGCGCAAAGCGTTTCTCGTAGACACCCTCCTTGTGCGATTGCCCGTACAACGGCCAAAATGCAAAGCCGCTCTCCTTTTCGCCCGACACGCTGTTGAAGATCGGGTAGAGCCAGTTGGTGGACGTGGTGCCCTTTTTGACCGTGCGCCCATAGAGCGGAAACAGGAAGAAATGATACTCGTCGCGCCAGAAGCGCTCGTAGATGTCGCCGTACACGGGAAAAACGGAGGTGTAGGGGCCGTATTTGTCCGAGCTGCCGCTGATGTAGAAAGGAAACAGCATGCTGCTGTGCCGCTCCTCCGCCCCATCGTGTTCGTCGTGTTTTTGGAACAGGTGCAGGACCTGGGTGTCGGAGTCGTTCTCATCGCTGCTGGTGGAGGCCAGGGGGTAAAGGATATCGCTGTCACAGGATTCGCGGGTTGACTGGGTGAAGAAGATCGGCCTTAGGGCGGTCCTGGTCGTGTCGCCGCTGTGCTCGCGCTTGAAGATCGGCCCCAGGATGGAGAGGTTGCTGTAGCCGGTGGCCGGGCTGGAGCGATAATCGAACAGCGGCCAGAAGGTGAGGATGGCGCCCGGTTTTGCGTGTGGCAGTGCCGCCGCGGGCTGGGCCTGATCCTCGCCATGGGCGACGAAGGCGGCACTTACGAACAGGATTGCGAGCCAATATGCAAACTGTTTTATCATCCACACTCCGATGAAGCTTTAACGGCAGGCTTTGTAGCGATACAAAATCAAGACGGATCGAGGCGACGGAGGTACGGACAGTATGCCCGATAAGCCGAAGACGAGCCGCTCATGATAGCTTCTTGATTTGGATGGCTATTATTCCTTATCGGCCGTGGAGAGTCAACCGCGAAAGGGGTCTTGTTGACAAGCGTCACACGCGCACGGGACACGAGATGCTTTTACAAAAATATTACAATCGTTCAATTCGATCCCCTGTATGATATTTCCTGGGGTGTTGAGTCTCTTTGGAGGAGAGTTATGGCACAGTCGTTGACGATAGGAAAGTACACCGTACCGTATCCGGTTATCCAGGGAGGCATGGGTGTACGCATCTCCGCCGGCCGTCTGGCAGGCAGCGTGGCCAAGTGCGGCGGAGTGGGACTTGTTGCGGCAGCCGGCATAGGCATCAACAGCGGCTTCTACAACGGCAGAAATTACTTCCAGGCGAATGCCGAGGGCTTCAAGGCCGAGATCCGAAAAGCCTATGAGATTGCGCCGGATGGCGTCATCGGCGTCAACGTCATGGTGGCCTTGTCCGATTTCGAGCAGCTCGTCAAGGCTTCGGTGGAAGCAGGCGCCAAGGTGATCGTATGCGGCGCCGGCCTGCCCATGAGCCTGCCGGAGTTGACCGCCGACCACCCCGATGTGGCCCTGGTGCCGATTGTGTCGTCACTGCGAGCTGCTCAACTCATCGCCCGCAAGTGGCTGAAGGCCTATAAGCGCCTGCCGGACGCGGTGGTGGTCGAAGATCCCGACACCGCCGGCGGGCACCTTGGTGAAAAGATGGAAAATATCGGTACGGGGGAGTATGACCAATATGCCACCGTCCGCCAGGTCAAGGCCTTCTTTCGCGATGAATGCGGTGTCGAGGTTCCGGTGATCGCCGCGGGCGGCGTATGGGACCGGGCCGACCTGGAGCATGCCTTGGCGGAAGGCGCCGACGGCGTGCAGATGGCCAGCCGCTTTGTCTGCACCGAAGAGTGCGATGCCGACGATGCTTTCAAAGAGGCCTATCTCCGCTGCTCAAAGGAAGAAATCGGACTGATCATGAGTCCGGCAGGTCTGCCGGGTCGGGCCATCCTGAACAATAAGGACAATATCCGCAGCTACGATGTGGACAACAGCACCCCCTGCCAAATGGCCTGCCTGAAAAAATGCTCATACAAGGAATCCGGCGAGCGTTTCTGCATCGTTTCCTCACTGGACCGCGCCCAGCGGGGCGAGGTTGATACGGGGCTGGTCTTTTGCGGCACCAACGCCTGGAGGGCCGACCGCATCACCACGGTCAAGGAGATCTTCGACGAGCTGTTCGGCCAGGCTCAGGAGGCGTTGCGGAAAGCGGCATGAACCTGGTCCGCTGAAGGTTCCTGATACGAAAATACGGCCCGTCGGAAAAAATTCCGGCGGGCCGTTTCCGTTACCTCGGCTGGACACGCACACCGTGCTTTCGCTGTTTCACTCTTCCTGCTGTCGCACGATCCTGGCGGGTCACAAAGTAGCCATGAAAAACTTGCTTTTGATGGCAGCAATCTGGTAGATGTATCAATAAAGGTTGATATAATAAAACCGCTAATACGGATGTGGATATGCTCGATACCCTCAAAGCGCTTGCCGACCCCTCCCGGCTCCGTCTGGTGGCTGTGCTCCTGCGCGGCGAATTTACCGTGCAGGAGCTGACCCATATCCTTGCGATGGGGCAGTCGAGGATCTCCCGACACCTGAAGATCCTGACGGATGCCGGGGTGTTGACGGTCAAGCGTCAGGGGACCTGGAGCTACTACCGGGCCGGCGGGGGGAGCCCCTTCTTCGAAGCCGTCATGCCTGCGCTGGAGCAGGGTTTCGGGGAGCTGCCGGAGCATGAGTCCGACCTGAATATCCTGACGGAGGTGCTGGAAGAACGCCGTCGCCGCAGCCAACGGTTTTTCGACCAGCACGCCCGGCAGTGGGACGATCTGGCCCGCACGCTGCTGCCGGTCCCTGATTACCGTGAGCGGCTCTTGGAGGCGGTTCCTTGGGGAGTAACGGTCGTAGAGATCGGCCTGGGTACCGGCGGCCTGCTGCCGGCCCTGGCGGCACGCGGAGGAAGGGTGATCGGGGTGGACCACTCACCCGCCATGCTGGAGGAGGCCCGCCTTCGGCTGGCGGCAGCTGGGCTGGCTGACATCGACCTGCGCCTGGGCGAGATGGCTCACCTGCCGCTGCCGGACAAGGCCGCCGGCTGCGCGGTGCTGAATATGGTTCTGCACCATGCAGCCGACCCCGGCGCAGTGTTGCATGAGATCCGGCGCGTGCTGGCGCCCGGCGGGGTTCTGGTCCTGGCTGATCTGGCACGCCACGAACGGGAATGGGTCAGGGAGCGGCTGGCCGATCAATGGCTGGGATTTGGTGAGGAGGAGGTGTCAGCGTGGCTGATGGCGGCGGGTTTCTCAAAATTTCTCTACCAAAGGGTCGAAGGGGGCAGCGGTCAGGAAACGGTGCTGGTGGTACAGGCAACCATTCACGACCCCACTTTACCGTGAGGGGAGGAAGAGCTGCCACCCCACTCCCCTGCCGACTCACGAGGGTGCGAAAACGACCAGATCTTCTCCCTCCTTGATAAGGATAGGTCAGGGTATGTTCAGAGACGTTCAGATCACAACAACAAATTGCCACCAACAAAAGGAGAGCAAACAGATGTCACAAGATTTCATCGTAGCAGACCTTGGTCTGGCCGAATGGGGCCGCAAGGAGATCAGGATTGCAGAAACCGAAATGCCAGGGCTTATGGCCATCCGCGAAGAATTTGCCGCTGTTCAGCCGCTGAAGGGCGCCCGCATCACCGGTTCCCTGCACATGACCATCCAGACCGCGGTGCTGATCGAAACCCTCAAAGCGCTGGGGGCTGAGGTGCGCTGGGCCTCCTGCAACATCTTCTCCACCCAGGACCACGCCGCTGCCGCCATCGCCGCTGGCGGAACGCCGGTCTTCGCGGTCAAGGGTGAGACCCTGGAACAGTACTGGGACTATACCCACAAGATCTTCGAGTGGCCCGAGGGGGGGTATTCCAACATGATCCTTGATGATGGCGGCGATGCCACCTTGCTGCTGCATCTGGGGACCAGAGCCGAAAAGGATGGCAGCTTGCTCGGCAACCCGGGCTCCGAGGAGGAGGCCGTCCTCTTTGCCGCCATCAAATCCAAACTGGCTGTTGACCCGACCTGGTACTCGGCCCGCATCGCCCACATCCAGGGCGTGACCGAGGAGACCACCACCGGCGTGCACCGTCTCTACCAGATGCACGAGCGCGGCGACCTGCGTTTTCCGGCCATCAACGTCAACGACTCGGTAACAAAGTCCAAGTTCGACAATCTCTACGGCTGCCGGGAATCCCTGGTGGACGGCATCAAGCGGGCCACCGACGTGATGATCGCCGGCAAGGTTGCCCTGATCTGCGGCTACGGCGATGTGGGCAAGGGTTCGGCCCAGGCCATGCGTGCCCTCTCTGCCCAGGTGTGGGTGACCGAGGTTGACCCGATCTGCGCCCTGCAGGCCGCAATGGAAGGCTACCGCGTCGTGACCATGGAGTATGCCGCCGACAAGGCCGACATCTTCGTCACCTGTACCGGCAACTACCACGTCATCACCCATGACCACATGGCCAGGATGAAGGATCAGGCCATTGTCTGCAATATCGGCCACTTCGACAACGAGATCGAGGTTGCCTCCCTGGAGAAATACCAGTGGGAGGAGATCAAGCCTCAGGTGGATCACATCATCTTCCCGGACGGCAAGCGCATCATTCTGCTGGCCAAGGGGCGCCTGGTGAACCTGGGTTGCGCCACCGGTCACCCCAGCTATGTGATGAGTTCATCTTTTGCCAACCAGACCATCGCCCAGATCGAGATCTTCACCAATCCGGGCAAGTACCCGGTGGGGGTCTACACCCTGCCCAAGCACCTGGATGAGAAGGTGGCCCGTTTGCAGCTCAGGAAGCTAAACGCCCAGCTTACCACCTTGACGCCCGAGCAGGCCGCCTACATCGGCGTACCTGCTGAAGGCCCTTACAAGGCGGAGCATTACCGGTATTGACCGGTTCCCCGGGTGCACACAACGAAAGCCCGCAATAGCGGGCTTTCGTTGTGTGCATAAAAGGAACGTGCTTGTTGGGCGGCGCTTGCTCCGCCCAAGCAGGGCGCGGCAAACAGCGCCACTATTTCTTCAGGGTCCCTTCGTCCATTGCCTTTTTGAGCATCTCGGTTACGTCACTCGCATCTATGTTGTCACCCACATATAACATCTCTTTTTTGACCACTATGACCGCAAAGCCGTTGGCCTTCCCGTAGGCAGCGGCTGCCTGCTCGGTTGCATCGAAAAGTCCCTTGGTTTCCTTCTCCTGCGCCGTGTAGAGCTCCTCTTCCAACTGCTTGCCAAATTTTTGGAATTCCTCGACCTTTTTCTGGAATTCCTTTGCTTTGGACTCGCGCTGTTCCTGTGAGAGGGAGGGCAGCTTGGCTTTAAGCGACGCGCTCAGCTTTTCCAACTGCTTTTGCTTAGCAACGACCCTGGCCTGCAGCTTGTCTTTCATTCCTTTGAGCTTAGTCTCAATCGCTTTGCCCCGCACGGTTTCATTTAATATGCTGGGCATGTCCACAAAACCGATCTTGGTGGTTCGGCGTGCCGCTAAAGCGTCGGGGGGCTTGCTTTCCGTGGGTGGCGCCGGGCTCTTTTGCTGCATTTCCGCTGCTGCGGCAGGTATGGCGCCGGCGGCCGGAACCGGCTCTGCCGCGGCAGCCAGGGCTGGGAGGCTTGCGACAAGGGTAGCGATGAGAATTTTTTTCAACAGGGTCGTCATATCAACTCCATTTCATTTGGGAGAATCATCCTGCCGCTACAGCATAAGAGGAATAATGCCGCGAGGCAACACAATTCCCGTCGCAGGTAAGATGGAAAAGGCGATGCAGGGGAGAGAAAACACACGGCAGTTCGCGGACCTCCAACCGGGAGTGTGGCTGCCATGAGATATCATCTCAAGTCGGATTTAATGAAAATTTTGAGCTACAGACGTTAAACATTTGAAAATATCTAATTTATTGGGTATATTTTCTAAAATAGTATAACCGTCGGCAGTTAAGGTATGTTATGAAATTGGATGTTTTCTGGCATCGGCCGCCGTTTCATTAGGGTAGTCACGGGCAATGATTGCGCTTGATTGGCGCGTGATATGGAAAATATTCAAAAGGGGGCACTCTATTATGCCAAAACGCCTACTGATAGCAGAAGATGATTTATTAACCAGGCAAATGCTGACTTCGTTTGCTGAAATGCATGGATACGATGTTATTGCTGTCTCGGATGGAGTTGACATACTGAATTTTGCTGATGATGAAAAATTCGATTTAATAATCACCGATTTAATGATGGCTAACCTGAGCGGCGCGTCAGCCACGGAAATCCTGAAAACTCAGGGGGATACTACCCCTGTAGTAGCCTTGACGGCGCTCTCTCCCCAGGAAATAAACATCGTCCAAGATGATTTCATCAAGATTTTTTATAAACCTTGTGATTTTGGAGAACTGTTCGAGTATGTCGAATCCTTGATAGGAAAGTAAGTATTTCAAAAGGCATCTCCATGCCTTTTAAGCCAGGATTGTGGAGTTTTGCCAGGAACGTTTACAAGGAGATTGAAAATGAGTTTTTCGGTTGAACTACGCTACCATATTTGTAAGCAACCCATCGATCTGCCCGTTTTTAATCCGGTCGCCTTAGAATTGCTCCAACTGCTGGCCGATCCTGAAACAGAAATCAAGAATGTCATCAAGATAATCAACAAGGATCCGGCCCTGTCGATCCAAATCCTCAGAATGGCCAATTCTGCGGCGTATGCAGGACGCTATAGATCGGAAACACTTAAGGATGCCGTTAGCCGTCTGGGTGTTAAGCAGATAACCAATCTTGCCATGGCCGCATCACAGGCCGCACTTCACACTTCCGGCATCCCCGTGGTGAACGAGATGATGCACTTCCTCTGGCTCCACTCCCATGCCTGTGCGATTGGCTGCAGGTCGCTGGCCAATAGTGTCGGTCACAGGGAATTGGCCGACCAAGCCTATCTGGCCGGTCTTCTCCATGACATAGGCAAGCTCTATCTCCTCAAGGCTATGGAACAGATCCATCTTGCAGGTGAGATCGAGTTCGAGCTTGACCGTGAGACCCTTTTGGATGTGTTTTCCAGCATGCATGTCGAACAGGGATTCCGCATCATGTATCACTGGGATATTCCCACGGTATACAGCTCTATTGTCGCCAACCACCATGCCGATCATTTTCATCCCCATGATACCTTGTTGGCCATTGTCCGTCTGGTCAATTTCATGAGCATGCACTACGAGTTGAACCTGTTTCCCCGATTTATCCAGCCACGGGATGTGGATCCTGAAATCAATGTGCTGCGTGTGAGTGAACAGTCCATGGAACAACTGGAGGCGGATATGAAGGCTTCATGTGCATGAGTGTATCTGTTTGCATTGTTTTATTTATCAACCACCATCAAGAGGGGTGAAATGAATATTTCCGACCTATACAGTTCCCGTATCGAGAAAACCTTCGACGATGATCATGCGGAAATTCTCGCAATACTGAAAGCAGCTCCAAAGAAGGCGCTCAAGCTGATCAACTATTACAAGGGTCTGCCGCTTTCCTATCCAGCGACCATAAACTCTGTCGATAGGGGCATTCTTGACCTGGATGTACAACAGGAGCAAGCTTTTACCATTGAACGAAATCGTTCTACCTTTATCCGGAGCCCCCTCCTCAAACATGACGTATTCGCCCAGGCACAGTATGTGAATATCAAGAAAAAAGCGGCAACGTTCATTAAATTTTCCTACGTAGAAATCATGGCGGAGCGAAGGAATTTTATCAGAATGGAGCCGGAGCCGAGCCCTGATACAGTAATAGATTCGCCACTAGGAGCCATCAAGGGAAACTTGTATGATATCTCCCTTTCGGGACTGAATATTATAGTCGATCAATATTACCCGCTTGAACTGAATACAGAGACGCCAATCCGCTTCAGACTCAGGGATATTGAACAGAGGCTGGATATGAAAGTAAATGTTTCGGCCCAGCTTATCGCTATAATGTCCAGTTCGTCCCCGTACAGCTACAAATATATCATCTCTCCCGATAAGATGCTTGAACGCAATCTATCCCAGTATATTTTCCACCGGCAGATCGAGATTATAAAGGAGATCAAGGACTTGTAGAAGATCTGAACATCCAGGCTTCAGGCAGTTCGCAGTATGTGGCAACCATGCGCTGCATCATAACAGGCCTTCATCGAAAAGGGCGTTGACCACGATTGCGGAAACAGCCTTGCTGACGGAAATGGCGTTGTTTGGCTCGGATGTACGGATAATGGCGGTCCACAGAAGCTCTCCGGTATTCCCTTCGAAAAAACTGACATAAACCTTTCCTATCTCGTAAGTGATGTTATTTTTTTCAGCATCGGCATATGAAGTAGGTTCAATATCGTTCCAGCCAGGAAAAGGGTCAAGATCGTGTGTTTCCCTTTCGAACCGTTCCATCCGCATCATGATAACAGCGTCTGCTCCAGACCTCACCAGCCCCTTTTCCATACGTAGCTTGCCAACCATCTTCTCTTCAGGAAATAGCGTATAAGCAGGTACAGAAGCAACTCCACTACGTTTCAGTTCGTTGGCGAGAGCATCTTCAACGATCCTGCTGGTCGTGCCGTGTTTGGATACGTAGACCAACAGTATCTTGTTGTTGTGTTTTGAAAATGAGTCCTCGGGGTTGCGCCAACTGTCAACAAGAGAAGTTGCGGCACAGGAAGGTAAAAAAGCGGTTATGAAAAAAAGGATTATGCTCCTTAAGATAGATGAACGCATGTAGCACCTCCAACGCTCCAAAGACTATTTTAGAAGTTCAGCCCATATCCAAATCACTCCTCTTTTTCTTTAATTATACCACTTTATTGAGTCTGGAATTTCATAAGAGCCCATTTGACATTCGCATGTTTTACGATAATCTTTTTTAAAAATTGCAGGGGAAATAATTTTAGGCAAAAGGAGAACTATCATGAATAAAATTGTTATGTTAGCAATCCTGGCGATCTTGATTGCAGGAGTAAATGCATCGCTTCCTGTTCAGGCAGCCGACAGGGTCGGTGAAGTCGTGATGAAGGTTGGTAACAAGGTTGATTTGTTCCACAGCGGAACCGAGGACGTGAAGAAGGATATGTGTGTAGGAGATACGGTTTCAGTGTACCGCGAAACAGGCAAAATCGGAGAACAAATTAACGAAGTCGGACAAGTTAAAATTCTCGGTTACAAAGGCGATCACTACATTGAGGCTGAAATAGTCAAAGGTTCAATAAAGACAGGCGACATCGTTAAAAAGAATTCAACATACTGCATGGTAAGGAAAAGAATCTAAGGCTTAAACTTCCTTTCCACGACAAACTGCCACAGCGTTACGGTTGAGTTAGTTGGTTTCCTGACGGAAACGAGTTAATAATATGGCCGGATAGGGCGGTTTCCACCTATCCGGCCATATTTGTGAATTCTTGGAGCTTGCTTGTCGGGATATGGACTACTTTTTGTCTGTTTCCTTTTTGTCTGTTTCCTTTTTAGGCGCCCCATTTTTGGGGACTTGTTTTTTTGGGGTATCCTTTGGCGGTACGGATCTCTGCGGAGCCAGTTTTTGAGGTTTTCCCCTCTGCTCTGATACATTAGGCACAGTTTTAATACCGGGTTTCGGATTCCCGTCCCGATCCGCTTTGTGCTCTTCAATACGCTCTTCTTTTTTATTCCCCATACGTTGCTGCCCTTGTCCATTCACAACTTCGCGGGGTTCAGCCCGATGTTCTGCCCTTCGCTCTCCAAAATCATGGCCGGCACGTGGTTCGGGATGGTACACTCTGCCTTGATAGCGTGCACCTTCGCGGCGAAACCGATCATACTCCCGATCACGGTGGAGACGAATTTCTTCAATGCGAACTTGGAAAAACACAGGGGGTACATATCTTCTCTCTAAAGTAATCCACGGGCCTGTAAAATATTCCCCACGATACCAACGTCCTCCGTAAAGGTAGAAATACTCGCTCCCATTATAAAACAAGTCATAGGGGACACCCGCCGCAACGTACATGCCGATGGCAGGGTCATAGACAAACTGGGGTTCAGTTTGAACAACGACCTCGGGAGGTGCAGGCGGAGGTGGGGGAGCATACACCGGCGGCGGTGGCGGCACGTAATATACTGGTGGTGGAGGCGATGCCGGACTCCCAAGGTCGATGTTGACATTAAAACCGCCTTGGCTTGGTAAAGGTGAACAGCACGACAGCCCGGCTACCATAAAAACAATTGAAGCTGGGCGGATTAAGTGTTTGAACATTACCTGCTCCTTTAGTTAAGAACGATTGTTTTAATTATGCACAGCACTGATATCATACATTGTTTTTTGCCAAGCGTCACGCTGTGAAGTATTCGGTGCACGAAAAATTTGCCTTTGGCCATTCCCTGTCCAGCGGCCTGAAAGGTTCTGAAGTCGTACGTTTTTTCGCGACGAGGAGTTTCTTGTCCATGGGGTTGACCAGACTGGCTTGTTCAGATGGGAGGGAATTCTGTCAGGCGTGCCGGCTGCTTCACGATATGGGGACTGATTGAAGCAACAGTGCTCGTGGTAATTGTCGCCCATTGTTTGCGCCTTAACACGGCGCGTTTGCGATGTTTTGAAGGGATCTGGTCTAGCAGACGCAATGTCATTGGCACTTTCATCAAAAATGCTTCATCCCCCACATCCTGCCCGTCGAACGACTTCCAGAGATCATTGTAGCTTTTTACAAAACTGTTTTTGTATTGAGAAGAATATGCGATCTGTCGGTCATGCTTGATTGCGGCAAGCTGGCTGAAGCCATGGGCAATTGTAATCCCCTGCATTGCCGCCAGACAGAAGTAGTGCGGCGATTGCTGCGGAAAGTGACTCCTGAAAAGATTCAATTCAGAAGCGTTATAACGGATCGATTGGTTGCGGGTAATAAAGGGAATGACTCCCATACCGACGTTGATCAGCGAAGCATTCACTCAAGCATAGGAAATTTCGTTGAGACAGATGCCGTCAACAAGCATTACAATGCTGGTGCCCCCCTCTTGCCGAACCATTTTCGATTCGCGCAGCCTTATTTCGTAGAGGTTTCCATCCAACATAATGGACCAGAGCACAATGCCGCTGTCGCGATATACCGCGTCAATGTAGGCATCGCTATGCTGATGATTTTCAAAGCGGTAATGCGAAAGCACCGAGGCAATTCGACTACCCAGATCAAAGCCCTTGCACAAATAGTAGCGGTGGCGCACATGGAATAACAGGTTTTCATCGCCATCAATCGCAATGTGACGGCGGACAAGTGGTAAAGAGTACAATTCACTGTGTTGCTTAGGGTAGGCCAGGCCGCGTGCGGAAATCGCGCAGGTGAGAACTCTGTTCAGCAAGCTTTTGTCTTTATGGGTTAGCAGTTCTAAGAGCTGTTGGCGGTATGAGCGGTATTCCATGGAGTTCTTCCACTCCGATAATAATGGCAATCCAAAATAATATTTTTAATTTACAATGAAAAAATTATAATTTCAATTACTATGCTGTCAATTAATTAAAGAAGACAGGCTTGTGAATCATTCTAATTCATTCGCTATTCTGATGTGAATGCCGTTTACGGAATCGAACCGGTACATGGGCATCGAAAAAAGCAGATGGTGGCTAATATTGCCCCTCTCCTAAATTGTGAAATGCTCATAGCACACCTGACGCGGGAGCAGGGGACCGGAGGTTCGAATCCTCTCATGCCGATCGCCTAAAGCAAGAGCCCCCGACAATGTCGAGGGCTCTTTTCGCGAGGCTCCGGTCTCCTTCCGGTACTTGCAAAACTTTTCTTTTGCTTGCCCCGGTCAGGACGGGGTAGAAATGCGCTCAGACCAGATCCGAGGCCTCTGCCACTCGTACCCCATCCCACAACCATTTAGAAACCTAGCAAGTGGCCGCTGGGCGCCCAGTTTATTGCAAAATAAAATTACCCATGTCCATCTTGAGGCGACGTTCCATGAATTCTTCGATGACAACGTCCGGCTGAACGTCTTTTATTATGGAAGCTATTGGCACCGAGTCATCCCAATGGCGTCTAAAGTATTTTACATACTGAAACTGTTCAGAAAAAAAAGGCATAATCCCGTCGAAAAAAGAATCCCTGAAGACCAACGCACGTGGTAAATCCACGTCGCCCTGCCAGGTTGTTATGGATTTTTCTCCAGCATTGACCTCGATCTCGCGTGCTAGCCTGGCTTTTTTGGGTACGAGGTAAATCCCCGTTTCTGTTATGAATTCACTCCCTCCCACCAAAACCGACAAATCTCCACCATTTTCAGCCCTTTTCTCAATAAAGTAATCGGACAGGGTGTCCAAGGGCTTGGCAGGAAACCATCGAGATATGGTTTTCATGATTTCCTGATGGGCTATGAAAGCGCCATACTCGTTCCAATGGGTATCAGTTTTTTTATAGATTCGCTCCTGCTTCTTAGCCATCAGGAGAGCATGTCTCAGATCAAGTACTTCAACGCTTGAGTGGATCCTCACATAATCAACGAGTTCGTCAAGCCCAGTCCTGTCGTGGAGCTTAGTGAAATAGGGCGGAAGGTTTTCGCCGTAAATTGTTGCCTTGTTGGGGGCTATGACAAAAATATACCGTATCCCTTTCGCTGCCAACCACTGCCGTTTGCGCTCAAGGGAAGCTGTCCACGCAGCCAGGGTTTCTTCGTCGTAATGCGTAATCCCTCTGGAGTCATCCATTTCCCTCTCGCCCAGATAAAAGAGCCACCCATTGTTGCCGAAAAGAACGTCGTTGAATTCACGTTCCTGCAAAATAGGCCGTCTTATGATGAAATTCAGCCTGGTCAAAGAGTCCCGGAACCCGAAGTTGTCCCTGAAATATGCATAAAAATCGTGCGGAAATTTTCCCAGCGATTTTCTGTCGGTAGGAAGTTCGAGAACTTTGGCTCGCGTCCTGTTTTCCCGCAATTGTTGAGTGTGGTCCAGTTTAAGTAACATGCCGACTAGGGGTGCCGTCAGGCTCAAGGCAAAAATCGTGATGACTATGAGGTTGCTATATTTATATAGATTCATGGCGGTTAAAATTTCTGGTACAAGAAAGGAGTGAATGTCGAGGATGCGATGGTACAGAATGTAAGAACGATTATCACAATCATGCCGGTGATCTCGCAGATAGCTCCTACGTTTGGGTGCCACTTCTGTTTCAGGTAGCCGGAAATGTATCGTGTCGTGGGTAGGCACGCCATGACCGCCGCAACCAAGACAAGCAATTCCGTTCTGTCGATATACATGCGCAGATCGTAGTAAAAAGAGGGGTGAGATGACATGCCCGCCAGCGCACCGAGGTAACTAAGCGCTCCACCAAGAGTTGGCAAGCGGAAAAAGACCCACGCCAACATGACAACAAGCAACAAGTAGGCATGCTGCAGCGGCACCCACCATTTCCTTATAACTTTCGACAGCCAGCAGCTTTCGAGGGCCAGAACGCAGCCGTGCAGCATGCCCCATATGATAAAATTCCACCCGGCACCGTGCCACAGGCCGCACGCGGTGAAGACCAGGACGATGCTGAATAAGGTTCGGTAATTGGTCTTATACCGGCCTTGGGCTATCTTTTGCCTGACCCTGTCAGTCATCAAGGCATAACTTAGAGGAATGAACATGTAATCGCGCAGCCATGTAGACAGCGAGATATGCCAACGCCGCCAGAATTCGGAAAGCGATCTGGAGACGTAAGGATAGTTGAAATTTTCCTGGAATTTGAATCCAAACATGGCGGCCAGGCCGATTGCCATGTCGGTATATCCGGAAAAATCGAGATAGAGCTGGAGCGTATATGATAACAAACCGAGCCAGGCAACGCTGGCTGACAAATACGTCCCCGGTATGGAAAAAACCTGGTCGGCTGTTTGCGCTAGAATGTCTGCCAGCAACAACTTTTTGCCCAGGCCGATCACGAAACGCCTCACCCCCATGGCGAACTGTTCGGGGCTCATTTTCGGGTCTGCAAGGTCTTCGGCAACCTCAGTATACCTGATGATAGGGCCGGCTATGATCTTGGGAAAAAGTGCCAGGAACAGGGCGAAGCGCACCGGACTTCTTTCCGGTTCGATTTTGTCAAAGTGGACGTCGAGCACATAGGCCATGGACTGGAAGGCAAAGTACGAAATACCGATTGGGATCTGGAGGGACCGGAATACCGGTAAAGTTGTGTTTCCCGTGGTTTGAAGCAGATTTTGCATCAAACCGGCGGCGAAGTCGGTATATTTGTACCAGACCAAGGGTGTTAAATTTGCAGCTAGTGCCAGCCATATAATACCGTGACCGCGGCTGTTTTCACGTTTTGCCGCCACCAACATCCCGAAAAGGTAGTTTACTGTAATGTAATAAAGCAGGAGGAAGATAAATCCTCGTGCCCCCTTCCCCTGTTCCCACGTAGAGTAGAAAATATTGTAGCTTGCATAGTAAAAAAGACTCACCGCGAGGAGGAAAAAGGTTCTTCCTTTGCTTCCCATCGGCCAATAAAGTACCAACACAAGTGGTAAAAAAAGAAAAAGAAATAGTGGCGAGTAAAAATTCACAAGTTACACAGCCTTACAAAGTATGAGGCAAGATGAAGCCAATTGCTGGGGTGGGTTAATTCGGGATGCCGGTTATGCTCTAAGCCGATTTCTTATAGCACGCCGATCCGCAGCTATGCAAGCCCTAAGCCCCGAGCTTCAACCATTCACACCATTTCACCGTTGTTGTAAGGGCTGCATGCCTATCGGATGCTCCTCATCTGTGAGGATACCTGCTTGCATCGTCATAAAGACCTTTTCCAATTCTCGTAATTTACCAATCGCAACACTCCTAGCCTGCCGGTATAATCCAGTATGCAAACTATGGACTATCTCAGCACAAGGGAAGTACTTTCTAACGTACTTGGGTATCGCTGCCGGAAATAAAATATTGATTTTCTTTTAACAATAGAAGTCAAAAAGGGTTTCCTCCTGTGTAGCATTCCGCGCTACAGACATGAGAAAACCCTTTTCATACTCACACTTACTGATATTTCAGCAGGTTATTTCTAAGTGGTGCCGAAGACTGGAATCGAACCAGCACTCCCTTGCGAGAACCAGAACCTGAATCTGGCGCGTCTACCAATTCCGCCACTTCGGCAACAGAATAATTTATTTACCATTAATAACAGACCGATGCAAGAAAAAAATGGCTATTTCCCTTGCCATCATCCCCCCTGATTTGTTACAGTTCTTAGCTCCACAATAATTTCTCAAGGATTGTCCTCTATTTATGAATCTCCTTGCTGTTGAAAAACCCGCCCGTTACATGGGTGGGGAGATGGGTTCCATTCGCAAGGATGAGGCTGATCTGCGTTTTGCCCTGGCCTTCCCGGATGTCTACGAGGTTGGGATGAGCCATTTGGGGCTGCGCATCCTGTACCATATCCTCAATGCCGTTGACGGGATTGCAGCGGAGCGCGTCTTTGCGCCCTGGCCGGACATGGAGTCGCAGTTGGAGGCCGCAGGTTCTCCCCTTGCTACCCTGGAGAGCGCGACGCCGTTGGCGCAATGCCACATCATCGGTTTTACCCTTCAGTACGAACTTTCTTATACCAATATCCTCAACATGCTGCGCATGGCCGGTATCCCGATGCTGGCTGACGAGCGCCGCGAACAATTCCCGCTGGTTATCGGCGGCGGCCCCTGTGCCTATAACCCAGAGCCGTTGGCACCGTTCTTTGACGCCTTCCTCTTGGGCGACGGTGAAGAGGCGGTGTTGGAGATCGCCCAGGCGGTGCGCCTGGGGAAACGTGCAGGCGAGGGGAAAGCGGCGCTCTTGGAGCGCCTGGCCGCAATCGAGGGTGTATACGTCCCCTCCTTTTTCGAACCCCGCTACCACCCGGACGGGAGCATGGCGGAGATCGCCCCGCTCAAGCCCGGGATGGACCGCGTGCGCCGCCGCTTCCTGGCAGACCTTGACACTGCGCCGTATCCCGATGCGCCGGTAGTGCCTTTCATGAAGACCATCCACGACCGTGTGGCTGTGGAGATCGCCCGGGGGTGCACGCGGGGCTGCCGTTTCTGCCAGGCCGGCTACATCTACCGGCCGGTGCGCGAGCGTTCGCCGGCAACCATTCTGGATCTGGTCGAAAAATCCCTGGAAGCGACCGGCTACGACGAAATCTCGCTCTTGTCTCTTTCTTCAGGGGATTATTCCTGTGTCGGCCCGCTTTTGACCGGACTCATGACGCGCCATGCCAATGACCGGGTAGCGGTGTCTCTGCCGTCGCTCAGGGTCGGGACGCTGACCGAGGATCTGATCGCCGAGATCAAAAAGGTGCGCAAGACCGGCTTCACCCTCGCCCCGGAGGCCGGCAGCGAACGCATGCGGAGCGTGATCAACAAGGGGATTTCCGAAGAAGACCTCATTGAGGGCGCGGCCAATGTCTATCGGGCCGGATGGCGTCTTATCAAGCTCTACTTCATGATCGGCCTGCCGGGGGAGACCCTGGATGATGTGCAGCAGATTGCCGCGCTGGCGCGTCGCGTGAAGGACCAGGCCAAGGGATCCGGGGTTGCGGGCGAGGTGAATGTCGCGGTCGGCAATTTCGTCCCCAAGGCCCATACGCCCTTCCAGTGGGAGCCGCAGATATCCCAGGACGAGATCAGGGAACGGCAGTACCTGCTGCGCGGTGAATTGAAAAGGCGCAAGCTGCATTTCAAGTGGCAGGATGCTCCCCTCTCGTTCATGGAGGGGGTCTTCGCCCGTGGCGACCGGCGGCTGGCGCCGGTGCTGGTGCGGGCGGTGGAGTTGGGATGCCGTTTTGACGGATGGGGGGAACATTTTTCCCAAGAACGCTGGCAACAGGCCTTTGCCGACACCGGCATCCAGCCTGAATGGTACCTGCGCCGGCGGTCGCTGGATGAAGTCTTGCCGTGGGACCATCTCGACTGTGGCGTTACACGGGAGTTTTTGCTGGCGGAGCGGGAGAAGGCCTTGGGCGAATCCGCGACCGCGGATTGCCGCAACGGCCGTTGCAGTGCCTGCGGCGTCTGCGATTTCAGTGTGCTGGAGCCGCGCATCTCCCCTTCCGACACCTTGCCCCCCCTGGCTGATGAGACGGCTGCCGAGCCGGTGCCGTCACGAGTCAGGCTACGCTTCTCTAAAACCGGGGCCATGCGTTTTCTGAGTCATCTCGAGCTGATCACCATGTTCACGCGCGCCGTCAGCCGGGCAGGGGTGCCGATACTTTTCTCGCAAGGTTTTCATCCCCATCCCAAATTCTCCTTTGCCACCGCTACCTCGGTTGGTATAGAATCCTGGGCCGAATACATGGATATGTTTGTGGCGGCCGGATGCGGGGCGGACGAGGTGCAGCGCAGGCTGAACAAGGTCCTGCCCGATGGGATGCGGATACTGGATGCGGAAATCGTTGACTTGAAAGCGCCATCGCTTTCGCCCCAGATGATTGCCACGCATTATCGCATGAAGATCGATGAAGCGCTCTGCGAGGATCTGTCCGGGAAATGTGAGCGGTTTTTGGCATATGACAGTTTCGTTATACAGCGGCTTAAAAAGGGCGAGCGCCAGACCATTGATCTGCGGTCCGAGGCCGTGTCGCTTTTTGCCGCAGCCGGGTCGATCGAGCTGGTTGCCGGCAGGGGCAAGCCGGTGGAATACGCCCGCGCCATAACCGGCAACGAGGCTCTCAGCATGGATGACCTGCAGGTGGAAAAGCTGGATGTGATCTTCCGCCCGACACCGCCGCGCGACTGATTTTTCGAATACATTTTACATAGACGGAGACTGATTGTATGGGAGCTGAACTGGTTATCAATGCCGCCTCCCACGAGACGCGCATCGCAATGATTGAAAACGGCACCATTGCCGAGCTTTACATCGAGCGCAGCCGCGAAAGAGGGATTGTCGGCAATATTTACATGGGGCGGGTCATCAGGGTGTTGCCCGGCATGCAGGCCGCTTTTGTGGACATCGGCCTGGAGAAGGCGGCATTTTTGTACGTGGCGGATGTCTTCGACGCCATCGAGGAGTACGAGTCGCTTCTGGACGAGGGCAAAAAGGAGCACGAGTCCGGCAACGGCGAGCAGCCGGAATCCGCACACCCCGATTTCAGACCGCTGCATCCCATCGAGGAGTTGCTTCAGGAGGGCCAGGAACTGCTGGTCCAGATATCCAAGGAGCCTATAGGCACCAAGGGGGCGCGCATCACCTCCCACATCTCCCTCCCGGGTCGCCATCTGGTGTATATGCCGACGGTGGACCATGTGGGCATCTCCCGCCGTATCGAGGATGAAGCGGAACGGGAGAGGCTGCGGGAAATCGTCGACCGTCTCAAGCAGAGTGGTTCGGGGTTTATAGTCAGAACGGTCTCGGAAGGGAAGAGCGAAGAGGATCTGCTGTTGGACATGCAGTACCTTTCAACCCTGTGGGCCGAGATCGTCAGGCGCAAGGAAAAGGCCTCGCCCCCCTCCCTGGTCCATTCCGACCTGGACGTCGTCCAAAAGGTAGTGCGCGACATCGTTACCGAGCATGTGGACAAGATAATCGTGGATTCGAAGCCGGATTTTGACAGGATCGTCCAGTTTATCTCCACCTTCATGCCCAAGATGAAGTATTCCATAGAGCTCTACGACGAGGAAGAGCCGATTTTTGACCATTTCGGCCTGGAGGTGGAGATCAGCCGGGCGCTGGGCAGAAAGGTCTGGCTGAAGAGCGGCGGCTACATCATAATCGAACAGACCGAGGCTCTGACCGCCGTTGACGTCAACACCGGGCGCTTTGTCGGTAAGCATAACCTTGAAGACACCATCCTCAAGACCAATCTGGAAGCGGTCAAGGAGATCGCGTATCAGCTCCGGCTGCGCAATATCGGCGGCATCATCATCATCGATTTTATCGATATGGAAAAAGAGGTCAACCGGGACAAGGTTTTTGCCGCGCTGGAGGAGGCGCTCAAGGGTGACAAGTCAAAGAGCAATATCCTCAAGATCTCCGAGCTCGGCCTGGTGGAGATGACGCGTAAGCGCGTGCGGGAAAGCATCGGCCGGATGATGTGCGAACCTTGCCCCTACTGCGAGGGCCGAGGCTACATCAAATCAAAGACCACTATTTGTCATGAGATTTTCCGGGAGTTGCGGCGGGAGATGCTGGATATCAAGGGGACCAAGGCAACGGTGTCGGTCCACCCCCAGGTGGCGGACCTGCTCTACGATGAGGAACGGCGCGGCCTTGAGGAGCTTGAAAAGCGATTCAAGAAGCGCATCACCGTGCGGGCCAAGCCAGGCTTCCACCAGGAACAGTTCGAGATCCTGATAAACTGATTCATCCGGAAACCGGGGCTGCACCCATTCATGTAAAACAAAGGCGGGGTAGATTGTCTATCCCCGCCTTTTGTGCGTTTTGGGTAACGGCATCATGCCGATTCCAAATCAAGGCGCTATTCTCTGTTGGCTCGCCTTCGGCACTCGCGTGCTATCCGTGCCTTCGTCGCCCCTTTTGATTTCATCCTTGATTTTAGGATCGGCTTAGGCTGCCTTCTGCTTCAGATGTTTCGCCTGCAGCTCGTATTTGGCCGAGAAGTATTCCATGGCCTCGCGCATGATATCGGATACGCTCTTTTTTGTCTTGCTCATCAGGTGTTCCAGGTGTTCACGTTCTTCGTCGCTGATTCTCATCGAGACTACGTTGTAGCGCGGATTTTCTCTCATTCGACCCATTTTTAGTTCCTCCGTTTATGTGTGTGATATGACTACGATCAAGTTAATTGAATTTTCTATTGCTATATCCATGCCAAGACAAAGTATACACAATCTTGTATAATAATATCAGGTGGTTATATATTGAGGGTCAATCGGCCGGGTTCCCAGCGCGGAAAAAGCGTGCAAAAAATGGCACACAGAGTGTCAAAAGTCTACACTATCCGTATCATCCTGACCCACTGATTTCGTCCGCACCCGTTGTGCTATATCCAAGCCATGTTTCTCCAGAAGGCGGTAAAAGGTTCGCCGGGGAATGTTGGCCAGTCTGGCTGCCCTGGTCACGTTGCCGCCGGTTTCTTCCAGGTAGCGCTGGAGCAGATTTTTTTCCGTGCGGCTGACATGCAGTTCCCGCTCGGCCTTGAAAGAGGCCTGACGCCGGTTGACCTCTCCATTGCTGCACCGTTCGTAGGTGTCGGCAAAGATGGTGGGAAGGTTTTCCAGCCTGATGATGGTGCCTTTGGTAAGTACCGCGGAGCGCTCGATGACATTTTGCATCTCTCTTATATTGCCTGGCCAGGGGTAATGCTGCATGGCCTTGATGGCCCTCTCCTCGATCCCGTCGATATTCTTATTCAGCTTTTTGCGGGCCTTGTCGAGGAAGTGCTCTGTCAGGCTTGCAACGGACTCCTGCCGGTCACGCAGCGGCGGAAGATGGATGCTGAAAACGTTCAGGCGGTAGTAGAGATCCTCCCGGAACCATCCTTCGCGAATGCCCTGTTCCAGATCCTTGTTGGTTGCGGCAATGAGGCGCACATCCACCTTTTTTGGCGCAGCGCCCCCAACCGGCCGCATCTCGCCCAGATCAAGCACGCGTAACAGCTCCGCCTGCAGCTTGGGCGTGATATCTCCGATTTCATCCAGGAAGATCGTGCCGCCGTTAGCCGCTTCGAAGAGCCCCTTCTTGTCGCTGATGGCGCCGGTGAATGCCCCTTTTTTGTGACCGAACAGTTCGCTCTCCAGCAGGGAATCGGTTATGGTCGTGCAGTTGACCGTAACCAGCAGCTTATCGTTACGCAGGCTCAGGCGGTGGATGGCCCTTGCCGTCAACTCCTTGCCGGTCCCGGTCTCGCCCCTGATGAGAACCGTGGTCGGGGTCGGCCCCACTTGGCGGATCAACTCCAAAACCTCCTGGATCTTGCTGTCGTTTCCCACAATCGGATCGTCGCCGAGCTGCCGGTCAAGCTCGCGCCGGATCAATTCATACTTCTGCATCAGCCGACCGTGGTCGTCCTCGACCTGCTGCAAATTGTGGGGGAGGCACATCTCCAGGTCCGCCAATCCCTGAAAAACAGCCACGGCATGTTCGCGGCAGGTGTTGTAGCCGCATGCACGGCAGTTGAGCTCGTCGCTTTGGGTAAACTTGTTGGTGGCGTACAGGATGCGCTTGATGTCGTTCTTTTCCGGGCTTGGCAGCTTGCGCGACTTGTCGGAGTACGGGCGCACCAGATCGGGCAGTGGCGCCGACGACCGGTAGTGCGGCGCCGTTTTATAGGGGAGGGTGCTGTTGTTGTAGTTCACGATCAGTTTGCGTTTGTAAAAATGGTTGAGCGAGTGGTCGCGGGCAGGACCATCGACGCAGCCTCCGTCGCAGAGCCGCAAATCCACAAAGGAAGGGGAGATGCGCCCTGTGGCCAGGTCGCGAATGATATTGATGGCGTGATTTTCCCCTTCCGCGGAGATGATATCGGTATCCAGGAAGTCAGGTTCGATATCGAAAACCTTGAGCGGACCGCCGGTCAGGGTGAATATGCGCGCGTTGCCCGGGTCGAGTCCGTCGAACGGCGCTTCCGACAACGATGCAGGGTTGATGCCGCGACTCTTGAAGAACTTGTCGATCTCCCGGTAGGTGAGAACCACGTCGATGGCGCCGGACGATTCGGACGCCTGCACCTCGAATTTGCCGGCAATGCAGGTGCTGATGTAGATGACTTTGGTTTCCTTGCCGAGGGTGTCCTTGATAAAGCGCCCCATGGCGATCATCGGCGATACGACACCCGCCAGGTTCGGAATCAATTTTGGAAAATGTCGTTCAATCAGGCTGACCACTGCCGGGCAATGGGAAGAGATCAGCGGCTGTCCGGGCTGCAGCAGGGCTTTCCGATAGCTGTCGGCAATCATGCGGGCGCCGTAGGCACCCTCATGCACCTCGCAAAAACCCAGGTTTTTCAGGGCGGCCACCAACTGTCCCGGTGTGATGGCGTGGAAAAAAGCCGGATAGGAACACCCCAACACGGCCACAACCGGCAGGCCCGAGGTCAGTAGGTCCTGGGTCTGTCCCATTCTGTCCACCACGGCCTTGGCCTGTTGCGGGCAGCTAAGGCAGTTGCCGCAGCCGATGCAGCGGTCGTACATGATCTGGGCAAACCCGTTATCGACCTTGATGGCTTTGACCGGGCAGCTGCGCACGCAGGAATAGCAGAGCCGGCAGCGCTCCTTGAAGGTTATTATCGGTTCCATGGCGGTGTTGTCCCCTGGATTTTCTGGAATAATCTCGAAGAGATAATATACTAAAAAAAAGGAGTGTGCAAGTATTGGCACAGTATCTGGCGATGCTTGCGGGAAATCGTGTAACTGAATTCTTTTTTCCGTTTCGACCTGCATTGTTTTAGCCCGAAAAGTCTAAGGTTCAAATCCCTTCAATATATAGCTTCGTCGCCATTTGCCCTTGACATAAGTCCTGCGACCCTTTAAAACATGCTGTATTAGGGTACAAAGCATTTCTCTCACAGAGACGTCTCTATGAATTGAAAAATATCTGAACCATGTTCCTGCATTTGGTTACAAACCAGAGTAGATCATCTCTTGACATCGACTTTCTCTACAGGTACTTGGTGTCTCGTTATGATTGATCGACCGGGTCAGAGCTGCAGCAAGAAGGATTGGGGCATGGGTAGTAAGATTCTTTACATAGAGGACAACGAACAAAACCTGTATCTGGTCTCCTTCATCCTGGAAAAGCACGGCTACGTGGTCTGCTCTGCTGCGGACGGCCTGGAGGGTATAGCCCGGGCCACCTCCGAAAAGCCTGACATGATCCTGTTGGATATCCAGCTCCCCGGCATGGACGGGTACACGGTGGCACGTCGCCTCCGTGCACTCCCCGACATGGAGGCAACGCCGATTATTGCCGTCACCTCCTACGCGATGGAGGGAGACCGCGAAAAGGCCCTTGCGGCCGGATGTAGCGGCTACATCGAAAAACCAATCAACCCCGATACCTTTCTCCAGCAGATCGAACAGCACCTCCACCGACTGACACCTTGAGGATCTATGCAGAGCATTCTCATCGTTGATGACGACAGCCAGAACCGGTACCTCCTCGAGGTGCTCTTCCAGGGTAACGGCTTTGAGGTGCGCACCGCCAAAAACGGTGCCGAAGCCCTCGCCTCCGCCCGGAGTTCGCTCCCCGACCTGATCGTCGCCGACATTCTGATGCCGGTGATGGATGGATTCACCCTGTGCAAGGAATGGCGGGCCGACTCGCGTCTCAAAGTGGTGCCGTTTATCTTCTACACCGCCACATACACCGACAAAAAGAACGAGGAGTTGGCGTTGAGCCTCGGCGCGGATCATTTCGTGATAAAGCCGCAGGATCCTGCCGTCCTCATGGGGATCGTCCGCGACGTTCTGGCCGGCGTGACGCACCCTGCGGTGGCGCATGAGCCCGAGGATGGGGTGCTCAAAGAGTACAATGAGGTTCTCTTCCGCAAGCTGGAAAAGAAGATGGCCGACCTGGAACGGGCAAAGGCAGAGACTGATGAGAGCCTGCGGGACCTACGGCAGTTCATCATGAAATGCCCCCTCCCGATCGCCATCAGTAACGACCAGGATGTCGTTGAGCTTCTCAACGACCGTTTTGTTACCGTGACTGGCTACTCTCAGGAGGACATCCCTGATGTGGAGACGTGGTGGCGCCTTGCCTACCCCAATCCGCAGTACCGGGGGGAGGTGCGCCGAACATGGAGCACTGCCCAGGAAGCGGCGGTGGCGAACGGGTGCGATACCCACCCCGCCGAGGAGTTCCGGGTGACCTGCAAGGACGGCACGGTGCGTGTCATGGAGATCTACGGCACCACCGTCATGAATCGCTTTCTGGTGGTCTTCAACGACCTGACCGAGCGGATCCAGATGGAAGAACATCTCCGGCAATCCCAGAAGATGGAATCGATTGGTCATCTCGCCGGCGGGATTGCCCACGACTTCAACAACATACTGACCGGGATCATCGGCTACGGAACCCTTATGGGGATCCGCATGGCCCAGGACGATCCCCTCAGAGGCAACCTGAACCACATGTTGGCCGGCGCCGAACGGGCGGCGCGGCTGACCCAGAACCTCCTCGCTTTCAGCCGCAAGCAGGTCTCGAACACCAGGCCGGTCGACCTGAACGAGATCGTCAGGAATATTAACGAATTCATCCAGCGCGTCATCAGCGAGGATATCATCCTGAAGCTCGTCCTGAGCCAGGAGTCTCTGATTGTGAAGGCCGATTGTGGGCAGATCGAGCAGGTTCTGATGAACCTGGCGACCAACGCCCGGGACGCGATGTCCCAGGGCGGAATACTGACCATGGAGAGCGCTGCGGTGATGGTCGATCCGGAGATCCTGGGCCCCGACTCCGTGGGGGAGCCCAAGGAATATGCCAGGCTCTCCGTTACCGACAACGGCATGGGGATGGACGAGCCCACTCGCGCCAAGATCTTCGAGCCGTTCTACACCACCAAGGAGGTGGGTAAGGGGACCGGACTGGGGATGTCGATCGTGTACGGCATCGTCAAGCAGCACCACGGTTTCATTAACGTGAGGAGCGGACCGGGGGCGGGGACCACGATCGCCGTCTATCTCCCCCTGATCAAGGCGGTCCCGGTGGAACTCCCCAAGGCCGAGGAGGATGTGCCAGTCGCCGGCACGGAGACCATCCTCCTGGCCGATGACGATCCCGCTGTGCGGGACATAGCCGAGCTGAGCCTCCAGATACACGGCTACACGGTTATCACCGCCGTGGACGGCGCCGACGCGGTTGCGAAGTTCGCGGCGCATCGGGACCGGATCGCGCTGGTGCTCCTCGACGTCATCATGCCCGAGGCAAACGGCCGCGTCGTGTACGAGGAGATCGTACGCAGCTGCCCAGAAGTGAAGGCGCTCTTTCTGAGCGGTTACACCGCCGATGTGATCCAGGGCCGCGGCACCCTTGATTGCGACAGCTTCGCCTTCATCGAGAAACCGTTCAAACCCCAGACGCTGCTGAAAAAGGTGCGGGAACTGCTCGACGGGTGAAGGCGGCCCTGGGCATCTGGGCGGGTAAGAACGTCAATGAGGTTTCCCATGGGTCTGTTTCAAAACGCCGTCGTGGCCGCGGTGTACTTGGTAGGGGCGAAACTCGGGCTCCTTTGGGCCTATGCCGGCACCAACGCCACCCCGGTGTGGCCGTGCACCGGCATCGCTCTTGCCCTGTGCATCCTCTACGGCCACCGCTACTGGCCAGGGATCTTCCTCGGCGCTTTTCTCGCCAACGCCACGCTCCACGGTGAAGGGACTGCGGTCTCCTCGGTTTTGCTCGCGCTGGGAACCGCAACTGGTAACACCGTCGAAGCGCTGGTGGGTTCCTGGCTGGTCCGGCGCCGCGCTTCCGATCCCTTTCAGTTCAACGGCATCAGAGAGACCCTGCGATTCATTGTGCTGGGCGCCCTGATCAGCCCGCTGATTAGTTCGACTGTCGGCACAGCGTGTTTCCACCTGTTCCGCCCAGACTTGCGCAGCGGCGGCGAGATGTGGCTGACTTGGTGGCTGGGAGACGTAGTCGGCGTCTTGGTCTTCGCACCGCCGCTGCTCAACTGGCGCAGGCGCCATCCATTTTCCCCGAAACAGTGGGCCGAAGCGGCGGCCTGGCTCTTGGTCCTCCTCCTGGTGGAAGCGGTCATATTCAAGCTTGACTACCCGCTGGAATACCTGATCTTCCCGGCCCTCTTCTGGACCGCTTTCCGGTTCGGCGAGTTCGCCGCCTCTCTGGCGGTGACGCTGGTGATGCTCACCGTCCTCTTCGGGACCGTCACCGGTCACGGCCCCTTCGCAGATCGACCGCTCGAGCAAGCCCTTCTCTTCATGCAGTCCTTTATCGGCGTGACTTCCGTCTCCACCCTCGTGCTTTCCATGCTCATCGCCGTCCGCGGCCGTGTCGAAAAGAACTTGCGTGCCTCGGAGGAGCGGTTTCGCAGCATCTTCGAAAGCGCTCCCGTAGGGATCTACCACTCCACCTTTGAGGGACGGTTCCTCGGTGTAAATCCCGCCCTCGCCTCGATGTTTGGTTACGGCTCCCCTGCCGAGATGGTCGCGGGGATCAACCAGATCGCGGCCCAGTTGTTTGTCGACCCCGAGAAGCGGCTTGCCATTCTCGACCGAGTCCGCGGAATCTCCGGGTTCGTGCGCGACGAGGTCACCTACCGGCGCAGCGATTCCACCCAGTTCGTCGCCAACCTCTACGTGCGGTTGGTGAGCGGGGATGATGGGACGCCTGAGTACCTGGAGGGCTTTGTAGAGGACATCTCCGAGCGCAAGGCCGCCGAGCAGCGGCTGCGCGACCACCAGAACGACCTGGAGAAGGCGATCCGCACCCGCACTCGCGAACTGGAGCGAACCAACGAGCAACTGCTACAGGAGATCGAGGAGCGGAAACGTACCGACCGGATGCTCCAGGAGCGGGAAAACCAGTACCAGGTCCTTGTGGAGAGCGCTAACAGCGTGATCCTCCGCTGGCGCCCTGACGGCACCATCCTCTTTTTCAACCGCTTCGCGGAGAGTTTTTTCGGTTACCGCTCCGAGGAGATTGTGGGGCGCAATTTCGTGGGGACCATTGTCCCGGAGAGCAACCTCGCCGGTCACGGCCTTACCACGCTTGCCTCCGAGATCATAGCCCATCCGGAGGCGTACGTTAATAACGAGAACGAGAACATGCGCAAGAACGGGGAGCGGGTCTGGATCGCCTGGACCAACAAGCCGATCTTCGCTACGGACGGGACGGTCGCAGAGGTGCTTTCCATCGGCAACGATATCACCCAGTTGGTGGACACCGAGCGGGAGCTGCGGCGGACCCTGGAAGCGCTCGCCCTCGCCAAGGAGCGAGCCGAGGCGGCCGATCACCTGAAGTCGACCTTTCTCGCCACCATGTCCCACGAACTCCGCACCCCGCTCAATTCGATCATCGGCTTCACCGGTTTGCTCCTCCAGGGGCTGGCGGGGCCGCTCAACACCGAGCAGCGCAAGCAGCTGACTATGGTGAAAATCAGCGCCGACCACCTCCTTTCCCTGATCAGTGATGTGCTGGATATCTCCAAGATAGAGGCTGGACAGCTGACGGTGGCCCAAGAGCGCTTTTCTCTTGCCGATGCGGTCCGGAAGGTGGCCCAGAGCATGGAGCTGCTGGCCCGGAAGAAGGGTCTCCGCCTGGAGGTGGCCATCGGAGCGGAGGTGGGGGAGATCGTAAGCGACGAGCGCCGGGTGGAGCAGGTGCTTCTGAATCTCCTGTCCAATGCAGTCAAGTTCACCGAGTCCGGGAGCATCAGTCTGGATTGCCGTCGCGAGGGGCGCGACTACGTGGTCACGGTAACCGATACCGGCATCGGCATCAAGCCCGAGGATGCCGAGCATCTTTTCCAGCCCTTTTACCAGATCAACACCGGCCTGAGCCGCAAGTACGAGGGGACCGGCCTGGGTCTTTCCATCTGCAGAAGACTGTTGGGATTGATGGGGGGGAGCATCTGGCTGGAGAGCACCCACGGGGGGGGAAGCAAATTCGGGTTCCGGTTGCCGGTGGAGATGGACACCCAGCCCTGAGTACGACCTTCTACGACAAAAGGCGAACTAATAGCGGTTCACCTTTTGTTGCAAGGCTTGGTTAGCTACGTTAAAATTAAAGTATAATGTCACTTTTCAAATGTATGAGTTCTGATCCGGGCTGCGGTCTGAAAAATCTTGGGAGGGAGTATAGGATAGAGATCATTATTCCATGGCGTGAGACCGCGACAAGGTCCAGGAAACCGGTTGCACCGGTTATATCGAAAAACCGATCAACCTCGACACATTCATGCAGCAGATGGAGAAATTCCTGGCGCGCCGGGAAAAATAAGGACAACTCTCATGCCTCGTGTACTTATTGTCGACGACCTAGCGGAAAACTTGTATTACCTTGAGGCGCTCCTGAATGGAAACGGTTACCAGGTGGACACCGCCAGAAATGGCAAGCAGGCACTCGAATCGGCCCGCAACTCCCCGCCGGATTTGGTGGTTTCCGATATACTCATGCCGGTCATGGACGGCTACACCCTGTGCCGCGAGTGGCGAGCGGACCAAAAGCTGGCCCGGATACCGTTCCTAATCTACACCGCCACCTATACCGGCCCAAAGGATGAGGCGCTCGCCTACAGCCTGGGAGTCGACCGTTTCGTCATCAAGCCTCAGGAACCCGGCCCTCTCATGGATGTCATCACCGAAATGCTGGCCGCCTCAAGCAAGGGGGGGGATAGCACGCCGGCCGGTGTCACGGAAAGCGAGGCCGAACTTCTCAAGGCGTATAATGAGACTCTTTTTCACAAGCTGGAAAAGAAGATGGCCGACCTGGAAATGGTGAACCAGGAACTCCTACAGGAAATCACCGAACGCAAGCAGGCGGAGGTGGAATTGCTACAGGCGAAGGAGGCGGCCGTAGCAGCTACCAGAATGAAGAGCCAGTTCCTTGCCAACATGAGTCACGAGTTGCGCACCCCGATGACCGGCGTGCTGGGCATGCTCGATCTCGCCATTGAAGGCCCCCTTGAGGCACGGCAGCGGGAATTCATAGAAACTGCCCAAAAATCGGCCCGCTCGCTGGTCCGGATACTCAACGACATCCTCGACATGACAAAAATCGAGGCGGGTAAATTGTCGATCGAGAATAAACCGTTCTCCATACGTACATGCATGGAAAATATCTCCAATCTCTTTATTCCCGTTGCCAGGGTGAAGGACCTCGATTTTTATTTCACGGTGTCTGACGATGTGCCGCGGAATTTGCTCGGCGACCAGACTCGGCTAAGCCAGGTGCTGACCAATCTGGCCGGCAATGCGGTCAAGTTTACCGAAAAAGGGGAGGTGGCAATAGGTGTCACTACCGGCGAAAACGCCCCAGACGGCAAGCAAGAAGTAACTTTCACCGTAACCGATACCGGCATCGGTATTCCCGAGGCGAAGAGGGACCAACTGTTCCGCATCTTCAGCCAGATAGATGATTCGCACAGCCGAGGGTATGGAGGCACAGGCCTGGGACTTGCCATCAGCAAGGACATCGTTGAGCGCATGGGGGGAACGATCAGATTTACGAGCATAGAGGGGAAAGGAAGTTCTTTTACCTTTACCATACCTTTTGCTGTGGCTGAAGCTGAGCGCGGTGACATATCCGAGTCAGTGGAAACGGGGACGGAGTTGGCCGTCCCTAAAGCTGAACACATAACAATCTCACGTCTGCTTATAGCCGATGACGATCCGACAATCAGGCAGATTTTAGGCACTATGCTTCAGAGATTAAATCATGAAGTTTGCTTCGCCGAGAACGGCCAGATTGCGCTCGATACGTGGGAGGAAGGAAAATTCGACCTTATCCTGATGGACATACAAATGCCAAACATGAACGGCTTCGAGGCCACAGCCGCCATACGGGAGAAGGAGAACACCCGAGGAGGCGGTCATACACCCATCATTGCCGTGACGGCACACGCCAGCGAAGATTGCAAGAAGAAGTGTATTTCCTTGGGCATGGATGGCTATATCTCTAAGCCGATCGACTTCAAGAAAGCCTTACAATTGATAGATGAAACCATCAAAAAAACTAATGCCAGCCTGCAAAAAGGGCCAGTCAATCAGATTAATTAATGCAGAGTTTGCTGCGCAAGCTCCTCGGCGAGGATATTTTACTTACCTATTCCTACGAGAAGGAGGTCATTCCGATAGTTGCCGATTGCAGGCACATGGAGCAGGTGCTGATGAATCTCGCCGCAAATGCACGGGATGCCATGCCCGACGGCGGCTCAGCATCATGGCCCTTCACTTCCGGAACAGCCCCCGCGAATGCGAGTTTGCGGACCTCGGCTTCTACATCGTCACCCCTGGTGGGTAGGACGGCCCTTCCTGTTTTTCCTGGTCTTTGACGCAATAGCGGGCAAAAGGCGCCACCCGCAACCTTTCTTCAGGTATCTCCTGTCCGCATTCCTCGCATATGCCGTAGGTCCCCCGCGCCAGTCTCCCCAAGGCTTCATCAATGGCCGTCAATTCTTGTGTGCGGATATCGGCCACATTCAGCCCTGTATCCTCAAGGAGGTCGATGAGGCCCTGTTCCGCCGGGTCAAGGGGGGACTCGAACTGACTGTGCAACTCTTCCCCTGTTTTCTCGAACAGTTCATTGCGCAACTCATTCCACAGCGCACGTTTCTTTTCCAGGAGCATCTCCCGGAATTTTGCCTGTCGTTCGTCCTTGTTTCCCATAATCACCTCGGTATCTTTTTAGCCGCCACGGGCGATGGGGTTATCCCCCATCCTCCGGTTTTGGCTGCGGGGATGTTTTGCCCTTTGTCAGCCGCTCGCTCAGCCCCTCCAGGAGGACATAGAATACCGGCACAAACGGAATGGCCAAGAGCGTTGACGAGAGCATGCCGCCGAAAACAACCGTGCCGATGGCGCGCTGACCTGCCGAGCCTGCTCCGAAGGCGACCACCAGCGGCGCTACCCCCAGGATGAAGGCAAACGAGGTCATGATGATGGGGCGGAAGCGGCGGCGGGTTGCCTCGATGGCGGCCTCTGTTATGGACATTCCATCCTTGCGCAGGTCGCGCGCGAACTCCACGATCAAGATGGCGTTCTTGCTCGAAAGGGCGATCATCAGCACCAGGCCCACCTGAGTGTAAAGGTTATTGTCGTATCCCCGAGCGATGATGGCCAGAAGGACGCCGACCAAGGCAATGGGCACGACCAGTATGACCGCCGCGGGTGACGTCCAGCTCTCGTACAGGGCCGCGAGCACGAGATAAACCATGACAAGGGAGAGGGCATAGATGAGGTAGGCCTGGTTGCCGACCTTTTTTTCCTGGAAACTGGAGGAGGTCCAGTCGTATCCCATCCCTTCGGGCAGCCTTTGCGCGGCCGCCTGCTCCATGAGCGTCAAGGCTTGGCCGGAGCTGAAGCCGGGCGCGGCGGCGCCGAAGATAGCCGCTGCCGGATAAAGGTTGTAGCGCGTGATCAACTCTGAACCTTGCGCCGGCTTTACATCGAGGATTGCCCCCAGGGGCACCATGTCCCCGCCGGCATTGCGGACGTACAGATTCTTTATGTCTTCCGGTTGCAGGCGAAAGCGGTCGCTAGCCTGGACGTACACCTGGAATACCTGGTTGTATTTGTTGAACAGGTTCACATAAGAGGAGCCCAGGTAGGACTGAAGGGTGGCGAACACATCAGCGGTGGATACCTGAAGCGCCTCTGCCTTGGTCCTGTCTATGTTCAGGTAGAGCTGAGGGCTGCCGATGTTGAACGTGGTTTGAAGGCCATGCAGGCCAGGCTGGGAATTGCCGGCCTGGAGCAATTCGTCCGTGGAGCGCTTGAGCTGGTCCAGGCCCAGGCTGGTCCGGTCTTCCACCATCATCTGGAAGCCGCCGGTCTGCCCCAGCCCCCGGATGGGGGGAGGTATCGCCACAAAGGCCAGGGTGTCCTGGATGCCCGCGAGCTCGCGGTTTACGTGCGAGATGATGACGTCCTGGTTCAATGTGCTGCCGCGCACGCTCCAGTCCTTGTATGTGAAGAAGGTGGATGAAACGTTGGAGAGATTGGCGAAGTCCAGGACCGAAAAGCCGCCTATGGTTACCCAACTGGCCACTCCGGGGGTATTCCTCAGAATCTCGGTGACCTTGGAGGCCACCTTCTCCAGCCGCGGCTGCGAGGCGCCGGGAGGCAGGACGGTCACCAGGATCGCATAACCCTGGTCTTCGGTCGGGAGAAATCCGGAAGGCTGGCGCAAGAAGAACAGAAACGACACGCTGACTATCACCGCAAAAACGATGACGAACAGGACGGGCAGCTTTACCATCCTGGTGACGATCCCTATGAATAGATCGGTCACACGTTGAAAGAGCTTGTTGAAGCCGCGGAAAAAACGGTTCGGCTGTTTATCTCCCCGCGGCCTCAGCCACAGGGCGCACTGCGCCGGCTTAAGCGTCAGCGCGTTCAAGGCGCTGATAACTGTCGTCGATGCTATCACCAGGGCGAACTGGCGGAAGATCTGGCCGGTGAGCCCCGGAAGGAACGATGCGGGCAGGAAGACCGCGACAAGGGCCAGTGTGATCCCCATGATAGGTCCGGTCAGTTCCTGCATGGCCTTGATCGTGGCCTCTTTCGGCGGCATGCCCTGTTCGATATAGTAGGAGCTGTTCTCCACGATGATGATGGCATCGTCAACGACAATACCGATAACCAGGACCAGCGCGAACAGGGTCATCAGGTTTATGGTGAAGCCGAGCGCGGCTATGGCGATGAAGGCGCCGATGATGGTGACCGGAACGGTGGTGGCCGGAACCAGCATCCCTCTGAAGCTTTGAAGAAAAACCACGATGACAACGAGCACGAGGACGCCGGCTATGGTCAAGGTCTCATACACCTTGCCTATGGCTTCCCGGACAAACGTGGTGGTGTCGTACGGAATGGAATATTTCAGGCCCGCCGGAAACGTCTTGCTCATGTCCTTCATGGCCTTGTAAACGCTGTCGGCCACGGCGATGGCATTGGCGTCCGGCAGGGCGAACACCACGAGCAGGGCGGTATTGTGGCCCGTTGCCCGGGCAAAATTGCTGTAGTTTTGCTGGTTCAGCTCCACCTTCGCGATGTCGCGCAGGCGCACGATCTGCGTGGGGGGACCGGGGGCGGTCTTGATAATGATGTCCTCGAACTCGCTTTCCCCGGACAGCCGGCCAAGGGCGGTTATGGTGAGTTGAAGGGGTTGTTTCTCCGGCACCGGCGGAACACCTAGCTGGCCTGCGGCAACCTCGACGTTCTGGCCCTGGATGGCAGCTATGACATCGGCTGTTTTAAGGCCGAAGCTCTGCATCCTGTCAGGGTCCATCCAGACCCTCATGCTGTAGGGGCCGGCGCCGAAGACCCTTATCTGGCCTATGCCGGGAAGCCGAGCAATAGGGTTTTGCAGATTTATCACGCCGTAGTTGGACAGGAAGATATCGTTAAAGCGGTTGTCGTCGGAATAGAGGCTCACTACCAGGAGGATGTTGGGAGAAACCTTCTTGACCGTGACGCCCTGCTGCTGGGCGCCGCTGGGGAGCTGGGCCAGGGAGCTGTTTACCAGGTTCTGCACCAGCGCCACCGAAGTATTGAGGTCTGTCCCGATATCGAAGGTGATGGTAAGGGTATAGGATCCGTCGCTGCCGCTGGTGGAAGACATGTAGATGGCATTTTCCACGCCGTTCACCGCCTGTTCGATCGGCGTGGCGATGGTGTTCGCCACGACCTCTGCGCTCGCTCCCGGATAACGGACAGTGACCTGGACGGTGGGGGGAACGATCTGCGGATACTGGGCCACCGGGAGGCGCATAAGGAAGATGACCCCGATCAGCATGGTGATTATTGCTATGACATTGGCGAAGATCGGCCGCTCTATGAAGAATTTGGAGATCATCGGTTCTCCCTCATCGCCGGATTCTCCGGTTCCGGAGTGACTTTGCTTCCAGGGCGCGCCTTCAGCAACCCGTTGGCGATTATCCTGTCGTTTGCCGCGACCCCTTGTTCAATCACGCGCAAGTCCCCCTCCAGGGGCCCGGTCCTGACATTGCGGCGCTCGACGACATTTTGGGCGTTGACGACGAACACATACATGCCCTGCTGGTCGCTGCCGACCGCCGTGGCCGGTACCAGCATTGCCGCCTTTGTCTCAACAGGGATGCGCACCCGCGCATATAGGCCCGGCATGATTTTTCCGTCTGCATTGGGGAATATCCCCCTCATCAGTACCGTCCCGGTCGAGGCGGAAACGTTGATCGATGCAAAGTCCAGGCGGCCTTTGTGCGGATATCCATCCTCGCCGGTCAGGCTGGCCAGAACCTGCAGGCTGCCGGCATTGGTCTTCCCCGGCGCCCAGTCTGTGCCCTTCATAAGACGGGCAAGATCCGTATCGCTGACATTGAAGTAAACGTAGATCGGGTTTATTTGGCTTATCAGGGTGAGATTGGTGTTTGACGACGTAGAACCTACCAGGTTCCCCGGATCCTGAAGCCTTCTGTCGATCCTGCCGTCGAAAGGGGCGGTAACCCGCGTGTAGCTCAGATTGAGCTTGGCCGACTCCTCGTTCGCCAGTGCCGTCTTCAGGTTGGCCTCGGCCGAATCCCGCTGGTACCGCCAGTTGTCCACGTCGGATTGCGCGGCAGCCTTGGCAGGCAAAAGATTCAAGTAGCGGGTCAACTGCCTCTGTGCATACACAAGCTGGGCTTTCTGCATCAAGACCTGCCCCTCGGCCTGCTTCAGACTGTCTATGTAGCTGTCCTGCTGGATGAGGAAAAGGAGCTGTCCCTTTTTCACCATTTGACCATCGTGAAAGAAAACGTGGTCCAGGTATCCGGAGACCCGGGCTACGAGTTGCACCGAATTGATTGCCTGGGTATTGCCGGTGAGTTCGAGATAGTAGGTAACATTTCGCTCAAGCGGCTGAATGACCGACGCTCTCGGGGGAGGAGGAGCCGGGGCCTTTTTCTCTTTGCAGCCGGCACTGCAGAAAAGACATAACACGAAGATCGTAGCGGCCGCGGCTTTGATCGGATTTCTCTTATTCCAATCCATTAATAGCCTCCGAATGTCTTCCGTTACCAGTCTGGAAGCCGGGGGGAGGAATCAGGCTCCTTCCCGGCAGGCGGGTTATAGGATGCCGGAGCAAGCAGGCTCCCCCAGTCGGTGCGTTTTTCCATCTCCTCTTTCATGGAAGGAGATACCAGCTCCTTGCCTTCCCGCATCTCCCAGCCGCCGCCGAGCGCCCTGTAGACCCCTACGAGATCGAGCGACAGGCTCCCCAGGGTGGCGGCCAGATTGTCCTGTGCGCTTAAGAGTGACTGCTGGGCGAGAAGAACCGTGGTGAAATCCCTGACGCCCTCACGGTATTGCTTTACCGCTATGTCGAGGGAATTCCTGGCCGTTTCGGCGCTTTTGGCCAGGAAAGAGGCCCTGTCCTGGGCCAGGAGGAAAGCAGCCAGATTGTCCTCCACGTCCTGCTGCGCCTTCAAGACGGTGTTCTGGTAGTTAAGGAGCAACTCCTGCAGCTTTGCATCCTGCAAACGGACGTTGTTTTTGATCTGCCCGTAATTGAGGATATTCCATTGGAAAGAAGGGCCGAACTGGTAGGTGCGGCTATTCCACTGCAAGATGTTGCCCAGCCCCGCTTGTCCGCCGTTGCTGGAGAGAAAGCCGAAGTTTCCGCTCAAGGACAAGGCGGGATAAAGGTCGGCCTTGGCCACCCCGATCTGGGCCGATTGGGCAACAGCCTGATACTCCGCGCTACGGATATCCGGGCGGCGGCGAAGCAGATCCGCGGGGATGCCTACCGCTACCTCGCGAGTAGAGACCGGAATCTCCGAAGTTTCCTTGAGCATGTCCGCGAGATCGTTGGGCGCCATGCCCAGCAACACGCACAGGGCGTCCTTCTGCTGTCTCAACTGGGTCTGGAGTAAAGGGATGGAGGACATGGTGTCGGTGAGTTGCGTCCTTGCCTGCTCCACGTCCAGCTGGGTTACGTTGCCGAAACTGAACCGGGCCTCGGTGATCTTCAGGTTCTCTCCCTGGGATCCGACATTCTGGCTGGCAATGCCGATGCGCTTTTCGAGAGTCCTCATGGATATGTAGGAATTGGCGACATCGGCGGTAAGGCTTACGAGGGCGTTGTCATAATCGGCTGCGGTTGCAAGCCATGTGGCGCTGGCCGACTCGATCGCCCGCCTGAACTTTCCCCAGAAGTCCAGTTCCCAACTGGCGCTCAAGCCGATCTGGTCCTCGCTGAATTCGAAGGGAGGAAAGGAGAGAGGCTCCGACCTGCTCTCCCGTAAATGATACAGGGAGCCGGTCGCCTGCTGGCTCTGGGGATAAAACCTGCCGCCGGCGACAGCAAGCTGGGCTCTCGCCTCGATCACCCTCACGCCGGCAATCTTAAGGGAGAGGTTTTCCTTGTAAGCCCGGTCGATCAGCTTGTCCAGGACCGGGTCATTGAAGGCCCGCCACCAATTGCGGTAATCCCCGGTCCCCCCTTTAACCCTCCTGTCGGCGGTCTCGGTCCATGACGGCGAGACCGCAACAGCGGGACGCCGATAGTCGGGACCGAGCATGCAGCCAGATATGGTCACGTATAAGAGGGCCGTAATGCCATATATCATGGGAAACGGCATGTACCTGCGGTGAGGGAGCATGGGCCGTTGCCTCCACAACTAGCGTCTGGTTCGGAGATCAATTGCGTGTATGATGCCTATTGAAAAGAGATATCATGATTCCAGGGGGAGTCAAGGAGGGGCGGTTTCAGGCCGGCGGTGGCAAATTTGCGGAAGTGCTTGATCCTGAAAGATATAAGATTTATAACTCAATTGCTCCATTTGGTTGCTTGCAGAGACGACATGCTTGAACAATTGCTGGTAAGATTGATCTTCAGCAAACGATCAAGTTTTGGGTTCTTGATGTCAATGGAAGCACAACAGTCGCTGGTGGGCTGCCCGGTCTTCAAAACCGGTGAGGGGGATGAGAAATCTCCCTGGTGGGTTCGATTCCCATGTGCTTCCGCCACACTTACTCCGGCATAGACCGATGCAGTATTGAAACCCGCTAGAAATAGTGGGTTTTTTATTGTCTGTTGTCCAATGTGGTGCTATAGTGTTTTCATTAATCCAGATCATTCTGGGGGTATCTCTGGGGGTATCAGGAAAATTACCAGGGGTATGTTAGCCAAAATATCATCAATATGGGGGTATGTCATGGCGCTGAAAGATATTCAGGTAAAAATGGCAAAGCCAAAGGACAAGGATTACAAGCTAACGGATGGCGACGGGCTTTTTCTGTTGCTCACTTCTGGCGGTGGTAAACGGTGGCGCTTTAAATACCGTTTTGATGGAAAGGAAAAGCTGCTTGCGTTTGGCACGTATCCCGATATTTCACTGACTGAGGCTAGAAATATGAGGCATGATGCCCGTAATCTTCTCGCCAATGGTATTGACCCCTCCGCCGAAAAGAAGGCAGCGAAAGAAGCCAAGGCCGAATTACAGGCTAACAGCTTTGAAGTGATATCACGGGAATGGCATAAGCATATGCAAGGAAAAAAGGAATGGTCGGCGGAACACGCCACAACCATCATGAATCGACTTGAACAAGATATTTTCCCCTGGATAGGTAACAAGCCGATAACGGAAGTCGCCGCTAAAGAGATCAAGGCTATTCTAGACAGAGTAAGGTCAAGGGGCGTTATCGAGACAGCCAGGCGGGCATTGACGATCATGGGGCAGGTCTACCGATACGCCATCATGACCGACAAGGCAGAGTATGACATATCAGCCGGATTTAAGGGTTATCTGCCAGCAACGAGCAAAACCCGCAAGCATATGGCCTCAGTTACCGACCCGAAAGAGCTTGCCCCGCTTCTTAGGGCTATCGACGCTTACCAGGGCGGTTTTGTCGCTCAGTGTGCCTTGAAACTTTTACCCCTTGTGTTTGTCAGACCTGGAGAACTGCGGCATATGGAATGGTCAGAAATTAACTTTGAAGCTGAGGAATGGAATATTCCGGCGGCAAAGATGAAAATGAAAGCAGATCACCTTGTTCCATTATCTCGTCAAGCTATAGCGATATTGAAAGAGCTACAACCTCTTACCGGCAACAGTAAATATGCTTTTCCTTCGACAAGATCATATTCACGCTGCATGAGCGACAACACCATAAATGCAGCATTCCGACGTATGGGATTTGATGGCGATACGATTACAGGCCACGGATTCAGAGCAACAGCACGTACTATACTTGATGAAGTGTTGCACCAGCGGGTTGACTTCATAGAACATCAGCTTGCACACGCAGTCAAAGACCCGAATGGACGCGCCTATAACCGGACAGCTCACCTTGTCGAACGTCGGAAGATGATGCAGGTTTGGGCTGATTACCTGGACGGATTGAAGGCAGCGGCAAAGGTGATACCATTGAAGCGTAGGGCGTAACTGGCTTCCCAGCGCGGACAAATCTGGACGCTGGAGAAAAATGTCAGTTTAGTGTGAATTAATTTTAATTATAGTAATGTCTGGGTATTTAAGAGTTCCATCCCACGTTATTTCTAGCCAATAATCCTGAATAGGATGGCTTTCACTGTACAAGGTTATTCTTATTTTGTTTCTGCCAATTAGTAAATCATCTAGTCCTAGGCTGTGAGGGATGCCAATAGGTGAAGTAATATGTATTTCTTTAGGGTTCAAAACCCCATTATTTTCCAGACAACTTATTTCACAAATATCCAAAGTATATGGTCTTTTATAAGATAAGTCCTTATATTCATCATTTGTATGGGTCCACCTTAAAGGAAATTCAAGAAAATTTGGTGTTTTTTCCCACTTATTATTCTGATAACGCAATAAGTCAACTACCCAGAAAGTTACATTTTTAACAATATATTTTCTGTTGTTTTTTATTCTTAATCTAGAAATCAATAAGGCACCTTGTGTTCGAGTAAATGGATCATATACATCTATATTTAGGCTAAATAACCAACTATTAATAGCATCTTTGTTGGCTGAATATAACGCTATTAATCCTAATAAGAGACTAACTATAGTCCCATACTTTACCCAAGGGTCGTTGCTTAAGCTCCTGGAACTGTTGGCAATGTCTATTAACTGAGAATTTGTATTGGCGATACTGTTCGCAATGGTGCTTAGCTGTGAATTTATATTATTCAGACCGGTCGATAAATAATTTATAATTTCGTTTTGACTACTCATATTATATCGCTCCTTTCATGAGTCCCCGTTTTCAGTAACACGGGGGCCTGAAAACACATCCATCCAATATCATATTAATTCCATTCAACAAAGTAAAATTGCAGCACGTCCTAAGAGTTCAGAGAAAGGTGGGATCTTTGACCCTGCCATGAGATGATTTCAATTTTTCTTGACAATAAAATATTTTTGGATCATTTGTGAATCATTGACAAATTATTGGAGGATCATATGGCAAAAACAATCCTGAAAGAAGAAGTGCAGAGCCAAGGGCCATTCATGACGCTGTTAAGCATACTTTTCAATCAAACAAGGCGCCTTATAGAAACGAAAGCGAAAGATGAGATAGCGATAACGATGCGTGTTCCCCCCTTAATCGCTGACCGTCTGGACTCATATGCCAAAGCCGCTCGAATCTCTCGTGCATTCCTGATTCGAATTCTCATTGAAGGAGCTCTAGACGAAATGGACGATCTTGTAATCGATGAAAATGAGCGTTTAGAAACTGAAAACGAGCGTATGAGCGCTGCTTTTGAGGAAATAGATAAAGAGAAGAAAGAAAAAGAAAATCGCGCAAAAGCAGTATTAGCTAAATGGCAGGAAAAATAAAGCGAAAGGGGAGCAATGCTTGGCGGCTGGCTCCCCTCTCTAAAAACCACCCCATTCGCAAAAACAGGAGGCTTCTATTGAAAACGTACCATGATAGCGACTCAGTTGCAACAGGCCAATCCAGCATTAAAAGTCCCGACTTCCCGGCGGGGTTTGCCGGCTCTGCCGGCATCCTCGGTGGGGAGCCGGAACCGCCGCCAGGCGGAACGTACGAGGCACAGCCCCCGTCTAGTAAAACGGGGGCACTAATTACAATTCCCCTGGTAAATCAATTTTTGATCGACTGGGCGGCTATTACCTTTAAGGTCGATGATCCATTTGAGGCTGTAAGGATTCTTCGCCTTGATCCATCCCTGTTTATTGAACTTGAATCCGGACGGTACGGTTATCACAAGTCACTGCGTTTCGGGAACATCAGCATTTATTATGATGGACTGGCAAACATGGGTTGTCATGTGGATATGTCCGGTCAGGGATGCCGTCTGTATGAATCACAGTTTGATGATAATCCCTGGCATGATCTTTTTGTCGCTACTCTCGACAACAAAGGCAAATTCAGCCGTCTGGATATTGCCAACGACAATGTGGACGGTGCGCTTGATCTCCACAAGCTGAAATCTGCGGTTCTCAAATGTGAAATCAGATCACGTTTTAAGAAGGGCAACGAGAACAAGGAATTCTCCTTTTCCCGCAATGCTGATAAACCTGACGATGGACATACTTTGTATTTTGGCAAACGCTCTTCCCGTGTTTTTCTTCGTTTCTATGACAAGGCGGCGCAAATGGGTGTGCCATTCTTCTGGAATCGGGCTGAATTCGAACTAAAAAAAGAACGGGCGCACAAAGTGGCCGAATTCCTCGCCTCTGGTATGCCGGTCGGCCAGTTGTTCGTCGGAACCATGAACGAATATCTTACCGTCATTAATCTCGATGACAGTAATATCAGTCGCTGCACTGTCCAGGAGTGGTGGTTGTCCTGGCTGAAATCTACTGAGAAAATCAGGCTTACCACGGCCAAGCAAGTCAAATATGTCGAAGAGGTCATGGAGTTAGTCAAGAGACAATACGCCCCTTCCCTTGCCATGATTAAAACGCACCTTGGTGTTGTATCCTTCAACGAGTATCTGCACGATCTGCTCAAGGACGGCTTAAACCGGATGGGTATGAGGCATGAACAAATGCTGTTCGTCTCCTCTCAGGGCAAAGCCGACAATTACAACGACGATCAAGCTGACTTCGAGGAACGGGCGGCAATCATGGAATACGACGGTGGCCTGGAAAGAAAAGAAGCGGAAGGGGCTTCGCGGCTGTCGCTGGAACAGGAGCATCAGCCATGAACCGTGCAGGCATTTCAGCTCAACAACAATCAAATAACATGCTACCATTCAATGGACACAATATCCTTCCTGAAACAGGTCTTGTGAGGCTGTCACAAATTTTAGGAGACAAGAAAAAGGGGGTACCGCCGATAATACCAGTAAGTAAATCGACGTGGTGGGCTGGCGTGAAGTCGGGGCGTTACCCAAAACCTATAAAACTTGGAGTGCGGACGACCTGCTGGAGTGCTCAGGATATAAGAAATATCGTCAACCAGATTATATGACAAAACTATAACGGTGAATAAGCGGGGGTATCTTTGGGGGTATCAGCTAAAATCACATTAGTCATTTACATTATATATTTGCTTGTTATGCAATTTTTTGTATTCCCATGTGCGCCACACTTTATGCGGTCTGCCCGATGCAGTATCAAAGAACCAAGGTTATTTGGATTGGAAGGCATTTAAGGTGCTAGTATTTTGATTGAATTAGCTGAAAACTCAGTACACACCAAAAGGGTCAGGTCTACAGAACACAGATTTTAAGTAGAACCTTAACCTTTTCAGCAGCTTCAAAAATCGTTTCGTGTTGATTCATTTTTACCGGAAACGTTCGAGCCGCCTCAGTGATTGCCGATTCACTTACCTTAAACAGTTTGCCGATTTCCCTTAATCTTTCTCCGCTGTAACGATGGCAAAGATACATGCTGGCCTGTCTCGCCATTTTTTTGTTGGAACTGAATACCGTATCTGCGGCGGATATTATCTCTCCCAGTGACGGCCGAACCGTAAGCTGCCGCAATGCTGGTAAATCACGCGCCAATTCTCTTTTTCCAACGTGCGTTTCTGTAATGGCCCTTACAAATCCAGAGGTGCCCAATACGTCAGTCCCAATGGAGCCTTTCAAGGGGCTGTCGTATTTCTTGCCAAGAAGGTCTTCGACAAATGATCGATATTTTACTTCTGCATTCGATCCTTTTTCCCCGAAGCAACCTAGAATGAAATCCGTCTTCAACCAGTCCGGTGCTTTGCTTTGCCCGACATAGCTTATAAAGCTCGTCCAGGGATATTTTCCGGGCTCGCCGCACATGCCCGCCCGCACAGGGTTCAGGTGGATGTAGCGGGATAGTTCCAGCGCGTATTCATCGGCTTCTATCAGTATCGCCTTGAATCTACCCTGAAACAGATGACCGGCTCTTTTGCGTTTGACATTGAAATAGGTCGTGTATGCGCCGTTTATGTGCCGCATGATCTGCGACAGGTTTCCATCAGGTGTTTCCAGCAACAGGTGATAATGGTTGTTCATCAGGCAATAGGCATGAATGGCTGCTCCATACCGTTCGGTTGCCGAGGCCAGATAATCAAGAAACTTGTCACGATCCTTACGACTTTTGAATACGTCCTTTTGCTCATTCCCGCGCGAGGTCACATGATACCAGGCACCGGGATAGGCAATTCGTAACGGACGGGCCATAGCCTCCTCCTTTGATGATGGTTTTCATCACCGCATCATCAAAAGAATATCACATTTTCTGTGTTCTGTAGACCTGACCCTTATAGGGTTTTGTGACCCTTATAGGGTTTTGTGTTCTGTAGACCTGACCCTTATAGGGTTTCCCGGGTGACCTGTTCTGTAGACCTGACCCTTATAGGGTTTCTTCCAGAAAGTACCCCCCTCCTGAATAGCGCAAACATGAAATATTATACGGTATACAATATGCTTTTCGTGGTAGAATTGAGTAGAATTTCCGATCACTGGAAGACGTTGTATCAGCAATTCAGATTTGCTTATGAGGCGACACAAATTGTCCGTTTTCAGGATAAGAAACGAACGACGCCTCACTTTCTGAAAGGGGGATACATGGTTCGTGAACATATGAGCACATCGTTTGACAACGAGTTGAACAGTCTACGGTCAATGCTGCTGGAAATGGGCGGTAAAGTTGAATTGATGATCTCCGACTCGGTCAAGGCGCTGATGGAGCGCGACTCGTCGTTGGCAACCCGGGTCATAGACATGGATCACGAGATCAACCACTACGAGGTGGAGATAGATGAAAAATGTCTGGATATACTTGCTCTGCGCCAGCCAACCGCCTGCGACCTACGTTTCATCACCATATCAATGAAAATTGTTACAGACCTGGAGCGTATCGGAGACAAATGCACTAACATTGCCAAACGTGCACGTAAACTTAACGAAGAACTTCCTCTCAATAACTATATCGATATCCACCGCTTGGCTAATAAGGCTGAAGTTATGGTTAAGGAAGCACTTGACGCCTTCGTGCGAGGCGATGTCGATCTGGCTGCCAAGGTTTGCAATGATGATGCATTTGTGGATGAGCTTAACGAACAGTTCCAGCATGAGTTACTGGATATTATGATTACAGACAAGAGCACTATCCAGCGAGCACTCAAACTTAACTACGTGGTTAAGTCGATGGATCGTATCGCAGACTACGCTACTAACATTGCTGAGTTGGTAATATTCATGGTCAGAGGCAAGGATATTCGACACACCATGCCCAAACAGCTTCGAACAGACACAAATACCCGGATTTTGAAAGTTATTAAATGAGCTATATGGATGTTAATGGGTCAGGAGGCTTTTGCGGAAAAGGTTAATGCGGCAATCCTGCTGGGATGGGAGCCACAGTGCTGCATGGCTGTCAGGTGCGAATATTTTTTCCAAGCTCTGGGAAATCACTCAAAGGGGATTACTTTTAAAGGACATTTGCCGAATAGACCTGATGCAGTACACTGTTGATCATTTCCGAGATTAATAAAGGGACAGGCTACATATTGATCCCTCGGCGAACCATCTGTTGCCTGCCCCTTTATTATTTACGCGCAGAAAAACCGGTAAACGCCTTTGCCGGCATTCTTTGCTGCGTACAACGCTTGGTCGGCCCGATCAATGAGTTGGGTGACATCGGTTCCATCCTTGGGGAATAGAGCGATTCCAACGCTTCCGCCAATGTTTACTGTCCTTCCTTCGGAAAGGTCAAATGGCGTTTTTAGTTGTCTTATAACTTCCTGCGCCACTATCTCGATGGATTCCGTAGCTTGCACATCTTCGAGTATGATGACGAACTCATCACCTCCCAGTCGCGCTAGTGTATCGGCGTCACGTAAGCGATCACGCAATCGCTCCGATACCGCCTGTAGAAGCTCGTCGCCGAGCTTATGGCCAAAAGTATCATTGACCGGTTTGAAACGGTCGAGATCTATAAAAAGTACAGCGCCGGAACCGCCGCGTTTCACGCGATCAAGGGCATGTCCCAAGCGCGACATGAGCAAAAGACGATTCGGCAGTCCGGTTAGAGCGTCATAGTGGGCTAAGTACTCAATCTCGCATTGTACGTGGTTCATTCGGTTGATATCAACGGAGGTGCCGGTATACGCGACGATCTCGTCTTTCTCATTCTTAATGGCGCAAATACTGATCCACTCCAAATAGATCTCGCCACCCTTGCGTCGATTCCATATCTCGCCCTGCCAACCGCCAGTTTCCTCGATAGAGTTCCACATATTGAGATAGTAGGAACGATCATGTCTGCCAGACTGGAGAAATCGCAAGTTTTCTCCACGAATTTCATCCAAGTCATACTCTGTAATTCGCTCAAAGGCCGCATTAGCATCGATGACACGTGCTTGCGCATCCGTGATGACTATACCTTCCTGAGAGTTTTCAAAAACCATCGCATGCTGCTTCAATCTTAATTCCACCTGTTTGCGCTCGGTAATATCTTGGGTAGATCCGAAAAGACGAATAACCCTTCCATCAGAATCACTCTCCGTAAAACAGGTTGCCAGACATATACGAATTTCACCATCTGGGTAAATGGCACGCATTTCCAGTTCGTAAGGTGTTCCATCGCTCAAGGCAATCTCTACAAGACGTATTAGTTTGCCCATGTCCTCTGTGTGAAACATCTTATATTGCTCGGCAAAAGATGGTGCCCCTTCGGCAGGATCTCGTCGAAGGATTTGGAACATCTCATCAGACCATGTCACTTTTCCTGTCGTTCTCTCCCAAGCCCAACTCCCTATGTGTGCAATTTTCTCCGTTCGTGCCAACATGGATTGGCTGTTTCGTAAGGTTTCTTCCGCCCGTTTGCGTTCGGTTATTTCATGCCGGAGCAGCTCATTGGCCGCGGAAAGTTCAGAGGTACGTTCCTTTACACGAGCTTCTAATTCATCATGAGCATTTTGCAATTCTTTGTTGGTATGTGAAAGAGCAAGAGCCTGTTGCTCCAGTGTTCTCCGCATCTTTTCATTTTCAAGGTATACACAGGCAGTTGGCGAGAGCTCATTGCCAAGTACCAGCACTGATGTGACCGCATTATTGTGACGTATTGTCCCATCATCGCCCACACCCTGTTCGCCGAAGCTGCAAAAACCAACCAGCGGGCTTCCCGCAAGAAACTCCGTCATGCCGCGGATTTCATCTTGCGAACGTTCACCGATAATCGGGGGACGCAAGGCGCAATAGGCAACCAGGGACAAGGCCGGGTCAGTTACACCGCCTCTAATCATTGCCTTGCGCAATGCCTCTTTTCCGGCAAGAAGCATCTGCTCCGAGTTGGGCTCCATAAGGGTCAACACCGTTCCTGCCGTTACAGGCTGGGTAAAACGTATCCCTCCGCATGGTGTAAAATAACTTGCCACGTTGATGTTGTATTGTTCCATGGGATCCGCGGTTCCCATTGTGTGGCCGGTAGTCAGTGTCAGGTGTTTTCCTTCCAGCGCCGTTAGCGTTGAGCCGACCATTCGGGAGTACGCATAATTGGCCGGGATGCCGTCAAGTTCGAGGACTTCGTGGCCTTCGGCACGGGTAACCGTTGCCTTGTGGCTTGTCGGAAGAAAACCATGATCCATGGCAATGCCGAATTGCAGTTGGGTCTCGAAAATCGCCAGGAACATGCTATCGGGAAAAACCTCTTCGCCACAAAGAATGTAATTTGCTTCCATCCCCCAGTCATCGGCCGTTGAACCTCCGAAAACCGGCAACCGGCCCAGAGATTTAAGCTTGATTGCTTCCAGCACGTCATAGCTTTGTGAACTGGTAAGCCGGGTATTGCCGGGTGAGAAGAGAATGGCAAAGGCCGAATTACCTCTGAGAGTCAGATTCCGCCAGTTTTCAACGTCATGAAAATAAGGATGAATCCCTGGAGCGTTAAACACATCGTCCAGAGCAGCCTGGCGGTTTTTGGATACATCTTTCCCAAGACCGCAGGAAACCTTCATATATGGAGAGGCCAGGACTGTAACCACTACACTCTCGTGGAAAGTTCCGTTGCAGATTTCCCCTGCGGTGGTACATCCGAACAGTAGGGCATCGGGGATGATGCTTCTTATTCCTTGAAGTACTTCTTTTAAATCATACTTTACGGAAGCAAATACCACGACCGCCACTACTGGACAGGAGTGAATCGTCGAGATTGCCTGAACAGCCGCATTCTTGCCGGTAGTAAAGGGATCGCCATCGTGCGCGGAACCGGAGCCAATTTCCAACTTAGGTTGATTTGCAAGTGTCATTTTTACTGACCTGATCCTCCATGGCTAAAAAAACATCCATATGTTTTTTGATATACTGCACACGTTCCTGATCATTTCAATATCTTCGTAAAAATATTATCACAACTGCTCGACAGACGTCATGAATTTAGTTGCAAAAAGAGCCTGGAATCCATGGCAAGGGCCCGGCTTTATATTATCCGATATATCGCCAATTTTTGATTGTGGCGCCTGTCAGGTTAATCCGGAGCTTATTTCACTGCTGCAACAATTTATTTGTATTCAAATTTTGTCTCGTTAGTGCTAAAAATCAATATCAATTTCAACTAGTACGCAAAGGAGGAAATTATGAAGAAATTAATACTGTTAACGGGGTGCTTGTTCATGATTTTTGGATGCGCCAACACACCGGTCAAGGCTGATAATAGTGTAAGCTATAAAGACATTAAGGTGACAGGCAGGTTTTTTAGTCCGATGTCAAAAGGTATTTATCTTGACTTGCATGAGGATGGGACATACACACATAGATTCGGCAGTAGGTCTGTATCTGGCAAATACGTCGTGAAAGGCAATCATATAATTTTGACGTCTGAAACAGGTAGAATATCAGAATGTATAATTGAAGGTAATTATTTGCTTTTTAATGACGGTAGCAGGCTCATAAGACCATAAATGCAGGATTTATCGATATTTGATTGCCGGAAGCCTGGTTCGTATCGAAGCAGGCTTTTGCTTATGAACACCTGTCTTCTAGGGAGATATGCTACCGATGTCGGTGACAAACAAGTCCGGAAACTCTTTTTTTGCAGAGGCCAATAAGGGAGACCCTGGGCTTAGATAGGCGTTTACCCATAGCTCTATTTGATTTGTTTACTGAGGCACATCCGGTTTTTTACGTTATGGAAAAAGCTTGTCATGCCTGTATTTTAATACGGTGTTAATGGTGGCTTCTATTTTGGCATTCCTCGTAAAAACATTTTTTATATTCTTATTTTCTTCTTTATTATTCTGACTAATAGATAAAATATAGGCTTCAGCACTTGCAGCATATTCGATCATGCAATAATTTGTAAGCGCTAGAGCAACGGTGTTTGGGTCGGAATACCCATCGTCCACTTGGCCGACATTTATTAAGGCGCAATTATTGAAATTGTCCTTTGCAATTCTGCTTTTCTCTTTTGCCTCTTCAACCTTGTCTTTTTTATGTAATGTTGCACATGAGGATAATACCACAATGCTTAATACCAAAATGCTTAATTTTTTCATTTAGTTATTACCAATCTTTCTGTCGGATGGGCGACGGGATCTCCGTTTGGTTCAATATAGTTTTATCGAATGAACAGCCAAACAGTCAAAATCGCGCCGACTATGACTATAAATCCGCGCAACAGTTTTTCAGGAACACGTTTCAGCAGCCACGACCCCGCAAAACCGCCACCGATACCACCCAGCCCCAATGCAATAACCGCTTGCCAATTTACCAGCGAAGAGAAAGCAAAAATGAGTACCGCAGAGGCATTCATTGCCATGGCCAAAAAGTTTTTGTTGGCGCTGGCCGCGCGAACCGGCAAGCCTGCGACCGTCAGAGCAGCCAACATCAGAAAACCGATACCGCCTCCAAAATAGCCTCCATATATCGCAATGCACGCCTGTACCGCAACCAGCACCGAAGGCGATAAGGAACTTACAGCTTGTAAAGGTTTCCGGCGATAGGTGCCCCAGGCGAAGATACTGGTAGCAAACAGCACTAACCACGGTACGAGCTTGGCAAAAATAGATGCCGGGGTATTAAGAAGTAAAAAAGCGCCGCAGATGCCGCCGCAACAACTTATCAGGAATAGTCGCCGGAAACTGAGCGAACCAACATCGCTCAGGAGACTGCGACCTGCAATGGCCGAAGTAATCTGATTCGGGAAAAGGGCTATGGTCGATGTCATATTGGCTGCAAGTGGGTTTAGACCGATGAGCAATAATGCTGGAAAGGTGATGAATGAACCGCCACCGGCCAGAACATTCTGCGTGCCGGCGTAGAAACCGGCTAATGCAATAAAGAGTAATGAGTAAAATCCAATATGTACATGAGGCATCAGGAACTCCACTGCTTTCAATTTTACGCAATTTTATCGGGTTTTAGCGACTGTTGTTCGCTAAGCCATAAATACGGCTCGTGTCTCGAAGCGGAGCATGTACTGTTTAGAAGGCTGGGGGTTTAGCCCATTGCCGAGGTCGATTCACGTATTTTTCTCGTGCCAGTGGCTTAAACTAGAGGTTCTTCCGGCAGGCGAGCACCATTTTATTTTGGAGAAAAGATGTCTGCTTGCCAACAACAGAAAAACCCAGTTTATCCATGAGCCGATTCAACTGCCCAAGGGTGAAAATATGCTTGTGGCGAAAAGGCAGGGGTGAATATATGGATTCGAGCAAAAAGGTTTTCGAGCCGCCGCTCAATCTATATGCCCATTCACTGATTCGGTAGGAAAGGGCATCCCGGCGGGGGGTGTCGAGAAAAAGCCAGCCGCCGGGTTTCATGATATTATATGCGCATCGCAGTGTTTCCACGGGAAAATTCACATGCTCGATTACATCCCACAGGGTAACGACATCAAAAAAATTTTCGTGATCATTCTGCCAGTGCCCTGAATCTATGGTCTCTGCGGCCAATTCCTTAGCGAATTTTCTTTTGGAAAATTCCCGAAAAACCAATTGCGGCTCGATACCGTGGACAAATGCCCCTTCTTCGGCAAGCAGGTGCAAGAACAAACCTGACCCGGCCCCTACGTCCAGGCAGTGCCCCCCGGTTAATGATAAATGGCGTTGAACAAAAGACAGATTCTCTCGGAGTTGTTTTTCGCTGGCAGTGAGCCTTCCTTCAATATAATTGAACGCCGCCTGGTCGAGTTGCTGTACGGCATCGCCTTGTAGTTCAGGCGATAAGCTGTCCAGGTGATTGATGAAATGGAAGCCGCACGTGTTGCAAGCATATATTGTGGTCTTTTTAAGTTTATACTTAGGTCTGGCAGCATATGCCGCGCACAATTTGCATTGGCTGAAATCGTACTCATCAGCTTGTTTGATAGAGGTCATTTCTTTTTCTTTCTGCCTGTTTTTAGCACTACCGGTCAATAGGATCTAACATAGACTGTAAGTATCTTCAGTCGGAAATTTCCTCTCCCAGCGGGGATGAGTTCGACTCAGGTTCCAATAGCACACTAACTCCCTCCAATAAAGCGAATTTGCTGCCTAGACCCAAAGAGGTGGAGGGTATTATTCGGCCATGGGTGCGGCGAGCGCGTTTTTTGTTGCTCGTTGTCCTGCATGGGGTTATATCCAAATGCAGAAAACGGCTGCTATCAGGTCAATTCACCTTTTCGAATCTTGAGCTTATTGCGGAGCAATAATGGCAAAGAATCTCATTCTCGGCACAGCCGGACACATCGACCATGGAAAGACATCGCTCGTCAAGGCGTTGTCCGGTGTCGACACTGACCGGCTTCCCGAAGAGAAGGCGCGTGGAATAACCATAGAACTCGGGTTCGCCAATATGCTCCTGCCAGGGGATATTCATCTGGGCATCGTCGATGTCCCCGGCCATGAGCGCTTTGTCAGGGCCATGGTAGCCGGCGTCGGCGGAATGGACTTCGTGATGCTGGTGATTGCTGCTGACGAGGGTGTCATGCCTCAGACGCGCGAGCACCTGGAGATCTGTCGCCTGCTCGGGGTTAAGAAGGGGCTTGTCGCACTTACGAAAAGCGACATGGTCGATTCGGACTGGCTTGGACTGGTTACCGAGGAAGTGCGCGACTTCGTCGCTGGGAGTTTCCTGGAGGGGGCGCCGATAGTTCCGGTATCAGCCCGCACCGGCGCGGGAATCGAGCATCTGAAGGAAGAGCTGGGGAGGATATCCATAGGCCTTGACCAGAAGAGAAGCGACGGCCCCTTCCGGCTTCCGGTAGACCGGGCTTTTACGGTTGCCGGGTTCGGCACGGTCGTGACCGGTACTCTTCTGTCCGGCCAGATAAGGGTTGGAGACGAGGTAGAGCTATTCCCTTCAGGGATATACACCAAGATCAGGGGTATCGAGGCCCATGGCCGCAAGGCCGAGGTCGGCTCGGCCGGGCAACGCTTGGCCCTCAACCTTCAGGGAGTTGACAACAACCAAGTGAAACGCGGGGATGTGGTGGCTCCCCGCGGGATCTACATGGCGACCCGGGTTGTGGATGTGGAGATCACCTACCTGAAGAGCGCGCCACGGCCGCTCAAAAATCGTTGCATATTGAGCCTGCACTCGGCAACATACGAGGTTTCAGCCCAGGTCGTGCTTTTCAACAGGGAAAAACTCGACCCCGGGGATAGCGCATTTGTCCAGCTGCGTCTCGATCACCCGGTTTTGCTTTTGAGCGGCGACCCATTCGTGCTGCGCACCCCATCCCCGTCTACTACGGTCGGGGGCGGGATTATTCTCGATCCGTTTCCACCGAGAAGACGCAGGAGATCAGCCGAGGCGCTTCAGTTGCTGGAGGCGATATCTCTTGGCGATGAAGCCGAAATGGTGGCGCGTTTTGTTTGCGCGTCGCTTCTCTCGGGTATCTCGTTCCTCGACCTGACCAGACGCACCGGACTGTCCGCAAAACGGCTGGAGATGGCGCTATCCATTCCCCTTTCTTCGGGAAGCGTGATCCAGATGCTGCGCGATCCGCGTTTGTTTTTGAGCCGTAAAAGTTTCAGCGACCTCTGTGAGACACTCTTCAAGGAACTCGAAACATTTCTGTCAAACAACCCACTCAAAGACGGCATCAGCAGGGAGGAGTTGAAAACCAGGCTGCCAGCTCGCAGCGATCCGCGTTTTTTTACACCATGTCTTTTGCATCTTGAAAGCGAACATAAGGTCATTTCGGAGCGGGAACAGGTAAAGCTTTTGGGAAGAAAGGGGGCAGCCGTTGACAGCGATACCGGCATCCAGAAAAGACTGGAGGGAATATTGGGCAGCAGGGGGGCTGAACCTCCCATGTTGAAAGAACTGTGCGATACGCTCCTTCTGCCTGAAAAAACGCTGCTTGAGCACTTAAACCTGCTCGCCAGGGAAGGACGTGCCGTCAAGGTAAAAAGCGACATATTCTATGCCCCGGAACCGGTACGGGCAATAACCCAGTTACTGGTGGAGCGTCTCGGTTCCAAGGGAGAGATAACGCCATCGGAATTCAGGGAACTTACGGGGCTGTCACGTAAATTCATGATTCCGCTTCTCGAATATTTCGATGCCATCAAACTGACGATGAGAGTCGGGGACAAACGCATTCCGCGGAAGAGATAGTTGCTGCACAGGACTCCATGCCGCTTTTATGCTTTCAGGTCACAAAAAAGGCCGCATACGATTGTATGCGGCCTTTTTACCGTCCCTTTAGAGGGACAGGAATTACTTCGCAGCAGGAGCAGCAGGCTCAGCAGCAGCAGGAGCAGCTTCTTTTTTCTCGGCTTTTTTGGCTTTCTTAGCTTTTTTGGCTTTCTTAGCAGGTTTTTTCATTTCTTTCTTTTCGGCAGCAGGAGCAGCGGCGTCGGCAGCAGGAGCAGCGGCATCAGCAGCGAAAACAACAGCCGAGAAAGAAAGGGCAACGAGAGCGGCAACGATGGTGGAAATAACTTTTTTCATTTTGAACTACCTCCAAGTAATTGTTGAATCTGTGCTAAGAATAAGCACAAGTGATGCCAATCTTGGAATTTTTTTAAACTGAGTATTTTCAACATGTTATGAAAAGCCATGATGTTGTGCCCATGGGGCGGCTTACCTCATATGAGGTATCGGTCACCGCAAATGGGCTGCCGACAGCGAGTGTAACCAATCTCCCGCTACTCAGGTTCCCTCCGGAAAGATTTCTTTTTCGCCCATGCAGCGCCAATCTTCGGGCTTGCTTGTGACTTCGGCCGTTGGCCTCACCCTTCAGGCGCCTTCGCGGTCCAATCAGCAAGCTGATTGTGCGGCATACTGATGGACGCCTCCGCGCAATCCCTTGATTTCCTTGCCTCGGCGAAAAACTACTTAGGTTCCCTCCCCCAGCGGGGGAGGGCTAGGGAGGGGGAAAAGGCCGCAAATTCCGCAGATCCCCCCTCCTGACCTCCCCCCGCTGGGGGGAGGGAACCTTTTCCCGGCTGAACAACCATCATTCTGCGGGAGATCAGTTCCAGGTAGTTTCCATCCGGAAACTCCAGATGAGAAACCAGGTAAATCCATAGTCAGTTTGCTTGATGCCTCCATCCTCTTGACCGCTTGGCGCCTCTGGCGTACCATCGTCAGAGGGTAACATCGGAAAGGACCGTCACAATGCCATGAAAGCGGCCATGAACGTAATTCTCGACAAAAAAACTGCCGGTATCAGGAGTCTGGCGCATATCGGCCGCGGCCTGAAAAGCTGGCAGCGTCTTTGGCTGGTAACGGGAGGCATATACCTTCTCATGGTTGTGGCTGCGGGTTTGCTCCTCATGCCGGAGCGCAGACAGGTGGATAAGGCAATGGTCTTCGCCATTACGGAAGAGGTGCGGAAATACGACGGCCTGGCCTTTGTCGGGGATTCCCCGGAGAGGATTTTCCAGGCCGCCAGGAGTCAGGGGTTTGCCCCCTGGATTGCCCGTATCCGCAAGACCTACAGGATCGGCAGGGAGGGGGATGATGGCTTCGGCAGGATAGAGAAAGACTATCGCCAGGCAGTCGAATCCCTGACGACGCAACGCCTGAAGCTGTTGGTTTGGCTCTGCGTCGCCTGGGTCGTACCCATGGGTCTCCTCTACGCAGCGGGCGGCCTGATAGGCTGGATCAGGCAGGGAACGTCATGACCTTTGCCAACAAGCAGTACCGGCACAATCAGGCCGCGCCACATCAGGATTGCATCGAATGCAACGGCATGGCGATCCCATTTTTGTATTGCCGCTCCCGGCGCAGGACCCTGGGCATGACGGTCAGGCCGGACAAGTCTGTGGTCGTCAGGGTCCCGTTACGCACGTCCCTGGAGGATATCCGGGATTTCGTCTCCCGGCGGGGGGCATGGATTGCCAAGGTGTGGCGGGAGTTCGACAGCAGGCTGCCCGTGCCTTCCCAGGTCTACGAAAGCGGAGCGATCTTTTTGTTCCAGGGCCGGGGGTGTGCATTAACCCTGGTACAGGCCGCGGCCGAATCGGTTGTGCTGAGAGGGAATCTGCTGGTGGTTGCGGCCCAGGACGAACTGGATGCGCTTGATATCCGTAGGCTTATCGATGCCTGGTACCGCGACCAGGCGCAGAACATATTCCGGGAACGGGAAATCGAGTGCCACCGGAGGATGGAGGCTGAAGGCTTCCCCATTCCCCCCATCGTTATCCGCCCCATGAAGAGCCGTTGGGGCAGCTACTCGTACCGAACCGGCCGCATAACGCTAAACCTGAACCTCATCAAGGCTCCCCTGGCGTGCCTCGACTACGTGATCATCCACGAACTCTGCCACATGAAGCTCAGGCACCACGGACCAGCCTTCTGGAGGTTTGTCCAGCGCTACGTGCCTGACCATGCCGTGTTGCGCAGGCAGCTCAACAGTACGTGGTTAGGGACTTGAAATTTGCAGATACACCGAGTTTCAGCACTCGATAGGGTTTTGCCGGGATTTTACGATTGAAGGGTGGAAATCGTGGGCCCGAAGATGGCATGTAAAAAGGATATTTGTAAGATCTGATTCTCCATAGGATGGTCTGTACCCTTCATAACCTGGAGCACGGCCCGCATGCATTGACATACGGCACAGCAGTGATTACCTTCAGTATAATCCCCCCCTTATGGAAAATCAGGGCTAAAGAAGCATTCAAAAGGAGTAATGATGAGAAATAGATCTTTGTTGGTGGTGATTTTCAGTCTGATGGCCCTGCTGGCGGGCACAACGCTTGCCGCCGTCAATGCGGAGGCCCGCGCCGGCGGCGGCGCATCGCTTGGCAGCCGCGGGTCGCGCAGCTATTCCCAGCCCTTGTCACCCTCTTCGCCGTCCGGCCAGAGCCAGTTTGCGCCCCAGCCATTCACGCCCTCCCCTTACCAGTCACCCATGCCCGGCGGCGGCGGTTTCCTGCGCAACATGGCCGGGGGCCTTGTCGGCGGCATGCTGGGCGGCATGCTGTTCCGCAGTCTCGGATTCGGGGGGATGGGAGGAGGCTTCGGCGGCGGGATCGGGCTGTTCGAGATCATCCTGATCGGCGGCATCATCTACCTGGTCTTCCGCATGATGAAGGGAAGGCGCGATGAAGCCTCCCCCTACCAGAACCCCCCGACTTCGGGCGGTTACTATGAGCCGGAAGCACAGCGGCCCGTAATGGCGGCCTCCAACACGGCCGGCGATCTTGCTGCGGGTCTCTCCCATATCAGGCAGATGGACCCGGGCTTTGACGAACAACGTTTCCCGGACGTGGCCATGGATATCTTTTTCAAGATCCAGGGTGCATGGATGAACAGGGACCTTGGCGGTGTCAATCAGTTATTGACCCAGGAGATGCGGCGAATCTTCCAGGAGGATATCGACCGGCTGCTGCGTGAACACAGGGTCAACCGGCTGGAGAATATAGCCGTGCGCAAGGTGGAGATCAGCGAGGCATGGCAGGAATCTGGCCAGGACTATATCACGGCCCTGATATACGCCAATCTGCTGGACTATACGACCGACGACGCGAGCGGCCAGGTGGTAGAGGGAAGCAAGAGCGTTCCGGTAAAGTTCGAGGAGTTTTGGACCTTTACCCGGCCGGTGGGCAACAACCAGTGGCAGCTTTCGGGGATCAACCAGAAATAGGGAAAAGACACGCAAACGGCCCCGCCGGTTCAGAGACCGGCGGGGCCGTTTGCTTTACGGAACTAGGACCGAAATGAAGGCATGCTTATCCTCCCCATTTGAAAAAGGAACAAAAGGGGAATTTGCCATCCTGGATGCAAAAGCCCCCTAACCCCCTTTGTCAAAGAGGGGAAAGTGGCCTGAGCGTGGTGATTCCTGCATCAAGGGCATGGCGAATGAGTCTGTTTTACTCGCATGGGTGCAATGCCGGCCTGGAAGGGACAAAGGGGTAGGTACCGTAGATGAGTGGAAAGCTGTCGATGCCCTTAGAGCCGAGTTGAACCCGTTTTACGCCGACTCCTGCTCCATGTCGCAGTTGATCGCCGCTCTGAGCAGGTTGCTCGGCTTGAAGGTGAGCACCCTCCTGGGATCGAGTATGATCGATTCACCGGTCTGCGGATTCCTGCCGCGGCGGGCATTCTTCTGTTTGACCTCGAACTTGCCGAAGCCCGAGATCTTCACTTCCTGGCCGGTTTCCAGCGTGGCTTTGACGATGCTGAAAACCGATTCAACCAGGTCGTAGGATTCCTTTTTGGCAAATCCGCACGTTCTGGAAACATTCTCCACGATGTCTGCTTTGGTCATATCTACCTCTCGTCAGGGTAATCTTACAGAAACATACACTAAATGCCCCACTTATCGCAAGCCCAACGAAAGATTTTTTAATTTTTTATAACCACACTGGCATCCGCCCGGCATCATCTCACCTGTCTGGAGGCTGGCCGGAACCTGGAGCGATGTGGCGGGATGAGGGCCGAAGGGAAAAATAATTTCCGCCAGATTATCCCTTTGCGTGTGAGATACCTTTTGGTATCCTTAAACAATCGCGCTAATCAGGCAAGCCGTATTGCCGCTTGTACGGCACAGGACGGTAATCATCACAACGAAAAGGAGAATACAACATGGACAGGCGTACCTTTCTGAAGGCAACGGCCATCGGTTCGATTGCGACCGGCATCGGTTCAACCTTGGCGGCGGCGGAGCGTTACTTTCCGACCAAAGTAGACCCCTCGCTGTTTGAGGGGATCAACCGGGCAAAGGACCCGGCCAGGAAGACCCCCTTGGAAAAAACCCATGCCCCGGTTATCAAGGCTCCAGCTTCGGTAAAGGCCGGCGAGCCGTTTACCGTCGAGGTCTCGGTCGGCGAAAGCCTGCATACCATGGGACCGGCCCACTGGATAGAGCATATCGCGCTTGCCATCGGTAATGAACCGGCCGGTCGGATAGAGCTTCAGCCAAGGGGATTCCTGAAGCCCAGGGTTACGTTCGATGTGGTCATACCCAAGGATGCTGCCCCGGCAGGCAAGGTAAGCCTGGTTGCATCTCAGCACTGTAATCTGCACGGCCTCTGGGAGTCTAGCCTCGATATCCTAGTTGCCTGATGGTCTCGTGAAGGTAGGGAGTTTGTTCCTGCAAAACATGTCAAACTCCAGGGGCCTCGCCCGGCCCCTGGTGTTGCAGGGCCTTTTGGCATAGGCACGACAGGGGGATCGTCGGATGAAAAAAACCATGGGAAGATTTGCTGTGGCGCTCGTGATGATGGGCGGGGCCGTACTGACGGCTTTATCCGCCTATTGCTCGGAAGGAACCCTCCTGAAGGGTAAAGCGGCATTTCAACAAAATTGCATTGCCTGTCATGCGGATGGCGGCAATGAGGTCAATCCGGAAAAGACATTCTCCCGAGCGGATCTGCAGCGGAACAACATCCGTACCCCGGAGCATATTGTCAGGATCATGAGAAATCCCGGCCCTGGCATGTTGACGTTCGATGCCACCACTCTTTCGGACGAGGATGCCCTTGCCGTGGCGGAATATATCCTGGCTACTTTCAACAAGTAGCCGCACCCTTTTGCGTACTGAACCAATCAGGATGCCATCTATTAACGATGGCCTCTGCCTTCGCCGGAAGATCCGCCTCCATGGGAGTTTGTACTCGCGCTGTCCTATCTGATTCCCGCATCCCCTTGCATCTTTGAAATCCCTTCCGGGAACAGCGATTTGAGCAGATTCTTCAACTCCATTCTCAATTCGACAAGTGACGCTCTTTCCTCGCCAAACGTGTTGTTGATATCATCAGTAATGATGGAATGCATCTTGACCAGCTTGTTGCGGTCGGTGTGTGGACTCCGTATCTGTTTTTTCAGCTCCCGTATCTCAGCCATATCAAGAGTCTTGACCGCTACCTTTGATTTTTTCTCTTCCGCGGCTGTTTCCGGAAGCGAGCTGTCTTCCATGATCCCCAAGAAACCCTCAAGAATTGCCGGATCGAAAAGTATCTTTTCGTGCTTCAAGGTCCGCAAGGCAGCGTCAGGGGCGGATGCGGCCTTATAGGGCCGGTTCATTGTCAGGGCACAGTAGATGTCGCAGATGGACACCAGCATCGCATGTCTGGGGATATCATTGCCAGCCAGACCCCTCGGGTACCCGCTGCCATCATAACGTTCATGATGGCTCAACGTTATATTATGAACTATCAGGTTTGTGACTCCTGCGTTATCGAGTAATGATACACCATATTTCGGATGGAGTTTGACCCGGTAATATTCGTTCTCCGACAGGGCGTCTTCCTTGTCGGTAATGTCGCTCGATACGGACAACATCCCGATATCGTGCAGCATTGCTCCTGCACCTACGCTGATGAGGTCATCTCTCCCGGCATCGAACAGCTTCTCGCCCATATACATGGCAAGAATGGCTGTCTGTGCCGAGTGCTTGATGAGGTATTTGTCAAAATTATCTTCGAGTTTGGAAAAAAGTTTAAATAACTCATTCCTATTCTCAAATTTGAAGGAAATCTTTTCGAGAATGCGCTGGCATTTATCGAATGAGTCGGCATGGTTGGATTGCCTGAAAACATCGTCGATACATTTGATTATCATCTGGCCAAAGATAAGGTTCTTTGAATATTGAGACAGGATATTGACGGCACCTGAATCAGCAAGTCTTATTTCGACATGCTCCTGAACTTCGTCCGAATCCTTGCTGTTAATGTAAACAAATTCTGTCCCGTTTTCACGCAACCGCTCGATATTGTGGATGGTGAGCTTGGTTTTTTCTGGTTTGTAGAGAGTGTATTTGGCGTCAAGCTTGACGAATAACTCCACCTCCGGAAAATTTTTGTGGTTGATGGAATCAAGTACTATGGGTGAATACTCTAATGACATTTGGTATCCTCTTTACGATGTCCCCTCACAGAGTTATGTATTTGCGCATGTTGCATCTCCGACACTTATGCGGGACATAACAGCTCCCTCACTTCCCACGACTAACGTTTTGGGCAGATCATTACCTCCTCCCATTCTCTTTCCCGTTGCGGGTTTCTCTAATCAAATGTCCAGAAAACAAAAAAACCTGCATCTCTTCAGAAATGGCAGGCTTTAGATGTTTAAAAAAACATCTATCAGTCTCTTCGGTGGCTCCTCTTCCCGGTCTGGGCAGGTGGCTTTGCGTCATCCGGTTCCCCGGATTTTGCCATTTCGGTGACCATATTCAATTTTTCTCAACATGTGCTTTTCTAAAATTAAAGTCAATATGCTTTTCATCTCCCCACTCTTGACCGAGACAGTTTCACTCCAGTTTATGCCCCGAGCGGAGCGCCCCGGGGGATGCCCATGCCGTGGCGGAATATATCCTGGCCACCTTCGCCAAGAAAGCCCCGCAACCTCTTGCATATACCGCTACAAGGCAAGTTAACGATGGCCTCTGCCGCCGCCGGAAAATCCGCCCCCATGGAAGCCTGTACCAGCGCTCCCCCTGGAAGAAAACGACCCGCCAGATATGCCGCCGGGGGTCATTGTTCTGCTGCCACCACTACTGCCCATGCCGCCATGATATACGCTTCCGCTACCTCTGCGGGTAAACGCTGAAGGAGCATTGGAGGGCGTGACGTAGTACCCGCCCCCGTGATAAGTGGGCGCGATTAACCTGCTGTTAGGCACCAGTTGCGGTGGGCTGCCCGTGCCGCCGCCAAACCCCCTGCCGGCACCTGATACCCCGAGTCCCCTCCTCCCGGTTCCGCCGGTTGTCAGCGCCGGCCTGCCATTTAACCTCGCCACCGGGTCGATACGCGCATAACGGCCTCCGCCGATGTCGCGGAAGTGGTTCGAGACGAAAACATGCCGATGCCCGAAGGGGCGGTGAAAATCGTGCAGGATAAAGTAGCCCGGAAACCAGAAGCCGTTGCACCAGAACGGATAAGGTACCCATCCGTACAGATAGGAGTAGTCTGGTGGCGGGGCATAATAGGTTATGACCGGAGGGCCATTGTCGTTATAATAGTCGTCGATCACCGCGTCGCCTGGGGCGCTGGCACTGACCGCCGATGCGTCGCTGCCTCCCCCCACGGAAGAGGCTGTGGCCGACATGCCTGCCTGCGCCGTGACGTTATTGAACAACTGTGCCGCGCTTTCCGCGCTCAGGCCGAACCTCCCCGCATCCGCGGCTGCCCGAACCGAATCATATACCTCTCCCGAGATGTCCGGCGTCATGGGATAATCGGAGATCCAGCCGTTTCGCGGGCTGATGCCGGTCCCTGCCAGGCGGCTCTCGGCTTCTATTTCGTTTCCAGCCGTACCGATGCCTAAAGCAGCCTCGAGCTTCACGGCAAAATCGCCTTCGCGCATCAGCGCCTGTCCTATTGGCGGCTCGACGCTCTCGTACGCCGCCTGATTCGGATCCCCTCTCCCTGTTGCCGGCAGCAACATAATTGTACTCATCAAGCCTGCAATCATCATCACCCTTAACGCCAGCCTTTTCATAGAGTCCACTTCCTCTCCTTGCGCCGGGACATCTCCCGAACCCTCGGAACTTACGGAGACCGCCCTAGCGTCCTCTACTATTTAATTATAGTCCTTTCCCATGACGGCAGCGCATAAGTTTCGCCGCCGGCAGCCGTGGCACTGGAGGGTCCAGCCCAACCTCGACAGTCGGCCAAATCCTCGACCAGGGCAACCCCAACTCCGCTGTGGCGGCCCAACTTGCCGCACCGCTGTCCGGCAACGGATTCTCCGCCCCTTGCATCTTATTCCTGGTGCCCTATCGGCACGGTTGACGCCGACTGCCGGTTATGCTTTAATCATCATGTGGAAACAGAGGCTTATATCGCTCTTGGCTCGAACATGGGAGACCGGGAGTTCAACCTGCTGCGGGCGGTGGCTGAGATCGGCAAGCTGCCAGGCTGTCGGGTGACGGGCGTGTCTGCGTTCTACGAAACGTCCCCTGTAGGGGTCATTGACCAGCCTTCTTTCTACAATGGTGTTCTCAGGCTTGCTACCGAACTACCCCCACGCGAACTGCTGGAACGGCTGCTGCTCATAGAAATCAAGGTCTTTGGCCGGGTACGGACCGTTCAATGGGGGCCGCGGCCCATAGACCTCGACCTGCTGCTCTACGGTTCAATGATCGTCGAGGAGGAGGGGTTGATCTGCCCGCACCCGCGCATGGCAGAGCGGCGTTTCGTATTGCAGCCGCTCTCCGATCTCGCCCCCGCCCTGGTGCATCCTGTCCTTGGGCAGACCGTTGAGGAATTGCTGAGAACGCTGCGAACCGATGAGAGTCTAGTTCAAGTTTAACTGGGGAGAGTAACGTGATCAGGTTATTGATCTGGGGACTTCTGATTTATATCGGTTACCGCGTCGTCATGTCGCTGGCAAGCGGGAAAAAACCGGAACAAAGGACATCTGCGCCACGGGAAGCCTCGGCGACCTATAAAGACCCGGTTTGCGGCGTCTATGTTTCCGAAGAAGACGCTGTAGTGGGGCGCCTTGAGGGCGCGCGCCACTATTTCTGCTCCATGGATTGCCTGGAAAAGTTCCGCGAACAGCTTGATCATAAACCATCATAAACGGAGGAACACATGAAATTTTTCATCGATACTGCGGACGTCAACGAGATCCGGGCGGCCCACGACCTGGGGCTGGTGGACGGCGTAACCACCAACCCTTCGCTGATCGCAAAATCGGGTCGCAAGTTCAAGGATGTCATCAAGGAGATCGTCTCTATCGTGGACGGCCCGATCTCGGCCGAGGTCATCTCCCTGGACGCTCCCGGCATGCTCAAGGAGGCCAAGGATCTGGTCAAAATCCACAAGAATATCGTGATCAAGGTCCCCATGACGCCGGAAGGGCTCAAGGCCACCAAGGCCCTGTCGGAAAAGGGGGTCAAGGTCAATGTGACCCTGATCTTCACCCCCATGCAGGCGCTCCTGGCCGCCAAGGCCGGAGCCAGCTACGTCTCCCCTTTTGTGGGCCGGTTGGACGACATATCCCAGGACGGCATGGGGATCATCGAAGAGATCCGCACCATCTTCGACAACTACGGCATTACCGCCGAGATTATCGTGGCCAGCATACGCAACCCGATCCATGTTTCAAACTCCGCCCTGATCGGCGCCGACATCGCCACGATCCCTTATTCGGTCATCATGCAGCTTGCCAAGCACCCCCTGACCGATGCCGGCATCAAGAAATTCCTGGACGACTGGGAAAGCGTGCCAAAGTAAAAAGAGTTCCATTATGGCCACAGAGGCTCGTTGACACCGGGAATAAGCCGGTTTAGGGCTTGGCCCTGCGGCTCTGCGGCGGATTGCCAGCCTGATATTTTTATGGAGTTACCGTGAAGCCTTTGTCCCACAAGCTCTCTATCCTCTTCTCCGCCTCCGAGGCAGCACCATTTGCCAAGGAGGGGGGGCTGGGGGATGTGGTGGGAGCACTGCCGAAATACTTGGCCCGCCTTGGGCATGATGTCCGCGTGGTAATTCCGCGTTACTATGCCGTCAATCGGGAAAAATACGGCCTCAAGCTCCTGCCGGGCACCCTGGTGGTGCCCATGGGCATCATCGGCCGTATGTACTGCGGGGTCTACGAAGGAAGGCTGCCGGGGAGCGATGTTCCGATCTATTTCCTGGAGCATGAGCAGTTGTATGGCCGAGCCGGGGTCTACCAGCAGGACGGCAAGGGATACCTGGACAACGACAACCGCTTCGTCTTTCTTTCCAAGGCCTCCCTGGAGCTCTGCAAGATGCTGGATTGGCATCCGGACGTGATCCATGCCCATGACTGGCACACCGGCGTCATTCCGCTTTTGCTCAACACCTCCTATCTTCATGACCGCTATGTGGGCAACGCTGCCTCTCTACTGTCCATCCACAACATGCAGCACCAGGGGAACTTCTACCCAGGCCTGGTCGAGGTGCTCGGCACCGGCTGGAAACACTTCAACTACCTGGAACTGGAAAAGGACGACCAGGTCAACCTGCTCAAGGCGGGGATCTATCACGCCACCCTGCTTTCCACGGTCAGCGAGGGGTATGCCAGGGAGATCCGGACGGCGGAATACGGCTGGGGGCTGGAAGGGGTTGTACGGGACAGGGCGGCCGACCTGTACGGCATCTTGAACGGAGTGGATTACGAGGAGTGGGATCCGGCCACCGACCACTGCATCGCAGCATCCTACACGGCACGGACGGTGAAAAAGGGCAAGGCCGCCTGCAAGCGGGACCTTCAGCAACAGATGGGGCTTCCGCAGCGTGACGACGTGCCGCTGTTCGGCGTGGTCTCCCGCCTGGTCAAACAGAAGGGGACCGACCTGATCGCCGAGGCCATCCACCGCATACTGGGGATGAACGTGCAGTTCGTGCTGGTCGGCAACGGCGAGCCCTGGGCGCACTTCTTCTTTGGCGACATCGCCGCGGCCCATCCCGATAAATTCGCCTGTCACATCGGGTACAACGAAGATCTGGCCCACAAGGTGGAGGCCGGCGCGGACTTCTTCGTCATGCCCTCGTTATTCGAGCCGTGCGGCCTGAACCAGATGTACTCGCTGGCCTACGGTACTCCACCCATTGTGCGCGCCACAGGCGGCCTGGATGACAGCGTGGATAACTTCGACGAGCAGGCCCTGACCGGAGACGGCTTCAAGTTCCACCACCATACCGCCTCCGCCCTGTTCGACACCATCGGCTGGGCAGCCTGGACCTTCTTCAACAATCCCAAAGGGATTGCGGCTCTCAGGAAAAACGGCATGAAAAAGCGTTTCACCTGGGAGGCTGCGGCGCTCAAATACGACAAACTCTACCACCTGGCTGTCCGCCGTCGCCGCGGCGAGGAATACTTCCGCAACCGTTTCGGCGATTGATGTCCCCCCAAGGCGCTACCTCCGGTTTCAAATCAAAGACGACATCAAGGGGGCGAGGATCGGGGCTACGAAGGCGTAACACTTAAGCCGAAGAGCGCCACGAAGTGCCGCTTTGATTTGGAATCGGAATACGAGGTCCACCCATGGAACCCGACCAGCATGACGTCATCATCATCGGCACCGGACCCGCGGCCCTGGGGGCCGCATTTCGCCTCACCGACAAAGCGCCCTCTCTCTCCATCCTGATGATAGACAAGGCGCCGATCTGCTCTGGCGGCCTTTTGAACGACTGCAAGCAGAACTACACCTATCCCATAGGCTTTGCCGAAGAGTACTGGACCAGGGAAGAGGCCGAACGGCTGCTGCCGCTCGTGGAGGAGAAGCTCCAGCCGGCCTTCAAGGGTCAGAAGAACCTGGAAACCTACCACAGGCGCTCCGAACGGGTAGGGGCGGTGCTCTATGACGTGCGGCAGGCCCATGTGGGGACCGACCGGAGCAGGCATCTGATCGGGCGCCTGATGGACGAGCTTGCCGGCCGAGGGGTTCGTATCCTGCTGCAGCGCGAGGTGACCGACGTGCGGGAGGGAGCCATTGGTGCGGAGATAACCGTCAACGGGACGGAAATCCTCCGGGCGGGCACAATTATCGTGGCGCCGGGCAGGAGGGGGTTCGGCTTCCTGCAGCGCATCATGGAACAACTGGGCATCCCCTATATCGACAATATCGTGGATGTGGGCATCCGTGTCGAGACCCGCCTGGACAACTATCCTATCGTCAGGGACTATTACGACCCGAAATTCTACTTTCCCGAGCGGGTGCGGACCTTCTGCACCAATTCGGGGCACGCCAGGGTGGTGCTGGAACGTTACGAGGATTTCAGCCTCGTCAACGGCCACGCGCTTTCCGAACAGAGGGACGGCAACGACCTGGTCAATTTCGCCCTCCTCAAGACCATCGGGCTGAAGGATCCTGTCCGCAGCGGCCACCAGATGGCGCTGTTTCTCGGCCGGCTGGCACATGAGATCGGCGGCGGGCGGCCGATCATGCAGCGGGTGGGGGACTTCAGGATGGGGAAGCGCTCCTCGGCCGAGACCTTCGACGACGACCTCTACTCCTTCCGCCCCACCTGCCCGGTCACCGCCGGCGACCTGGGGCTGGCGGTCCCGGCCAAGATCATGCGCCACATCTGGGCGGCCCTGAAGAAGCTCGACACCATTGTCCCCGGTGTCCTGCATCCCAGCACGATCATGTACTATCCAGAGATCAAGATGTACGCCAACAAACCCTCTTTCATCGATGGCCATTTCCGGGTCAGCCCACATCTATACATGATAGGGGACGGCGCCGGCACCTCCCGAGGCATAACCGGGGCCTGGGCCAGCGGGATAAGGGCTGCCGAGGGGATTGTGCAGGCGATGGGACAAGGCTTTTAGCCGCCATGGGCCAACATGCTGACGCGCTATCCACCCGTTATTACAACAGCAATTATCCTTGATAAAGCGGCTGGTCGCCGATGAACGCGGAAAACGCGGATAAATCAAAGACTCGAATAAATATTTTCACAAATAAGGTGAATTGTTTTATTCGCTTAGCATAGTTTTATCGGCGCTCATTGGTGATTTAAGTGCCGTATTTCAGGATTATTCGGCATGGTCCGGATAGAGTTTCTCGATCTGGCGGAAGGTGTCGATACAGTCAAGGAAGATTTCCACCAGTTCCGGGTCGAACTGTTTGCCCGATTCACCGCGAATGTTTTCCACGACCGCCGTCTCATCCCAGGCTTCCTTGTAGCAGCGCCGGCAGGAGAGGGCGTCATAGACATCGGCAAGCGCTACAATCCTGCCATAAAAGGGGATATCCTCGCCGCGTTTTCCCATGGCGCTGCCATCGGTCTTTTCATGGCCCGGCAATGGTTTCCGGGTTAGAGGATCAATATAACCGGGGTAACCTTCGCCGTCCCATCGCTCGTGGTGGCTGATCGCCACGATGGCCGCCGATTCGTCGAAATCCGAATATGCGTCGGAAAAAAGATCCGCCCCGAAAAGGGTATGCATTTTCATTACCTGGTATTCTTCAGGGGTGAAGCGTCCCGGCTTCTTGAGGATGTTGTCGGAGATGGCGACCTTGCCCACGTCGTGCAACATGGCGGACATGCGCAGCACATCCCGATTGCTGTCAATTTCCCGTTGCGGCAATCCCCTTTTGAAGGCCCAGGCTTCGAATAGGGCTACCGAGTAGGCGGCTACCCGGTTGACATGCGGTCCGGTTTCCTTGGGGTCTCGCAGTTCCGCCATCTTGTTCATGCGCAGAATGATCTCGCGGGTCATTTTGGCGCGTTCTATGGCATTAGCGGCATTGTTGGCAAAGTAGCTGATGATTTCTTCGTCATCGTGAGTAAAGGGAACCGCGTCGCCATGGCTGTTCGTTGCATTTATCAACTGGAGAACGCCGATAATGCCGCCACGGAAGTTTTTCAGCGGGATAGTCAGCATCGAACAGGTACGGTATCCGGTGCGGTCATCGTATGACCGGTCAAAGGAAAATGGATAATTGCTCCCGACTTCGTAAGCATCGGCAATATTCAGGATGGTACCGTTGGCGGCTACATAACCGGCAATCGAGGTGTTGCTTATCGGTACGCTGAAAGTCGAGTAAAGCTGTTTTTTACCCGGTGGCAGCCTGCGCTGCATCGTGTCGTTCTGGGCATAACGGAAAATCAGGTTGTCTCCCTCGCGGACGTAGATCGAGCCGGCATCAGCATTGGTGAAGCCACGCGCCTCGAACAGGATTTTCTCCAGAAGAAGGTCAATGTCTTTAATCTGGGAAATCTCGCAGTCAAGCTCTATGATTTTCCTCAGTTTCTCATTCTGATGCATAACATTTCCCCTTTGGGTCCCCCCGAAAATCTTCAAAGAATGCGCACCGACTTTCTGGTCCCAAAACACGGCAATTTTTTGAAAGAAGGTCCATAAGGAAGAACCACGCACTCACACAAGGGTCTCGGAACACAGATATTAAGAGTTCCTTATCGCGCCCATTTCCTTTCTACATTACGTAAACACAAAAATCAACGCCATTTCAGACTGTTAAAATTAGCACTGGGGGCCTCCACATCCACCTGTTTCTCTCATAAAATCGTGGAACGGCCGTTAAATAGGTGAATTGTCCTATTGGATACAGATTTTTTTGATTGAGGAACAGATAGGCGGGCGGCAAAATAATTCTATTATCTGCGTGCTTATATCCTGCGGTTCGGCAACATTGATGCAAGCCAAGCCGAATCTGTTCACGTGGTAAGCTGAATCAGATAAGGTTTAAATGAGTTTTGCAACTGTGAATATTTAGTGACATGCCCAAAAAAATCAGTATTGTATGCAGAATTTTATTTGCTCTTATCTTGACGCAATTAATGTTGTTGTGAATGTTGACAGAGATGCTTTGCGGTTATTAACAGCAGTTTTTCATGTCATAGGTCCTGATAGCGGCACAGGTCACTTGAACATGGCGCTTTGCCGTGGGTTTGGTATGATAGGTACATCTCCTGTGACAAAACGTTTGAAGGGGGGAAACGCCATGACGGCTCATAGCTTCGTGCCGGAAAGCCTCCGGCGCTCACGGGAGCATTCAGACGAGATACTGGAGTGGTTACAGGGCAAGGGAAAGACCATCATCGTCATCCACGACAACCCTGATCCCGATTGCCTCGCTTCAGCCATGGCGCTTCGCCACCTGCTCGCCATGAAGCTGAGCAAGGATGCGGTCATCACCTTTTCCGGCATGATCGGACGCGGTGAAAACATCGCCATGGCGAAGGAACTGGGGATAACGCTCACCCCCCTCGAAATGGTCGATCTGGACGAGGTCAGCGCGGTCTGCATGCTCGACACCCAGCCTGGCACTGGCAACAACTCCCTTTCTCCTGATTGCCGGGTGGATATCGTCATAGACCATCACCCGATGCGCGCAACGACCGCAAGGTCCCGCTTTGTGGATATCCGTGACGATTACGGAGTTACCGCCACGATCCTTTATGAATATCTGGTGGCCCAGAATATCACTATCGGTACGAAAATGGCCACAGCACTGTTTTATGCGATCAAGTCCGATACTCAGGATCTGGGCCGGGAGGCGAACCTGCCGGATCGGGAGGCGTATCTCCGTCTCTTTCCCGTGGCGAACAAGCGGATCCTGTATGAAATAACACATCCCAAACTGCCTATGGTATACTTCCTGACCATCCACAGTGGGATTGAGAACACGATGATGTACGGCAAGCTGCTGGTTGTGAACCTGAAGGCGATTTGCTTTCCCGAGGTGGTGGCCGAGGTGGCCGACTACCTGATCAGGCTGGAGGGCATCGAGACCGTGCTGAGCATGGGGCATTACAATGACAAGGTTATCCTCTCCCTGCGCACGACGAGCATTCTCCTCAATGCGGGGGAGATAATCAGGCGGCTCGTGTCGGGAAGGGGAACAGCCGGCGGACACGTCATGATGGCGGGAGGCAAGCTGGACAATGTGCCCTTCACCGCCCTGAAGGAGGTCGAGGCGTTCCTGACGGAAGCGCTGCTATCCGAACTCTCCATCGGTGATGTTGCGCCGGTGAGGCTGATCGAGCCCAGAAAGTAAAGCCTGGACAGTGGAAATGACCGCACCCACCCATAACCTCCACCAGTTTCTCTCTCTTCTGGAAGAACAGGGCGAACTCAGCCGCATCCGGGTCGAGGCCGACCCAATCCTGGAGATCGCGGCTATTACCGACCGGGTCTGCAAGGAGCCGGACGGCGGGAGGGCGCTCCTCTTCGAGCAGCCCGTGGGAAGCCGCTTCCCTGTTGCTACCAACCTGTTCGGCTCCCTCCGCAGGGTATGTCTCGCACTGGGCGTGGACAGCCTGGAGCGGCTGACGGAACGCATGACGGCTCTGCTTGCCCTGTTGCCGGAGTTTGATGTTCCCAGTCTCGACCGTCTGATCGGCACCCTGCCCGAGTTCTCCCGTTTCGCCCCAATTGCCGGGCATGACGCCGACCTTGTGGCGATGGAGACACCCGATCTGGGCAGGTTCCCGTTCCTCCAGAGCTGGCCTGGGGACGGTGGCGGGGCGGGGCATCCGCGCTATATCACCCTGCCGCAGGTATTCACCGTTGCGCCGGATGGTGGCAGCCCCAACTGCGGCATGTACCGTTGCCAGGTGCGCGGGCCGGCTGAACTGGCCGTGCGCTGGAATCCGGGTAGCGGCGCGGGGCGGCATTTCGAGGAATACCGGAGCCGCGGCGAGGCGATGCCGTTGGCGATCTGCTTGGGCGGTTCCCCGGCTGCGTGCTTCAGCGCCACGATGCCGTTGCCGGGCGACCTGGACGAGATGACCTTTGCCGGATTTCTGCGGAACGCCCCGCTGGCCCTGGCCCCCTGCCGGAGCGTGCCGCTGCGGGTTCCTGTCGGTTGCGAGGCGGTTATCGAGGGGTATGCCGATCCGTTTCAAACGGTTATGGAGGGACCCTTCGGAAACCACACCGGCTTCTATTCCCCAGCTGCGCCTGCCGCCCTGGTGCGGGTGGTCGCCATCAGCCATCGGGCGGATGCGGTTATCCCGGCTACGCTGGTGGGGCCGCCCCCCATGGAGGACTGCTGGATGGCCAGGGCCTGGGAGCGGCTTTTACTGGCATTTTTGAAGCGGCTGGCACCTGCTGTCGCCGATATCCGTTTCCCCCCGGAATGGGTCTTCCACCAGAGCGCTATCATTTCCCTTGAAAATCCGAACCCCGGCATGGTAAGGGAGATTGCCGGGGTTCTCTGGCATACCCCCTGGTTCGGCGCGGCCCGTCTCCTGATCTTTGTCAATGCCGATACCGGACCGGTTGACCTTGCGCTGGCAGCCTGGCGCGGCATGAATCTGGCGGATGACGGGCTCGGCCTGATCCGAGACAAAGGCGGCGCAAGGGTAGCATTGGATATCACCGGCAACCCCCGGTCCCGGCCGCAGGTCGTCATGGAGGGTGCAATTGCGGAGCAGGTGGCGCGGCGCTGGGGGGAATACGGGTTGTAGAAACTCAAATCAGCCGCAAGACACAGGAACTCGGCCCTCCGCGAAGTTCTCCGCGCCATGTCCCTGTGGCAGGCTGATGATCATGTAAGATATATATGGGAAGGTCATTCGGAATGATATCCATGGCAACGCAAACAAGTCTCCTACGCAAGATCGCCGTGTTCCTGGAGATGATCAAGTTCTCCCACACGGTCTTTGCACTCCCCTTTGCCCTGACCGGGGCGTTTTTGGCGGCAAGCGGCCTCCCAAGCGGCCGCCAGGTCCTCTGGATCATCCTGGCCATGGCCGGGGCCCGCACGGCAGCCATGGGGCTGAACCGCCTGATCGATGCCGAGATCGACGCCAAAAACCCCCGCACCGCCAAACGCGCCATCCCGGCCGGCCTGATCGGCAAAGGCGCAACACTGGTCTTCATTGCCGCAGCCACGCTGTTGTTGCTCTTTGCCGCCATGATGCTCAACCCGCTCTGCCTGAAACTGTCTCCTGTCGCCATTTTTTTCCTTGTTCTCTACTCCTTTTGCAAGCGCTTCACCTCCCTGGCCCACGTGGTGCTGGGGATATGCCTTGCTGCGGCCCCCATGGGGGCCTGGATCGCCATTCGCGGCAGCATTGACACCCCGGCCCTGATCCTGGGAGGCATCGTGCTCTTCTGGGTCGCCGGTTTCGATATCCTTTACGCCCTCCAGGACCTTGACTTCGACCGCGCCGCCGGGCTTCATTCCATCCCCGTGGCGCTGGGGGTCAGAGGCTCGCTTTGGGCGGCTCGCCTTTTCCACCTGGTCATGATGGGATTGCTCATGCAGCTCTTCGTCATCATGCACCTGGGGTTGCTGTTCCTGGCCGGCATTGTGGCGGCCGGCGCCATGCTGCTGTATGAACACCTGCTGCTCAAGGACGGTAACCTGGACAGGCTGGATGCGGCTTTTTTCAACATGAACGGCTATATCAGCATTGCCATCCTGGCATTCACGGCAGCAGACCTGCTGGTGAGGTGGCCATGACCACGCATAAAAGGATATTTGTCGCTCTGACCGGGGCGTCGGGGTCGATCTACGGCATCCGCCTGATGGAAGAACTCATCAAGCAGGGTTTCATGCTCACTGTGGCAGCCAGCGAGAGCGGGCAACTGGTCTGCCGCGAGGAGACCGGCCTGGATCTGGGCGGAGATGCAGCGGCCGTCAGCGCTCGACTATGCGCACATCTCGGCGTAAAGATCGGCGTGGAGGTGGTTGCTGCCGACAACCTCTTCGCCTGCGCTGCCAGCGGTTCCGCAGCGCCGGCAGCCATGGTCGTCGCCCCGTGCAGCATGGGCACCCTGGCGCGCATCGCAGGCGGGATATCAGGCAACCTGATCGAGCGGGCAGCAGACGTGATGCTCAAGGAGCACCGTCCCTTGCTGCTGGTCCCGCGAGAGACGCCGCTATCGGAGATCCACCTGGAAAACATGCTCAGGCTTTCCCGCGCCGGCGCCCGCATCATCCCCGCAATGCCGGCCTTTTACCACAAGCCGGAAACCATCGACGACATGGTGAACTTCGTTGTCGGCAAGGTCCTCGACCAACTGGGGGTTGCCAACGACCTCTTCAAGCGCTGGGGTGATCGCTGACGCCCCGCACCATGCCTGTTGACCCGTCACCAGCTGTCGCCGCCTATCTGCGCAGGCGTGCCGTTTTAGCCCCCTGGCGGATCGCCGGACAGACAGCCGGGGCATTCCGCGGCGCCGTGGTCATTCCTAGCCTGGCCGAGAGCCGCAATCTTCCGCAAACCCTGCACTCCCTTGCCGCCAACCCAACAGAGATCCTCTCCGGTTTCCTGCTCCTGGTGGTAGTCAACCAGCGCGGCGACGCCTCTCCCAGTGAACGGGCCGATAATCTGACCACCCTGGATATGTTGCCGTCCTGGAAACGGGACTACGGGCTGGAGCACCTGCACTGGGTGGATGGAGCCTCGAAAGGCTACGAGCTGCCGCCGAAACAGGGGGTGGGGCTCGCCCGCAAGATCGGCATGGACCTGGCCCTGGAGCACCTTGATTTTGCCGCGAACGATCCGCTCTTGATCTGCCTCGACGCCGATACCGTTGTCCAGCCCGACTATCTCCCTGCCATTGCCGGGCATTTCCATGAAACCGTGGCCGGGGGGGCGAGCATCCCATATCGTCATGGTCTGGCCAGCAACCGGGCCGGACAGGCGGCCATCGACCGCTACGAGCTGTTTCTGCGGGCCTATGTGCTTGGGCTTTCATTGGCCGGATCCCCCTATGCCTTCCATACCGTGGGGAGCGCCATGGCCTGCCGGGCATCAGCCTACGCGGCCAGCGGGGGTATGAACCGCCGACTGGCCGGCGAGGACTTCTACTTTCTCCAGCAGGTGCACAAGGTGGCAGGGGTCGCCCCCCTGACCGGCACCATCGTGCATCCTTCGCCCCGCGCCTCCCACCGGGTTCCCTTCGGCACCGGTCGGGCGGTCGGGGAGATGCTCGCGCCAGGAGGAGAGAAGCTGCTATTTTACCAGCCGTTTTTGTTCGAGATCCTTGGGGAGTGGTTACGGTGCGTAACGGTGCACGGCGGTGGGGGCGGCTTTGACCTCCTGCGCCGGGCGGGCGGGATCTCGTCCCATCTGCGGGGCTATCTGGAACAAGCCGGGTTCAGCGCGGCCTGGGACAACCTGCTGCGGCACAACCCCGACGAAAAGAGGTTGATGGCTGCCTTTCACGGCTGGTTCGACGCCTTCCGCACCATGCGTTTGCTGCACCATCTGAGCGACAAGGCCTGGCCGCGCGTCCAGCCGGAGCAGGCCGTAAGGCCCCTGCTGGAGCGGGCGGGCCATGATGAGGGTGATGTGGGTGGGATGTTGGAGCGGTTGAGAGGGCTTCAGGGGGTATGAAAAGAAAACTGCCTATTTTATTTTAGGACTCAGTAGTGTCCCAACGTTGAATATTTGATGAGCCGCAATAGCCCATGAATACTAAGAGAAATCGACATTATGTCATATAACGACTTGAAAATTTTCCGGAGGTCCAGCCATCTTCGCACAGCAATGTGCGGAGGGGTGAACCATGTACACCGGCAAGCTCGTTTTCTCTCAAGTGATGGAGCATCTCCCGCTCCAGGTTTTTCATCAATGCGTCGAGCGCTACGACGGCAACTTCAAGGTCAAGGAATTTACCTGCCTCGACCAGTATCTCTGCATGGCCTTTGCGCAGTTGACCTATCGCGAGAGCCTGCGGGACATCGAATCCTGTCTGCGAGCGCAAAAGAGCAAGCTCTATCACATGGGCATTCGCTCGTCAGTTTCCCGCAACACTCTGGCCAATGCCAACAAGGTCCGCGACTGGCGCATCTATGCCGACTTGGCCTATTCCCTGATCCAGACGGCCCGCAAGCTCTATGTGAACGAGAGCTTTGGTCTGGAGCTGGAGAACACCGTCTACGCCCTGGACGCCACCACCATCGACTTGTGCCTCTCCATGTTCCCGTGGGCCAATTTCCGCACAGCCAAGGGTGCCATCAAGCTGCACACGCTGCTGGATCTGCGGGGCAACATCCCGACCTTCATCCACATATCCGACGGCAAACTCCACGAGGTAAACACCCTGGACATCATGCCGCTGGAAGCGGGTGCTTTCTATGTCATGGATCGCGGCTACCTGGACTTCGAGCGACTGTACTCAATTACTCAGGCGTCAGCCTTTTTCGTGATCCGGGCCAAATCAAACCTCAAGTGTCGGCGAGTCTATTCCCATCCGGTAGACAAGGAAAGCGGGCTGCTTTGCGATCAATCGGTATTGCTCACCGGCTTTTACCAAGCCAAGGATTATCCGGACAAACTGCGCCGGGTGAAATATCACGATGCCGAGAACGACAGAACCCTGGTGTTTCTAACCAACAATTTCACTCTGCCAGCCATGACTATTGCCGAGTTATACCGTTGTCGCTGGCAGGTCGAGCTGTTCTTCAGATGGATCAAGCAAAACCTGCGAATCAAGACTTTTTACGGCACATCGGAGAACGCAGTCAAAGCCCAGATATGGATTGCCGTGTCAGTCTATGTACTCGTTGCCATCATGAAGAAACGGCTCAAGATCGAGGCAAGTCTCTACACAATTCTACAGGTCTTGAGCGTGACCATCTTCGAGCGAATGCCCTTGTTACAGGCACTTACAGATTCAGATTACAGAAACGAAACAGACGGAAACAATAACCAACTGGTTTTATTTAACTAAACGTTAGGACACTACTGTTTAGGACTAAAAAGTAAAACAAGGGGCGTACCGCCATTGACGGTACGCCCCTTATTTTCGTGGAGTAATACGCGCGTCAGCTCTTCGCCAGCACAGCCTCGGCAACGGCCTTGCCCAGGGCCCGGCAGTGTTCCAGGGCCTCTTCCTTGGGGGCGAAGGGAGCGCGGACAGATTCGCCCACGAGTTTGAAGCCGATCCCCTTCAGCCTCTCTTCGGCCATCCTGCAGGCCTCGCCGCTCCAGCCATAACTGCCGAACACCGCTGCCAGGCCGCTCTTGAGCTTAACGGTGCTGAGGTAGGCCAGAACGTCCCACATCGGCTTGGGAATGTCCCGGTTGATGGTGGGGATGCCGAAGATAAGGGCCTCGGCTTCTTCCATAAGGTTGCGAACCTCATCGGCGCCCAGATGGCTTATGTGATAGCTTATGACCTCGACCCCGTCGGTCCTGGCCCCGTCCGCTATCGCTTTTGCCATTTTTTCCGTGTTGCCGTGGGGCGACAGGTAGAGGATGAAGATCTTTTTCCCCAGGGTCGTGGTCTTGCTCCAGCTCTCGAACTGCTCGATGGCCTTCCATGGGTCCTGCCTGATGATCGGGCCGTGGCTCGGGCAGATCATGTCGATCACGTCGTGGCGGATCTTTTCCACGGCAGACAGCACCTTGTCCTTGAAGGGACGGAATATGCAGTCGAAGTAGAATTGGCGAGCCGAGACGACATCCTCCATCTCGTCGTTGAAGATGCGCCCGGGCCGGCAATAATGGGCGCCGAAGGCGTCGCAGGTGAAGAGGATGTTGTCCTCCTCCAGGCGGGTAAACATGGTGTCGGGCCAGTGCAGGAAGGGGGCCATGATAAAGCGCAACCTGCGGCCACCAAGGTCGATGGTTTCACCCTCCTTGACCACCTGCGAGTTGAACGGTTTGTGCATCAGGTTGGTGAGAAAGGTTCTGCCGGCAGTGGTCGATACGACCGTGGCCTGGGGGCAGTGCTCCAGCAGGTAGGAGAGTGACCCGGAGTGGTCGGGCTCGGCGTGGTTTACGATGATATAGTCGATGGTCTTGGGATCGATCAGGGATTTGATCTTGTCCATGAACTCGTCGGCCCGTTTGCCCTTGACCGTGTCGATGATGGCGGTCTTCTCGCTCCCCTTGAGGAGGTAGGAGTTGTAGGTGGTGCCGTGTTCGGTGGGGAACAGATCGTCAAAGATGCGAAGGTCCGGGTCTTCCGCCCCGATCCAGTAGAGTCCCGGTTTGATTTCAACAGTTCCAAGCATGGTGGCAGTTCTCCTTTTCGTCGTTTCTTCCGTGAATCACGACGGCGCTGTCGCACATCCATATTCCTGACCACTTTTGTCCGCAACTATAGCAAACCATTTCCCACCGGACAAGCAATATTAGAAGAAGGGGGTTGTGTCCTTTGCCCTGATCTGCTACAAATTCAGCCATGAACGAGATTGTTCGGACAAGAATCGATGCCTTGCGGCCGCTTCTGAAGGACGCGGATCCGGACGTGCGCGGTTGTGCCGCAGGATCGATAGAAAGGCTTGAATCCACCGGCGGCATCGACGAACTCCTGCATGCCCTGAAAACAGGGAACATGGGTTCGCGGGTTGCCGCCATCCATGCGCTGAGCGAGATCGGCGGAAACAGGGTAGTGGCCCCGCTCGTCTACTGCGCCGGCCGGCCGGAGGCGGATATCCGCGCCGCAGCCGTGGAGGCGCTTGGCCGGCTGGCCGTGCCGTCGACGCTGCCGGTGCTGCTGGATCGACTCGATGATCAGAATGAGGCTATCAGGGCGCGGGCGATTGCGGCTGTGGGCGGATTTCCCCCTTCACCTCTCTTGTACGAACGTCTGCGCCCGTTCCTGGATGCGGCGGATGGCGTCTTGGAAGCGGAGGCGGCTCTGGCCCTGGCCCGGCTCAAGGATCTTTCTTCCGAAGGGCGCATCACGGCGCTCCTGGCTTCTCCCCACGCCTCCACCCGTCAGGCCGCCGCCGCGGCATTGAGCCTGCTGCCGTTGGAATTCACCTTTTTCCCCGCAACAACAGTGACGAAATAACGGCCTGCCCTTAGATGCTGAAAACTTAGGTTGTTCAAAATAGTCAGATCGTCGCACCCGCAGGATGCCGTGAAGAGGCGTAGCAGCGCGCTACGCCGCACGAATGGGCGTTCGAGGACGGCGTCGAGATGGCTGTTTTTCAACAACCTCCTAATTGAACAGGCTGCCCACCTCGATATTCTTCAATAGCGGATCCACCTCCGCCACGATCCTGGCATAAATCGAACCGTCAGGCTCCACCAGCCTCTTTTCACGAAGCGCTTGCAGGCGTGAGCCGTCCTGTTCGAGTACGATTCTGACCACAGGGGCCTCCTCGTCCAGCGGGTTGGGGCGGTGGACGAGCGCCACCTCGTTGTTATCCAGGCGGACCAGCGTCCCCACCGGATATTTGCCCATCAACTCCGTGAAGCGGACCACAAGCTCGTAGTTCAGGACGGTTCCAGCCAGATCATGCATCACCGCCAGGGCGCCCCGCGGGCTTAAGGGGCGCTGGTAGCCCCGCAGGGTGGTGCTGGCATCGTAGGTGTCGGCGACGGCTATGATGTCGATCATATTGTCGTAGTGAAGGCCACGTGCCCATTCGGGATAACCCTCGCGGTTGTAATGGAGGTGATGGCCCAATACTGCCTGAGCGATCCGGGGGTTGAGCCCTTCCATCTCCCGTATGATCTTGGCGCCCAGTTCCGAATGGCGTTTCATCTCATGTAACTCCGCGCTGGACAACTTGCCAGGTTTGTTGAGGATATCCTTCGGTATCAGGGTCTTGCCGATGTCGTGCAACTGCCCGGCGATACCGACCTCCCTGACGTCTTCGGCGTCCATGCCGAGCGCGGCTCCCAGGGAGATGGCCAGGACCCCCACGTTGACGCAGTGGTTGAAGGTGTAATGGTCATAGTCCTTGATCATGGACAGCCCCAGGAGGGTCAAAGGCTCCCGCATGGTGATGCCGACCAGCCGGTCCACTGCGCCGGTCACCCCGGCGCTGCTGGGGATCCGGCCTTGCTCGATATCGCGGCAGACGCCGCGGATCGCTTCCAGGGACTGGCCGTAGGCTGCCAGGATGTAGCCGTCGCCATCCTCGTCGCCGTTTTTTTCCGGCTGCTCCGGCAAATCAACATCCTTCCGGCTTAGCACCCGGATGTGGCGTATCCCCTTTTGGCGCATTCTGGCGCTCAGGTCGTCAATACCGGCCGATTTGCCGGAGAGCAGGAGCACGAACCCCTGCAATTCGTCAAAGTCAAGCCCGCTGCTCATGACGATCCGGCCGATCTCTCTTTCCGTCAGCCGATTGGTCAGATCGACAATAGCGGTGGTGGGGGTGATGAAGAGGTGCTTTTCGAAGAACATTACACCGTCGATGATGCCCCAGGAGATGGCGGCACCCCGGGCCAGGGCGGAGCCGAAAAGCTGGTCCAGCTCGATCAGGGGCTGGCGGATGGCGGGGTGGGATTCCGGATAGAAAGCCATTCCCTTGACCGCCCCCGAAAAGAGGGTAATCATCCGCAAGGCAAGCTGTTTATCCACCTCATCCATGGCTTTGGTCCTTTGTCCTTTCAATGGCGCCAAGCGCTTCGCCGCAGGTACTGGCCAGCTCACCCGTACCGCGGGCCTTCTTTCTAAGGGCAGGCAGGGCGCTTGCGTCGCCCAGTCGGGCCAGGCAGGAAGCAATAGCCATCTTGAACAGATCCCAGCGTTTGTGCGAGATCAGGTGCCTGCTTTCAAGGAGGCGTATCAGGGAGGGGGTCGCCCGATGGTCGCCGATCATGGCGATTGCCGAAAGGGCATCGCATTTCAGAGCGAGGTTCTGGAGGAACCTGTCGTCGTCGCAGACAATCTGCAGCAGCACGTCCAGGCCCTTGTCGCTTTTCATGCCCCCCAGCGAGGCGATCGCCTGGGGCCACAAGGCCGGGTCCGGGTCCAGCAGCACTGCCGTGACTGCCTCCTCCGCCTGCTGCCCGCCGATCTTTGCCAGGCTGCGGATGGCTTCCTTGGCAACCCTGCTGTCGGAGTGCCGCAGGCATCGCTCCAACTCGGGCACTGCTTCCCTGCTGCCGATAATACCCAGGATGGCTGTCAGGTTTTTGACGACGTGCCAGCGGCTGTCGTCCAGCATCGACAGGATCGGGGCAACAGCCGCTTCACCCAGGCGTGCCAGCAAAAGGGCCAGCTTTTTGCGTTCGGCCTGGTTTTCGGTTGCAGCCATCCTGGCAACGGCCCGTCTGATGGTTTCCTGTCCGCCGGCAGCCAGGACGGCGAGGGCCGACTGGAGGGAAACCCTGTCTTCCGCGCCCAAACTGTCCATGATGAATGCGAGGAATTCGCTCTGCCCTGCAAGCCTCTCAAGGCCTGTGCGTGCCGCTGCCTTTATCCCTTTCCCGCACCCCGGGTCTGCGGCATGCCGTGCGAACAGCTCCGCCAAGGGGAGCGCAAGTGCCGACCCACCGCGGATGATGAGGGTTTCGCAACATGCGACTCCCTGGCGGGCGAGCATCGGGTAGATGTCTTCGTCAACAGTGGTGCCCAGGCGGCTCAAAATGGCTTGCAGCGCCTGTTCCGGGTCGGCATCCTCGGGAGGGACGAAGGATCCATTGGGGGCGGGGAGTTCCGGGACGTCCCCTTCGATCTCGTCCAGTCCTGCCGGAACCACCCCATGTGATTCAATCTCGTAGCGTTTGCCCAGAATGACCGTGAGGTCGAATTCATTGGCCCAGATGGTGCGGATGCCGTGCCCCTGCATGACCTTTTCCAAGCCGCCTGCCTGCTGGATGGCTTCGGGGGACATGGAGACGATCCTGATGAAATCCAGCAGATCTTCTTGGAACAGGTCGGCGAGAAAGGTGATCTTTTGCGCCCGCCGGGCAAAAAGCTCGAAAGAAAGGGAAGATGTCGCGCGCATGCTGTCCGGCAGGGCCTCCCCGTCCGGCAGGCTGAACCCGGCACGTCCGCAGCGCAGGGAAAGGTCGTGGCCGTCCAGCGCCCGCAGGAAGGAAAGGTGCGCCTGGATGACGCTCATTTTGCGGATGGGATGCCCTGGGGGGTAGAACTGCCAAGCGCGCAACGCCCGGTTGACGTTGCCCAGTGCCTCCAGTAGAACGGGGGGCGATGTGGCGGTGGCGACTTGCATGTGCGGTCCCTTGTTAAATACCGGGGTAATGTGCAATACTATACGGATTATTGCGGGATTTTGTCAAACCTGAATCCGCCAAACACTCACTCACATCTGTCATACCAGGCATCGAGGGATGATACGTGAAACACAAAACCGTTTTTACCTGCCAGAAGTGCGGTTCTCAGTCACCCAAATGGCTGGGGAAGTGTCCTGATTGCGGCGCCTGGAACAGCATGGCCGAGGAGGTGATCGCCAAGGCGGCGCACGGCCAGCTGCCTGGCGGAGCCTCCCGTCCGGTGCCGATCTGCGATGTGCCGGCCCAGTCGGAGACGCGCATAAGCTGTGGTATTGCCGAGCTTGACCGGGTGCTGGGGGGGGGCATCGTCCCCGGTTCCCTGGTATTGATAGGTGGTGATCCCGGCATCGGCAAGTCAACCCTGCTGCTTCAGGCCATGAACAGCCTGGCGGCCAGCGGCGGCCCGGTCCTATATGTGTCCGGCGAGGAGTCCGCCTCCCAGACCCGCCTGCGGGGAGAGAGGCTGGGGGTCTCCCATAAGGGGCTTCTGGTCCTGGCGGAAAATTCGCTGGAGGCCATCATTGCCCATGCCACGGCCATCAAACCGCAGGCGCTGGTGGTGGATTCCATCCAGACGGTCTGGACGTCCTCCCTTGAATCCGCCCCCGGCAGCGTCAGCCAGGTCAGGGAATCGGCCGGCAAACTGATGCTGCTTGCCAAGGGGCACAATATCCCCGCTTTTCTCGTGGGGCATGTCACCAAGGACGGTGCCATTGCCGGGCCGCGGGTGCTTGAACACATGGTGGATACGGTGCTTTACTTCGAAGGGGATGGCAGCCATCCCTTCCGCATCCTGCGTGCGGTCAAGAACCGTTTCGGCTCCACCAACGAGATCGGCGTGTTCGAGATGAAACAGGAGGGGCTGTGCTGCGTGGACAACCCGTCGGAGCTCTTTCTCGCCGAGCGCCCTCTTGGGGTGCCCGGCTCCGTGGTCACGACCTCCCTGGAGGGGAGTCGGCCGTTGTTGGTGGAGCTCCAGGCGCTGGTGAGCCAGTCATCCTATAGCGTCCCCCGCCGCACCACCATAGGAGTGGACCATAACCGTCTGGCGCTTTTGGTGGCAGTGCTGGAAAAGAAGGTCGGCCTGCATCTGGGCGGGCAGGACATCTTCCTTAACGCCGCCGGCGGGGTGCGTCTCAATGAGCCGGCGGCAGACCTGGCCATGATCATGGCCGTTGCTTCCAGTCACCTTGACAAGGTGATCGCCCCCCAGACCGTCGTTATCGGCGAAGTGGGGCTGGCCGGAGAGGTGCGGGCAGTAACCCAGCCGGAACAGCGAATAGCCGAGGCCGATAAACTCGGATTCGGAACCGCCATCCTGCCGGCCGGTAACCTGAAGAGGCTCAAGAAAGGAAATATCAAGCTGGTTGGGGTTTCTTCGGTCGAGGAGGCCATGAACCATATCCTGGGATAGGCCAGGTTAGGCCCACGGCCATTTTTTTCTGGACTTGCACCACGGCAACCTATAAAATCTGTACATTTATATGAATTCAGGAGCAGGCCATGGAAGCGGAAAAAATTGAATTCTTCAGAAATGTTCTGATCGAAGAGATGAAGTCGCTGCTCGGAGAGGCAGACAAGACGGTTACGGAAATGACCTCCGATGCAGCCAACTTCCCTGATCCCACCGACCGCGCCACCCAGGAATCGGACCGCAACTTCGAACTGCGCATCCGTGACCGCGAACGCAGGCTTATCAACAAGATCAAGGATGCCCTGGAACGCATAAATGCCGGCGAATTCGGCATCTGCGAGGAGTGCGGCGAGGAGATCAGCGAAGCGCGCCTCAAGGCGCGACCGGTGACGACTCTCTGCATCAACTGCAAAATGGAAGAAGAAGAGAAAGAGCGCCGCAAATAGAGAATACGAGCAAATCCCGCACCATGCGGCAGGTGACGACATGGAAGCCTTCACCCCTCCCATACAGGCCGCGAAGCAACTTGATGAACTGACGATCCTTTACCAGTTCAGTAATACCATGTTGTTCACCATCCGACTCAACAAGCTGACCCACCTGATTCTCACCACTCTCACCTCCGGCAGCACCAAACTCTTCGAAAGGGCCATGCTGTTTCTGTGCAACGAAAAAACCGGCATGCTGCTGGGTATGCTGGGCGTTACGCAGGATACCGTCGAAGGGTTGAAGGTGGTGGGAGGGGAAGACGCCCTCAGAAGCCGCTGGGATATCGATGACGATGTCATCGCCCGCCAGCGGGAGTCGGCTTTTTCGAGACAGATCCGTGCGACCCGCCTCGAGACGAACGCCGACTGCACCATTATCCGGCGTGTCATCCAAGAGCATAGCCTCTTCGCCCCGGGCGAGGAAGGCTGCCAGGTCTGCGAGGCCTGCGATTTTATCCATCGTCTCGGCATCACCGCCTTTGCCGTAGTCCCCCTTGTTGCCCGTGGCAGGGTTCTGGGGATCATGGTCGTGGATAATCACATATCTAAAAAACCGATCGGCCGCGAAGACCTGCAGTTTCTCCAGCTCATCGCCAATCAGGCCGGCATGGCGGTTGAAAATTCCATGCTCTACAGCCGGGTCGAAGAGGCCCACTCAAACCTGCGCGAAGCCCGCGAACGTCTCGTCCATGGCGAGCGCCTGGCTGCCATCGGCGAGATGGCGGCAAACCTGGCCCACGAACTCAAAAACCCGATCGTCACCATCGGCGGCTTTGCCGGTCGTCTGGTCAAGGGGCTTCCCGTTGATTCCCGCGAACATCAGTACGCCGACACCATTGTGAAGGAGATCGGCCGGCTTGAGCGGATGCTGGCGGATATCCTGGCATTCTCGCGCAAGCCGACCATCTGCTACAACCTGTGCGACGTTGGCGAGATCCTGTTTGATTGTTTTGAAAGCTGCGCCACGATCCTGGAGGACCATGGCATCATGATCTCCAGATCCTTTGAAGACGGCCCATGGACGACCCTGGGCGACGCTTATCAGCTCAAGCAGGTTTTCCTGAACCTCGTGCTCAATGCCTGCGAAGCCATGCCTGACGGAGGCACGCTCCAGGTTTCACTCAAAAAAGTATCCCTTGACAAAAAATGCATTTTGGTTAGCATACGGGACTCGGGCGGCGGCATATCGGCCGATATGCTGCCGAAGATCTTCAACCCCTTTTACACTACCAAACCGCATGGCACCGGCTTGGGGCTTGCCATAGCCAACCGCATACTGAAGAATCACGGCGGCAGTATCGAAGCGAGGAACGAGGGGGACGGAGCAATATTCACCGTAACCCTGCAGCAGGCCGCAGCTCACACTAAAATAACATAATCTGGGGCTGTAGCTCAGTTGGGAGAGCGATGCGTTCGCAACGCATAGGCCGTCGGTTCGATCCCGATCAGCTCCACCAGATAAAACAAGGGGTTATGGTTTTTTCCATAGCCCCTTCTGTTTGCATTAATAAAATTAGTCGTACTTCGTATGCTGGTTGCGGATGGCATCATATGAAATGATCGCTATCCGTAAAAAGTCGTTGTTTGCGGTCTTTGCTTTCCTTTGAAATTCATTACCTGAAATGAATATGTCGTTGACACATTTCTTTTTTGCCGCTTACTTGCCCTCCCCCCCCCAGAGTGTACAATATAAAAAAACTTATCAAAATTGCAATGGTTGTGAAAGCAATTTAATCGTACTCTCAGTCTTTTCTCAAATCCAGGGTAATAGAGGAATTACATTGGGAAGCGACAAAGACAAGAGCATGTCAGCAGCCGAACTGCTCCGACGCGCCGAAGAACGGCTGAATACTCAGACGGAAGGAGCGCGAATGCCCCGGACAGAGAATGAGGCACAGCGGCTTCTTCATGAGCTACAGGTCCACAAGGTTGAGCTGGAGCTGCAGATTGAAGAACTTCGACAGGCAAGAGTCGAACTGGATACGGCCCTCGACAAGTATACCGACCTCTACGATTTTGCTCCGGTGGGCTACTTTACCATAAACCACGATGGAATTATCCTTGCTGCAAATCTCACTGGCGCCGCTCTCTTGGGAGTTGAACGCTCCCGCCTGATAGGCCAGCACTTTGGGATTTATATTCCAGAAAAAGAAAAAGTCGTATTTGCAGACTTCCGTGAAAAGGTGTTTGCGAGTCTGAACAAGGAATCCTGTGTGGTAACGCTCGCAAGAAAGGGGAATTCTCCACTCTTTGCGCATATTGTGGCTACAGCCTTCGGGCAGGAGTGCCGTTTTGCGGTCATTGACATCACCGAGCGGCTGCGGATGGTCGATTCATTGAGGGAGTCGGAGGATAAGTTTGTCAAAATCTTCGACTCCGTACCTGTAGGGATCACCATCAGTACCCTGGCCGATGGAAAGTTTGTTGATATAAACGAGGAGGGTGAACGGCTGAGTGGTTACCGGCGTGATGAAGTGGTAGGCCGAACCGCGCTGGAATTTAATATCTGGAAGGATCCTTTGGAACGTGCACGAATGATCGAGGATATCCAAAAACAGGGCGTGGTGCATAACAGGGAGATGAAATTCATCGACAAGAGTGGCAATGTCCTGTCTGGATTGTTTTCTGCGACAATTATTGACATAAAAGGGAAGAAGCACCTCCTGAGCATGGTAAGCGACATCAGCGAACGTAAGAGGGCTGAGGAGGAACGCGAACGGACGTTGCTCAAACTCGAAGCCGTTCTGGAAAATATCTGCGAGGGAGTGGTGATCTCCGACCTCGGTGGCTACATTCAAACAATGAACAGGGAAGCACTGGTTTTGCACGAAATTGAAAACATCGAAGAGGTTCGCCAGCATTTTTCGGAGTTCCAGAAAACCTTCGAGCTATTCGACCTCGAAGAGCGGCCGCTTTCACATAAGGAGTGGCCGCTGGCCCGAGTACTTCGCGGCGAACGATTTGCTGATAATGAAGTACGCGTCAGGAACAAGGTTACCGGAAAATCGTGGGTCTGGAGTTACAGCGGCTCGCAAGTGCACGACAAGTCTGGCGATATCATCCTCACAGTCATTACGATGCACGACATCACCGAACGTAAATTAGCCGAGGCGGAGATAGCGCGACTGAACGTGAGTCTTGCGGGGCGGGCTGCCGATCTGGAAGTTGTTAATAGAAATTTGGAGGCATTCAATTACACTGTTGCCCATGATCTGCGTCAGCCTTTGAATGTCATCAGCAGCTACTGCCAGGTGATCAAGGAGATGTGCGGCGACAAGCTCGATGAGCAGTGCCTGGAGTGCCTTCAGAAGTCATACGAGAGCACCATGCATATGAACAGTCTTATCGAGGCGCTGCTCGAATTCTCCCGGCTGGCGGATGCCCCGTTGAAGCTGAACTGGGTTGATCTCAGCAGCATAGCGGAGCAAGTAGCCGAAGAACTCAAAGCGTCTGAGCCCACGCGCCGGGTCGATATCAGGATACCCGACAGGATAGTTGCCTTCGGGGATGCACTTCTGGTGCATGTGGTCCTTGCCAATCTTATCGGTAATGCGTGGAAGTACACCGCCGCGCGCGAGGAGGCCGTCATCGAGTTTGGAGTATCGGAGATCGACGGCCGGCTGGCCTATTGGGTCCGGGACAATGGTTCCGGCTTCGACATGGCAAATGTTGACAAGCTCTTTACGCCGTTCAAACGCCTTCCCTGTTCAGAGGAATTCATGGGTTTTGGTATCGGCCTTGCCACGGTGGAGCGGATCATCAGGCGCCACGGCGGCAAGATATGGGCAGAAGGGGAACCGGGCAAGGGGGCGACCTTCTACTTTACACTCGGGACTTAGGCTTCTAAATCTCTTAGCAACGACTTATTACGGAGAACCGAAATGATTTGACACGATGCATTTCCTCACCTACCGCTGAAGATATGCGTTCTCTGGTTTTTATGCCCAACATAGTAAATTGACTCGCCATCGGCAGCCAAAATTGATCGCCCCACTTCCTTCCTCGCTTGGTTTTATAAGTTCATCTTTTAATTCAGAAGGTTACATCTGTATCATTATAAAAACTCCCCTCCGTGTGGACAAAATGATGACGTGATATATGCTTATTATGATAGTCAGGCTGAAATGGCCGAACCTGAACGAGTCAAAAACTGAACCGGAAAGGAGGCGAATGAATTTCTATGGCAGCGATTCCGACTTACAGGTACCCGCGCACTGTGCAATCTCAAAATAGGAAGGAGAAAAGCTATGGTGAAAAAGCTTGCTATTTTGTCGGCTTTCGCGAGTATTACTGCCAGTGCATCTTTGGCTTTGGCCGGCACCGCAGCCAGGACCGGTGTCGAGGGTTCCATGCATGACATCAATGTAGCAGGCGGCGGTGCGTACAAAGGCGATCAATACCAGCGAGTATGCGCCTTCTGCCATACCCCGCACAATGCGATCGCAAGCAATCGGGTTTCGGCACCGCTCTGGAACCACGATCAGGCCACGGTAACACTTACCCCCTATGTCTGGGCCTCTCCGGCCAACAACATAGGGATCACTTTCAACGCCGATCCGCTGATCGGTCCTAGCCGCCTCTGCATGGGGTGTCATGATGGCATCACCGCCGTAGACTCCCACGGCAGCGCCGGTTCCTTCAACGGAGGTTGCACCCCGATGACCAGATCATACACCGATGCGTTGGGCAACACCGCCAAGCGTTACGTCACCGACCTGACCGTAACTCACCCCATTGGCTTCAAATATGCCGACGCCGTGATCGCCCGCAACCTGGGTTCAGCCAACGAACTCGTGCTGCCGATCATGGGTTACATCGGAGACAACCAACTGATCGGCACCAACTTCAACACCAACAACCGCGGCAACCTCGTCTACAGCAGCAAGACCATAAGCGATACCCTTTACGGCGGCTACGTGACCTGCGCCTCCTGCCACGATGTGCATAACAGCGAAAACGCTGTTCCCTCTGCTGATACTGTCGCCGCCGGATATTCCTATAACTATTTGCTTTATGCCCAGGAAGAGGGTTCGGCCATCTGCCTTTCCTGCCACGTCAAGTAGGCCGAATGCTATCAAGAGAATCCGGAAAGGAGGAATCTTTCAACTGAACTTCGCTGTCCAGATCACTGCGCCTGTTCTTGTCCAGGCAAGTAAAACAAGGATTGCGCGGCTGTCTCGAATCTGCCGCGATGACTCGCCTGATGGGGGTAAAATGTCTTGAACTAAGACAATTTGCTATGGTACGAATATACTGTAATTTCATATGAGTAGGCTGGATGACGCAAGGTAGCGGCCTATAAGGGGGAAATATGAAAGAGGGAAAAACACCACAACTCCCATTGAGGGAGATTCACTTGCTGGAAGAATGTTGTGCCATTGAGGAAAAGTGTGCCGACATTTACCGCCATTTCGGGAAGATATTTTCTGATTCTCACGACATCAGTGCGCTCTGGAACAAGGTGGCGTCCGAGGAAGGCCATCACGCCAATCTATTCAGGATGGCGATAAACACTATCAAGCCGGGCAAGTCCGATAAGGTCCCTTGTAGCAAAAACATAAAAGACATAATGAGGGCATTGGAATTGATTCATCAGGATGTCGAGACCGACCGCCCCTCGCTGGCCGATGCATTCAGACTGGCCTTGAAAATCGAGAATTCATTAGCCGAGTTTCATATCAATTCAGTACTGAAATTTTCCAACAGTAAAATCTCGGAATTGTTTTTGCACATGGAAAAATATGATCAAGGACATCTGGAGCTTCTTCATAAAACGATTGATTCCTTGAGATATTAAAAGGTTATCCGTTATTTGCGTATTGATGAAGAAAGAGAAAAAACATTACAAAGACGGTAGATGCACGCCGGAGGACTTCCTGGTAACGGCAGTGGAAATAACTGCGGCTTAAAACATGGGCGTTGAAGATTGTGATTTGCTAATGTGGCAAGCAAGTCTGAGGCGAAAACAACTTTGGGTTCCATCCATATGTGCGTTGCATTAACTAATAAGTCTTGTAATTCGGGCACAAGTTATACTATATTTAAAAGCTAAGGATATTGAATAGTTCAAGAGGCAGAAAAATTATGCAGCCCACAAATGTCAGCGATACGCACGATAAAACCAATCAGGTCATGCCAACTGACATATTGCCAAAGCAAAAGCCGTCAATGGCTGTTTCTAATGAAGAGAAAGCAAAACTATTGGGAAAAGTACCGAGTACGACAGGCTTTTCCATATATGCCTGACTAATATCCGTGCGGTAAGTTCGCGCCCTGAATTTCGGCTTTTTGGCCGCTGCCGTCATTGCGGATCCTTGATGTAGACCCTGCAACACCTACTTCGCCGCATCTTGGCATCAGCCAGAATAGTTTGGGATTACTTCCAATGAATACAGCACGGGACAATAGCGCATAGTGCCATTGCCAGTTATTTCACCGACCTAAAACTTCTGTGCCCCCTCAATAAGGTACCTAAGGAAGCTATAAGACCATGTCCGTCCCTCTGGCGATTCGTCGCATAATATCGATCCAACCTATTGATTTGCCTGTTTTTCACCCGATTGCGCTCAGGCTGATAAACCTGTTGTCCGACATAAATTACAAGGTAATCGAGCTTGAGAATACCGTGAACGAGGATCAGGTCCTTGCGGGGCATATCTTGAAGCTCGCAAACTCCACCTCTCACATAGGTCGTGTCAAGGTCGAGACGATCAAGGAGGCGCTTATCCGGCTTGGGGCGCACCACGTATCTAATCTCGCCATGGCGGTATCCCAGGCGGCTCTACATGTTTCGAAGAACAGTTTCGTCAATGACATCATGCAGGAGTTGTGGCTTCACTCCCATGCGTGTGCGGTTGGCTGCCAGTGGGTTGCAGTGAATAAAGGATACCGGAACATTGCAGAGCAGGCATATTTGGCAGGGTTGGTGCATGACGTTGGAAAACTGCATCTGCTCAAGTCATTGGAAAGACTGGTTAATGCAGGGATGGCCCAAGCAGCGTTGGAACGAGACCTTCTTATCGAGATATTCACCGAATTGCATGTAGAACAGGGCGCTCGTTTAATGGAGTATTGGAACATGCCTGCGGTATACCGTAATGCCTCATCAAGGCACCAAGACCCGGTAATTGCCCTTGATGACACGGTTCTTGCCATTGTTCGCCTGGTCAATATCGCCACACGTAAATGCGGCCTCACCCTCAGTATTGAGCCGGTCCAGAATCTTTTAGAACTGCCTGAAGCGGCGATGTTAAAAATGAATGAAGATAATTTGATCGAGTTGGGACATGTAATCAATAAGTCGAAGGAAGTTGTTTTCTAAGGTTTCCATCCGTAAACTCCGGAGGAAATTGAATATCCTTGTGCTGGGCTTTGGGGAATTACAGCAGGCGTTCAATGGCCGGTTTGTTGGAAATGATAAACTTGGCGATGGATCATCGCGTACGTCCGCATAAAGCAATTTCTTGCAAAGGATATGGGCATGAAATACGTAATACACGCCATCCAGTCGCCACTGACAAAAAGAAAACCCGGTTTGACCGTCTGCGATCGTGAATATAACCTGCCGGATTATGTGTCTGATCGCTTAGAACTTGTGACATGCAAGCGTTGTCTCAAACGTTGCGGTTGGGCCGTGAAGATCAATGCAAAAAGTCAAAAATTGCTCTCTGTCGATCCTGATCAACTCAACCAGTTTATAGCCGCGCGGCTACTGTTGCTCCGTAAGTCGGCAAAACTGTCTCAGGATAGTTTGGCGGAGTTGGCCAACATGCCGCGGATCAGGGTGTCGTTGCTGGAACGTGGGCAAATAAAGATAGGAATCGCTGAACTTTTTCTGTTTTCCGCGATCTTCAGGAAAAAAATCACCGACTTTTTACCGGATACCAACATGAGGAAGTCAACCAAGCCAGTGATGTAGGCGCTATCAGCATTGACCCATCCTGGCAGACTGGTGAAGAGCTATTGCCGAGAGCTGTCTTCGGCGTTGCGCATTCTCGCAACCTCTGCTAACAGAGCCTGTTATGCTTCGGCTGGTCCGTTCCGTACGCTTGGCGTCCGGCCTCCCTCACGACGTTTTCAACGACCCGTTAGGTCCCCGCCCCTTGGTTTCATCCTTTTTGTATCGGACCTTGAAGCATACCGTTTTCATGTTTGAATTGTCACGGCGAGTTCTGCTGGGCGTTAGAATGGAAGTGGCGTTCTATCGCTTCGGCGAGGCATCCCAGCGTCGAACAATGCGGCTCGATGTCAACCTTGAGCCCCTGTTCGCGGCAGGACTTCGAAGTGATCGCTCCTATGCTGGCTACCGCAACGCCCTTCAGCATGTCCACCAAGAGGTCGCTGCCCACCATGCGGGCCAGGTTGTGAACAGTGGATGACGAGGTAAACGTGATGCAATCGAGGGTCCGTTTTTCGAGGGCGAAGAGGGCTTCGGGCGGCAGCTTGTCCGGCATCACGTTACGGTAGGCCACCGGGCTTTCAACCTGGGCTCCCAGGCGTTTCAGCTCGCAGGGGATAACATCGCGGGCTTTATCCGCACAGGGGAACAGCACCCTGGCTCCGCTCATATCCAACTTGGCGAATTCCGCCACCACGCCTTCCGCCTTGTAATCCGATGGGACGAGGTCGGGAGTGATGCCGCAGGCGCGTATTGCCTCGGCCGTCTTTGGCCCCACCGCGCAGACCCGGCAGCTGGCAATTGCCCTGGCATCCAGCCCCAGCACGGCAAGGCGCTGAAAGAACCTGCGCACCGCATTGGCCGAGGTCAAAACCAGCCAGTCATAACCCCCCATGCCGCTGATGGCGGTATCCAGCGGTTCCCAGGATTCCGGGTCCACCAGTCTTATGGTGGGGCATTCGATGACCATCGCCCCATGGCCTGCCAGCAGGGCGGAAAACTCGCCGGCCTGGTCGGCGGCGCGTGTCACCAGGATCTTGCGGCCGGAGAGCGGACGATTGTCGAACCACGCTAGTTTGTCTCTCAGGCCAACCACTTCGCCGACAATGGTCACTGCCGGCGGCTTGAAGCCGGCGGCCTCGGCACGGTCGGCGATGTCGGCCAGGGTCCCTGTCAAAACCTGCTGGGACGGAACCGTCCCCCAGCGCACCAGCGCTACGGGCGTCCGGGGGCTTCTGCCGTGCAGCAGCAAACGTTCCATGTTCCGCCGCAGGGTGGTGACCCCCATGTAAAAGACCACTGTGCCGTTGCCCAGGGAAAGGCGATCCCAATCAATGGCCGATCCGTCCTTGTCCTTGCCCTCATGGCCGGTGATAAAGGCCACCGAGGCGGTGAAATCACGGTGGGTCAGGGGAATGCCGCTGTAGGCCGCGGCTCCTATGGCCGCGGTAACCCCCGGTACGACCTGGAAAGGTATGCCAGCCTCGCTCAGCGCCTCGCATTCCTCGCCACCACGCCCGAACACGAAGGGGTCGCCCCCCTTGAGTCGGACAACGATCTTCCCCTTGCGCCCCATTTCCACCAGCAGCCGGTTGATCTCCCCCTGGTCCTGGTTGTGCAGTCCGCCGATCTTGCCGGCGTATAAGAGCTCCGCGTCATCCGGGGCATGGGCTAGAAGCTGCGCGTTCGCCAGGTAATCGTAGATCACAACCTGAGCCCGTTGCAGGCATTCAACGCCCTTGAGCGTGATCAGCCCCGGATCTCCGGGGCCGGCGCCGACCAGGTATACCATGCCTGGATTAGGCGACTGTTTGTTCATGGATGCGATGGGGAGGCTATCTCCCTCTCATAGACCTCTTCAAGGATGGTCTTGCCCCCCTCGGCAAGAAGCCGGTCAGCCAACTGGATGCCAAGCTTCTCGCATTCTTCGACCGGGCCGCTGATTTCTCCCCGCACGGATCGTTGGCCGTCAACCGCGGCAATGAAGCCCACCAGGCGCAGTATGCCGCCGCTGACCGTCCCATGGGCCGCGATAGGCACCTGGCATCCCCCCTCGCAGCGTTTCAACAGGGCGCGCTCGGCCCGCACCGCATGGCTGGTGTCGGGATGGTTGAAAAAATCGATGGTTTCGGTGATCGTGGCATCGTCCAGGCGGCACTCTATCCCCAGCGCCCCCTGGCCGATGGCAGGTATGGAGAGGTCCGTATCCAGGTATTCGGCGACCTTTTCGGTGAAGCCGAGCCGTTTCAGGCCGGCTGCGGCCAGGATGACGGCATCCAGTTTTTCGTCTTCCAATTTGCGGATGCGGGTTTCCACATTGCCACGGATAATGACCATCTGCAGGTCTGGACGAACCTTTAGAAGCTGGGCCTGGCGGCGCAGCGCGCTAGTGCCGATGCGAGCCCCCCGGGGCAGTTCGCTGAACCTGACATTGCGCGAGATAACAGCGTCGCGAGGATCTTCCCGCTCGGTTATGCAGTGAAGCCCCAGTCCCTCCGGAAAGTCGGTGGGAACATCCTTCATGCTGTGCACGGCGATGTCGATCTCCCCCCGCAGCATGGCCTCTTCGATCTCCTTGACGAACAGACCTTTGCCGCCGACCTGGGCCAAGGGCACGTCCAGAATCTTGTCGCCTATGGTCTTGATCTTGGTCAGGGTAACCTCCATGCCTGGGTATCGCTTCTCCAACTCGGACTTGACCCAGTTGGCCTGCCAGAGGGCCAGTTGACTGGCGCGGGTACCGATGCGTAGCTGTTTGGGGGGCATAATCCATCTCCATTTCTCAGGGAAGTAAGCTTTCTATGCTTTTCAAAATAAACAACCGCCACAAAGATACGAAAAACAAAGCTTGGCGGAGAAAGGCAAAAACGGCTTCCGGAAGACAGAATTCCGAATTCTTGCGCCTTACGCCGCGCTTTTCTCGGTCTTTGCGGCTCCATGGCAGATTATGCCGTTAATCGGGGAACCTGCTTACACGACAACCGGTAAACGCTCCGTCAGCTTGATCTCCAGTGGTGTAACCAGCGCCCGGTAGGCCAGAGCCTCCACGCCGTTATCCATGGCCTGCCTTAAAAGCCGTCCGTATTGAGGGTCAATGGCGTCGGCCGGGGAGACGCCGGCGCCGTCTGCACGTTGAACCGTGAACAAGATAACGCCCCGATCCCCTTCCCTGACGACCCGCATCAATTCCCGCAGGTGTTTCTGGCCGCGGGTGGTCACGGCATCCGGAAACAGGGCTTGACCCCCTTCCACCAGGGTGACGTTCTTGACCTCCACAAAACAGCGCCCTTGCGCTCCTTCAAGCAAAAGGTCGATACGGCTGTGTTCGCCATAGGGAACTTCGCGGCGGATCGACCCGTATCCCTGCAACTCCATCGCTGTCCCGTCCTCGATCGCCTCCTGTGTCAGCCGGTTGGGCAGGGCGGTGTTAATGCCGGCCCAATAGCCGTCAGCCTCGACCAGTTCCCAGGTGAAGGCCAGCTTGCGTCCCTTGTTTTCGCTGCGAGAGAGATAAACCCTGCTGCCGGGGGTCGCACACCCCTTCATGCTGCCTGAATTGGGGCAATGGACGGTGACGACAACACCATCATCCAATTCCACATCCGCCAGAAAGCGTTTGTAACGCCTGACCAGGCGGCCTTCGATAAGTGGCGGCAGCCTCACGCCTCAAGTTCCAGCTCTTCTGTCTCTTCGGAAGCGGCCTCCAGCTCGAAAAGTTGCCGCAACCCATCCACATACAAATCTACGCGCCCCCCCTGGCCCGCCTTCTTCAATACCGCAGTGGGGCTGTGGAGCAGTTTGTTCATTATGGCCATGGTTAGTGCTTCCAGGCGTTTTTCGGCGTCTGGGGGCAGATCCTTCCAATTGGACAGGGTCTTCTCCAGTTCGGCCTTGCGGATCTCGTCGAAGTGGTGGCGCAGGGCGACAATGGTGGGCGTGACCTCCAGGGATGAGAGCCATTTGAAAAACTGGCCGATCTCCTGGTTGATGATCTCTTCGGCCTTCTCAGCCTCCAGGTTGCGCTGTGCAAGGTTGGCCTGGACGATCTCCTGCAGGTTATCGACCGTAAAGAGATATGCGTTTTCCAGACCGTCCACCTTGGGGTCGATATCCCTCGGCACGGCGATGTCGATGAAGAACATCGGCTTGAACCTGCGCCGCTTGATCACGTCCTCCACGTCCTTGGGACCGATGATGACATGGGGGGCGCCGGTGGAGGAGAGGACGATGTCGGCCCGATGGAGATGCTGGAAGAGCTCCTCGAAGCGCACCGCCTCGCCGCCGAATTCCTCGGCCAGGCGCTCGGCCCGTTCAAAGGTGCGGTTGGTCACCATCACGCCGCGGGCGCCGCTGTTGAGGAAATGCTTTGCCGCCAGCTCGCACATCTCGCCGGCGCCGATCAGCATGACGGTCTTATCCGAGAGATTGCCCAGAATTTTTTTTGCAAGCTCCACCGCGGCAAAGGCTACTGAAACGGCCGAAGAGGCGATTTTAGTCTCGGTGCGCACCCGTTTGGCAACGGAAAACGCCTTGTGCAGAAAACGGTTCAGGATGATGCCGGAGGATTTGTATTCCGCGGCATAACCGTAGGATGTCTTGATCTGTCCCAGGATCTGGGGCTCCCCGACGACCATGGAGTCCAAGCTGGACGCAACCCGGAAGACGTGGCGGATGGCGGCTTCGGAGTGGTAGCTGTAGAGATGGGACTCCAGGATTTCAAACGGGATCTGATGATAATCGGCCATGAATCGCTTGATGCGGGCGATGCCGCCCGCGATGTCGCGGGTCGTGGCGTAGATCTCGACCCGGTTGCAGGTGGAGACGATCACCCCTTCGATGATCTCGTCGAGGGAGACCAGTTCACGGAGCGGCTTCTCGATCAGGTTGGGCGAAAAGGCCACTTTCTCCCGGATTTCAACGGTTGCGGTCTTGTGGGAGAGGCCAACGACGATAATATTCATTCAGCACGCATTCCTTACGGCATGTGATAACTGCGGAAACGATGTGCCATATCTATTTGTTATAACTGTGGAGGCCGGGCAGCCACATGTTTACCCCGATAAAGGTAAACAGCATGATTATAAATCCGACGACAGAGAGCAGCGCGGCGCGTCTTCCGCGCCAACCGGTGGTCATGCGGCCATGCAGAAGGGCGGCGTATATGAACCAGGTAATCAACGACCACGTCTCCTTGGGGTCCCAGCTCCAGTACGTTCCCCAAGCCTTTTCGGCCCAGATGGCGCCAGAGATGATGGCAACCGTCAAAAGCGGGAAACCGATGGTCAGGCAGCGATAGTTGATGTCGTCCAGTGTATCGAGGGATGGGAGCTTCTGGAACAGGGAGCCTAATTTCTTTTTCTTGAGAAAATGCTGCTGGATCAGATAGATCACGGCGGCACCGAAAGCGATGGTGAATGTCGAATAACTGACGAAGGCCATGGTGGTATGCACCCACAGCCATCCGCTCTTTAGGGCAGGGTTCAGCTCATGAATGGCCGATGGGAACGTGCTGGATGCGATGATCATGAGAAGTGCCACAGGGATGATGAAGGAGCCCAGAATGGCGATCTTGTACTTGCGCACGAAAAGTAGGAACGCCCCCACTATGACCAGACTGAAGAAGGAGAGGGACTCGTGCATGTTGGTGATCGGCAGGTAGCCGGCCGAATTGTAGCGATGGATGGTGGCGAGTAAATGGGTCACGAGACCGGCAGTGACCAGCCGACTCGCCCAGGTCGCCATCCCCTGCGTAGTATGCAGCAGGTAGCCAAGATAGAGTGCTGTAGCGCAGCCGTACAGCAACAGGGTGCAATAGAAAAAGATCTGGCTCATGAAATATCCTTGCGTTCTGAAAGCCCGGCGATCATCCGTTTCGCCTTCGAGCGTAAAAGCTCCTTATTGTATGTGGTGCCGTTCCCTTCCGTCAATAGCTTTTCTCGTTGGGCAGCCAGCTCTTCCACAAGGCCGGCGTAATCATCCCCGATCATGTCGGCGATGGCGTCACGCACCTCGGCGGCGAGAGCCGGACAGCGTCCACCTGTCGAAACGGCGATCTCCAGTCCCCCACGCCGGAGGATCGCTGGAAAATGGCAGTCTCCCGCGACCTTTTGATCGGCAACTGCCACGAGTATGCCCTTTTCTCCGGCCTCTGCCGCAACCCTGCGGTTCACGTCGGTGTCATTCGTTGCTACCACCACCAGCGCAATATCGTCAAGGTCGGAGGTCTCATAGCAACCGCAGCGCACCGTCACGGCTCCGGACGCTTCCTGCTCGCGTATGGCGTCCGTCACCGCCGGGGCAACAACCCGTACGCAGACCCCTGCCTCGCGCAGAGCCAGCAACTTGCGGGTTGCGACCTTGCCACCCCCCACGATCAGGGTGCTCCGTTTCCGCATGTCTATGTTCAACGCAAGGTATGGCATGAGTTTTTTTCCGGGATAAGGCTGCCGGACGGCTTTTGATTTTGATCGAAGAATTATCAACATACAACCTTTTGCCGCATAATTCAACAAATGGGATAGCCGCTGAGTTTATCCTTGATTTTTTCCCCGGCTGGTATATGATTTTTCAAATTCAACTCATCAAAAGGAGATGTTTGTTATGTCCAGTGAAAAGGTAGTTGCATTCACCGATGCCAATTTCGATCACGAGGTGATCCAATCCGATATCCCGGTGCTCGTTGATTTCTGGGCTACATGGTGTGCTCCCTGCAAGGCCATATCTCCGCTCGTGGATACTGTTGCCGAGGAATATGCCGGCAAGGTCAAGGTCGGCAAGGTAAATGTTGACGAGAATCAGGCTACGCCTGGCAAATATGGCGTGCGCGGCATTCCCACCATCATCCTGTTCAAAGGTGGAGCCGTCATCGACCAGATCGTAGGGGCGGTCCCCAAGTCGCAACTGGACGCCCTTATCGCGAAGGCGCTGTAACCTGCCATGAAACGCATCCCTGCCCGTCGGCTTGTCGCGGGTCTTGCCCTGGCAGGACTCATAGCGCTTTTACCGACCCAACTCCTGGCGTTGCCCCGCCAAGGGCAGGCGGCTCCTGCATTCAAGGTAGTCACCACGTCAGGACAACCGGTATCCATGGAAAACTATCACGGTCACGTGCTGGTGGTCGATTTCTTTGCGACCTGGTGTCAGCCCTGCCGGATGTCCATACCTCACCTGGTTAAGATGAACCAGAAATATGGAAAGCAGGGACTGCAAATATTGGGTATGAGCGCCGATGAAGACGGGGAACGGATTGTCTCGTCATTTGCCGCGGAACATCACATCAACTATCCCATAGCCCTGGCGGGAGAGACGGTTACGGATGCGTTTGGCGTCCGCTCCATTCCGGTCATGATCGTCATTGACAAGAAAGGCAATGTCGCCCAGGTGTTCAGAGGGTTTTCCGACGAGATTGCCGACTCGATGGAGTTATTGGTGAAAAGGCTGCTGGCTCAATAAAGGCTTTAGCAGGCTATTGAAAAGCAAGCTAAAGTCCGGATGCAGACGCCCAAAACGAAGCAGCCGAGGCATAAAAAACTTTATGCCTCGGCTGAAAGTTGCGTGCCACGCCGCAAAACTGGTGGCGCAATAATTTTGGCAGCCTGTTTTAGATTGCATCCTGCGGATAAAAGACCTTCATCAGGCAGAGTCCACAGGCCGGCGCCGTAACACCGGCCTTTTTTCTATCCCGGTTTTGCAGCAGCCATGCAATATGGTCCGGCGTAAAACGCCCTTTTCCCACATCAACCACGGTTCCCACCATGATCCTGATCATGTTTTTCAGGAACCCCCCCCCAACGACGTCAATAAAGATGAAACCATCCTCCCGGCTCAGGGTAACGGAATCGATCCGTCGTACCGTTGTTCTGGCTACGCAATTGGAGGCCCGGAACGCAGCAAAATCGTGCCGCCCCGCGAATGCCGCCAGGGCCTGCTCCATGGCGTCCTGATCGAGCTTTTCCTTGACATGCCAGGTATGAAAACGATGCATCGGAGAACGCACCTGGGAGATGCGGATGGTGTAGCGGTAGTGTTTGGCCAGAGCATCGCCGATTGGCTTGAAGCCTGGCTGTACCTCGCTCGCGTCTATGATGGCGATATCCTCGGGCAGAAAACGGTTGGTCCCCTCGACAAATGCGCGCAACGGCATGTCGCGGTGCGTTGCAAAGGCCGCCGCCATGCCGCGGGCATGCACCCCGGCGTCGGTCCGTCCCGACGAGCGCAGCCGAACCCGCTCCCCGAGCAGCCGTTCCAGCGCCTCCTCTATGACCTGCTGTATGGCCAGGCCGTTGGGCTGCACTTGCCAGCCGGAATAGCGGGTGCCGTCATATTCAATCGTCAGCTTGATGGTCCGCATGGGTCAGGCACCGCCTGCTGCACGGGACCGGGTTGCAAGCGTCTCCAGTTCGGCCTCTTCGAAATGGTACTGCTGCCGGCAGAACTCGCAGGTTACGTCGGCACCGTGCTCTTTCTCGCGCATGTCGTTGATTTCATCCGGACCAAGCGTCAGCAAGGCACGCTCTACCTTGTCCCTGCCGCAGCCGCAGCGAAAAAAAGTTGTACGCGTCTCCAGCAGGTTGTAGGTCAAGCTGTCGAAAAGGCTGTCCATGATCGCTTTTGCGCCTCCCAGCTGCAACAGTGAGGAGAGCGGCGGCAGGTCGGCGATCCTGGCCATCATGCCGTCGATCTCGGCAGTATCCGCCTTCGGAAGAGCCTGAACGAGGAAACCGCCGCACAGCGAGACGCCGCCTGCGTCATCTATTGAGGCGCTGAGGCCGACAGCCGACGGAACCTGTTCCGAGTCGGTCAGGTAGTAAGCCAGATCAGCACCGATTTCGCTGGTGCGCAATTGTACCATGCCCTGGTACGGTTCTCCTCCCAGGCCCAGATCCCTTGTCACCGTGAGAAAGCCGGCGTGCCCCAACAGCCCCGGAACATCCCATCTTCCGTTTTGGGGCCGGGACTCGGCCTCGGGGTCGCCGACGCATCCCCGCACAGCGCCGTCCCATTCCGCCTCAATGATCATCTTGCGCATGGGGCCGTTCCCCTCGAACTTGAGCGCAGTTCTCTGCCCCGGTTTGAGTAGGGCTCCCAGCAATGCGCCAGCCGCCAGCCCGCGCCCCAGGGCTACGCTTACCGTGGCCGAAGCCTGTTGCAGCGAGCATATTTCCCGGGCAAGACCGCTGACGCTGCTGGTAAGCACTCGTATTCCGCCTGAGGCGCTCAGGGCGCGGATGATGTTATCGCTCATGACACACTCCTATTCTTCAACCTACAAGTTCTCGGCAATGACGGCAACTACATTTTATGCCAAGGGGGCGGAACCTGCAAGATGCAGGTACCAGCCCCTGTTGCCGGGACTATATGCGGCAAGAAATCGCCGGAGCGGTTGCCAAGGCCGAAATGAATGCTATCTTATTAAATAGTTCCCGTCGGAAATGGGTTCTCTTCCGCCCATGCAGCGTCTATCTTCGGGCTTGTTCGTGACTTCGGCCGTTGGCCTCACCCTTCAGGCGCCTTCGCGGTCCAATTCAGCAAGCTAAATTGTGCGGCGTACTGATGTACGCCTCCGCGCAATCCCTTGATTTTCTTGCCTGGACGCAAAATCCCTCCTTTCCGAATCGGAAACCAATAGTTTCTCATCCGGAGTTTCCGGATGGAAACTAAATATATTGTTTATCTTTGGGCAGGCGAATAGCGATGCCCGCATGAGACAGGGCATACCATGGACAAAAGCGATAAAAAAGACTATGCCGAGCTTGAGGAAAAGATTGCCAATCATGATCGCGAAAACGAGCGGGTTCGGCGACAGGTCGCCCTGTTGACGGCGATCATCAGGGTCTTCAGGGAGACAAGGGCATGCGGGAGCGAGGAGGAGGTGGCGCAGATATGCCTAAAGGTGGCTGAGGAGCTTACCGGCAGCGCCTACGGCTTCATCGGCGAACTGAACCAGGAAGGTCTCTTCGACACCACAACCCTCAGCGAAGCTGGATGGGCCGCCTGCAAGGTACCCCGGCATGAGGCCTATGCCCTGTTGAAAAGCATGCCGAACCGGGGAATAAACCGGATCGGGCTCAGGGAGAACAAATCCTGGATCATCAATGACCCGGCCGGAAATCCCGATGCAGTCGAGAAGCCGGCCGGACACCCTGCGATCACCTCTTTCATGGGTGTTCCCTTGAGATATATGGGAGGCATAACCGGCATGATCGCCCTGGCAAGCAAGGAGCCTGGATTTGACCTGGAGGATCAAAGCGACATCGAAGCGCTTTCCGTGGCCTTCATTGAGACCCTGAACAGCCGCCGGGCCGAGAAGAAGATAGAGGAATTGAATGTCGAACTGAAGCGGCACCTGCAGTTGGCCGAGGCAGCCAACAAAGAGTTGGAGGCCTTCAGTTATTCCGTTTCCCATGACCTGCGCGCGCCGCTGCGCCACATCACAGGGTTCGTGGAACTCCTGAACAAGCGGGACATGAAGGGACTGGATGATAAGAGCCGGCACTACCTGGAGGTGATCTCGGAATCGGCCCAGAAGATGGGCGTTCTGATCGACGACTTGCTGGCCTTCTCCCGTATGGGGCGCACCGAGATGATGCGGAGCATGGTAGATTTAGATACGCTTGTAAAGGAAGTCGTCGCTGACCTGAAGGGGGAGGCGAGGGGAAGGGAGATCGTTTGGGAGATCGCGCCCCTGCCCCCGGTGGAGGGGGACGAGGCCATGCTTCGCCAGGTTCTGGTCAACCTCGTCTCCAATGCCCTGAAGTTTACACTGTCGCGTCCCCAGGCAAGGATCGAGATCGGCGCGATCACCGACCAGCCTGGCGAGACGCTCTTCTATGTCAGGGACAACGGAGTCGGTTTCGACATGAGGTATGTGGACAAGCTTTTTGGGCTGTTCCAGCGCCTTCATGGCCAGGACGAGTTTGCCGGGACCGGAGTCGGCCTGGCCAATGTGCAGCATGTCATTCATCGCCACGGCGGCAGGGTATGGGCCGAGGGTACGGTGGACGGCGGCGCAACCTTCTGGTTTGCGCTGCCGAAGACGGAGGAGGAGTGAGCCATGGTTATATTGAAACGGATCCTGTTGGTGGAGGATAGTCCCAATGACGCGGAGCTTACCTTGGAGGCTCTGGCCGAGCATAATCTGGCCAATGGCGTAGAATGGGTGCGCGACGGCGAAGAGGCCCTTGATTATATATACTGCCGGGGGAGATTCGAGGGACGAGAGTGCAATGATTTGACAGTCATTCTGCTGGACCTGAAGCTCCCCAAGGTCGATGGCCTTGAGGTGCTGCGCAGCATAAAGTCGGACGAGCGGCTGAAGTGCCTCCCCGTGGTGGTCCTCACCTCTTCCCGTGAGGAGCGGGACCTGATCGAGAGTTACCGGCTGGGGGTGAATGCGTACGTGGTCAAACCGGTGAGCTTTCATGACTTCATGGATGCGGTCAAGGAGTTGGGGGTATTTTGGGCGCTCATCAACGAGCCGCCCCCCTCTGGCGGGAAATTGGGCGCGTCTCAATGACGCCTCGTCTGCGCATACTTCACCTGGAAGACGACCCCAGCGACGCCGAACTTGTGCTTGAAACCCTGGTCGCCGAAGGGATCGACTGCGAAATCCTCCTGGTAGCCACGCGTGATGATTTTGTTGCGGAGTTGGAGCGGGGGAACATCGACCTGATCCTCGTGGACTACGCCCTGCCGGCCTTTGACGGCATGAGCGCACTGGCCATCGTGCGGGAAAGGGGTCTTGATCTCCCCTTCATATTCGTTTCCGGGAGGTTGGGGGAGGAGGCCGCCATTGAATCGCTCCGTAGCGGCGCTACGGATTATGTCCTGAAGAACCGGCTCTCCCGACTTGCCCCGGCGGTCATCCGGGCTCTGGCCGAGGCGGAGGAGCGGGCCGGGTTGAGAAGGGCCGAAGAGGATCTGGCACAGGCCAACGCCGAGATACGGCAGCAGGCGGAGAGCTATGAGAATCTCTTCAACAGCATTCGCGACGTGATCGTCGTGTCAGATCATGACCGCCGCATCCTCAACGTCAACCAGCCGGCGCTGCGGGAACAATTCGGCTATGAACGGGAAGAGGTGGTGGGAAAGTATGTCAGGATACTCTATGCCGATGATGAGGGATATCGGTTAAGCGGCAGTGATATCTTCGAGATCAGGGATGCGGTCAAGGGGAAGCTTTTGGAGGTTAATTTCAGGAGGAAGAACGGCGAGGTGTTCATCGGAGAGTTGAATGCGGCGAAGAACCTGGACAGCAAAGGGCTACCGACCGGAAATATCGGGATGATGCGGGATATCAGCGAACGGAAAAAGGCGGAAGAGGCCCTGCGGCAAAGCGAAATACGCCATTATCAGCTCCAGCTCGAACTGCTCTATGCGGCCCAGATACAGGCCAAGCTCCTGCCGCACGGCTATCCGCGGATCACCGGCTTCGACATAGCGGCAAAATGCCTTCCCGCCAAGCAGGTCGGAGGGGATTTCTTCGACTGGCAGGAGGTAAATCCCGGCGTATGGGCTTTTACCCTGGGGGATGTCATGGGCAAGGGGATGGCGGCTGCCATGCTTATGGCGACGGTGCGGTCCTCCATGAGGTCGGTGGCCCACAACCGGCCGTCGGACGCTCTGCGGCTGGCGGAACAGGCTCTGCAAGCCGACCTGGATAACTCGGAGAGTTTTGTGACCCTCTTCCACGGCCAGCTCAACGTGGCCGACCGCAGCTTTATCTTCGTGGACTGCGGCCATGGTTTTGTTTTCGTGCGGCGCGCTGACGGAACCATCGGCGGCCTTTCTCCACGCGGGCTCCCCCTGGGCGTGCCTGGCCAGAAGGTCTACGAGGAAGGGGTGATCAGCTTTGACAAGGGGGATACCCTGGTGCTGTACAGCGACGGGCTTATCGACGCCCGGCCAGACCTGAATCTCGACAGCAAGCTCTTGGCCCAACGCATCAACGGGGCCACCCACGCCCAAGAGATGGTGGACCTCCTCATGGGGCTCACCGAACACCAAGGGCCGCAGCCGGACGACATCACCGTGCTTGTGATTCTTTGCACCGGATAGCGGCAAAACGTATTTCGGCATTGTTAGACAGCCGGGCCTGAAATTTTGGACGCATATTAGATGTGCTTATTTCGAGATGATCGGCAAGGAATTGGCCGATCAGTGGGCTTCATCCCATTGACCCGGATTTCGGGTGTTAACCTGTTTGCCCCAGTGCCTTCTCCGTTATCCGCTCCGCTTGACACGCCGCCGCTCAACGCGATACACTCAATTGTGTAAATTATCTACTCAGCCAATTCCATATCAAGCGCTCTTCTTTGTTGGCTCGTCTTCGGCCCCTCAACGTACGCCTGCACGCCGTTGTCGCCTCAATCCTCACCGCCTTGATTTCAGCCTTGATCAGGATTGGTGTCAAACCACAAAGAGTGTAATCATGGCGTACGCCGGTAGGTCTGTCTGCCCATGGCTTGGCCCCTGCCCGCCTCAGGAGTAAATAATGACCACTGATACCAAGCTGGCGGCTCTGCGCGTCAAGATCGCCGCTTATGGCAAGGAAAACCAGGGTGAGCTTCTCTACGCCTTGGCTGAAGGGGCTCGCCTTTTGTCCGGGAGCGAGCGGATACGCATCTACCTCGAAGACCTGACCCGCGGGGCACTCTCCTGCGTCTATGCCACCGGCGACCAGGCGGCCATCCGCGATGTGCATTTTCCGATAATCTCCACCGAGACCGTTGTTCCCAGCGTCTTTGCCAGCCAATATCCCGTTGATTTCAAGAGAGCCGCGGCCCTGCCCGGTTCGGCTGACCGCCTTTTTGCCGAGACCTACGCCTTCCGGGCCGCTTGGATCATGCCGGTGGTCAGCCTGGGCAAGTCCATCGGCGTGCTCTGCATCGACAGCGAAAACGGCGGAGAGGTCATTAATGCCCATGCAAAATCGCTGTTGGCCGACTTTGCCTGCTTCGTGGCCGACCGGCTCGACAAGGCCCGCATCTATCATCAGCAGGTGCAACTGGCCCGCCGCCTGGAGGAGTCAAAGGCCCGCGAGGCGGCCGACATGATGGTGCGGTCCGCGGTGCGTCTTATTGAGAAGCTTTCCCTGGCCTCGGTGCTTGTGCCGAGGCATCGGCCAGGAGCGGTAGTGGACGAGTTGGAGATCCTGGCAAGTTCTTCGGAGGACGCCGGGCTCAAGATCCTCTACGACCAGCAAGGGGCCATCGACCTGCACAAGGGGCAGTCGCTGATCTCCAAATACGTAAACGACGAGGCGGTGATCGACGACGACCGCCTGCTCAAGCCAATGTTCATTGCCGACCTTACCCAGCACCGGCTGCAAAAGCGGGAGCTGACCGGCTCCATGGCCCTGCGCTCCCTGTACGTGGTGCCGCGCTTCGAGCCCAAGAGCCGCCGCGTCATCTGCCTGGTAAACTACTTTACCCGCGACCTGTACCGTTTCAGCGATTTCGAGATGGGGCTTTTGCAGACCCATGCCGAGATGGTCGAGCGGGTCATCAGCGAGGTGGGGGGGGAACACCTGGAGATACGGGTCCTGTCGGAGATCACCGACCTTTTGAACGAGAGCACCGAGAGCCTCCAGCCGTTTTTGACCAAGGTGCTTTCCAAGGCCACGGAGCTGATCGGCGCGGACACCGGCAGCATCGCCATTGTCAGCGAGCGGGACGGGCTCGGATGGGTGGTGGTTGAGGACGAGGCAGGGAACATCATCGGCGCCAAGAACAAGGAGTGGCTCAAGAAGCATATCCCGCCGTTTCTTGTCGGGGGCGATGAGTTGGCCTCTGAGGATCGCAGCCTGACCGGGTACGTGGCATTCACCAAGCAGCCAAAGATCATCGCGCGGGTGGAGGAGGAGCAGCAGGGCGGCGGTTTTCACCGCTCCATGAGCGATCTCCTGAAGAGCGAGATCGCCGTGCCGGTCGTCTGCGACGACGAGGTGATCGCGGTGATCTGCCTCAACTCGCTGTACTACGACTATTTCCGCGAAGAACACCGCCGAATACTACAGATCATCGGCACCCTGACCGCCAGGCACGTATCGGACCTGCAGCGCATCGAACGCCTCCAGGGCGAGGTCAACCGCCTCACCAGCGACGTCGCCTACAAGGACCCGCACATCTCCTCCTACCGCCTGGGCAACATCATCGGCAACAGCTCCGCTTCCCAGGCCGTGGTGGAGTTCATCAGCACGGTCTCCCCGCCGCTCTTCAACCGGATCGTCTTCTGGAACCGCAACATCCTCCAGGAGGCGACCATCGGGCTTCCGTCTATCCTTGTCACCGGCCCCACAGGTTCGGGCAAGGAATTCTTCTTCAACAACCTGTACAACAACCTGAACGGCCTCTACCGCAGCCAGATCAACCCCGGGGGGGAACTGCCGGTCAAGAAGACCAACATCGCGGCATATGCAGGGGATCTCACCTATTCGGAGTTGTTCGGCCACAAGAAGGGGGCCTTTACCGGCGCCTATACCGACCGGCGCGGCATCCTGGAGGAGACCATCGGCGGCATCGTCTTCCTGGACGAAATCGGCGACGCCGACCCCAAGACCCAGGTGCAACTGCTTCGCTTCCTGGACAACGGCGGGTTCGTGCGCCTGGGGGAGAACGCGGAACGCTTCAGCCGCGTGCTGCTGGTGGCGGCCACCAACAGGAACCTGCAGGAGGAGATCGCCGCAGGCCGCTTCCGCGAGGACCTTTATCACCGCCTGGCCGAGCTCTCCATACGCCTCCCCTCCCTCAACGAGCGGCGGGAGGACATCCCTGACCTGTCGGTGCACTTTCTGGGCAAGCTGTACCGTACCTACCGGGGGGAAAACGAGCCCACGGACCAGCCGCCCGTACTCGCCCAGGAGGCCAAGGATATCCTCACGCGGCACACATACAAGGGCAACATCCGGGAGCTGCGCAGCATCCTGCTCAGGGCGCTCTTTTTCCGGCGCAAGAACGTCATTGCCGGCGACGCCATACTGCAGGCCATCGCCGGCATGGGGGGACGGGAGGGCGCTGTCAGGCAACTCCCTACGGCCCGGGATCTGGATGAGCGGCTGGCGGACGGCATCATGGAACGGATTGCAGGGGGGGGCGATTTCTGGGCAGAGGTCTATGAACCGTTTTCCAAAAGCGATATCTCACGGGATACGGTGCGGCTGGTGATCGAGAGGGCGCGCAGCAAGGCCGGCAGCAAGACCTTGCCTGCCGTGGCTCGCTACTTAAAGGCGGTTTCCGAGGTTGGGGCCGAAGAGGAAAAGCTGCGGCTGTACAAGTTCAAGAACTTCCTGTACAAGACGGTGAAGATCGGATAGGTGTCTTCATTTAGCTTCCGTCCGGAATCCCTTTTCCGAACCGAAAACCAATAGTTTCCCATCCGAAGGTTCCGGATGGAAACTATTTGATCTTGTTAAGAACGCTTGGAGTGCCCTCGATGTGCAGGCTGTTATTGACGAATTTCAGATAAAATACCTGCCCCACCGGATCGGTAACCTTGATCCTGCCATCTTTCTGGATCTCCCAGGCGAACGCCTGCTTCCTGTTCTTGAAGAATACGAACCCGGTGCGGTTTTCAGAAAAAATTACGTAAAACCCAGCACCGTCCTCTTTCCATTCACCACGCAGCGTCTGCTCGACCTGGTTCGGCGTTTTGCTGCAACCGGCAAATGTCAGGAAAACGCATATCAGGATCAGGGATATTGATTTACTCATGTAACTCCTCAGTTCAGGTGGAGGTTGAAACAGGAAACTACTTCGTTTCCGTCCGGAAAGGGTTCTTTTCCGCCCATGCAGCGTCAATCTTCGAGGTTACTTGTGCGGCGTACAGATGTACGCCTCCGCGCAACCCCTCGATTTCCTTGCCTGGACAAAAAAACCCTCCTTTCCGAATCGAAAACCAATAGTTTCTCATCCGGAGTTTCCGGATGGAAACTACTTCGTTTTTTTAGAGAACTTTGCCGGCGACCACCCTTGGAGCGTAAGTGTGAGTTCGTCCTTGGCGATTGTGTAGCCATAGACCATCGGAGTTGTCGCCCAATCCATGGCAGGGTTCGGTTTTATCAGCACGATACCCTTGCCGGCGAGATCCGGATTGCGTTCCTCGATAGCCTGCCGCTCTTCCTTGGTGATGATGGTCTTATAGGGGAGATGATCATTGCCAAAACTGGACATCACTACTGTCGCGTCCTTGAAGAACTGCATGGTCTGTGGGACGAACGGACAGGGGCTTCCTGATGCGTCGGTGGAGTTCTGCGTCATTGTCCAGAACCCGACGAGTTTGCGCTCTTCCTTCGGTTCGGCTGAAATTGCGATATCAACCCGAGCCGCCAGCAATGTCATTACCCCTAGTATCAGCAAGAAAGCAAATTTTTTCACGTATCATCCTCCTATGGTTTGTTTTGCCATTTTTACAGGCAGTCCAGGGGTAAAACATCGTCAAAACCGTGTTGCCGTCCCCGAGGTTTTTAAAACTAAAGCCTTGCTAGCCATTTGGTAAGATTTGCCGCCAATATTTGGTTATTGTCCTTCAAAAAACGATTTTGAAAGATGGCATCATCACCGAAGATGACGTAATTTCCCGATCCAAGCGACCCGGTTACTGCAACTGCCATGGCTTGTACAAGATCGTCTTTCGATAAGATACCGTTACCAACCAGATCAAGCCATGCAGAGGGCGATGTGCGGGCAATGGCCGTTGCAGCATCACCAGGATCGATCGCCCATACTCCGTAAGCTGAAAAATAATCAATTCCCTTGAATAGCGGATGAGGTGCCAGATCCGTCAAACGGAAGTTGATATCCTTGTCGATGATGTTCTGACGTTCATGTATGACGGTTACGGAATAGCCGAGGTTGAAGCGGTATATCAGGTTGGAGAGCGGGGGTGCTATATGCATCATGACCGCCAACCTGCCCCCTTTCCGGATGAACCTCGCGATGGCCTCAATCTCATCGGCCTGCAATGGCTTGAATAAGCCCGATATCACCAATGCGGAGGCCCCTTTGAGGCTATCGTCACTCAGGGCATCTTTAGTTTTAGTGACTTGAGCGCCTGATGCCCGCATCGTTTCCGCCAATTTGGACAGTTGGAGATCTCCCTGATCGTTAATGGTGAAGCGCTCTCCATGCCCCTCATCAAAAACAATGACGGGCTTGTTCTCAGCCGCGTGACAAATTGCCGCACCGAGTAGAAGCAAGGCACTGAAACAGACAAAACTGATAATATTTCGCATTAACTTAGTTCTCCTGGCGGCAAAAGACTACTTTTGTCCTTTATATGTCTTGTTAGAAACATTTGCAAGTGTTTTTCTGAACGATTCCGCACCGGACACTGGCGGTCAAACCTCCGACATATCGGCTGAACGGATAGAGGGGATATGCGTACGGAAAGGAACAAAGGCCGGAAGCGATTGCTACCCGGCCTTTGTTGTCGTGGATGGCGCGTCATGCTGCTGCCGATCGATGCCAAATCCAGTGCCTCTTGACTTTGGCTGTCTTTGGCTCCACACGCCGCCTTGATTTTATCCTTGATCCGGAATCGGCATCAGAGGGATTCTGTAAGGCGTTTTTGCTTGTAGTTCAGTCGGTTAAGCGCATGGACATAGGCCTTGGCCGAGGCCTCGATGATGTCGGTTGAGGAGCCCTTGCCCACCACGATGTGGCTCCCTTCGGCCACCCTGACGGTTACCTCGCCCTGGGCATCGGTGCCGCCGGTGATGGAGCCTACGTTGTACTGCATCAGCTTGGCCTTGGTCTTGGTCAGCTTCTTGATGGCCTTGAGGGTGGCGTCAACCGGGCCATCGCCGAGTTCGGCGGTGCGCACCGGCTGGCCGTCGATCTCGAGCTGTACCGTGGCGGTGGCCACGGCAAACGAGCCGCAGGTGACGGTGATGTGCCCCAGCTTGTACTTCACATCCTCGCGGGATTCGTCGACCACGATGGCGTCCAGATCCTCGTCGAAGACCTCCTTCTTCAGGTCGGCCAGGGTTTTGAAGCGCTCGAAGGCACGGTTGAGCTTGTCCTCGTCCAGCTCGTGGCCCAGCTCTTCCAGACGTTTCTTGAAGGCATGGCGGCCGGAGTGCTTGCCCAGCACCAGTGCGCTTGCGGAAAGCCCCACCGATTCAGGCGTCATGATCTCGTAGGTGGACTTGTCCATCATCATGCCGTGCTGGTGGATGCCGGCCTCGTGGGCAAAGGCGTTGGCCCCAACGATTGCCTTGTTGGGCTGGACCGCGATGCCGGTGATATTGGTCAGAAGCCGGCTGGACGGGGTGAGTTGTTCGGTGGCCACGTTGGTGGTAAAGGGAAGGATGTCGTGGCGCGTGCGCAGCGCCATGACGAACTCCTCCAGGGAACAGTTGCCGGCCCGCTCGCCGATGCCGTTGATGGTGCATTCAACCTGGCGGGCGCCGGCCTGGACGGCGGCTATGGAGTTGGCCACCGAGAGCCCCAGGTCGTTGTGGCAGTGTACCGAGATGACGGCTTTTTCGATGTTCCGCACGTTCTCCTTCAGGTAGGTGATGATGTTGAAGTATTCGAAGGGGATGGTGTAGCCTACCGTATCCGGGATGTTGACCGTGGTGGCGCCGGCATCGATGACCGCCTCGACCACCTCGGCCAGAAACGGCAGCCGCGTCCGCACGGCGTCCTCGCAGGAAAACTCCACGTTCTGGGTGTACGACGCGGCCCGCTTGACCGCCTTGACGGCGGCGGCAAGCACCTTGGCAGGCTCCATCTTCAGCTTGTACTTCATGTGGATGTCGGACGTGGCGATGAAGGTGTGGATGCGCCCCTTTTCACCGGCAAACTTCAGGGCCTCCCAGGCCCGGTCGATATCCTTGTCGCTGGAGCGGCACAGACCGGCGATCTGTGGTCCCTTGATCTGTTGGGCCACCAGTTTTACCGCCTCGAAATCGCCTTCGGAAGCAATGGGAAAGCCGGCCTCGATCACGTCCACGTTCAACTTCTGAAGCTGTTTTGCCACCCGCAGTTTCTCTTCGATATTCATGCTGTTGCCTGGCGACTGTTCGCCGTCCCGCAGCGTGGTGTCAAAAATCCTGATCAGTTGGCGCTCTTCCTGCTTCTGTTTTTTCGTCGGTGCCTTTGCCATGTCTCGCTACGCTCCTTTCCTGGTTGTACACAACGCCGTTGGCTTTGACTGCAAGTGTAACCCTTTTCAGCCGTTTTGCCCGGATTGGCGTCGTGGTATGCTGATCTAAAATAGAAAAAGCCTCCGCCCCAACAGGGGCGAAGGCTTTGCAAGCATTCGCGGTACCACCCTTTTCACCCGACTTAAAAAATCGTCAGGCCTCGATTCACCCTTGACGCGGGAGGACGTCCTCGGCTAGCGGAGATTCACCGAGGCGGCTCTGAGGCGAGTTCGTCATCCATGCTTACCGGTTCGCACCACCCACCGGCTCTCTGGAAAGCCTGAAACGACTACTACTCCTCTTCGTTGCCTTTTGAAATTTCTCTATCATAGAAGCATTAAATCGGCAAAGTCAAGCTCTTTGATGGCGACTACCATAGGTAAGTCAGCCATGACGCGAGAAAATCGACATCGCCGCCTCGGGCCGTGGCAACATAATTTCCCGTGAACATGTGAACATACGATGCGGTCAGAACCGCGTGGCGGTCGAACTTGTACTGAATTGCCGCTTCCGCAGTGGTCCCAATGTAGTTTTGTCCAAGGCCTGCCGGCAAGGTCACATTTCCCGCCGGACCGTAGATCACATCCTGATTACTGTAGCGCCAGATAACATCGCTGCCGAAAGTCAGCGTTGTCGAGTTATCCGGCTCCAATTGCAAATTCGGATGGATGTCTATGATATTTGACGGGCGCAACAGACTTGCATCGTTGAAATACCCGGCTTTGAAATAAAGCGGATTAAAGGTTCCTACGGAACCGTTTCCGTGTTTATCGTCGCCGCCATTGCTTCCCTTATCGCGGAATGGATCTCCGCGATGTAGCCGCCGGGAAATTGCACGACGACCGACCGGCGGCCGCTGGATGTAAACGGCTCGACAAGTACGGCGACCTTGGCGTCTTTGGCCTTGGCAAGCGTTGCCGGAAGGTTTGGAACCTCATAGCCGGTCACTTCTCGGCCATAAGGGTAAGGGAGGTGACCATCGGTCACGAACGCGGTCAGCTTGCCAAAAGCCGATTCGATGCGAACCCGACGGTAAGTGGTGCCGGGGATGCCTATTTCGATGCCCGGTGCATGCGGATCGTCGGACACGACCTTGCCCTGGGAGAAAGCAAGGAAGCTCTGTATGAATGGGGTAATCCTGTCGGGCGAAATATAAACGCGGTTTTCCGGAACAGTCCGGAAGGCCGCATATTTTGGCGGTGTCGTATGCCAATAAAGCTGCATATTCACGCCTCCCGGCCACTGAATAATAGCGTCGCGCCCGATTGGGTCGGGAAACGTCGTCACCAGAATATCCGCGCCCGCCGAGCGCGCGGCCTTAACCGCCTCATCCATGTCAACGACAAGATACCCGGTGCGCTCGGCACCAAACGGGTACGGAATCGGGGTCTTAAAACCAAAGAGGGAAACAGTGCCCACCGGCGTTTGCAGCAATTGCGAGGTCGTGCTGCTCGGAGTCGGCGTTACCGTTGCCACGACCTGTTTGGTGCTTTGACCGCCGAAGGTTGCAAGGAAGCTGGCTGCAAAGGCGTCAACATCGCCAGGTGCGACATAAACATGCGTCGTGTCGTATTGCGGTGCAACAGCGACAGCCGGAATTGTCTTCATGGTTTGCGCGGGTGCCGGCAAGAGCATGGGTGATGTTGCAAGAATCGCCGCAGCCAAAATAACGGTGCGGATAAAGCTATTGAGATTGCGTATGGGTCGGGAAATCATGATTGCTCCTCCATGCGGGTTTCTTGTCCAGGTGTAATGTCAGAAGGCAAAACATGTACAGCCAATCCCCCAGCGACCGCTCTCGCCGAATACCGAATGGGTATGCCGATGGAGCGGGTTATTGCACGAGTGCAATGATGCGATTGCATCGGATCCGGTTGCAGCATGCGCCTTTCTGTAAGCTCCGCCATAAACCCCTGTCGGCGACCAACTGGGAGAGATCGGCGGAAGAGGGGGTGCCAACGGGCCGAATTCACCGGCGCCATGCACGATACGGCCCCCCATGATGGTCAGCAACGACTCAATCCCCTTGATCTCCTCTTCGGGTACGGCAAAATAATCAGCCGAAAGCACCGCCAGGTCTGCCAGTTGTCCCACGGCAATCCTGCCCTTTTTGCCGTCGTCGCCGGAAAACCACGAGCTACCCTCGGTATAGAGGCAAAGGGCCGTGGTCCGGTCGAGGCGGTTATTCTCATCATACAACGACAATCCCCCCACGGTTTTGCCTGTAACCAGCCAATAAAGCGAGACCCACGGGTTATAGCTCGCCACCCTGGTGGCGTCCGTGCCGGCGCCCACCGGAATCCCCATGTCCAGCATTCTGGAGATGGGCGGAGTCTGCCTGGCTGCCTCCTGCCCGTAACGCTCCACAAAATACTCCCCCTGGAACGCCATGCGGTCCTGGATGGCAATGCCCCCCCTGAGCCGCCGCACCCGCTCCAGGTTCCGCTCCGAGATGGTTTCGGCATGGTCGAAGAACCAGCGCAGCCCGTTGAAGGGTATTTCACGGTCGATACCCTCGAATATATCCAGGAAACGCGAGATGGATTCGTCGTATGTGGCATGCAGCCTGAACGGCCAGCGTTTTTCCACCAGCAGGCCGACGACCTTTTTCAGTTCGGCCTCCAAAACAGGCTGAAGCTCGGGCCGCGGCTCCAGGAAGTCCTCGAAATCCGCGGCGGAAAAGACCAGCATCTCACCGGCGCCGTTCACCTTGCAGACATCATTTCCTTTTCCAGGCTCGGTCATGCCGACCCAGCGGGCAAAATCGTCGTATTCCTCCCTGGGGCGCTGCGTGAAGAGGTTGTAGGCGATCCTTAGTGTCAGTTCATCCCGTCCGGCCAGGTCCTCGACCACCCGATAGTCTGCGGGATAGTTTTGAAAGCCGCCGCCTGCGTCTATGCAGCTGGTGATCCCCAGGCGGTTCAACTCGCGCATGAAGTGGCGGGTCGAATTGACCTGATCCTCAAAACCAAGCTTTGGTCCCATTGCCAGGCTGGCATAGAGGATCATGGCATTGGGTCTGGCAATCAAAAGCCCGGTCGGATTGCCTCCCTTATCACGCTGGATCTCCCCCCCAGGCGGGTTGGGCGTCTGCTTCGTGTACCCCAGTGCGCGGAGCGCCGCCCTGTTGACAAAAGCCCGGTCGTACAGATGTAGGACAAAGACCGGGGTGTCCGGCGCTACGGCATTGATCTCTTCCAGGGTCGGCATGCGTTGCTCGGCAAACTGGAATTCCGTCCAGCCGCCGATCACCCGCACCCATTGGGGAGGCGGCGTGCGGCGCGCCTGTTCACGCAGCATCTCCAGCGCCAACGCCAGTGATGGCACCCCATCCCAACGCAGCTCCATGTTGAAGTTGAGCCCTCCGCGGATGATGTGGATGTGGGAATCGTTGAGGCCGGGGATGGCGGTTTTGCCCTTGAGGTCGATCCGCATGGTGTTGTCTGCGGCGCTGGCGAGCAGTTCGTCGCCCCCTGTGGCGGTAATTCGGCCGGCGCTCATGGCCACGGCCGAGACCAGCGGGCGTTTGTCATCAAGAGTGGCAATGGCTCCATTATGCAGGATTAATTCCGGTACATTCATGTCTTTTACCCCTTTACGGAGGGTTTTTCAGCAAGGGTCCGGAATTTGTCCGAGGCCCCCGGCATGACCCCCCATAGTGCCGTCATGGCCTCAGTGCCCAGCGGCGCCGATTCTACTAGGCGGAGCGCCATGCACCATGGTGTAGGCATATTCGACACCCTGGCCGTAGGCCCCGCAGTGTTCCTTGACCGCTGCCATTACGTCGTTATAGGTATCCTTGCGCGCCCAGTCGCGCTGGTACTCCAGCAAGACCTGGATTGTGGTCACGGGCACCGCGCCTGCCTGTTCGACGCGACGCATGGCGGCATTGTGAGCGGTTACGCTTGTTCCTCCCGAAGCATCTTCCACTGCATACGCTTCAAAGCCTGCTGCCATCGCTTCCAAGGCCGGGAACGCCAGACAGACTTCGGTCCAGAGGGCAGCCATGATCAGTTTCTTTCTGCCGGTGGCCTTCACGGCAGCGACAAATTTCTCATCCTCCCATGAATTCATGGAACTGCGTTCGATAGGTTCCTGGTCTGGGAAGATGTCGAGGAGTTGGGGCCACATGTTGCCCGAGAAGCTTTTGGTCTCGACGGTGGTAAGTATTGTCGGGATCCTGAAGATCCTGGCCGCCTTGGCAAGCAGGATAACGTTGTTAAAAAGCGCCTGTCGATCGATGTTGGCGACTCCGAAGGTCATTTGCGGCTGGAAATCGATAAGGATGACCGCACTGTTGGCTGGATTGAGCAATTCTGTTTTCATTATGCTTCTCCTTTCCTTCGGTAAGATGGTTGTCGTCTCAAGGCCTGCCATTCATTCGTTTAAATTTCGAGTTTAAGCAATGGGGCGCGTGGCAATCAGATAGATACCCATTGCCAGGCCCATGTCTGCCCTTATTTTTCGTCTTTTCCGGGCCTCTCCCGGACAGAATGCCAAAGAGTGCAAAAAAGCCGGGTGTGCGGAAGGCATAATCCTTCGGCAACCCGGCTGTCTTATCCGTTGAAGACCCGTGGTTTTCCGTCCCCCTTCGCAAGGTGTTGGCTTATCGGGATCGAGAATTCGTTGTCAGGTTTTCCTGCCTATTGCGTAATTCATTTTTACCACGCAAAGGGGGGATGTCAAACGGGTGCGGGAGGAGGTTACGACGAAAGGGCAACCGGGAGGCGGGTCTGCTTTGCCTGCACTCGGTTATCGGGCAGGTGCTGAATAAAATCCGCTATGAGTGCGCCGGGCTGGGCCCCTTGCCCTGCCTGTCCATGCGGCGGCTTTGCGCCGCTTCGTTTAGAGGTAAACGGGAAATTGCAGACGCGACCTCCTGTGTTAAGCTTCCTCAGGGTGCCGTCAAAGACTGAAGCTGAAAAGTGTTATAATAAAGCTGTCAATCGAGCCGTGGCTGAATGAAAGGTTGCGAAGGGCTTAATACGATAATACCGCAATAACTGAGCGAAATAAGCAATTATCAAAGAGGTGTTTCAGGCGATGCAAGGCATTAACGACCTCAGATCCAACACAAAGGGTGCGAAAAAACATGCGGATGAATTTCTAATGTCTTCCTGAATTGGTTCTGCGAATTGAATTTGAAGCAATGAGGGGTTTGCAATGGCTGCTGGCAAGAAAAAGAAGGAATACGGACCGCTCGTATTGGCCTTGCTTTCTTTTTTCACCGGCATCGTTGCCGGTTGCGGGGCTTATCTCTTTCGATCCTTGATAGCTTTTTTTCACAATCTGTTCTTTTACGGCATGTTGTCCCTTTCTTATGACGCCAATATCCATGCTCCTCCCAGTCCCTGGGGAGTGTATGTAGCGCTGATCCCGGTTATCGGGGCTATTGCGGTCGTATTTCTCGTGAAGAATTTCGCCCCCGAGGCGAAGGGGCATGGCGTTCCTGAAGTGATGGACGCAATCTACTACAATAAAGGGATCATCCGCCCGATGGTGGCTGTCGTGAAATCCCTTGCTTCGGCACTTTCGATCGGCAGTGGCGGTTCAGTCGGCCGGGAGGGGCCGATTGCCCAGATCGGATCAGCCTTTGGATCTACGCTTGGCCAGTTGCTGCGGGTAAGCCCGTGGCAATGTAACGTCCTGATCGCCGCAGGGGCAGGCGGCGGCATTGCCGCGACATTCAATACTCCGCTGGGAGGTCTGCTTTTTGCGATTGAAATCCTTCTTTACGAGATAAGCGTAAGAACGCTGGTCCCGGTAATTATCGCAACAGCAGCGGCCACCTATATCGGCCAACTCTTTTTCGGCATCTATCCGGCGTTCAAGATTCCAACTCTTGAGTCTCCCTTCTTCCATCTCTACAACCCGCCGGTGCTTATCGCCTATGTCGGACTGGGCATTGCAATAGGCGTGGTGTCAACCATATTCATTAGAGTCGTCTATGGCATGGAGGATTTCTTTGAAAACTATTTCCCCGGGAACAACTATCTCCGCCACATCGCCGGGATGTTCATGGTTGGGATCATGTTCATGTTGCTTCAGAGATATTCCGGCCACTATTACATCGAAGGGGTCGGCTACTCGACGATTCAGGACATCCTTACCCTGACGCTTGGTGGAGCAGGCTTTCTTCTGCTTCTGATGGCAATGAAACTGGCCGCCACCTCTCTGACAATCGGATCAGGGGGGTCAGGAGGGATCTTCTCGCCATCACTTTTCATAGGGGCTTCTTTCGGGGGAAGCTATGGGATCGTTCTCAATAACTTTTTCCCGCACATGGGGATCAGCCCCTCGGCTTTTGCGGTAGCGGGGATGGCAGGCAGTGTTGGAGGGGTGACCGGAGCGGCCCTGACCGCAATCGTGATGACCCTGGAAATGACCCTGGATTACAGCGTTGTGATACCGGTGACCATAACCGTTGCCGTCAGTTTTGGCGTCCGTAAATTTCTGTGCCGGGAGAGCATCTACACTATGAAGCTTGCAAGGCGTGGCCACTTGATGCCGGAGGCGCTTCATTCCAACATTCATAACCTGAGAAAGGCTGAAGAGATCATGGATACACGGTTTTCCATGGTCCCTGCGGACTGCTCGATCCATGAACTGACCGGTATTGTGCGCAATGAACCTGAAACAAGGTGGTTTCTCGTCATAGACCCGGAAGGTGTGATCAACGTGATCTCACGCGAAAAGGTTTTGGAGGAAAACTCCTTCGATGACTGTTCGAAACAGGTGTCTGCCGCGCCTTCTCTCAGCTATATCACCGTAGGTGGAAGCGACCAATTTTACACCATCATCGTAAGAATGCGCCTGGCAAATGCCGACGTAGCCCTGGTGGTGGCTGGAGAGGCTGTTTCACCTGGAAGGGTAGTTGGCATCATCGGCGAAGCGCAGGTAGCCAAGACGATCTCCGAGGGAGTCGAACTTTTCCCATTGTAACAAGCAGCGGCAAGTTCCACCCTATTAAACCCGCCTCGTCACTCCTGCATGCACTTTCCATCCTCGGCCCACCGCGCTTTATGACACCGAGTGAGCATTTCTGATGCATTTGTTACATTGACACATCAACAATGGTCATTTAAGATGACTACATGGAGGGTTCGCATATGTCACAGTTTAATATTGCCGACGCAAAATCACACTTTTCCGAGCTGGTCCAGAAGGCATTAATCGGTGAGGAAGTCATCATTGCCAAGGATAACAAGCCGATCTTGAAACTCGTGCCCGTCAAAAAAACGACAAAACGCCGCCAACCTGGTTCGGCACAAGGGAAGGTTCTTTATATTGCTCCTGATTTTGACGGACCGCTGACCGATTTTGCGGAATACTGCTAATGCGTGTGCTCCTTGACACGCATGCATTTCTCTGGTGGATCGCCAATGATCCTATGCTCTCCGCTACAGCACGTTCCGTTATTGCCAATGAACGCAATGAATGTTTTATAAGCGTTGCAAGTTGCTGGGAAATGGCAATAAAAACGAGTATTGGCAAACTGCGCCTCTCCAAGCCGGTTGAGCGTTTCGTGCCTGAAGAGATGGCAAACAATAACTTTCAATTACTCTTCATGGATTTCAAACACGCTGCCAAGGTTGAAATGCTGCCTTTCCACCATAGAGATCCCTTTGACCGACTTCTCGCTTCTCAGGTATTGAGCGAAAAGATGTCTTTTATCTCTGCCGACGCTGTGTTTTTCGATTATGGTATTAAACCCATCTGGTAGCTCCCGCATGCTCATTTTGGGAGTGGGTTCAATGCCGCAAAGGGGTCATTCCCGGCATCTTCATTCCAGATATACTCGACCCGCTCTGCAATTTTCACCGCGGCATCCCGCCCGAAGATTTTTTTTACCACGCCCAGGGCAACGTCGATACCTGCCGAAACGCCGGAGGAGGTAAAGTACTTTCCATCCTCCACCCACCGCGCCTTATGAACCCACTTGACAGTTTTGTCCTGTTCGGTGACCCACTGGAATGCCCGTTTGTTGGAGGTCGCCCTGCAATCCCGCAGAAGCCCTGTGCGCGCAAGCAATGCCGAGCCTGTGCATACCGTCACCACATGCGGGGTTGCTTCCGCGATTCGCTTGATCGCTCCCACCAAGGCGGTGTTGTTGACTTCGCTACGCGTGCCTATGCCGCCGGGGATCAGGAATACGTCAAGCGCAGGCACCTTATCGAGGGTAAAGTCCACGTTGACCGTTGGACCGAAGCGGGGTGCTGAAGGGCCTTTCTTCTCGGAAATGGTGACGATCCGAGCGTTCTTCTCAAGAGCCCCGAATATCTCTATGGGACCAAAGACATCAAGTGGTTCGAAACCGTCGAAGAGAAGAACGCCGATGACAAGGGGACGGGATTCGTTATAGATCACAGGAGAGCCTTTCGACAATGCACTGGTTGGCTGGGCGAAAGCGATGCCAGGGATAGCGACTGCCATGAGCGTTGCGACGAGAATGAGCTTCATGTTGCTCAACTTTGTTGCCATCCCGCACTGTCTTGTTTTATTTTGACGTAAGCGTATGATCATTGAAAGGATAAAATCATATGAATGCCATGCGTCCCATACACCCAGGTGAAATCCTGAAGGATGAACTTGCCGGGATCGACATGTCGGCCAATGCCTTTGCGCAAGCCCTGCATGTGCCAGCAAACCGAATTACGGCTATCCTGAACGGCAATCGTTCCATCACTGCCGACACAGCGCTACGCATTTCCCGTTTTTTCGGAACAACGCCGGAATTTTGGCTGAATCTCCGGACCGCATACGACCCGAAGGTTGGCCGGCAGGCCGTTGGCGACAAGATTGAGTTGCACGTAACCCCGATGAAGTGGGCGGCGTGAGTTGATTTTAGATAGGTTACACAGGACTTTCTGACTGGGAATTCCGAGGGGAGGTTTCTCACAATATGAGAAATATTAAAGGGCAATTAGGGATCATGTCAATACCTGATTTGGTTCAGTGGATCGAGACCAGCAGATGTTCAGGGACCCTTATGCTTTCTCAACATTCGAGTGAAAAGAGATTTTATTTCCAAAATGGCGAGATGATCTTCGTCTGGTCTGACAAGGAAGGAGAACGCTTCTGGGATTACATCGAATGTGAAACTGGAAAGAGTGTTAATGAACTGAAAGAAAGCATTAAAGATACGGGAAAACTGGAAACTCCGCTCCTGAGTTATATCGTAAAAGAACAAATTATTGACAAAGAGCGGCTGGAATCCATTATTCTAGTCATCCTGAAAACAGCCCTTACTGATGCCCTTAAATGGGAAACCGGCATTTTCGAATTTATAGACGTTCTCCCCACAGAAGTTTTGAACGGTCCGATAAAAATCAGCAGTTCGAGTGTGCTGATGGATTCACTGGTACATTTTGATGAAACGGATCAGATCAATACGGTAAACATACACCATATCCTCATCGAGATTATGGAACAGATTCGTAATGGAATAACTCTGCTTCCTCCGATTCCAGATATCATGAAGAAGATTTTTGAAAAGATCAATGACCCAAATATAACGGTTGCTGAAGTTGTTGAGAATATTACTGATCAGTTGCTTATCGCAAAAATACTTAAGATATGCAATTCTCCTTATTTCAGTAGAGGAGCAAAAGTAAACACTCTCCATCAGGCTATTACATATATCGGTTTCAAGTCATTATCAAGTATTGTAACGATCCATTCACTAAGTAGCTTCAGCACAAAAAATGCAGATGCTGTCCGAAATATACTGCGCCATAGTCTCGTGTGCGGCCTTATTGCCAAAGAGTTGGCGGTGCATATTGGTGAAAACCGTGAAACGGCATTTTTATGTGGTGTGTTGCACGATATCGGGAAAACGATCCTTATCGACCTTGTCGGCACTTATAATATCAAACCGAAAGTCAAAACAGAGATCATCACGGAAAATCATGCTGAGATTGGATTTTTATTGGCCAAAAAATGGGGATTTTCAGATGAAATTCAAGAAGTCATACATTGGCACCACAGCCCTGAAAAAGCAAATACTAGTGTTCAACTTGTTAAACTGATTCATCTTGCCAACATGATAACGCACTCTGGGAATAATATTGACGGAATCCATCCAGTTTTTTTATCTTTGGGTTTGACTCTCGACAATGTGATGTCGGTAGTTAACAATTTAGACAAGCTCTGCCAAGAGGCAACTGACATCTTATGATATGGGAGCGCGTCAAGCGGCGCCTCCATACTAGGAGGGGTGGAAAAATAACTAACTTTCCTCCTCCTTGATAAGGATGGGGCAGGGTGGTGGTTGAACAAACAAAAAATGCCCTGCCGGGTTCATGTTCCCAGCAGGGCGTCAAAATGCATACTGTATTGTAAGGGCAGCTACTCCCCCAGATAAGCCTTCCTGACCTCGGGATTTCTGGCCAGCTCCCCGGCGTCGCCGGACAAAACCACTTCCCCGGTATCAAGCACATAGGCGCGGTTGGCGATGGAGAGGGCCATGGAGGCGTTCTGCTCCACCAGCATGATGGTGGTGCCGGTTTTGTTGATCTCCACCACGATCTCGAAGATCTTCTCCACCAGCATGGGGGCAAGCCCCATGGAGGGTTCGTCCAGGAGTAGAAGGCGCGGGTTGGACATGAGCGCCCTGGCCATGGCCAGCATCTGCTGCTCTCCGCCGGAGAGCGTCCGGGCCGGCTGCTTGCGGCGTTCGGCCAGGCGCGGGAACAGGGCGAAGGCCCGCTCGATCCCCAGGGCGACCTCATGTTTACCGGAGAGGATGAAGCCCCCCATCTCCAGGTTCTCCAGCACGCTCATGCGGCCGAAGACGCGGCGCCCTTCCGGTACCTGGCAGATCCCCCTGCGCACGATCAGGTGGGCAGCGGTGCGGGTGATTGGCGTACCTTCGAAGGTGATGACGCCGCCGATGGAGGGTACGATGCCGGAGATGGTGTTGAGGATGGTGGTCTTGCCGGCGCCGTTGGCGCCGATCAGGGCCACGATCTCCCCCTGGCCGACGCGGCAGGAGACATTGTGCAGGGCGCGGATGGCGCCGTAGTTGACGGAAAGGTTCTCGACCGACAGCATCAGTGCGTGGCTCCTTTCCCCAGATAGGCCTCGATCACGGCCGGGTTCGCCCGGACCTCATCGGGCCGGCCGTCGGCGATCTTGACGCCGTAATCCAGGACCGCGATGCGGTCCGACAGCCCCATGACGAATCTCACGTCGTGCTCCACCAGGAAGACGGTCACCCCGGCGTCGCGGATGTTGCGCACCATCTCCAGGAGAGTCAGCTTTTCCTGGGGGTTCATCCCTGCCGCCGGCTCGTCCAGAAGGATCAGTGCCGGTTCGATGGCCAGGGCGCGGGCGATCTCCAGGCGGCGCTGTTCGCCGTAAGGGAGGTTGCAGGCCTTCTCAAAGGCCTTGTGTGCCAGATCTACCCGGCTGAGGCAGCTGATCGCCAGCTCCATGAGGCGGCCCTCTTCCCTGCGCACCTGGGGGAGCATCCTCAGGAGCGCGCCGGTGAGGTTCCCTCTCCCCCTGGTATGGGCTCCGATCAGGACGTTTTCCAGGACCGAAAGCTCGTTGAACAGGCGGATGTTCTGGAAGGTGCGGCCGATCCCGCTCCCTGCGATGACGTGCGGCGGCAGCCCGGCGATGCTCTTGCCGTTGAAGCTGATGCTCCCCTCGTTTGGGGGATAGATGCCGGTAATCATGTTGAAGGTGGTGCTCTTGCCCGACCCGTTGGGGCCGATCAGTGCCAGGATCTCCCCCTTATTGACTTCCAGGCTGACGCCGTTCACAGCCACCAGGCCGCCGAAACGGATGGTGGCGTTATCGAGCCTGAGCAGCGCCGTCACTGTCTCTCCTCCTTGCTGCGGGCCGCGCGGCTCGGCCTCACCCCCAGCTTGCGCAGCACCATGCCGGCGACGTTGACGCCACCCAGGAGCCCGTTGGGCCTGAAGACCATCAGGAAGACCAGGAGCGCCCCGTAGACCAGCATGCGGTACTGGGACATGAAGCGCAGGAATTCTGGCGCAGCGGTAAGGATCGAGGCCCCGAAGACCGCTCCGGGGATGCTGCCCAGGCCCCCCAGCACGATCATGCTGAGCATGTCTACGGACTTGAGAAAGCCGAAGTCCGAGGGGTTGATGTAGCCCAGGAAATGGGCGTAGAGGCAGCCGCCGACCCCGGCCATGAAGGCGCTCACGGCAAAGGACTGCACCTTGTAGCGGGCAACGTTGATGCCCATGGATTCAGCAGCGATCTCGTCGTCGCGGATCGCCTTCAAGGCGCGGCCGAAGCGGGAATTCTGGATAAAGGCCGAGACAACGACGGCCAGGATGGCGACTAGAAGCACGATCACCGGCATGGGCAGTGACGACCTCGGTGCGGGGACGCTCAGTCCCAGGGCCTTGTTGGTGATCTCCAGGTTGAGGAAGACCACCTTGACGATCTCGGCGAAACCGAGGGTGCAGATGGCCAGGTAGTCGCCGGTCAGCCGCAGGATCGGCCAGCCGATCAGGGCGGCCACGAAAGCGGTGAAGAGGCCGCTCAAAAGGAGGTCGAGACAGAACGGGGCGCCGGTCTTGAGGGTTAAAAGCGCGCCCGTGAAGGCACCTACGCTCATGAAGGCGGCATGCCCCAGGGAGAGCTGGCCGGTCAGGCCCGTGATGATGTTGAGCCCGAGCGCAAGGGTGATGCCGATGCCGATGTTGACCAGGATCTGAAGGAAATAGGGATCGATGGAGTCGAGGAGGCCGGTCAGCACGTTCAGACCTTCTTCAGGATCTTGCGGCCGAGAAGGCCGGTGGGCCGGACCAGGAGCACCAGGACGAGAATGGCGAAGGCAATGGCGTCCCTGTAGGAGGAATAGCCGATGGCCACCCCGAAGACCTCGGTCACGCCCAGAAGGAGGCCCCCCAGCATGGCGCCCGGTATGGAGCCGATGCCCCCGAGGACGGCGGCGGCAAAGGCCTTCAGTCCGGCCATGAGCCCCATGTTGAAGGAAACGGCGTTGAACAGCATGCCGACGAGCACGCCCCCTGCGGCAGCCAGGGCCGAACCGAGGGCAAAGGTGAAGGATATCACGAAATTGACGTTGACCCCCATCAGGGCCGCGGTGTTGTAGTCTTCGGAGGTGGCCCGCATGGCCTTGCCGATCTTGGTCTTCTGGACGATGAACTCCAGGCCGATCATCAGTGCCGCCGAAATGCCGATGATCAGGAGTTGCAGGGTCGAGATGTCCGCGTTGCCGATATGGATCTGCCGCGCAGGAAAGGCCTGGTCGGGAAAGCCCTTGGCGTTTGCGCCGAAGAGCATCAGGGCCAGCGAGGAGAGGAAGATGGATACCCCGATGGCCGAGATGAGCGCCGAGAGCCGGGAAGACTTGCGCAGGGGGCGGTAGGCGATGAACTCGATCACGACCCCCAGCACCATGCAAAAGATCATGGCGCAGGCCATGGCCGCAAAGATGTTGAGCTTGAAGACCCCCACCATCAAAAGGCCGACGAATGCCCCTGCCATGAAGATCTCGCCGTGGGCGAAGTTGATCAGGGCGATGATGCCGTACACCATGGTGTAGCCCAGAGCTATGAGCGCATAGGTGGAACCCAGGGCGATGCCGTTTATGAGTTGTTGCAGGAACATGCCGGGTCCGTTAAGGGTAAAAGTATGGCTGATGCGCACTGTTCTCCCGCAGAATAAGCATCTTCAGCGGAAAATTCTCCTCCCCCCGGCGGGGGGAGGGAACCTCAAGTCGCACCAAACAGGTTGCATCAACCTAAGTTGCGTCAACTCGGTAAAGTACATATGAAGCGCGGGAGAAACGGCTTGCCGTTCCCCCCGCTGCACCAGGCGTTTGCCGATGGTACTTTTTCTACAAACTGCTATACCTGCACAACCTCTACGACGCCGGGGATCTTTTCCTTCATGGCGCGCTCGATACCCATCTTGAGGGTCATGGTGGACATGGGGCAGCTGCCGCAGGCGCCTTTCAGGCGAACTTTGACGATGCCGTCATCGGTCACCTCGACCAGCTCCACGTCTCCGCCGTCTGCCTGCAGGCCGGGGCGCACCATCTCAAGTACCTTTTCGACTTCTTCTTTCATCGTGTTCTCCTTTTGGAATAATTTGCTTCTCAGTCTTGTGTTGCTCTTCCCACTTCGTTATCAGCGCAACGGCAGCCCCGGTTCGGTCAGATGCTCCGGCTTCATGACCGCTTCCAGTTCAGCCTCCGGCATCAGGCCTCGTTCCAGAACGATCTGGCGAATGGAGGCGCCGGTCGCGACCGATTCCTTGGCCACATCGGCCGCTGCATTGTAGCCGATATACGGCGCAAGCACCGTCACCAGTCCCAGAGAATCCTCCAGGTAGCGGCGGCAGCGTTCCGCGTTGGCCCGGATCTCCATTATGCACGATTCGGTGAATTTGCGCACGCTGTTTGTGAGCAGTTCCATGGCGAACGGCACATTGTAGGCGATCAGCGGCATCATCACGTTCAGTTCCAACTGCCCGGCCTGGGTCGCCAGCATGATCGCCTGGTCGCAGCCGATCACCTGAAAGCAGACCATATTGACCATCTCTGCCATGGAAGGGTTGATCTTGCCCGGCATGATCGAGGAGCCGGGCTGGACCGCAGGCAGGCGGATCTCGTCAAACCCCGTGCGCGGGCCGGACGAGAGCAGGCGCAGGTCGTTGGCGATGCGGCCGATGGTGACCGCAGCCCCCCGCAGGGCCGAAGATAAGGCCAGGAAGGGCTCCATGTTCTGCATGGCCTCGAACAGGTTGGCGCAGGCCGCGACCGGAAAACCGGTGTCAGCGGCCAACTCCTCCACGACGCGCTTGATGTAGTCCGGCTCGGCGTTCAGGCCGGTGCCCACGGCGGTGCCGCCGATACCCAGTTCCAGAAGCGCAGGAAGGCAACCCTCCAGCCCCTCGCGGCTTCGGCGTATGGCAGCGGCGTAGGCGCCGAACTCCTGCCCCAGGCGGATCGGCACAGCATCCTGCAGATGGGTGCGGCCGGATTTGAGGATCGGGTCGAACTCCAGGGCCTTGTCGGCTAATGCCTTCTCCAGCCCCTCCAAGACCTCCAGCAGCGGGTCGAGCATTCTGAGCGAAGCCAGGCGGATGGCGGTTGGGATCACGTCGTTTGTGGACTGGGCCATGTTGACGTGGTCGTTGGGGTGGAGGGTGGAGAAATCGCCCCGCTGCCGGCCCAGAAGCTCCAGCGCCCGGTTGGCCAGGACCTCGTTGATGTTCATGTTGTGGGAGGTGCCGGCCCCGGCCTGGAAGGGATCGACCACGAAATGCGCGTCCAATGCGCCTGCCAGCGCCTCGTCGGCCGCAGCCACGATGGCGGCGCCGATCTCGGCAGGGAGCCTGCCGCCGGCCATGTTGGCCTTGGCCGCAGCCTTCTTGATGGCTACCGTGGCCCACACAAAGGCGGGATGGGGCTTCAGGCCGGAGATGGGGAAGTTGCGCAGCGCCCGTGCGGTCTGGGCGCCGTAATAGGCCTCTGCCGGGACTTCCATCTCGCCCAGAGTGTCTTTTTCGATACGCGTGGTCATTATGTCCCCCTTTTCCTGGTACAAATTCTGTTTCTTATTGTACCACGCAGCAACAGGGGCAGAGATGAAACTTCAGAGAGCGCCCCACGTTTTATGCAACCAGAATCCTGGCAAACCTGCGCTTGCCGATCTGGACGATGTATTCGCCGGGAGCGGTCAACTCCAGGTTGGCGTCGCTGACCTTCTCGTTGTTCAGCTTGACCCCCCCCTGGTCGATGGAGCGCCTTCCCTCGCCGTTCGACTTCGTCAGGCCTGCCTCGGTCATGGCCCTGGCCAAGAGGATAGCGCCGTCGGCCAGGGAGTAGCCGATCTGGGGCATCTCGTCAGGGATCTCATTCTCCTTGAAGCGCTTGACGAAATTCTCCTCTGCCGCCTCGCCGGCCCCGGGGCCGTGAAAACGGGAGACGATCTCGCGGCCCAACGCCTTCTTGGCCGCCATGGGGTGTACGGAGTGGTCCTTAAGACCTGCCTTCAGCCTGTCCAGTTCGGCCAGCGGCATGTCGGAGAGCAGCTCGTAATAGCGCAGCATCAGGTCGTCGGAGATGGACATGATCTTGCCGAAGATCTCGTCCCCCGGTTCGCTGATGCCGATGTAGTTGCCCAGGGACTTCGACATCTTGTTGATCCCGTCCAGCCCTTCCAGAAGCGGCATGGTCAGGATGCACTGGGGCGACTGCCCCCACTCGCGCTGAAGTTCGCGCCCCATCAGCAGGTTGAACTTCTGGTCGGTGCCACCAAGCTCCACGTCCGACCGGAGCGCCACCGAGTCATACCCCTGGATCAGCGGGTAGAGGAACTCGTGGATGCTGATCGGCTGCTGGCTGGTGAAGCGCTTGTGGAAGTCGTCGCGCTCCAGCATGCGGGCCACGGTATACTTGGAGGCCAGGCCGATCATGCCGCCTGCGTCCAGCTTGTTGAGCCATTGGGAGTTGAAGACCACCTTGGTCTTGGCGGGGTCGAGGATCTTGAAGACCTGTTCCTTGTAGGTCTCGGCGTTTTTGAGCACATCCTCGCGGGTCAAGACCTTGCGGGTCTCGGATTTGCCTGTCGGGTCGCCGATCATGCCGGTGAAGTCGCCGATAAGGAAGTTGACCTCGTGGCCCAACTGCTGGAACTGGCGCAGTTTGTGGATCAACACGGTATGGCCCAGGTGGAGGTCCGGGGCGGTCGGGTCGAAGCCGGCCTTGATCTTCAGGGGGGTACCGGTTTTGAGGGAATTGGCCAGCTTCTCCTCCAACTCCTTCTCTATCAGGACCTCAACCGTGCCGCGCTTGATGACGGCCATCTGTTCTGCTACGGACATTTCTTGACTCCTGGGAAAGGTTAAATAGTTTCAAAACTGCTAGTTTCTCATCCGGAGTTTCCGGATGGAAACCAGACAGCAAATTACAGAATCCGCCACGGAGAACCATCTCTGTGGCGGATTTTTGGGGTGTGCATCAATACAATTCGGGCCGGCGGTCGCCGAAGCACGGTATCTGGGCCCGCCAGTCGGCCATGGCCTGCATGTCCAGCCGGGCTACAACCTCGCATTCTTCTTCACCCGCCTCGGCCAGCACAATGCCCTTGGGATCGACGATCATGCTCATGCCGAAGAGGTCAAGCTTGCCGATCGGGCCGCAGGCGTTGCAGGCAACCATGAAGAGCTGGTTTTCGATGGCCCTCGCTCGGACCAGGGTGCGCCAATGGTCCTCCCGCGGCTTGGGCCACTGGGCCGGAACGCAGATCACCCGGGCTCCCTCCACGGCCAGCCGGCGTGAGAGTTCGGGAAAACGCAGGTCGTAGCAGATGATCACGCCGATCCTGCCGATGGAGGTCTCGGCCGACAGCCAGCCGTCCCCCCCGGAAAAGGCGCGATCCTCGCCCAACAGGGAGAAGAGGTGGATCTTGCGGTAGACCCCGGCCAGGGTGCCGTTGTCGGCCAGGAAAACGGTGTTGAAGACCTTGTCGCCGTTTGGTTCTGGCATGCTGCCCACGATCACCAGCTTGAGCTCACGCGACAGAGCCAGAAGCTCCTCCACGATCCCGGCGGTACGCAGGGCCAGTTCGTTCAATGTCTTGTAGGCAAAGCCGCTGGACCACATCTCCGGCAGTACGGCCAGGTTGGCGCCCTGGTCGGCGGCTCGTTTCAGGGCAATGCGGACATGGGCTAAGTTTGCGTCCACGTCTCCCTGTTTGATGTTGAACTGGATGGCAGCGGCCTGTATCGAGTCCATGCTCTTACCTCTTCGTCAACTGGGAGTTCAGGTAGGCGTTGATGATGTCCGTGTAGATCTCGCGGGGTTTGCTGGTGCCGTCGCTGAGGGCGACCATGCCTTCCCGTTCCATCATCTCGATGATCCGCGCGGCCCGGTTGTAGCCGATGCGCAGGCGGCGCTGGACCATGGAGATACTGGCCTGCTTGGTCTCCGCCACCAGCCGCAGCGCATCCTCCCAGCGCTCATCCTGTTCGTCGTCCTCGCCACTAATCCCCTTTTCGTCAGCATCCTTCATCTCCAGGATCGATTTCTCGTACACCGGCTTGCCCTGTTTCTTGAGAAAATCGACCACGCGCTGGACCTCGGAATCGGAGACAAAGGCGCCGTGGATGCGTTGCAGCTTGGAGGTGCCGGGCGGCATGTAGAGCATGTCTCCGGCGCCAAGCAGGCTCTCTGCCCCGTTGCAGTCCAGGATGGTGCGTGAATCGACCTTGGACGAGACCTGGAAGGAGATGCGCGACGGCAGGTTGGCCTTGATCAGGCCGGTAATGACGTCAACCGACGGGCGCTGGGTCGCCAGGATGAGGTGGATGCCGGAGGCGCGGGCCTTCTGGGCCAGGCGGGCGATATGCTCCTCCACCTCGCGTCCGGCAACCATCATCAGGTCGGCCAGCTCGTCCACGATGACGACGATGTAGGGGAGGTGGGAGTGCTCCAACTCATCCTCGGCGTCCATGACAAAGGGGATCGGATCGACTAACGCCTCCCCCCCCTCTGTGATCTCCTCCAGCTCCTCGATGATCTCGGCATCGGGGATGGCCCCCAGCTCCTCCTGCTCCAGGGCCTCTCCGGCTAGCTTCTTGTTGTAGGACTCGATGTTGCGAACACCCTTGTCGGCCAGCAGCCTGTAGCGGCGCTCCATCTCGTTGACCGCCCATTTCAGGGCCAGGGAGGCCTTCTTGGGTTCGGTCACAACCGGCAAGAGCAGATGGGGGATGCCCTCGTACATGGAGAATTCAAGCATCTTGGGATCGACCATGATCATGCGTACGTCATGGGGGGTAGCGGTGTAGAGCAGGGACAGGATCATGGTATTGATCGAAACCGATTTACCCGACCCGGTCGAGCCGGCCACCAGCAGGTGCGGCGCCTTGCCCAGGTCGGTGACGACCGGTATGCCGGCAATGTCCTTGCCCAGGGCCAGGGGGAGCTTCATCTTGTTGTGGTGGAACTCCTCGCAGTTGAAGATCTCCCGCAGGAAGACCATGTCACGGTCGCGGTTGGGGACCTCGATCCCCACCACCCCTTTGCCGGGGATTGGGGCCACTATGCGGATCGACATGGCCTGCAGGGCCATGGTAAGGTCGTCGGACAGCCCGGCGATACGGCTGATCTTGATGCCAGGCGCAGGGGAGAACTCGTACATGGTGATGACCGGCCCCGGGCAGATCTCCACCACCTCGCCGTCGATGCCGTAATCCTTGAGTTTTTTCTCCAGCAGGCGGGCGTTCATGGTCAGGGCGTCCCGGTCCAGCTTCTTTTCTGTTACCGGCGGGATATCCAACAGGGAGAAGGGGGGTGTGACGAAGTCGCCTTCGGCCTTGATGAACTCGAACGACTCCTGGACCGATGCCAACTTTTCGGTTTCCTTTTTCTTGGCCTTTTCCGTTTTCAAGACATTGGCCCTGGACGGAGGCGGAGCTGCCGGTTTGATGATCGGTCCGGCCGATGCCGCGGCTACCGGCAACCCCTCCTGCATGGCCTTTTCCCGCTGGCGCTCCCCGCGCCCATGGACGCGGCGCTCTTGCCAGGCACGCCATTTGTGCTGGAGGGTCTCCAGCCACCATCCGGCAAAGAGGATAAAGGAGAAGCGTGACAGGATCATGACCGATGCGGCCAAAAGCGGCAGCAGCACGAGCATCGACCCGATGACGCCGACCGTTCCCCTTAGCAGGTGGGCGGTGACCACCCCCACGGCTCCGCCGGTCTGCACCTGCTGCCCCAGGAAGATGGTCTTGTCCCGGAAGAAGGCGAACAGGGAGGAAAGGGTGAACATCAGCCCGAAAAACGCCAAAAGCTTGTAGGAGCGCAGACGGATCTCCTTGAAGCGGAACAGGGTGTAGGCCATGTACAAAAAGGCGATGGGGACCAGGTAGGAGGCCATGCCGAAGCAGACGAAGAACAGGTCGGCCACCTGGGCGCCCAGGCGTCCCCCCAGGTTGTGGATGGCTCCGTCGTTGGAATAGCTGTTGAAGGATACGTCGCCTGAGTTGAAGGTCGCAAACGCCATCAGGATGAAGACGCCGACCGTTGCCAGCGCCATTCCCTGCAGTTCTTTGGTGAGTTTTTCTTTTTTTTGTTCCGCCATTTGGGTTATAGGGCTCTATTGAAAATCAGGTAGTCTATGAAATCGGTCCATATTACCTGTAATCCGTGGGGAGAGGCAAAGGAAAAAATCGCATGTGTGCTTATGCTTTATTTTTTGAGCCCTCGCCCAAGTGTTCAGGGCAAATATCATGTTTTAGTTGTCCCTCATATCGGTTGACGCCGAAGGGACAGGGTTGATCTCCTCCCGTTGGGTCACGACGCAATCGTTAAAGGCATAGGCCGACAGTGCTCGCGCTTGCCGCCACCCAAAAGGATAACCTTTCGGGAAATGGTAATACCTGCTTTCGAATACATCAAGCCGAAAGTAGGTCCTGCACAAGGGTACAAACTAAAAGCTGATTTTTTTGACCTTTATCATGTAAAATTCAGAGATAAGAGGCAAGATGACAACCATGGAAACGCTTACGAAACTTCAGAAAAAAGATATCAGGCTGATCGGCAAGTTTGTGGAGGTGTACTGCGCGGGCAAGCATCGGACCGCCGAACGTTCCCGTTTTTGCCTTCCGGCAGGGGAGGGGGAACGCAGGCTGTGCGCAGAATGCGCCGCATTCATGGCATATGCCGTCGCCAGACGGATGAAATGCCCGCTGGAGGCCGAAAAACCTAGCTGCAAACACTGCCGGATCCATTGCTACAACAAGGCGAACCTGGCAAAGGTGAAGGAGATCATGGCCTATGCGGGGAAAAGGCTGATGTTGCGGGGGAGGCTGGATTATATCTGGCACTATTTCTTCTAAAAGGTTGTTGAAAAACAGCCATCTTGGCCTTCGTCCTGGTGCGACGATCTGACTATTTTTGAACAACCTTTAAACGATTGATTCATAACCTGCATAGAGACGAAAGAAAATAAAATTCTGAAAGGGAGAACAAGCCATGCTGAGAAAGATCGTGAAGATAGACCAGGACAAATGCGACGGCTGCGGGCTGTGCGTCCCCTCCTGCGCCGAAGGGGCCATAAAGATCGTTGACGGCAAGGCGGTGCTGGCGGCGGACAACCTGTGCGACGGCCTGGGGGCCTGCCTGGGCGAATGCCCGCAGGACGCCATTACCGTTGAAGAGCGTGAGGCCGACGGATTCGATGAAGCGGCCGTTGAACAGCATCTGGCAGCCCAGGGCAGCCCGATGCCGAGCCAGCACGGCGCGTCCCCGGCGCCTGCCCCGCCTGTCCATCACCACGGCGGCTGCCCCGGCTCCCGCGCCATGAGTTTTGACCGCCCAGGGGAGACCCCTGCTTCAGAGGCCCGTGGCAGCCGCCAGAGCCAACTGGCCCAGTGGCCGGTGCAACTGCACCTGGTATCCACCAGCGCCCCTTATTTCCAGGGTGCCGACCTTTTGGTCACGGCCGACTGCGTGCCGGTGGCCTATGCCGGCTATCACGAGGATTTTCTCAAGGGATGCTCAGTCGTCATGGGCTGTCCCAAGCTGGACGACAACCAGTTCTACCAGGAGAAGCTGACCGAGCTTTTCATTCGTTCCGACATCAAGAGCATTACCGTGCTGAAGATGGAGGTGCCCTGCTGCGGGGGGATCGCGGTGGCAGCCCGGAAGGCTCTTGCCGCCAGCGGCAAGCAGATACCCTACTGCGAGGTGACCATCGGCATTCAGGGGCAGATCAAGGCTTGATATCTCTTCCGATGGTGTTTTGGGAAGTCAATGCCTTTTGGCATTCCAAGCGAGAGAAGCCGGGAAGGCGTCCAGGATCGGATATTTGGTAATTTGGTTTGCTTGCGCATCATAAGCCATCTGCCCGGAGGAAGGCCATGAAGACAAGAATAGAGATCACGCGGGGCGATATCACGCAAATGGCCGTGGACGCCATTGTCAACGCCGCCAACTCCACCCTTCTCGGGGGGGGCGGAGTGGACGGCGCCATCCATCGCGCGGCGGGGCCGGAACTGGTGGCGGAATGCTCCGGGCTGGGGGGATGCGAGACCGGTGATGCCAAGATCACGGGAGGTTACCGCCTGGCGGCGCGGCATGTCATTCACACCGTCGGCCCGGTCTGGCGTGGTGGTGCGCATGGGGAGCCGGATCTTCTGCGGAGCGCCTACCGACGTTGTTTCGAGGTCGCTGCGGAAAAAGGCCTGGAGAGCATCGCCTTTCCGGCCATCAGTTGCGGCGTGTACGGCTACCCCATGCGGGATGGGGCACTGATAGCGCTGTCCGCGGCACGGGAGGCAACCGGGCATAACGCCGGACTTAAGCGGGTCGTTTTCGTTCTGTACAACGATGAGGCAGCAAAGGTCTATCGTGATGCCGCAGCCTTCTTGAAGATGAAGCAGGTTTGAAGGCAGGCCGGGATTCAGGCGGGACGGACGGCCGTGTGCGGTTGGGCGTGGGGCTTGGATTATCTGTCTTGCGCGATGCTGGTCCGCCAGTTGAAGGCGTCCAACTGGGCGGCCAGGAGGCTGGCGGTTGGGATGCCGCTGGTTTCGGTCAAACGGCGGACTTCGCCGAAATTGGCCTGTTCGAGCGTTTCCGCCAGCGCCAGGAGAGCGCCCAGTTTCCCTTCGCGGTTTAAAAGCGCTGCGGCGATCTCGTCGTTCAGCCGCAATTCCCGTACTATCCCTTCAACGGGTGTCTCGAAGAGTACGTCCACAAGTGACAGGATGCCGATCATGAAGGCCGAATCCACCTCCTCGCTGCCGCGGGGGAGGTGGTAATGCTCCATGACCAGATACTCCAGCATGCGCCCTCGAACTGCTGCCATCTCCAGCAAAGGGTTATTGATGCCCCGGCTGTCGGCGCTGGCGAAGATGGCCAGTTGCACCCAGCGGCGCAGCTTGCCGAGGCCGAGCAGCATGATGGCGTGCCGCAGACTGTTGATCTTCTCCCGCAGGCCCATGTGCACCGAGTTGACCAGTTTCAGCATGTTGTAAGACAGTTCCGGATGGTCCCTGAATATCTCCTCGACCTTGTCGAAATCCGTCTCATCCTGTAGACAACCCAACAGCCGCAGCATTGCCATCCTGGATGGTTCGAGCCCTTTCAGCTTGAGCACCGCCGGCCGTGCGAAAAAGTATCCCTGGAACAACTCGAAACCCAGCTCGAGACAATCCTGGAACTGCTCCATCGTCTCTATCCGTTCCGCAAGGAGCGTGAGGGGAAACCGGCGCAGCGCTGCCACGATCCCAGGGAGCTCGGCCGGGTCGCTCTCCATGAGATCGATCTTGACTATGTCCACTAAACTGTACAGATCGTAGTGTTCCGGGGAATAGACATGATCGTCCAGGGCGATCCGGTAATTCTTCCCCTTGAGCTGTCGGCAGCGTTCTTTGACGACGTCTGTCAATTCAACCGTTTCCAGCACCTCCAGGATGGTCTGTCTGGGCGGCAGGACTTCGACCATGTCCGAGAAGAGCACGTCCTTGGTGACGTTGATGAATCCATCCTTGTCCCCCAGCACATTATTGAGGCCAAAGTTTGCCAGGGCGCTGGAGATCACGCTCATGCTGGCTTGGTCCTGGCTTTCGTATTCGCTGCGATTGCTCTCGGTCGAGCGGAAAAGGAGCTCGTATCCCACGATCTCCTGCCGGATGTCCAGGATCGGCTGGCGTCCGAGGAAAAATTTTGTAAGCGATGGCATGTCCATGACCGGCTTTGTCCGCGCCTGAAGCGCGCTGCGTTGGATTTGATTGCCGGTCGCCCGGCCCGATTAATTTTAGCATCGTAGCGCCAGGAATGCGAATGCAATCTGATGGTCCCCAGCCGGAATCGGTCGCCAGACCGCGCGCGTCACTTGCCCATGGCATCCCTGCTGTGCTACAACAGTACCATGCTCCAGCTCATGAATATCTCCAAAGACTTTGCCGGCAATCCGCTCTTCACCGCCATCTCCTGGCACCTGAAAAAAGGTGAGCGGGTCGCCCTGGTAGGCGAAAACGGCGCAGGCAAATCCACCCTGATGAAGATCATAGCAGGGCTTTGCGAACCATCCTCCGGCGAGATCCAGGTCGCCCGGGGCGCAAAGGCCGCATACCTGCCCCAGGACGGCATCGTCACCAGCGGGCGCACCTTGTTCCATGAGGCCAGGACAGCGCTGTCGGAATTGCTGGCCATGGAGGAGGAATTGCACCGCCTGGGTCAGGAATTAGGGCGCATCTCCCCTGATTCCGCTGAACATGGCACGGCTCTACAGCGTTATGGGGAACTACAGGAACAGTTCCGCCACCGTGGCGGCTACACCATGGAGGCCGAGATCGGAATGGTGCTGAAAGGGCTGGGGTTTTCCCAGGCGGATTGGCAGCGCGACTGCGGCGAGTTCTCCGGCGGCTGGCAGATGCGCATCGCCCTGGCCCGGCTGCTGCTGCAGAAACCTGACGTGCTGCTTCTGGACGAGCCGACCAATCACTTGGATATCGAGGCCCGCAACTGGCTGGAGGAGTACCTCTGTTCCTACCCCGGCTCAGTGATCCTGGTTTCACACGACCGCTTCTTCATGGACCGGGTGTGCAGCAGGGTCAGCGAGGTCTGGAACCATGCCATCTCCGACTACCATTGCAGCTACTCCAGATATCTCCTCCAGCGGGAGGAGCGGGTCTTGGCCCTGCGGGAGGCCAAGCGCCGCCAGGATGAGGAGATCGAGAAGTCCGAGGATTTTATCCGCCGTTTCCGCTACCAGGCCAACAAGGCATCCCTGGTTCAGTCACGCATCAAGCAACTGGAAAAGGTGGAACGGATCGTGCTCCCTCCGGAACGGAAAAGGATCCGGTTTCACTTTCCCCCTGCCCCTAAAAGCGGCAAAACCGTCATGGAGCTAAAAGGACTGACCAAGTCTTACGGGGAGCTGGCGGTCCTCGACCGCGTCGATCTCGTTGTCGAGAAGGGGGAGCGCGTTGCCCTGGTAGGCCATAACGGGGCCGGCAAGTCCACCCTCATGTCGGTCCTGGCCGGTGCTCCGTTCCAGGGGGGCGAGCGGATCGAAGGGCACAACATGATCGCTGATTACTTTGCACAGGATCAGGCGAGTGTACTTGACACAACGCGCACGGCTTACGAGGAGCTTTATGCCGACGCCCCCTATGAAATGGTTCCCAAGTTGCGGGACATCCTGGGCGCTTTTCTCTTTTCCGGTGACGATATCCACAAGAAGGTCGGCGTGCTTTCCGGAGGTGAGCGGAACCGCCTCGCCCTGGCCAAGATGCTGCTGCGCCCCTCCAACCTGCTTTTGATGGACGAGCCGACCAACCATCTGGACCTGTTCAGCAAGGAGGTGCTGCTGGACGCCCTGCGCTCCTTTGACGGCACGCTGGTGTTTGTTTCCCATGACCGTTATTTCGTCAATGGCCTGGCAACCCGCGTCGTGGAGGTTGAAGGAGGCTCTCTTTTCAGTTACTACGGCGATTACGAGTATTATCTGGAGAAAAAGGAACGGGGGGCGACGGTGACGCCTGCACCCCCTGATACCGCCCGCGCTGTTGCCCCGCGGCAGTCCGCCGCCGCTGAAGCCATGCCGACGCCGCTCCCCGAAGCTGCCAGGGAAGAGCGCAAGAAGGGGCGCGAGGAGGAAAAACAACGCAAGCGGGAGGAACAGGGACGTCAAAAGCAGTTGGCCTCGGTCGAGGCCGAAATCTCCCGAACCGAGGCTGATCTTGCACGCCTGGAGGTGGAGATGAACACCCCCGGTTTCTTCGACGATCCGCAGAGAGGAGCCGAGGCCGGCGAACGCCATGCAGCCCTCAATATACGGCTGGAGGAGTTGTACGGGGAATGGGAGGCGTTGTCGTAGCATGCCGCTCCCCATTCAACCGAGGTATTCCAAAAGGTGGCGCGGCAATGCTGCCGCACGAGCCTTCCGGACATGTTCCCGCATCAAATATAATTTCATTCGACTTTTTGCCCGCCTCCCGGAAATCCGGATTTATTCTGCCTAAAACCTAAGTACGTCCATCCTATGCCGGACGGCCGGGTAAGCACACCTCGATTCCGCTTGCTGCATCCGCTGTGATCGAATGTAGCCGCTTCTGCATTATCCGGTAAAACGCTTTTGCATTTTCGCAATTCCTGTGGTATTTATTAACGGTAAATTTTTTTTCATGCTAATTTTTTTATGGGATGCAGGACAGCGAAATTCAAGGGTGTTGACCTGTGGCCGCGAGTTGACGCAGGCACGTAACAGGTTTTCCATCCAGGAGCCGGTCAATAGCCCTTTCAGCGCTGATCAAGGGCTCTTTTGCCCTCCCTTCTCCCAGGTGTCGTTCCTGTCGGCAGGCACTGCCAGCTTCAGCACGATCAGTCATACGTCTATAGTGACCAGGAAGTACTTGGTTCGTTTCAGGTAAAACTTAACGACATGAGGAGGAAGTGGCATGAGTTACGAAGTTCCGAAAAACGAAAAGCTGTTGAAATGGGTTGAAGAGGTCGCCGCTCTGTGCGAACCGGAGCGGATACACTGGTGTGACGGTTCCCAGGAGGAGTACGACGAGCTCTGCGGCCTGCTGGTCAAGGCCGGCACCTTCAGGAAGCTGAACGAACAGAAGCGCCCCAACAGCTATCTTGCCTGGTCGGACCCGATCGACGTGGCCCGCGTCGAGGACCGTACCTACATCTGCAGTCTTTCCAAGCAGGATGCGGGACCGACCAACAACTGGACGTCCCCCAGGGAGATGAAGGAAACCCTTCACAAGCTCTTCAAGGGCTGCATGAAGGGGCGCACCATGTACATCATCCCGTTCAGCATGGGCCCGCTCGGTTCCAATATCGCCAAGATCGGGATTGAGATATCCGACTCGCCATACGTCGCCGTCAACATGCGGATCATGACCCGCATGGGCAAGGCCGTCCTTGACGTGCTTGGCAACGGCGAGTTCGTGCCGTGCCTCCATTCCGTGGGCGCCCCGCTCGAACCGGGCCAGAAGGATGTAGTCTGGCCCTGCAACAAGGAAAAATATATCGTCCACTTTCCTGAAGAACGGTCGATCTGGTCGTTCGGCAGCGGCTACGGCGGCAACGCCCTTTTGGGCAAGAAGTGCCTTGCCTTGCGCATCGCTTCCAAGCAGGGCAAGGATGAAGGATGGCTGGCCGAGCATATGCTGATCCTTGGCGTGGAATCGCCGAACGGGGAGAAAACCTACGTCGGCGCCGCCTTCCCCAGCGCCTGCGGCAAGACCAACTTTGCCATGCTCATCCCCCCCAAGTCGTTCCAGGATAAGGGGTGGAAGGTGACCACCATAGGCGACGACATCGCCTGGATCAAGCCGGCCGCCGACGGGCAGGTCTACGCCATCAACCCCGAATTCGGCTACTTCGGCGTGGCCCCCGGCACCAACTACAAGACCAATCCGAACGCCATGATCTCATGCGAGAAAAACACCATCTTCACCAACGTGGCCCTTACCGCTGACGGTGACGTGTGGTGGGAGGGGATGACCGACGAGCCCCCCGCAAAGCTCACCGATTGGCAGGGGAGCGAATGGACACCCGGTTGCGGCCGTCCGGCTGCCCACCCCAATGCCCGCTTCACCTCGCCGGCCTCCCAGTGTCCCTGTATCGACGAGGACTGGGAGAACCCCAAAGGGGTCCCGATGAGCGCCTTTATCTTCGGCGGACGCCGCAAGGATACGGTGCCGCTGGTCTACCAGGCATTCAACTGGAACTACGGCGTGTACCTTGCCGCCACCCTGGGATCCGAAACCACCGCGGCAGCGGTCGGCGCTACCGGCAATGTGCGCCGCGACCCCTTTGCCATGCTTCCCTTCTGCGGCTACCACATGGCCGACTATTTCGCTCACTGGCTGCAGTTCGGCCGCAACACCCCCCGGCCGCCGCGCATTTTCAGCGTCAACTGGTTCCGCAAGGATGCCGACGGCAAGTTCATCTGGCCCGGCTATGGCGACAACATGCGGGTGCTGAAGTGGATCGTCGAGCGGTGCAATGGCCTGGGCGGCGCCGTGGAATCGCCATTGGGCTGGATGCCCCGTTACGAGGACATGGATTGGGAAGGGCTGGACATGTCCCGCGAAAAGTTCAATGAGCTGATGTCGATTGACCGCGATGTCTGGCAGAACGAGGTTCTCTCCCACGAGGAACTGTTCGTCAAGATGTACGACCGGCTGCCCAAGGAGTTCCTGCATATCCGTGAGCTGATCCTCTCCAGCTTGTGGCGTTCTCCCGAACACTGGGAGCAGATAGGCGAGGTCCACCCCGAAGGCTGGAATGAATAACGGGCGGCCTTGCAGCTGATAAGGTAAAAAAGGGTATTTTGCGAGAAAGCCGGACAGGGGACCAGTTGAACATGGTTTCCTGCCCGGCTTTCCTGTCTTTGGCTTGTTTCCGGTCCCTCGACGTACTCCTGTACGCCTTCGTGGCCTCAATTCACCCGCCTTTATTTCATCTTTGATCGCAAGCAGGAATCACTCATCCACCTCGATCTCCCGGACCCGCATCTCCTCGCCCGCTTTGATGGTCACGAGGTAGCCTCCGCAACTCGCACATGAGCCAAAGGCTGTAGCGAGCGGTGTGTCTGCCCCGCAATCCAGGCAGTGCCCCCGGCCCGGGATGCGCACGATATTCAGGCGTGCACCTTCCAGCAGGGTGCCGCGACTGCATGCCTCGAAACAGAACTCCACCGCTTCTGGAACAACGCTGCTCAACTCCCCGATTTCAACATCCAACGAGAGAACACGCCTGCCGCCGGCGTGTTGTTCGCATATGTCGATAATCCCCTGGGTTATGGACATCTCGTGCATGGCGGGTTTTCTCCTTGCCGACCGTTGAAAAACTGTTGCTAAGAGCAATCGAGGTTGCGACGGTAAAAACAGCTAACCGGTCGCCATGCCTAGGCTGCTTTGTTCCTGGCACCAAGCATGCGACTTCCCCATGAAGTTTTAACAGCCTGCTTCAGGCTGCAGATAAGAAAAAAGCCTGCGGGGTTACCCCGCAGGCTTTTGCAATCCCAAAGGGAAAGCGATTACTTCTTCGTTGCATCAGGAGCCGTGGTGGCTGCAGGAGCAGCAGGAGCTGCTTTAGCGGAAGACATCGGCTTCTGCTCGGGAGCAGGAGCAGCGGCCGGAGCCGGAGCAGGAGCAGGGGCTTCTTCCGTTTTTTTCTTGCAGCCGGCAGCAAAAACGGTAGCAAGGGCCAGTACCAGCGTCAGGGAGATCAGTTTTTTCATTCGTGTCACCTCTTTCTTTTAGAATTCACCATTTGAACGCAATGCGCATGGTTTCGAAAATCAAAAACGAAATATACTCGCTTAAAATTTTATGTCAATATATTTTTATTGCAAATAGGTTAGTTTTTTTGAATAAATAGTCAAACTGTAAATTAAACAGGCCTTTGAGCCCTGCGGCAACTCTGGCCAGGATTAGTGATGGTAACGTCCTGTACGCCCCTGGTGCGCCGGTGACGGCGATTTATGGCAATCAAAACATGCCAGTTCCTGAACCTTTTTCGTGTCGAGCGGTGACATCTGCTTGCCCTGCACGGTGAGGTTGTATTCCGGCGTTTGGAAGGATTGGCGCCCACGTTCGTCAGCCACCATGGCCGGCCGGTATGTCACCTGCCAATTGGCAGAGATAGCCACTGTATGACACTGGTCGCAGCCGCCGGGCGGCGGGATGCTTTTCCATGCGCTGAACATGGCGCAAGCGCCGAGAGCCAAGCCAGCGGCGGAAGCTGCAAGGGCAGCAAGCAATTTCATGGTGAAGCTCCTCAAAAGGACTGACGCTATAGCTTACCCCCTCGTTCGGGCCTAAGCAAGTATTTTCAATAAAAATACCACAAATGGTGTGGTATCGGTTCCGAACTGCCGGTATGATAAACTCATGCGCTATCAGGCCAGGCGTAGTATTCTGGCTGTATTCTCGTGCGTTGCGGTTGCAGCGGCTTTTGGTGTGACGTTTTTGACCGCGGCGAGGGCGAGCAGAACATCGGTCAGCCACGCCGGCTGATTTGCTTCTCCCCGGTGTCTCTGGGGAGGCATGTCAGGGGCGTCGGTTTCCAGGACAAGATGTGCCAGCGGGATTTCCTTGGCGAGGCGCAGGGGGCGCACCGCCCCGAGCCAGGTCAGGGTGCCGGACAGGGATATGGCGAACCCGAGGCGGATAAACTCCCGCGCCATCTCCGGCGATCCGGAAAAGGCATGCATGATGCCTCCAACATGGCCGGCCTTTTCCTCCCGGAGAAGCTGTAATGTCCGTTGGAAGGCCCGGCGGCAGTGGACCAGCACCGGCAGGCCATGCGATACAGCCAGCCTGAGCTGCTCGCGGAATGCGGCCTCCTGGGTTTTTAGCGGCACGGAGTATGTCGGGTCCAGGCCGGTCTCCCCGACCGCAACGCCATGAGCGGTAAGTCCGGCCAGATCCGAGAGCGCGCTATCGTCGGCCAATGCGGCATGCATGGGATGGATGCCGCAGGCGGCCAGTATTTCCGGGTGCGCCGCTGCCAAGGCCACGATCCTCTTCCAACCCCCTGGATGCACCCCCGGCACAACGAACCGGCTTACCCCTGCCCGGCAGGCCGTTGCAAGCACCTGCGGCAGTTGCGTAACAAGGGGCTCCAGATCCAGGTGACAGTGGGTATCTATCAATTCGAGGCCGGTTTCGGGCTGCACATATGACTGATCCGGATACAGAGGCATTCTCTCTCTCCCAGGGGCGCCCATGACGCACGATTTAACACCTGAACTCTCCATTATCGTACCGGTCCTCAACGAGGCCGACTACCTGCCGTTTCTGTTCGCAACCCTCTCCAACCAGCAGGGTATCCGTTTCGAACTGCTCCTGTGCGACGGAGGTTCCGAGGACGGCACCCCGCAGCGGGCTGCACAACTGGCGCGGCAGATGCCGTTTGCCACGGGGGTCGTTCAGGCAACCCGCGGTCGCGGCAGCCAGATGAATGCGGGCGCTGCCATCGCTCGCGGCGATACGCTCCTGTTTTTGCACGTCGATTCCACATTCTCCGCTGAAGATGCCTTGAGCCTTGCACTGGCGGCATTAAGAGCGCGGCGGGCCGTAACAGGCTGCGACGAGGTTGCCGGACGTTTTGCGCTTCGCTTCCACCTGACTGGCGGCAAGCCCTCACTTGCGTATTTCTTCTACGAGGCTAAGGCGCGTCTTGCCCGGACCGAGTGTATTCGCGGCGATCAGGGCTTTATGCTTTCCCGTTCGTTCTTCCGGTCCCTCAACGGGTTTGACGACCAGATGTCCTTTCTGGAGGATCTTCGCTTTGTGGATGCGGTGGCGGCAAGGGGCGAGTGGCTGCTGTTTCCTGCCGAGGTCGGCACCTCTGCCCGCCGCTTTGAAACGGAAGGGCTTTGGGAACGGCAGGTTCTGAACGCCATTATCGTCAACTGCCTTGTGGCCGGCTGGACGGAGTTCTTCGCCACCCTTTCAGGATTATACCGCTTGGACACCGAAACCGGGCGGCTCTCTCTCTATCCGATCCTTGACGGCATCCGCACCCTGCTTGCCCGTAGGCCTTGGAGATGGCGCCGCGTCTTCTGGCGCGCCACCGGGCGCCATGTGGCCGCCAATGCCTGGCAGATATTCTTCTGGCTGGATACCCGCAGTTCCTTCTCCAGGGGAAAGGGGCCGGGAGAGGTTGAGCGCCGGTGGCTTGGGCTGTACGAACGTCGCCTGGACCGTTTTTTTTACGCCTTTCCCGCGGCATTGGCGGCAGCGGCAACGGTCTGGCTCTGGTTCCGCTTCATGCTTTTGTTGCGCCTTAAGGCCCCTACAGGAACCAGGCAATCAGGGTTACCATCCTCTCCATGAGCTGCGACAGCTTGCCCCGGCGTTCGTGATCCTCCAGAGTGACGGCCCGTGAATCGCGGAAGTTCTGTTCAAGCATCCAGCCGATTTGCCTGCCGAAGGCGCTGTTGTCTATGATGCAGTTGATCTCGAAATTACGATGGAAGCTCCGCTGGTCCAGGTTGGCCGAGCCGATCACCGTCCGTTCGCCGTCGATCAGCATGACCTTTGCGTGCAG